>Ga0209473_1000054_pt1 | contig 66834 bp, 66 predicted proteins | sample GraSoiAngelo_133_FD_185890 | JGI IMG/M metagenome (GOLD analysis project Ga0209473, IMG submission 185890) | Grasslands soil microbial communities from the Angelo Coastal Reserve, California, USA - 14_0929_05_20cm (SPAdes) (version 2) | ecosystem: Environmental > Terrestrial > Soil > Grasslands ...
AAGTTGCACCCTATCGACACCGTCTATGGAGGCCCGATGCTGTATGAGCTAAGCGAGACAGCAGAGGTGATGAAATGGTATCGCGATTTGATTCCTGCAGCTCCCGATGATTTGAGTGGGTTCTTTGCTTTTCTCACTGTGCCGCCAGCGCCTCCTTTTCCCGAGCATCTTCAGATGAAAAAAATGTGTGGAGTCGTCTGGACATATGCTGGTCCACTCACCAAAGCCGAAGAAACATTTAAGCCCATTCGTGCTTTCAAGAAGGCCGCCCTCGATTTTGTAGGTCCGCTGCCGCAGCCGGCGTTGCAAAGTATGTTCGACGCGCTCTATCCCCCTGGTTTGCAGTGGTATTGGCGTGCCGATTTTGTAAACGAAATAAATGATGAGGCGGTCGCTCAACATGTTCGTTTTGGCAACGCGCTTCCATCGATGCACTCCACGATGCATCTCTACCCAATTAACGGTGCGGCATCACGCGTGGGCAAAAAAGATACGGCCTGGAATTATCGCGATGCCACCTGGGCGCAAGTCATGGTAGGGGTTGATCCCGATCCGGCAAATAACGAAAAGACAATTTCATGGACGAAGAGTTACTACGATGCGCTCCATCCGTATTCAGCGGGCGGAGCGTATGTAAACTTTTTGATGGGCGATGAAGGAGAAGACCGCGTCAAGAAAACCTACGGAGAAAATTACGAGCGACTGGTCGCGATCAAAAACAAATACGATCCTGGCAATCTCTTTCGGGTGAATCAAAACATCAAGCCGACCGGCAAAAAGGCAGAGACAGTTGCCGCTTCTTGATTCCATTTCACAGGTCCAATTAAATCAGGCGAAGCGGGATCCGAATGAATGCTAACGAGTTGAGGTCTTTGCAGGCGCCTCTCAAGGCGCAGTATAGAGAGCGTCCTGAGACCGCGTTGGTCACTCTCCGGGCCGAAGGGCGCATCGGCGAGGGAATCACCTGCAAGGTAGAAACTGGAAAAGCGCGCGTCGAAGCCGGGCTTCACCCTGCAACCGGAGGCGACGGCCTTAGCGCGTGCTCGGCCGATATGCTGTTAGAAGCGTTGGTTGGATGCGCCGGCGTCACCCTGCGCGCGGTCGCTACCGCGCTCGGCATTCCATTAAGAGACGCGACGGTTCGGGCGGAAGGTGATCTCGACTTTCGCGGCACGCTTGGTGTGTCAAAGGATGTCCCTGTCGGCTTCAAGGAGATTCGATTGTATATCGATTTGGATACTGATGCGGGCGAGGAACAGCTCACTACGCTGCTTCGTCTGACCGAACGTTATTGCGTCGTTTACCAAACGCTTAGTCACTCGGCCAAGATCCACGTTTTGCATCGCGTTATATCGCGGTAAAGTCAGCGACTATGCCTTTATACATGGACATTCACGAGCTTGGAGAGGTTACAGCGGAAGACGTCGCAAAGGCCCATGTGGCCGATCTCGAAGCGCAAGAGAAGTACGGCGTTAACTACCTGAAATATTGGGTTAACGAGAATCGTGGGAAAGTCTTCTGTCTCGTCGACGCACCAAATGCCGAAGCAGCACACTCCTGCCACCGTGAGGCGCACGGCCTCGTTGCCCGAAAGATTATCGAGATTCAGCCTGAGCTCGCGGAGGGATTTCTCGGCGATGTCCAAACGAATCCGGCGGGGGCGGCTCTCCTGCCTGGTGGTGGAGCCGACGCACGCGATCCGGGGATCCGGACGGTCCTGTTCACCGACATGGTGGAGTCAACGATGTTCACTCAATCGCTGGGCGATGAAGCGGCCATCGCCTTGCTCGGTGTCCACGACACGATTGTGCGAGACGCCTTGTCCGCGTTAGGCGGTCGCGAGGTCAAGCACACTGGGGACGGCATCATGGCTTCATTCGTGTCGACAGCGGGAGCGGTTCGATGCGCAATCCAAATTCAACGCGAATTGGCCAGGCACGAGGAAGCGAATCCCGAGCGCACGCTCAAGGTTCGAGTCGGTGCCGCAGCAGGGGAACCTGTCGAGCAACATAACGATCTCTTTGGATCGACGGTGCAACTGGCCGCCCGGCTCTGCGCCCACGCGGAGCCGGAACAGATCTTGGTCACGAACGCGGTTGCAGAACTGTGCATGGGCAAGGGACTCCTATTCGAAGATCTGGGCGAAGTTGTCCTTAAAGGCTTCGGTCGACCGGTCCGCGCCCATGCCGCCGCATGGAGGCAGGCGAATTAGACAGTTTATCTGCAATAAATTGCAGATTTTTCAGGCGGAATTCTCGTTAGGCGCACTTACCGCATGAGCATCGAATCCGACATCGTTGAGCGAGTGAACCGCGCACCGTCCAAAAAGCAAATTCCTATCAGTGATACTAAGCAAAAATGACCAAAACCGCTTCTAAGATCCGTTTCAGAGCGAAACTCTTCCGGCCGGCGGCGACCGCGAAGGTCGGCTCTTGGACCTTTCTTACCTTACCAAAGGACGCCAGTGCGAAGCTCCCCTCGCGGGGCATGACGACGGTCGAAGGCGCCATCAATGGCTTCCCCTTTCGAGCCACGCTCGAGCCAGACGGCCAAAGAAGCCACTGGCTCAGGGTGAACCGGAAGATGCGCGAAGCTGCGGGCGCAGACGCAGGCGACGTCGTCACGCTGGAGATCGCACCGTCGGGAGAGGAACCGGAACCCAGTGTGCCGGCAGATCTGCGGAAGGCTCTCGCGGCCGCCCCGAAAGCGCGGGCGTTGTGGTCGGACATCACGCCCATCGCGCGCAGAGATTGGATCCACTGGATTGCCTCCGCCAAGCGACCAGAGACTCGTGCGCGTCGGGTCGACAATGCCTGCACGATGCTCGCTGCCGGGAAGCGACGCGTTTGCTGCTTCGATCGGTCTGGGTTCTATAATAAAAGCTACAGCTCTCCTAAAGCGGCGATTTAGATGAATACAAGTTTGTCGTTCAGCCAATGGTTGTTGGCAAGGGACGTTTATTAACTGACGGTTTGAACCGCACAGCGTCCAAAAAGCAAATTCCTATCAGTAACTAACTCACTCATGAGCGCTTATTCCGAAGCGAACGGAACTCCTAACCATGCGATGCAGCGAACGGCGGCGGGCCGTCGCAGTTGCCATCGGTGCGCCTCGTGGCCGCCGTCGCTGAGCTTGGGTCGTTAGGAGGCAGAGGCGACTCGTGGTTTTTCGTTCACCTGAACTAACTCACGCAACAACCAAGGAGCAAATCGTGACCGATCCCAAGTACGCGGCATTCACGGCGCTCGACCCGTTCTTCGACATCGTCCAGCAGGGTTTGGCCGGCCTGGTCGACGGCGACCACTATTTCGACACTATCGCCGACGACGTGGAGTTTGAATTTCGATATCATTTCCCCGGATGGCCCGAGACAGTTCGTGGTCGTGACGCCCTGATGGCACTCTATGCGGGCTACGGCAACAACATCGTCCTCCACGGCGCTGATGAGCTCGTCGTGCACCGATCGCAGGACCCTCGCGTTGTCATCATCGAATACGATATCCATGGTAAGATTGTCGCGACCGGCTCCTCATACGACAACCGGTTCATCTCGGTCGTTACCATCGAGGGCCGAAAGATCGTGCAATGGCGGGACTATATGGACTCGCTGGCAGCGATGACTGCGCTTAGTCAGGTGTCTACGTGACCGTCCGGTACATGGTCTGGTGGAACGACGAAGGGGCGGCAGGGGGGAACTGCAGTTTACCTCTGGCTGGGACGCCCGAGTCGACCTTTTCGCGTACAAGATTGGAGGCTATGAAGCGTCCAAGGCCTAACCAGGCGATGGAGCGAACGGCCACTCGCCGCGCGTTCACGTTTCCAGTGGCTAGTGCCCCTCCACTTCAAGCGACCCCGCTCCCGGTGGCCGTCGCTCATTTTATTCTCGTTAGGCCGTGAACATTCCGCGCGATAGAACACTAAATCGGCTGGAAAGCACGGCAACGTGGTTGATTATGCTGGGACGATTTGGTCGCCTACTCTTTTCGTTGGCAATAATTGGAATAGGCGTAGAGACATTGATCTGCTCGTACGTTTCCAGTCATTCGCTTGGCCCACACTACAAGGTTATGCCAGTGATTCCGTGGCTGCCGGCTATTCCGAGTTTGGCCTACCCCGTCGGAGCAATCTTAATCCTCTGCGGGGCAAGCCTTCTTTTTCAACGCAACGTGGTGATGTCTTCCATCACACTCGGTGTTCTGATGTTACTCTGCGGACTCGCGTTTGACGTGCCGCGACGTCCCAATCCCATGAGCGCCGAGTGGCGTACCAATGTGCTCGAACCAATCGCCATTGGCAGCCTGGCATGGCTCGCGCCTAGATTGGGCGGCATTCCGAGATGGCTTCACAGGACGAGCCGCTATCTTCTTGCATTTGCGCTCATCGTCTTTGGCATCGCCCACTTTCAGGTTCTCACCTTCATTGCCAGCCTCGTGCCCGGCTGGATTCTCTGGCACCGGTTCTGGACTGTCTTCTTCGGCGTAGCCTTTATCTCCGCGGGCGTAAGCTTCGCCACTGGATTCCTGCAGCGGTGGGCGGCTTTAGGTGTGGGACTGATGTTCGCGCTCTGGACCGTAACAATTCACGTACCGCCTGTTCTCAACTTCTTCCGCACCCCCGGCGCAGCTCAAGACCCGGACAAGTGGTCGGACGTGTTCATTGTCGCAGCGCTTTGGGGAGGCTCGTGGGCGCTCGCGCGCGATTTGCGCGATAGAAAAGATTTAAGCTTGGGGGCAGATTTGAATCGGGCCTAACCAGACGATCCAGCCAACCGCTGGCCGCCGCACTGAAAGGCTGAAGGATAAATTATGAAGGACGAAGTAAAAGCAAAGCTCGCTGCCGCCAGCGGCGCTGAGCTCCGTCTCGCTAGGCCTTTACCCCCGACGCCTAACATCACATGCAGCTCGAAGGAATTGATCACGTAGCTCTCGCCGTGCGCGACGTCGAACGATCGGCCAAGTGGTATATCGAAGTTCTCGGGTTCGAGCGACTTCACGAAGGCATGTGGAACGGCATTCCTGTTTTCATCGGCAAAGGGACTACTGCGATAGCGTTGTTTCCGGCGATCTCCAACGCTAAATCGACATCCTCAACTCGACCCGAAGTCCGAATGCTTCATCTCGCCTTTCGTGCTGATCACGATGGTTTTCTTGCCGCGCAAGAGGAACTCAAAAAACGTGGCATCAAATTCGAATTCCAAGATCACGAAATCTCACACTCGATCTATTTCCGCGATCCCGACGGGCACCAACTCGAGATTACAACTTACGACATGGCGTGAGAACCGCTTGCCGTGCTCAAAACGCGAAGCGCCAAGAGGTGTAGAGGCGGCTATCCTCAGCCGCTATCTCGACCCTGCGCGTGACAACACGCGCCACTATACGGCGCTACGCGACGCGGCCGCAGCAGTTTTTGTATTTTTTGCCGCTGCCGCATGGACACGGTTCGTTCCGGCCGACTTTTGGCATTGAACGCCGAACCGGAAGATCGAGCGTCATCTCGCCAGCGCCGTCGCCATCCCCAGCAACCGCGGCCATCGCGCCAACCGGCTGAAGCTGGCGACCACGCGCAGGAGCATTCGCCGTTGGCGCGGTCGGAGCATGTTCGCGCAGCAAAAACTGCGGCAGCGTTGCCAGGAAATTCTCGAACGCCTGCAGATTCGATGTGCTCCGGAAAAGATTGTGCAGCACTTCGTTTTTAATGTTCGCCATCAATTCGACGAACATGTCATACGCTTCGGTCTTGTACTCGATGAGAGGATCCTTTTGGGCGTAGCCACGGAGGTAAACGCCTTCACGTAAAGCATCCATGGCGTAGAGATGCTCCTGCCAAAGGCGATCGATTGCGTTCAGAATAATGTAGCGCTCGAGGCTTTTGACCGCACTCGGTTCCTCGTGACTCGATTTGCGCTCGTAGGCGTCCTTGATCTTCCCGATCAGGAACTGAGCGTTTTCATCGACAGTCCGGGTGTCGAATTGCGCCTTTTCTTTCGTTAGGCCGAGGGGGAAAGTGGTGTTTACCCAGTTTAAAAACCCTGTGTAATTAGGCTCTTCGTCACGCCCGGCGGTGAGATACTCCTGCACTTTCGCTGGCACCGCTTCGTCAATCACCTCGTAAATGAGAGTGCGCGGCTCTTCCGAATCGATTGTCTCGTTGCGATAAGTGTAAACGACTTCGCGCTGCATGTTCATCACGTCGTCGAAGTCGAGGGTGCGTTTTCGGATCAGGTAATTGCGCTGCTCCACGCGTTTCTGCGCCGTCTCGACCGATTTGTTCAACCAGCGATGCTCGAGCTCCTGGCCTTCCTCGAGACCAAAGCGCTCCATGATTCTCGTCATCCGATCGGCCGCGCCGAAGTTGCGCATGAGATCGTCTTCAAAGCTTACATAAAATCGGGAACTGCCAGGGTCGCCTTGGCGTGCGCAGCGCCCGCGTAATTGTCGATCGATGCGGCGCGCCTCGTGACGCTCGGTGCCGATGACGTAGAGACCGCCACGGTCTGGAACACTGGCTCCAAGTTTAATGTCCGTTCCGCGCCCCGCCATGTTTGTGGAAATCGTAACAGTACCAGGCTGGCCAGCGCGCGACACGATCTCCGCTTCCTGCATATGAAACTTCGCGTTGAGAACGTTATGCGGAATTTTCTCGCGCTTCAGCATTCGGCTAAGCAACTCGGAAGCTTCCACGCTGACCGTGCCGACAAGCACCGGCTGTTCCCGGGTGTGGCAATCTCTAATTTCCTTAATCACTGCGTTGTATTTTTCGCGGCGCGTTTTGTAGATGCGATCGTTGTGATCTTTGCGCGCGACTGGCCGGTTTGTCGGAATTACATTGACGTCGAGTTTGTAAATATCGTGAAACTCCGCTGCTTCGGTCTCGGCCGTGCCGGTCATACCGGCAAGCTTTTGGTATAATCGGAAATAATTCTGGATCGTTATCGTTGCCAGGGTTTGCGTTTCGCGATCGATCTGCACGCCTTCCTTCGCTTCGACGGCCTGATGCAACCCGTCGCTCCAGCGGCGTCCCGGCATTTTGCGGCCGGTAAACTCATCGACAATCACGACCTTGTTCTCCTCGATGACGTATTGAACGTCTTTTTCGAAGAGACAGTACGCCCGCAACAGCTGTGAAATATTATGGATCCGCTCAGCCTGAGCGTCGCAATGCTGTTGTCGCTCCGCTTTTTTCTTGTCTTTCTCTTCCTGGGGCAGCGACGGATCGAGGTCGATCTCGGTGAACTCGTTGATCAAATCCGGAAGCACAAACGCATTCGGATCGTCTGGATTAAGAAAATTGCGGCCCTGCTCGGACAGGTCAGCTTCGTTCGATTTCTCATCGATAGTGAAGAAGAGTTCTTCCTTGAGCGCGAACAGCTCCTCCTTGCGGGTATCCTGATAAAAGGAAAGCTCCGCTTTATCTACCGCGCGGCGCTTGTCGGGATCTTCCATCATGCGCAGGAGCTGTTTGTTGCGCGGCTGCCCAAGCTTCACTTTGAACATGAGCCGGCCACCCGTCTCTACCTCACCCTGCTCGAACTTCTCGAGCGCTTCGCTTGCCAGCCGGTTACAGAGCATGTTTTGCTTGCGAACGAGCTGCTCGATAAGCGGTTTCCACTTGTCGTACTGATGCGTCGAGATCGTTGCCGGGCCGCTGATAATAAGCGGGGTGCGCGCTTCGTCGATCAAGATGGAATCGACTTCATCGACGATCGCGTAATAATAGCCGCGCTGGACCTGCTGCTCGCGCGTCGTTGCCATGCCGTTGTCGCGGAGATAATCGAACCCGAACTCACTGTTCGTCCCGTAAGCAATGTCCATTGCGTACTGTTCGCGACGGAAATCCGGTTCCTGATCGTGTTGAATGCAGCCAACCGTGAGCCCAAGGAAATCGTAGAGCCGACCCATCCATTCCGCGTCGCGGCGCGCGAGATAGTCGTTGACCGTGACCAGATGCACACCGCGCCCAGTGAGGGCATTGAGATACAGCGGCAGCGTCGCCACGAGCGTTTTACCTTCGCCGGTTGCCATCTCGGCGATCCGGCCGCGATGCAAAACAATGCCGCCCAGCAGTTGCACGTCGAAGTGCACCATGTCCCACGTCATCGGCTGATCGCAGACCGTGAAACTATCCTGTCGATCTTTCAGCCGGCGCGCCGCATTCTTCACAACCGCAAACGCTTCCGGTAAGATTTCATCAAGCCGCTTCCACTGGTCTTCGAGCTCCGGAATCTTAGCGAGTTCCTCCTTCCAGATTGCGGTCTTAGCCCGCAATGCCTCATCTGATAAGCTCTTGTACTGCTCGTCGAACTCGTTAATTCGGTGCACGATCGGCATCAGCCGTTTGAGCTCCCGTTGATTTTTCGATCCCAGTATCTTCTTTAAAATCCAGCCAACCATTTCGCCGCCAATATCGACGAGGTTCGGTCACTTGTCATTCCGAGGGTCCCTCTTGTCATTGAGGGCAAAAACCTGCCCTGAGCAAAGTCGGATGAGTCGAGACATCGCTCGCTGTTGGAAAAGCGCAAGCAACTGCTAGTATCGCCGCATGAAGAAGATCATTTCGACTAACGAGGCTCCTGCTGCCGTTGGTCCTTATTCGCAAGCCGTGCGGGTTGGATCGACAATCTATTGCGCAGGCCAAATCCCGCTCGATCCGAAAAGCGGGCAGATTGTTCCCGGCGACATCGGCGCACAAACACGGCGCGTTCTTGAAAATATTACTGCGGTATTAAAGGCCGAGGGGCTGAGTTTTCAGAACATTGTTAAAACCACAATTTTTCTTACCGATCTGGCTGACTTTCAAACAGTGAATGAGATCTACGCGTCGTATTTCAAACAAGCGCCGCCGGCCCGGTCGACTGTGCAAGTCCCCGCTTTGCCGAAAGGTGCACGCATCGAAATCGAAGCCGTTGCCATGGCGGATCAGGATGTGGCCACGGATCAAGGGACCGTAAGCGATACTTCGGGCTAAGATCGACATTTTGATGGACGAGGATTTGCTCACGCTCTTTCGAAAAACAGGTGCGCTGCTCGATGGGCATTTCGTGTTGCGCTCCGGTTTGCACAGTCGCCAATACTTTCAGTGCGCGCTGCTTCTCCAAGATACTGGGATCGCTACCAAAGTTTGTGGATGGCTTGCCGACAAACTGCGCAAATTTGACTGCGACACGGTAATCTCCCCTGCTCTCGGAGGAATTATTGTTGGCCAGGAGATCGGACGTTCGCTAAGCAAACGTCATATTTTTCTAGAAAAAGAGGATGGCAAACTTGCCTTGCGTCGCGGTTTTCAGATTTCTCCTAAAGAAAGATTTATCGTGGTCGAAGATGTTGTCACGCGCGGCGGCCGAGTCCAGGAAACGATCGATATCGTTCGCTCGTGCGGCGGTATCGTCAATGCGGTGGGCGTAATTGTCGATCGAAGCGGCAAGACGAAACCCAACTTCGGTTGCCCATTCGTTAGCTTGATCGAAATGGACGTCGAAACTTTTGCTGCGGACAAGCTGCCACACGATCTGACAAAAATTCCGGCAGTAAAACCCGGAAGCAAATGATTGTAGGACGTTTCTGTGAAATGTTGATCTCTGGTGTCTGAGATAGACGCGCTATAATTCGGCATCTTGACGCTCAGATCGGCGTCCATAATCTCACACTCGGCGCACCGTCCGTCACGATGCGCAAAATCTAGTGTGAACACTCTAGCGGCCCTTTATCGCTCCTCAGTTGGAAAAAAAATGATCGTCGCGATCACCGGCATCATTTTAATTCTTTTCGTTGTCGGCCATCTGGTCGGGAACCTGCAAATCTTTCTCGGACCCGATTGGATCAACGGTTACTCCCAGCATCTGCGCAACCTCGGCCCGTTGCTTTGGGCAATTCGAGTTTTTCTGCTCGCCACCGTTACAGTTCACATTTACGCGACGATTCAGCTCGCGATTGAAAATAGGCGCGCTCGACCCGAGCCATACGTCGACAGAAACTACGTGAAAGCGAGCTGGGCATCGCGCCACATGGTCCTCAGCGGATTGATCGTAATCGCCTTCATCATCTTTCACCTGCTCCACTTCACCGCGCGCAAGTTCAACCCGCAATTTCCCATGCTAAAACTCGACCCGCTCAATCGCTACGATGTTTATTCGATGATGGTTTATGGATTTGAGAATATTTACGTGTCGATTTTCTACGTAGTCGGGCTATTTCTTTTGACCCTGCATCTCACGCACGGTTCGTCCAGCTTTTTCCAATCGCTTGGACTGAACGATAGAAAGCTCACGCCCCGTCTCGCATTGGGCGGCCGCATTTTTGCATGGCTACTTTTTGCTGGCTACACGTCCATTCCGATCGCGATTTTGGTCGGGCTGATTAAACCGGCCCAACAATTATGATCGGGACGCTGGAAGCCAAGATTCCATCCGGACCGCTCGCCGGAAAATGGACAAACCATAAGGATCATTCGCGATTGATCAGTCCGAACAACCGCCGGAAATTTGAGATCATCATCGTCGGCAGCGGTCTCGCGGGCGGATCGGCCGCGGCGACCCTTGGTGAACTCGGCTATCGAGTGAAATGTTTTTGCTACCAGGATTCACCGCGCCGCGCGCATTCGATCGCGGCACAAGGTGGAATCAATGCGGCAAAAAATTATCAGAACGACGGCGACAGTGTTTACCGCCTGTTCCACGACACAATCAAAGGGGGCGATTTCCGCTCGCGTGAAGCAAACGTTTACCGGCTCGCCGAAGTGAGCACAAACATCATTGATCAGTGCGTCGCGCAGGGCGTTCCCTTCGCGCGTGAGTATAGCGGCTTGCTTGCGAATCGTTCCTTCGGTGGCGCACAAGTTTCACGAACCTTTTACGCGCGCGGCCAGACGGGCCAGCAGCTTTTGCTCGGCTGTTATCAAGCGCTTTGCCGTCAAATCGCCGCGGGGAGCGTCGAGATGTTTCCACAAACCGAGATGCTCGACTTGGTGATTGTCGACGGACACGCCAAGGGGATCGTCACGCGCAGCTTGCGTTCTGGAAAAATCGACAAGCACGCGGCCGATGCCGTTGTCCTCGCTACCGGCGGTTACGGAAATGTTTTTTATCTTTCCACCAATGCCCGCGGCTGCAATGTCACGGCCACATATCGCGCCTTCAAAAAAGGCGCGCTCTTCGCGAATCCTTGTTTTACGCAAATTCATCCGACCTGCATTCCGGTGAGTGGCGAGCATCAATCGAAGTTGACTCTTATGTCCGAGTCGCTGCGCAACGACGGACGGGTCTGGGTCCCAAAGCGCAAGGAAGACCGTGGCAAGCCAGCTAACGAGATCGCCGAAAACGAGCGCGATTATTATCTCGAGCGAAAATATCCCAGTTACGGCAATCTTGCGCCGCGAGACATTTCTTCACGCGCAGCCAAGGAAGTTTGCGACGAAGGCCGCGGCATTGGCCCCGGCGGGCGCGGCGTTTATCTCGATTTCGCAGACGCAATCAAGCGGCTTGGCGAAAATACGATCCGGGAACGCTACGGCAATTTGTTCGAAGTGTACGAAAAGATAACCGGCGAAGATGCCTATAAAGTGCCGATGCGAATTTACCCTGCGGTCCACTACACCATGGGCGGGCTCTGGGTCGATTATGATTTGATGAGCAACGTGCCCGGTTTGTTTGTCATCGGCGAAGCAAATTTTTCCGATCACGGCGCTAACCGGCTCGGAGCCAGCGCGCTTATGCAAGGGCTGGCTGATGGTTATTTCATTCTGCCATACACGTTGCCAAATTACCTGGCCGGTCAGATTGGCAAGCGACCGTCCGCCGACTCTCCGGAATTTCAAAAAGCAGAAGGCGAGGTTCGTGCTCGCGTCAAAAAAATGCTCGATGTCGATGGGAAGCGTTCGCTCGATTCGATACATCGCGAGCTTGGACTTCTTCTCTGGGATAAATGTGGAATGGCTCGCAATGCCAAAGGTTTGGGCGAAGCGCTGCAAAAAATACCCGAACTACGAGAAAAGTTCTGGCGCGAAGTTCGAGTTCCTGGTGACGGCGAAGATTTCAATCAATCACTCGAACGCGCCGGGCGCGTGGCTGACTTCCTTGAGTTTGCCGAGCTGATGTGCGCCGATGCCCTCGCGCGCGACGAATCATCGGGCGCACACTTTCGTGAAGAACACCAAACGCCGGACGGTGAAGCGTTGCGCGACGACGAAAATCACGCCGCGGTGTTCGCATGGGAATTTCAGGACGACAACGGTCAAATTGCGCCGCCTAAATTACATCGCGAACCGCTTCACTTTGACACCGTGCATCTAACCCAGCGTAGCTATAAATGAGTTCGAGAGATGAATTTTAAGCTGAGGGTCTGGCGTCAGAAAAATCGACAATCGCGCGGCAAACTGGTGGTTTACGAAGCACGCGACATTTCGCCGAACACATCTTTTCTCGAAATGCTCGACATCGTGAACGAAACTTTGCTCGCGCCCGGTGACGAGCCGATCGCATTCGACTCAGATTGCCGCGAAGGCATTTGTGGCACTTGCTCGCTCACAATCAATGGAGAAGCGCACGGACCCGATCATCCCGCGGCGGTCTGTGAGCTTTACATGAGGAAATTTCGCGATGGCCAAACGATCGTTGTCGAGCCCTTTCGCGTGAGATCATTTCCAATCATCAAAGACCTAGTGATCGATCGAAGCGCGCTGGATCGAATTGTGCAAGCCGGTGGTTTTATTTCCGCGCGCGTCGGTTCTGCGCCGGAAGCGAACGCAATTCCAATTCCAAAGCACGATGCTGATCTTTCCATGGACGCCGCAGCATGCATCGGTTGCGGCGCGTGCGCGGCAGCATGCCCAAACGCGTCTGCCATGCTCTTCACTGCAGCGAAAGTCTCACATCTGTCGCTGTTGCCCCAGGGAAATCCCGAACGCGTGACGCGCGTTCTAAAAATGGTGCACGTGATGGATGCGGAAGGTTTTGGCAATTGCACCAACACTTACGAATGCGAAGCGGTTTGTCCGGCCGAGATCAGCGCCAGCTTCATCGCGAAACTGAATCGGGAATACGCGAAGGCGCGTTTACTCGCGAGCGCGGGGGACTAGGTGGATCGCGCGCTCTGTCGCGCGATCTCAGATTTGGCGCCGCACGCGCATTATTTAACATCGAGCAAGGGACTGCTCGATCCACCGATTGTTTCGCAGCTGCATATCCACAGCTCGGGATCGAGCTCCGCCCGGGCACGTGCGCCTAATTTTTCAACAGTAGTTCGGTCGCCTAACGCAGCAAAAATCGTCGAGCCCGAACCGGACATCAACACCGCACCCACTTCTGGTTGACGCAGCAACCACATTTTGAGCTGTGCCAGAAAAATAAATTTCTCGAAGACAGGACGCTCCAGATCGTTCACGAAAGTTTGGCCAAGGAATTCCTGAGCCGCGTAGGTGACGCCGGGAATTTCTCTCGAATCGTGCCAACGCGAGTACGCCCATGTAGTTGGCACAGTAAAATCCGGTTTTAACAGCAAGAGCGACAATCTCTCCGGCAATTCCGTTGGCGTGACCAACTCTCCTCGCCCGCGACAGAGCGCGGCCGATTCGAAGATGAAAAATGGAACGTCCGATCCAATTGTCGATCCAAGCTTGGCCAATTGATCGCGCGCCAGGTTTGTTTCAAAAAGTTGGTTGAGCGCTAGCAAAGTAGTTGCCGCGTCGCTGCTCCCACCGCCTAACCCCGCGCCATGCGGGATTTTCTTTTTGAGCTCGATTGAAACCGCAGGCTCTAACCTTGTGGCAGCAAAAAAAGCTTTTGCTGCACGAAGGACAAGGTTCTCCGCGCCCATCGGAACGGTTGGATCATCACAGCGAAATTCGATCCCCTTTTCGCTATTGTTCTTTTTGATTCTAAGCTCGTCGCAAAGCGAAATCGGAGTAATTAGCGTCTCGATCTCATGAAAGCCGTCGCCGTGGTCGCCCAGAATTTTCAGGGAAAGATTGATCTTCGCTGGAGCGAGCACTTGCATGGTTTGCATTTCAATTGTCATGTCGAGCGGAGTCGAGACATCTCTTGCATTAACAGTGAGAGATACATTCGGCCTCACTCGGAATGACAAAGGCAGCTGACAAAATCATCGTCGCGCTGGACGTGCCGACAAAAGTCGCGGCGCTTGATCTTGTCGATCAACTGCGGGAGCAAATTTCAATTTTTAAAATCGGCCTGCAACTTTACACGGCCGAGGGCCCTGAAATTGTGCGCGCGGTTCTGTCCACCGGCGCAAAAGTTTTGCTCGATCTCAAGCTGCACGATATCCCAAACACGGTTGCAAGGGCAGTGGAATCCGCGACTAATCTTGGTGTTCGCATGCTCACCATTCATTTGAGCGGCGGCAGCGAAATGATCCGCGCCGCGACTGCGGCTCGTGCAAATAACATATCAATCTTGGGTGTGACTGTTTTAACAAGCGCGACTGAACAAACGCTGCGCGAAATTGGAATCGCCGACAAAGTCGACGATCAGGTCTTGCGCCTGGCCAAATTAGGTGTCGACGTAGAAATCGATGGAGTTGTGGCCGGTCCGCACGAAATCAAAGCACTTCGCCACGAATTCGGCGACGAAATCAAAATTGTGGTGCCAGGAATCCGGCCAACCCGGTCCGAGGCCGGCGATCAAAAGCGCGTGATGACGCCGCGCCAAGCGCTGGACATGGGCGCGGATTATTTGGTCATTGGTCGACCGATCACGACACATCCGAATCCGCGTGAAGCGGTAGCGAAAATCCTCGCTGAACTCACTACCTAACAAATCCGGCTGTCACAGGCCGCCTTACAGCAAGAAATGACAAAGGGGCTTTTCGCTGCGCTCGACATTTATTATGACGACGACGAGCACTCGGCGGCGATGAACATGGCAATCGACGAAGCACTGCTCGATTCGGTAGCGGTCCCCTCGATTCGATTCTATCGATGGCGATCCCCTGCTCTGTCGTTTGGATATTTTGGAAAGTTTACTGATGTCGCTGACTATCTAGCTGAGCGCGATTTGGTCCGGCGCTGGACTGGCGGCGGGATCGTTTTTCACGGAGAAGACCTGACGTATTCGATTGTTGTTCCCCCAAGCGATCCGGTTTTCAGTGAATCGTCGAGCTCGATCTACGAGAAGATTCATCGCTCTTTAGCCGGTGCATTGGTCGCAAATGGCGAGCATGTGGAATTAGCGCCTGTAGCCGGCGTCGTTGACGCCGGGTCCGCAAAATTGGCAAAAGGAACCGGGGTCAGCGAGCCCGGCTACAACATCGATCGCGGCTACGGCTGTTTCGCAAATCCTGTGCGCGCAGACGTGATGTTAAATGGGCGCAAGATTGCGGGAGCAGCACAGCGACGCACCAGACGCGGTTTGCTTCAGCAAGGCACCATCCAACTCGCCATAGGACGAGTCCGTCCGACCGGCGGAGATGTCAATCTTGGGAATGGTCTGGCGCAACGATTTACAGAAGAGTTGTCTAACAATTGCAAGACGCGGAATTTGCCAGACGCAGTTCGATATCGAGCGCAGGAAATTGTCGCGCAAAAGTACGGAACTGAAGATTGGTTGCGTAAACGATGAGAGCTCTTCGGCAAGCTGCCGAAGACTACAGGCTTGCCGCGGGACGAGTCCGTCCGACTGGTGGACTGGCAGCCTGCGCTCCCCAGAAAATTTGCGAGCGTGATGCTTTGACAACAGACAAGCCGCCCCTCTATTCTCGGCTCGTGGAAGTTTTCGCACGCTCGGGTGTCGTTCGGACTGACATTACGCCAATCGCTTTTTCGCTTGGCCCGCTAGCTCGAGTGGCGCGGCTCGTCCAGCCGCATCTCGACGAAGTAGAAAGACGCATCGCGCAACAAACGGCGGCTTTCGATCCCGCGATCGAAGGCTATGTGACCTATGCGGTGGGCGGGCGCGGTAAACGTCTGCGGCCACTCCTCGCCCTTCTAGTTGGCGGCGCGACAGGCAAGATTAATTCGGGACATCTCGATCTTGCCGTCATCGTCGAACTAATTCACGTCGCCACGCTCGTGCACGACGACATTATGGACGAAGCCGAGCGCCGCCGCGGGCAGCCGACCGTGAATGCGCGCTGGGGAAATTCGCTCAGCGTTCTTTTGGGCGATTGCCTTTTCGCGCACGCCTTAAACCTCTCCACAAATTTCGAAAACGCGGACATCAGTCGCGCAATCGCCCGGGCGGCTAGGGAAATCTGTTCAGGAGAAATGATTCAAACGCAGCGCCGTTTCGATCTCAAACTCGAGGTCGAAGATTACCTGCGGATCGTAGGGAAGAAGACCGGATCGCTTTTTGCCGCGTCAGCGGAGTTGGCCGCGCTCATCAGTGAAACGGATTTGAATGTAATCGAAACGTTCAAGAACTTCGGATTTCAAATCGGCACGGCCTATCAAATTTATGACGATTGCCTGGATATTGCCGGGAGCGAGAGAGCGACCGGCAAAACACTGGGCACAGATCTGCGCAAAGGTAAGTTCACCCTTCCAGTGTTGATCTTTTTGCAGTCAGCTTCCGATTTTGAGCGGGAACGTTGTTGCCGGCTCGTGCTTGAGGAAAGAATCGAAGAGATGACCGAGCTTCTGAGGATCGGCGCAACCAACGGCGCCCTCAACGAATCAATCGCAGCCGGCAGCGACTTGATTCGCGAAGCGCAAACCGTGCTGGATGGAATCGCGGCAAATCCGTACGCAGATGCGCTCTTCGCGCTCGGGGATGCGTTGCGCGAAATGTTCGATCAACTTCGCGTCTGATCTGCCGATCATTTTTTGCCGCCGAATGTCGATTTAACGCGCGTTTCCCGAATGTCGCAGCTTAAGATCCGCGAGATGCCGCGGGACGAGCGGCCACGCGAGAAACTCGCCGCCCACGGCGCATCCTCACTAACGACCCCGGAACTCATCGCCATTTTGCTGCGGACCGGCGTCTCGGGCGCAAATGCGGTCGAAGTGGCGCGCCAACTATTGGAAAAATACGGTTCCCTTACCGGATTAAGTCGCTGCTCCGTGGACGAATTGTCAAAGATCAAAGGGATCAAATTTGCCAAAGCCGTGCAGCTTGTCGCCTCGTTTGGGCTCGGCCAGCGACTCGCGCGGGAAACATTGTCGAAGCAAAAAATCGATTCGCCCGAACTGGTGAACGAACTGGTCGGGCCCGAGCTGCGCCGGCTGCGGAAAGAATCGCTGCGCGTAATTCTACTCGACACGCGCTATCACTTGATTCGAGTGGAAGAAGTCTCGATGGGAAGCGTTAATGAAAGTATCGCGCATCCACGCGACGTATTTCGGCCAGCGGTAGTTTCCTCAGCTTACGCGGTGATTGTCGTGCACAATCATCCCTCCGGCGACGCATCGCCAAGCCAGGTCGATCACAGCCTGACGCGGCGTTTGGCCGAAGCCGCCGAGCTTCTGCAAATCAAATTGCTCGATCACATCATTATTGGTGCCCCCGCGGACGGAAGCCCTGGTTACTTTAGCTTCAAGGAAGCAGGCGTGCTTTGAAGATTCATCCGGCCGCACTTGTCGATCCCGATGCCCAAATCGGAGCCGACGTCGAGATCGGTCCATTCTCGGTAGTCGGGCCGCAAGCGGTGATTGGTAATAAGTCCATCGTGCACTCGCACGTTGTCATTGAAGGAAATGTCGTGATTGGCACTGGCAATTTCATCGGACAGGGCGCGATTATTGGCACGCCACCGCAAGATCTTTCGTTCTCGCCGGAACGAAAAACGAAGGTCGAGATCGGAAACGGCAACGTGATTCGCGAATACTGTACGATCCATCGCGGCAGCCCGGAGGGGAGCGTCACCAAAATCGGCGATAAGAACTTCCTAATGGCAGGTGCGCACCTCGGCCATAATTGCGAGATTGGAAACAACGTGATCATCGCCAACAACTGTTTGTTGGCCGGTCACGTGCGTGTGGACGATGCGGCATTCCTCGGCGGTGGATCCACGTTTCATCAGCACATGCACGTTGGGCGGCTGGTGATCGTGCAAGGCAGTTCTGCTTTCGGAAAAGATCTGCCTCCATTTGTAATCGCAGCAGAACGCAATTCGGTTTTTGGAGTGAACATGATCGGACTGCGTCGCGCCCGATTCAGCGCGCAAGATCGAGACGAAATCAGGACGGCATTCAAACTCGTTTACCTGAGCGGACTGAATATTTCGCAGGCGCTGGAGAAAGCAGCCACGATGAATCTTGGTGCAGCTGCCCGCGAATTTTTGGACTTCGTCGCGAACGCGAAGAAACGCGGAATTTGTCCACTGCAACGCGGTACTGGCAACGACGAGTCGATCTAACGAAAAAGAGCTGCCTGCGGAGACAAGTGCAATCGAGCCGTCGACTGCAGCAAACGGTTAGACCTATTGGCTGAGGAGCTTCTCGACGTTTTCGACCTCCCCCTTAGAATCAAAGTGAAATCGGCGAATTACAAACTGCTCACCATTCCCAAATGTGTACGTGACAGAGTTCGGGGACGATGATGGCTCGGGGTCGGGAGGACCCAGCAACGTCGCCACACCGGCACGCGAGATTCCAATGAAGTTTGTCTCGGCGAAAAGCCTTTGTGCAACTGTTAAAGCGGTAAGGCTACCCGAATAATCTGGCGGGTTCTTGCTGCGGTGCCACGCGAGAAGCCCCATCCCTGGGTGTCTCTTACGGAGCTCGGCGATTTGCTGCGTCTCTGTCGGCTTATAGCTTGGCGCGTAATCTCCGAGTCGAATGGCATAACTGGTTTCCGGGTGCATCGACATCCGCGGAGCACAGCGAATGGCCAACACTGCCTGACTGATCAAGTCCTTTTTGATGAGGAACCGAACGTCGAGTTCGTTCTCTTTGTTCCATCGCGATCTAATCGCCAAGGGAACTTGGACGAGCCCCCCGTTTGCATCGTTCAAAGTGAGGTCAAGCTCGAATACGTCCTTGAGCTTATCTGCTACAGTAGCGTGAAACTTTACCGTGTACTTTGGTGCAGCGCCTTCAATCCGGCTGACCCTATCAAGATCTTCAGGTCGCTGTTCATCGTGCTCGTCTTGCACGGAAAGCTTGTAACCGAGTTCTTTCTCGAGGTCGGAACCACGGTCAACCTCGTAGCGATAGACGTCGCTTCCTCGAGCTGCGCATCCAGCGACGAGAAGGAAACTAAGAACGAAGACTATTCGCATCCTCGCATAATCTCCTAACGAGAATTAGAGGAAATTTCGTGATTAAAGGCGAACATTTTTCGCCTAATTCCCGATTGTCCGATTGAGTCCAATCAGCGCAAGCATGCGGCCGGTTTTTCCTTTCTCGGCGCGATAGGAATAGTAACGATCAAGGTCACAGGCAGTGCACACATAGGAGTCATGAATTTCTTTGACGCCAAGCGCGCGAGATTGCCGGACAATTTCCGCAGCGAAATCGACTTCGTAATGCGGCGGACGAATGCAGGGACTAAGTTGCACGATCAGATTCGCGGGATCCGACCTGAAGCGATCAATCATTTGTTTGATCGCGTTCGTGACAACGCCGAGTTCGGTCCCTTTGCGGCCTGAATGGACCAGACCGATAGCTGACGTTTTTGTATCGACGATGTAAACAGCGCAACAGTCGGCGACGTGAACTCCCAGCGCGACGCCGCGTTGATTCGTGATAATGCCATCGCAACCGGAGAATTCTTTATCGCTTTCCACTGGCGCATCAACGATTGCAATCTTGTTTCCGTGAATTTGTTGCGCTGTCAGCAGCGGCCAGTCGCCGAATCCAGTGGCATCGCGAATGTCTTGATGGGCTTTCTCAAGCCGCGCTAATGCTTCGCCTTTATCGTGCGAAACGTCGATCCCAGGGATCCGTTGCGTAAAAACGTGACGACAGTTCGGCAACTCTGCCAAGGCAGCGAATTTTTCAACAGGCAAAGGCTGCACTAAATCGATCAACCGGAACAGATAGGTCGACCTATTCGCTTTCGCTCAAGGCGACCTTTTGCTCGAGATGACAAAGATCTACTTCGACAAGGTGGACTTTGGCTTTCCGGTGGCATCGACACCACTCCCCGTATAGTACGTTTTCGTTCGAGTAGCGCGCGGCGTCAGGTTGGCGAACGATTCCGTGTAGGTACTCTGCGCACCGGTGACGCGGTCGAACTCCGCAAGGGATGAGTTGTAGCCGAAGAGGGCCTGCAAGCGCGTCGATTGCGCAGTCAGCAACTGAACTTGAGCATTGAGCACATCCAACTGAGTTCCTGCGCCAGCGTCGAGGCGGGCTTTGGCCAGACGCAGTGCTTCATCGGCCTGCTCCACATTTTTCTCCTGGCTCTGAATCAGTTCGCGGTTCTGCTGCAAATTCGAATAGGACTGTTGCACCTCGAGTTCAACCTGTCGAACGTCGTCGTCGTAAGTGATTTTCGTCTCCGAAAGGAGCGCCCGCTGTTGCTTGACCCGGCCCCAAATCTCGCCGCTGTCCCAAATCGGCACACTACCCTGCACCTGCGCGATCCAACCTTTTGAAATATCGTGCCAACTGGAGTTGGTCGGCGAGCTGACCCATTCGCCGCCCCCGGTTGTGTTGATGGTTGGAAGAAACTGACCCAGTGCGACGTGCACTTGCTCGATCTGGTTCAAAACGTTTGCCCGCGCCTGTTTCAGAAACGGGCGCCGCTGCTTCCCAAGCTCAATCGCATCGACCAGCGCGATGGTACGCGGGATGTAGGGCATTTCACCAACAACTTCGAGCGGGGGATTTTCTCCGCGGAGCGGGTTAAAATCGAGTCCGATGGTCTTAGCCAGAACAAGCTTGGATATTCGATAGTTGTTTTGCGCAGTGATCAGTTGCGGAATCTGATTATAGAGTGCTACTTCTGCTTGCAAGACGTTGAAACGCGGAACTGTTCCTGCTTCGAAGCGGTTCTGCTGGTCTTTCAACTGGCTTTCCAGTAAGTGCACTGATTGCTCCTGCACACCAATCAGCGCCTTATTGACTACTATCTGGTAGAACTGTGTTTTCACAGTCGCGATGACCTGGTCGAGCGTATTGCGGAACGCGAAGTAGGCGCTGTCTCGCTGAAAGAAGGTACCGCGAATCGACGGCCACGTTGTGCCGTTAAAAACCAGCTGCCTTCCAAGGACGCTGATGCTGTAGGATATATCGCTTAGTTGAGTATTGGTGACGCCCGGTGTCGGCGACGGATCGGCCAGTGCGGCACTTGCCTGATCCCTGACTTGCGATTGCGGTGAGTCAACGATGGATGCGGCCCCGGCGGTGGTCGCGGTTCCAGGCGTCGTACTGGTTCCCGTCGTACCTCCCAATACCCGGGCGCCAACCAGGTTCGGATCAGTCCATTCAAAAGTCCCGGTCGGTGTAATGTGTGGCAGCGCCTGCGCGCGGATTTCAATAATTACGCCTTTCGTCCGTTTGATCTCCTGTTCCGCCCGGAGAATATCCGGATTACGTTGCAGCGCGGTTAGGATCGCTTGATCAAGTGTAAACGTGGGAACCCTGCCTGAAGAAGATGTACCCCTGCTTGCCGACGTCGATCCTTCGCCTGTGCCGGCGCGCGTCACCAAGCTTGCAGCAATCATCGCAGCGGCGAACCCGGAGATTACAAAATATTTTCGCATAAAGAAGATGTAGCCCGAGAGATTAGATGCGTAATCGTAGGCGCGTAGATTCAAACTGCGCGCTTTTTACCGTGGTGTGATAACACTGCCGCCGGATAGATGAAAATCATTTCGATTGGCAGTAATCATAAATTTTACTGTAAATCTGCAACCAAGCCTTTTGCTCATCCGGCGTGAGGTGTTCCAAAATCTTCATCAGATTGCCAACCATTTCCTCGCGAATACGCGTGACAAGAGCCGAACCCTTCGTTGTAATGCAAACCATCACCTTACGGCGGTCATCTCGCGCAGCTGAGCGCATGACGTAACCAAGATTCTCAAGGCGCGCCACCAAACCGCTCGCCGCAGCAGTGGTGTGCCCCATTTTTTGCGCAATCGCAGACATGGTCAGGACTTCTTTTTGATCGAGATAGGCGAGGAGAAAAAATTGGGGGAACGAAACGTTGCCCGGCGCAAGCTCCTTACAAAGACGCAGCACGAAGCAGCGCTGCATCTCCATGACGATGTGTGAAAGGCGTTCCGCATCCGCACGAATTTGTTCGGTCGGATTCCGTGCAAATACGATGGAAGCGCCTGTATTCAACGCGCTTAAGCTAAGAAAGCGATGTGGTCTGTCAACGTCACCGCGACAAGAAAATCCGCTAATTGAACAACTCGATATCAACAATGTCACCGCACGTTCGCACTTCGCCCACCGCGAGACGCAGCAGCGCATTCGATTGGCTCAACCCGAAGAGCGCATGCGATTCCTGGCGGCCAACCGGCGAAAAATTTCCGTTCTCGCATTTTCCCCGGACATAATGTGGGCGATCGCTGTCATTTCGTAGATCGACGATCAACTTTGCGGGCACTTTCGGCAGATCGAAATTTGTTGCGCCCATCATTTTAAAAATTGCCGGCCGAACGAATTGCAAAAATGTAACAAAGGCGGAGACCGGATTTCCCGGCAACCCGAACACAGCGCACTCACCAATTCGACCGAAGACAAACGGCTTGCCTGGCTTGATCGCGACTCTCCAGATGTCGATCTTCGCGCCAAGCGACCGCAACGTTGATTGGACCAAATCGTGTTCACCCACAGAGACGCCGCCGTTGATGATAAGAACTGAATGCTTGATGGCCTGTTCGAGAGTCTTCCTCAACGAATCCGCGTCGTCTTTGCAATGCTGCACCGATTTCACAACAGCGCCGCAACGTTGCAGCAATGCTTGCAATAGGACTGAATTGCTTTCGTAAATCTGACCGGGCTGAAGTTTTGCTCCAGGCTCGGCCAACTCGTCGCCGGTTGAAATGATTGCCGCATCCACTTCGCCGCCGACTGAAACTTCTCTGAAACCTTGCGATGCAAGCAAAGCTATTGTAGTCGCACGAATCGGCTCCTCCTTTGCCACGATTTTCTGACCCTCCGTCAAATCGCAACCACGGTGCCGGACAAAATCGCCAGGATCGACATTAGCATTCATTACGATCTCCGAACCCTCGCGGGTCACGTCTTCTTGCATTACCACTGCATCTGCGCCCGCGGGCATTGGAGCGCCGGTAAAAATCCGGATCGCTTCACCAGGCGAAACCCGCAATTTTCGATCTAACCCCGCAGGTTGTTCGCCGATAACGCGCATCCGTTTAGCGACACCGGACGCGCTTGCCACGACCGCATAACCGTCCATGGCGGAGTTATCGAAGTTCGGCAGCGGCAGCGATGAAAAATAATCCTCCGCGGCAAAACAATTCAGCGCGTGCGAGAGCGAAACTCTGCGGCTCGCCCGCACCTGAATTTTTTCGAGGACTTTCTCTCGCGCTTCTTCTTCGGCGATCATCACGATCTATTTCAGTTGGCGGTCGGCGATTCGCAAGGCCGGGCTTTTTCGGATACAATGACTAAGTCATGATCGCAAAGACTCATGATCCCAAATCAATAAACGCTCCAGCCTCGACCGCCCGCGTTGCACCCACTTCGCCGCTGATCCTCGTGCGCGAAGACGTGGAAAGCATCGCTATCCTGGCACTCAACCGGCCCGAAGCGCGCAACAGTCTGTCGGAGGCGCTCCTCACTGCACTCCGTGACGCGTTCACGGTGATTGCGCAGGAACCGAGCGTGCGTGCGGTTGTCCTCGCGGCCAATGGACCGGCGTTCTCCGCCGGCCACGACCTGAAGGAACTTAAGAGTCACCGGTCCGACTCGGATCGCGGCCGAGCTTATTTCAAATACATCATGGAAATGTGCAGCACGGTAATGCAACAGATCGTGAACCTACCCCAGCCCGTTGCCGCCGCCGTCCAAGGCATCGCAACGGCAGCCGGCTGTCAGCTCGTTGCAAGCTGCGATCTCGCGGTTGCGTCCGCAGCCGCAAAATTCGCAACGCCTGGGGTCAATATCGGCCTGTTCTGTTCGACGCCGATGGTGGCGCTCTCGCGCAACGTCGCGCGTAAACACGCCATGGAAATGCTGCTTACTGGAGAGATGATCTCGGCCGAGGATGCCTTGCGCATCGGACTCGTTAATCGCGTGGTCGCTCCCGGGAATGAACGGGAAGAGGCGCTCGCGTTCGGGCGCAAGATCGCCGCGAAGTCGGCGTATGCGGTCAAGATTGGCAAGACAGCCTTCTACCAACAGCTCGAAGGCGGACTTAAGGACGCCTATCGCTACGCGACTGAAGTGATGGTTGAGAACATGCTCGCGCGGGACGTCGGAGAAGGGATTGATGCATTCATCGAGAAACGCGAACCAAAATGGGAGGATCGCTAAGCCGTGGGCCGCAGCTGCGCACGCTGTTGGCAATCGACGATTGTTCGCCATATTTTCGCAGCAGATTTTTGGTGAGGTGGCTGAGTGGTCGAAAGCAGCGCTTTGCTAAAGCGCCGTACCCCAAAAGGGTACCGAGGGTTCGAATCCCTCCCTCACCGCCATGTTCCAGACGCGGCAAACCGCTCGCTTTCGCCGCACCGTACACGCTTACGTACTGGAGATGAGAACTTGTTCGACCGGTGGGGCGCGAAGCGCATGGGTTAAAATCCCGCCATTGCGGGATCTAACTCCAGAGCCAAAGCGGAGCTTTGGATAATCCCTCCCTGACCGCGACTCTATGTTTGATGTTTGATGTTCGATGTTTGATTTTGTCGTCGCCCGTGCGCACTGAAGCCGACAAAATTCAAAACTTTATCGACGGCCAATTTATTGAGCCAGTCGGCGGGAAATATCTCGACAACATCGAACCGGCGACGGGGAAGCCGTATTCGCAAGTCGCGGACAGCGACAGTCGTGATGTCGGTCTTGCCGTCGCGGCGGCGGAGAAGGCATTCGGAGATTGGTCGCGCACGCCCGCGGCGGAACGCTCGAAAATTCTCCTGCGCGTCGCTGATTTGATCGAGCGTGATCTGGAGAAGTTCGCGCGTGCCGAGTCGATCGATACCGGTAAGCCGCTCTCGCTTGCACGCGGACTCGACATCCCTCGCGCCATCGCCAACTTCCGTTTCTTCGCGACCGCCATCCTGCATACCGAATCGGAAGCGCATATCACCGACGGCGTCGCGTTCAACTACACGCTGCGTCAGCCGCGCGGTATCGTGGGATTGATTTCCCCGTGGAACCTGCCGCTCTATTTGCTGAGCTGGAAAATTGCGCCCGCCGTCGCCGTCGGCAATACCGCCATAGCTAAACCAAGCGAGTTGACCCCTATGACGGCGTGCATGTTATGCGAGCTCGCGCGCGAAGCTGGCTTGCCGAACGGAGTGCTCAACGTAGTGCACGGTACCGGACCGAACGTTGGCGCCGCGATCACAGCGCATCCAAAGATCGGCACGATCTCGTTTACCGGCGGCACGGTTACCGGACGGAAAGTGGCGCAGGCGTGCGCACCGTTGTTTAAGAAAGTTTCACTCGAGCTCGGCGGGAAAAATCCAAACATCATCTTCGCTGACGCCGATCTCGACGCCGCCATCGCCGGCAGCGTCCGCTCGTCGTTCGCGAACCAGGGACAAATCTGCCTGTGCGGATCGCGCGTGTTCGTCGAACGCTCCGCTTACAAAGATTTCGTCGAGCGTTTTATCGATAAGGCGTCCCAACTGAAAATGGGCGATCCGCTGGAAGAGATAACCGAGCAGGGCGCGATCGTGAACAAGCCACAGCTCGACAAGATCAAATTCTATGTCGATCTGGCGAAGCAAGAAGGCGGTGTCACCGCCCTCGGCGGTTCGGCGGCGGAGCCGCCTAACGAGCGCTGCCAGTCGGGTTACTTCTTTCCGCCGACGATCATCACAGGTTTGCCGGTGTCATGTCGCACAAATCGCGAAGAAATCTTCGGACCGGTCGTCACGATCTCTCCGTTCGACAATGAAGAAGAAGTGATCGGCTACGCCAACGACACCGACTATGGCCTGGCTTCGAGCATCTGGACGCAGAACCTGAATCGCGCCCATCGCGTCGCCGAAAAAATTCACACCGGCACGGTCTGGGTGAATTGCTGGCTCGTGCGCGATCTGCGTGTTCCGTTCGGCGGGATGAAAGCAAGCGGCATCGGCCGCGAAGGCGGCGAAGAAGCGCTACGTTTTTTCACCGAGCCAAAGAACATCTGCATTGCAAGATAGGACTATCTGGGCACTCAATCAGCATGAAAATTAGATCGGTCTTCAACGGAAGACGCGTTTTTCATTCTCGGATTGATCATCTCCATCAGTCTCTTTTTGGGCCGATTTCCATTGGCGAATTTTGGAGAATGGTTGCTGGGCGGTTTCAATTACGCAACGCAACCGCGGTGGTTTCGCATAGCCGGTGAGGTCGTCAGCTACTTACCTTGGATTGTCGCGGCGGTTATCGTGGCATTGCGGGTTTCCTGGTAGCCGAGCATCAAGCCAGTCTCGTACGTCTCCGGCGTTGTCATTTCATATGTCGCCGTCTTATCCGTTCTTCTCTCGTTGCCCATCATCGACGACTATTCGCACCGCCGTTCCTTTGATTCGCAGGTTTGGAAGGCAACTCTTGCCCAAAGTCCACCCTCGGACCCGATCCGCCTTCGAATGGTCGACGTTGAGAGTCCAGCGTTGAAAATAAAAAATCTGTGTTGATCTGCGTAATCCGCGGTTGCAAGTGTAAACAATGAGCAAAGTACGATTACTGGTTGGCACACGGAAGGGCGCATTCGTCCTGACATCGGACGAGAAGCGCAAAGACTGGAAAGTTGACGGCCCGCATTTTGCGGGCTGGGAGATTTATCACATGAAAGGTTCGCCGGTTGATCAGGATCGGCTGTACGCGTCGCAGACCAGCGCGTGGTTCGGACAGATCATTCAGCGCTCCGATGACGGCGGCAAAACTTGGGACACGCCGGGCGGCGGGCCGACAACAACTCCGCAGGGTATGCCGATGGGCGAAAGTAACAAATTCGTTTACGACGGCGTCCCGGGCACGCACCAGTGGTACGACGGCACCCAGCATCCATGGGAGTTCAAGCGGGTTTGGCACCTTGAACCGTCGCTCGATGATCGAGATCACGTTTACGCTGGCGTGGAAGATGCCGCACTGTTCGAATCAAAAGACGGCGGAAAATCGTGGCAGGAGTTGTCGGGTCTGCGAAAACATGACACCGGCCCGAAATGGCAACCAGGCGCAGGCGGCATGTGTCTCCATACCATTCTTCTCGATCCGAAAGATCGCCAACGGATTTTCATCGCGATCTCGGCCGCAGGCGCGTTCCGGACCGACGACGGCGGTAAGACGTGGAAGCCGATCAATCGCGGTTTGCATTCGCAATACATGCCTGATCCCATCGCGGAGGTCGGCCACTGTGTTCATCGCATCGCGATGCATCCATCGCGGCCGAACACGCTCTTCATGCAAAAACATTGGGACGTGATGCGGAGCGATGACGCCGGCGATTCGTGGCGCGAAGTCAGCGGCAATTTACCGAGCGATTTCGGGTTCCCGATCGATATTCACGCGCACGAGCCGGAGACGATTTACGTCGTGCCGATCAAGAGTGACTCGGAACATTTCCCGCCGGATGGCAAACTGCGGGTCTACCGCAGTCGGAAAGGCGGAAACGAATGGGAAGAGCTCACCAAAGGTTTGCCGCAACGCGACTGCTACGTGAATGTTTTGCGCGATGCGATGTCGGTTGACTCGCTCGATTCGTGCGGCGTGTACTTCGGTACCACCGGCGGTCAGGTTTACGGATCATCGGACGCTGGCGACACCTGGAAACCGATCGTGCGTGATCTTCCTGCCGTCCTTTCAGTCGAAGCCCAAACGCAGCCATGATCCTGCGTTGACTTCAGGACATAGCAAGCTGTCTCGTAAGCATCGCTCGCGAATGACGTAATTGTATTGCACGGGATATTCAAGCAGACGAGCGCATCGCCGAGGTAGCAAGATTGTTCGCGTTGAACCGTGCACAGCTAAGGAACTCGCGAATGGCGATGTTCTTTCTCATTGCGTACGCGATCAGTTGGACGGCTTGGATTGCACTTTTCGCGCAGCACCTCTCTCCTTTCGCGTGGCCTGGACGTTGGTTTTATTTGGCTGCCGTATTCGCGCCGCACGGAGCGGCGCTCGTGAGCACGGCGCTGGAAGGCGGACGCGCTGAGCTGGGAGCATTTTACCGCCGCATTATGCGCCCGGTACGATTTCGATGGGCAATTATCGCGATCTGCGTTCCGCCCATTATCTACCTGGTACGTGACGCGGTGTCCGTCGGCTTCCACTTGCCTCACGATTCGTTTTTTCACCGCCCGCCGCGAACTGTGACAGCGCTCGTGCTTGGCCAACTAGCTGTGGTCCTAGGTGAGGAACCGGGATGGCGTGGCTTTGCCCTTCCGCGATTGCTGGGACGCTTCGGACCGATCGTGGGAACGCTGATCCTCGGTATAGCGTGGGCATGCTGGCATCTGCCGCTCTTCATCATCAGCGGAACGCCGCAATATGGGACCGGATTCCTACCGTTCGCTCTCGAGTTGATAGCGTGGTCGATGGTAATGACACTAATCATGATCCACGCGCGGGGCAGTGTAGTTGCGGCCATGCTCTTCCACGCCTCTGCCAACGTGTGCGCGTTCACGATGTGGCAGCCCGATGCGCAGCTTTTTGCGCTAGGACCGTGGATCGTAGCAGCGGGCATTGCCGCTTGGCGAATGCAGTGGGAATCGAGCCGTGCGCCTTTGACCGCTGGTATCTGTTGAGGCATTGGTGAGACATGGCTGCCATGATCCGCGTCGTCCTCCCGCATCATCTACGCACGCTGGCGCGTGTTGGTAGTGAAGTGCAACTCGAGCTCAATGGCGAGGTTACGCAGCGAACAATTCTCGACGCACTGGAAACGAAATATCCAGTGTTACGCGGAACGATGCGTGATCACGTCACCCACGAACGCCGCCCGCTGGTCCGGTTCTTCGTTTGCGGGGAGGACCTATCTCATGAGCCGCCGGATACCCAATTGCCCGAAGCGATCGCGACCGGCGCGGAGCCCTTCTTTATTATGGGCGCCATCGCGGGAGGCTAAGGGGGTAAAACAGGTGACGATCAAGAATGGCGCGTTGAGAGTCTGTTGAAAAACGAAAGGGAAACATACCAATGAAATTCATGATTCTGCTCAAGGCCGACAAGAATTCGGAAGCGGGAGCTCTCCCGGACGAGAAGCTCCTGACGGAAATGGGAAAGTATAACGAAGAGCTGGCCAAAGCCGGGATCATGCTCGCGGGCGAAGGCCTCCACCCGACCTCAAAGGGCGCGCGCGTCAAGTTCGCTGGCGGCAAGCATACCGTGACAAACGGACCGTTCCCCGACTCGAAAGATCTGATCGCAGGCTTCTGGATCTGGCGAGTGAAGTCGAAAGACGAAGCGATCGAGTGGGTCAACCGCGCGCCGTTTGGGGAAGGGGCAAAAATCGAAATTCGCCAGGTGCACGAGGCGGAGGATTTTGGCGAAGCGTTTACTCCCGAACTCAGAGAGCAAGAGGAACGAGTAGCCGCGCAAATGGCCGCGAACGCAAATCGATAGGAGAATTCATTCTTACAACCTTCACTCATGCTTAATCATCATGTGTCGAAACATCAAAACACTTCATAACTTCGCACCGCCAGCGACTGAGGAAGAAATCCGGGCATCTTCCCTTCAGTTCGTCCGAAAATTGAGCGGTTTCACTAAACCATCGAAAGCAAATGAGGACGCTTTCAATCGGGCGGTCGACCGGGTGACGCTGGCCGCGCGGGAACTGCTCAATTCATTGGTCACCAATGCGCCGCCGCGCAATCGGGAAACAGAGGCGGTTAAAGCCCGCGCACGATCGGCAAAACGTTTTGGCGCTGCTCCGGTCGCCAAGATGACCGGCCATAACCACGACTAAGAAAATGTCCGCACCTTTTACCGGCGGGTGCGCCTGCGGCGCGATTCGCTACGAAGTCACAGCCAAGCCGATCACGATGTTCAATTGCCACTGTCGCGATTGTCAGCGAGCGACCGGCACTTCGTTTTCCGCGGTTGTCTATGTCCCGGCCAAGGCATTCAAAATCACGAAAGGCTCACCACGGTATTATCAGACTTCCAGCGAATCCGGTGGCCACAACAAGCGCGGCTTTTGCCCGGACTGCGGTTCTCGGCTTTTTGGCGGCATTAGTGATCAAGGGCACGGGATCAACGCTGCGAGCCTGGACGATCCAACCTTATTCAAACCGCAGATGCATATATGGACAGCAGACGCGCAGCCGTGGGACCAAATGGATCCGGATCTGCCAAGGTTTGAGAAGTATGCGCCGGAATAATGAGCAAATCGTTCCAAAGTTCCCGCGCACCCGAGCCGGTCGGCGCATTCCCGCACGCGAAACGCGTCGGTAATCTCCTGTTTCTCTCCGGCATTGGTCCGCGCGTGCGCGGCAGCCAAAAAATCCCCGGCGTAACGCTAGATTCAGCTGGCAACATCGTCAGGTACGACATCGAAGCGCAATGTCGCGCGGTTTTCGAAAACGTCCGGCTCGTTTTGGAGGATGCCGATGCGACATGGCAAGACATCATCGACGTCACCGTTTTCCTCACAAACATGAAGAAGGATTTTTCTACCTACAACCGTCTCTACGCGGAACATTTCGCCGGACCCGGCAAACCAAATCCGACGCGCACAACGGTTGAGGTCACCGCGCTACCGACGCCGATCGCAATCGAGTTAAAGGTGATTGCGTCGGTGGAATAAAGCGAATCATGTGACCACTGCGCCGTTTCACATCATTGCAGCGGACCACACGGGTTTCACGGTCGCGAATCTCGAGCGGTCTGTGGCGTTCTGGCAGGCTGTTCTCGGCTTCGAGCTTTCTCATCGCACGCATCAGACCGGCGAGTTGGCCAGCGAAATCACCGGAGTGCCGGGCGCTGAAATCTCGCTCGCTGTTCTCAAAGGTTACGGGCACAAGATTGAATTGCTCGAATACCACGCCCCAGCGGACCGAAAACATGTCGATCTCAGACCGTGCGATGTCGGATCGGTGCATGTTGCGCTCATTGTGGACGACCTCGACACACTGCTGAGCATGATCACTGCGTCCGGTTGGAAAGCGGCTGGCAAACCTCAAACACTGAAAACGGGACCGAACGCTGGAAAACGCGTTGTCTACGTTCGCGACCCCGACGGAATAACAATCGAGTTCATGCAACCACCAACTTCTTAACTTTTTCTTCTCACTTCTTATCTTTCTCATGACCTTCTCCGTCGACGAAGATTTTGCGCGACAACTCGACGCAGAAGACCCGCTGCGTAATTTCCGCGAAAAATTTCATCTTCCGCTCGGCGCGGACGGCAAGCCTTTCATCTATTTCGCCGGAAATTCGCTCGGCCTAATGCCAAAAGCGGCAAGAAAAGTTGTCGAGCAGGAGCTGGATGATTGGGCGAAGCGGGCCGTGGATGCTCATCACGCTGCAGACACGCCGTGGTACTCATATCACGAGTCCTTGCGCGAGCCGACCTCGCGGCTTGTCGGTGCGCAGCCGAACGAAGTCATCTGCATGAACAGCCTGACGGTCAACCTTCACCTGATGATGGCAACGTTCTATCAGCCAACGAAATCGCGCTTCAAGGTTCTAATGGAAGAGCCGGCTTTCCCTTCCGACACGTATGCGATCAAATCGCAGATCGTTCATCACGGGTTCGATCCTAAGGACGCGCTGGTTCTTGCGGGACCGCGTAAAGCTGAGTTCACGATCCGACAAGAAGATATCGAAGCTGCGCTCGATAAGCACGGCGAGCAAATTGCCGTCGTGATGACAGGTGGGGTGAACTTTTTTACCGGGCAGTTGTTTGATATCCAGAAAATCACGGCGGCTGCGCAAAAGCGCGGCTGCGTGGTCGGGTTCGATCTCGCGCACGCGATCGGTAACGTGCCGCTGGCGTTGCACGACTGGAACGTCGATTTCGCGGTCTGGTGCTCATACAAATATCTCAACGCCGGTCCCGGCGCAGTGGCGGGTGCGTTCGTGCACGAGCGACACGCCACCAACCAGAAGTTGCCGCGTTTCGCGGGCTGGTTCGGGAACGATCCGAACACGCGCTTCCGGCTGCATCTCGAGCCGGAGTTCATTCCTGTTCCGTCGGCAGACGGATGGCAGCTTAGTAACCCGCCGATTTTTTCGATGGCGCCGCTGCGCGCTTCGCTCGCGATCTTCGATGAAGCCGGTGGAATGGAAGCGCTCCGTGCGAAATCGATCAAGCTGACCGGCTATCTTCAGTTCCTGCTCAAGTCCAATGACGGCGATAAAAGCTTTACGGTCATCACGCCGGGTGAGATGGATGCACGTGGTTGCCAATTGTCGATCTTAGTCCACGAACATCCGAAAGAATTGTTCGGCAAACTCCAAGCGGCCGGTGTGAAGTGCGACTTCCGCGAACCGAACGTGATCCGCGTCGCCCCGACTCCCCTTTATAATTCTTTCCACGAAATCTGGCGCTTCGCGAAGATCCTCGCCGAGCATCAGTGATGTCACCGGGCTCCGTATGGCGAAGCCCGTCACGAATCTTTTCGGCTGCATTGCCTGGTGAGACTTTGGGCTTAACGCTTCGTTTTCCATTCCGCAGCGACCGACTCCGGAAGAAGAATTTTATCGGCAAATCGAGCTTATTAGGCGACACAAGGTTATGAAATACGCCGTCATCATCGTGCGAGTCCTGCTCGGGCTCATGTTCGCTGTCTTCGGGTCCAACGCCTTCCTGCACTTCATTCCGATGCCGCCAATGCAAGGTCTACCCGGCCAATTCATCGGCGCACTCTTTAGCAGTGGCTACATTTACGCCATCGCAGGTGTTCAGGTCGTCGGCGGTCTGCTCCTGCTCATCGGACGCTTTGTTCCGCTCGGCCTCACCCTCCTCGGCCCGGTGATCGTGAACATCATGCTCTATCACATCTTTCTTGATCCGAGCGGTCTCGGGATGGGTTGTGTTGTCTCGGTCCTCGCACTCTTCCTTTTCTGGGTACATCGCGATCGCTTCGCTCCTCTGTTGAAGCCTTAAGTCCTCTCATTTCCCCTTTTGAAAAAACTGAATCAAGACGACCTCCGACGCCGCGCATGGAAGACGGATCCTAATTGCATCCCGGGCCGAGCGGCCGTAAAGCACGCTGCTCTGTGACCGTATCGTTAAGAAATGCGCCTCGACAGAGCGAGGCGACTATATCATCAGAAATATCTGTGATTTTGGTATACCTCACGCTTAATCTTTATCAACTTTGCTAACGTGATTCGAACGGCTGTTTTCATCATTGCTTTCAGCCTTTGCGTGAACGCGGTTTGGGCGAAAGACGAGAAGTCGATCAAGAATTTGCGTGACGCGCTCGTGGCGCTCGCGCCTGACGTGGATCCGGGCGAAGCCGAGCTGCTCTCGGTAACGGCGCACACCGCCTCGCGCAGCCTTGCGCGCGAATATGGCCTCGTCTGGTGCCCAGCGTTTCAGAACGTACTTATCCACATGGGCAAGCGAGAACGTGGCTGGTGCGGCCATTATACGCGTGATATCGGCGAACGCCTGAAAGCGCTCAAGGTCAAGACGCTGGTGCTTCACTGGGGTGCCGCTTACGCGGGAACCTTGGACGAGAACAATGGTCTGGTAGTCACCGCACGAAACCAGCCTTTCGAGAATGGCATCGTCCTGGATGGCTGGCGCAACGCCGGCCGGTTATTCTGGTGTCCACTCAAAGAGGACTCTCAGTACGACTCAGGACAGGGAGCCCGGTGGAGGGCAACTCACCACGGCTATTACGGGATCACGGCATGGAAAGAAGACCCGCTCTACACCGCCTGGCTGCATGACTACACACACGTTTGGGAATGGCAACCTACGGCACGGTGATTTTTGCAAGTATGAGCGAAGTGGCTACCGCGCCTTACACGTTCGCGTCCGCTATGGATTCTTGCGTTCAAGCGCCACAGCGAAAGGATGCAGTTCCGCCGTCATCAGTCCGCCCGTGACAGCGGGATCGGCTTGCATGAACGCGCGCGCGGCGGTCTCATCGGGCGCCTCGAAGATCGCAATGCCAAACGTCTTGTCACCTGGCTCTTTCGTACGTCCAGCAAGGATCAGTTGACCCGATTTTGTGGCTTCTTGGAATCGTGCGAAGTGACGCTCGAGCACTGTTTTGTCCTCTTTCGTCCATTCGAATCCGAATAGAGCCGCGGTACGAGCCGCAACACATAGATGAATTGCTTAGGTTTTTCAGCCTTCTGTGCTTGAGCAGGCAAGGATTGACCAATTGTGAAAGTGTAAGCCAGCGGAATGATGAATCGGAGGTGAGACATAAGTGTTTTTCATTTCCAACAGGATTTCGGGATTAAACCCGGATTAGAATTATACAAAATCCACCGAATCCGGTTAATCCCCGTCTTTTCTTTTTCCAACCGGCGAACTTTCTTCTCGAACTAACCGATCTGTTTCTCAAGCTGATGTTGAAAATAGCCCTTCCAACTTTTAGGAAGCGCTTTGACTTCGATTGCTCGGCGCAAACTTTTCAGATCGTCTTTCTGGAAAGCATAAAGACGAGTGATATCGGCCACGCTGATATCTCGTTGCTCATGGCCGATTAATTTTATCGCGTCACTAGTAGCAACCATCCCCTCACGAACCACGGCAAAATAGAAACCGGTGCGGCGGCTGGCCAGAAACCGCTTAATGATGTCAGGGCGACCAAACTTTATGCCCAGTTTGTAGCAGGGCATTCGTGGTTCCGTAACCATGACTTCCGTTTCGCCGATTCCAAATCTGTCCCCGACGTAAATGGCTTCCTCAAGCAATCCCTCGGTCGTGAAATTTTCTCCGAACATGCCCCATGGCAGATCGACTCCGGGCAACTCTGTTCGCCAATACCGGTAATGCTCCGACGGATACGCGTAAACTGCTTTAGTAACGCCGCCGTGGACAGTGAGATCCGCTTGCCGATCGCCCTCCAAGTTTAGCGCGCGCATCATTACCGGCGCGTTGACCGGCTCCTTGAAAATTCCTGTCGTGACGACCTTGCCTTGCCAGGTCACTTCCCTCGGCAATCCAACATTCACTGACAAGATTTTCATGATTCTTCAACTGTCTCATCTGTGATCCTGTCAACAACCGAATCCCGTTTTTCTGTCCTCCCGGTTGGATTCGCACGCTCCCGCTTGCTCTCCGCTTCATCACTCATCCCGGCCCGAGTCTACCGGCGGCCTCCCAGCTCGCCGTGTTCCTTGGTTCGTGATTAAGTTAACTTGTGGCGAAGTTTATTCTCATCGGCAGCGGTTTGGCCGGCGGATTACTCGCTGCGTATCTAGGACGGCGTGGGGACGATGTCGATCTTTATGAGCGGCGGGCCGACCCGCGCGAAGGAAATATCATTGGCGGACGATCGATCAATCTCGCACTCTCAACGCGCGGGATTCACGCACTCGAGCAGCTCGACATCGCCGACGAAGTGCTGCAGCACGCTATCCCGATGCGCGGCCGAATGATCCACGACAAATCCGGCAATCTCCATTTCGCGCCGTACGATGTCGATCCGAACAAACATATTAATTCAATCGGCCGCGCCGCGCTCAACACCACCGTAATCGAGGCGGCGCGGCGTTATCCGAACGTGCGAGTCCATTTCAATAATCGTTGCACCGACGTCGATCTGACCGAAGCAACTGCCCAGTTGGAGACAGGAAACGGTCAGACGAGAAAGGATCCGTTGATCCCGGCGCAAGGAGACGCGGTGATTGGCGTGGATGGCGCGTTCTCTGCCGTGCGCCAATCGATGCAAGAAAAACTGCAAAAGTTCGACTACGACGAGAGTTATCTCGCTCACGGCTACAAGGAGCTCACCATTCCGCCCGGGCCGGATGGTTCGTGGCGAATGGAAAAAAATGCGCTCCACATCTGGCCGCGCAAAAGTTTTATGATGATCGCGTTGCCGAACCCGGACGGATCGTTCACCTGCACGCTCTTTTGGGAATTCGAAGGGCCACGCAGCTTTGCATCAACTAAGACTGACGACGACGTTCATCGATTTTTCGACGAAGAATTCCCTGATGCCGTGTCGCTAATGCCGGCGTTGCTCGAAGATTTTAAAAACAATCCGACCGGATCACTAGTGACCATTCGCTGCGCGCCCTGGTACTACAAAGACAAGGTCACGCTGGTTGGCGACGCCGCCCACGCTGTCGTCCCGTTCTACGGCCAGGGAATGAACGCCGCGTTCGAAGATTGCGTCGTGCTGGATGAATGCCTCGCCGAATTCCCGGACAACCGGGAGCGCGCCTTCGCCGAATATTTCGCGAGGCGGAAGGAGAATGCCGACGCGCTCGCCGATCTCGCTATCGATAACTTCATCGAGATGCGCGACAAGACGGCGTCGAAAACATTTCGCGCGAAAAAGAAACTCGACCACGCGCTCGAAGCCGCGCTACCAGGCATTTATCTGCCTCTTTACACGATGGTCACATTCACGCGCATTCCTTACGCCGAAGCCGCACAACGCGCCCGCCGACAGGACTCGATAATTTATACCGGTCTTACTTTGGTATCGGCCATCATAGTGGCCTTGTTGATTCATTTTATCGCGTGATGACCGATTATATCTGCAATTGGGCGTGCGATGTTGGAACCTTAGCGTTGAGTGTTTGCTTCTTCTTGGGCTTTGGTCTCTTTACGATTGGGATATTGACAGCTTAAACTGCAACGCGTGAGTACGGATCTAGCCCAAGAGGCCTGCGACCGGTATGAAATTGCCGACACATTGCATCGGTATGCCTTCGGTCTCGACCATGATGATGCAGATTCCCTGGCGTCGGCGCTAACGGAGAACTGCCTTTTCGATTTCAGACCCGCGGGCAGGAAACTTGGAATCGACTTCCCCAGGCTGACCGGCCGCCAAGCCATTGTGGACGCTCTTCTTCCGCTGCTCGGCCCGCTCGACACCAGTCACGCGGCCAGCAATATGCAGATCGAAATCATTGGCGATTCAGCGGCGTTGTATGCGTATGTGATGTCTCAACATTTCATGCCGCGACAAGGGTCGCTTCGCGGATCAGAATACGCGCTCTTGATGAATCGCTATGATTGCGAGCTAGTGCGAGATGGACAGAAATGGCGTTTCGCGCGTATGATGATTGACAATGCATGGGCGCAAGGTGACCCAGAAATTCTCAATGCGCTGGCGACTCATCGAGCTTTGACCACAAAATCAAAGCTGCCGAGATGACTCCGAACATAACCACACAGCGGAATTGGCGCTTCGGCAAAACAGCGTTGTAATCGTCTAGTGGTGGGTTGAATTTTGGCATCGATGCTAGACAACAAATCAACCCAATCTTAGTGGCGCGCTAGCGCGGTATCCGCGTACACGCGAGCCTTTACTCGCTTTCTTCGCAGATAAACAAAAACATCAAAATCAAAAACATCATTATGAGCAATACCTATATTCCACTGATCAGTTCGGGCGTTGCCGGTCCGCTTGGCATTGTCCATCTCCCACGCCTTTGGCAGAAGGTCTCTCTGGAGGCGGCGGGTAAACTCGCTCCTGGTTATCCGGCCGTCGGCAAAGGCTTCGACGCGATGACTCTTGCCGCGCTCGGACTCGATGAACAGGCGGTGAGAGATTACATCAAGCAGAACAAACCAACCTATCTCCAATTCGAAGCGTGGGTAAGGAAAAATGCGAAGTCACTAACGCGGGAGGCGATCGAAAGGCATAACGCCGCGGTGTGCGGTTATAATCACGATGACGCCACGCGTCAGGATATTCTGAGTGCGTGTGGTATGGCCGACACCGCTTCCGCTCCGCGGGATGGGGTGAGCCTGAATAATCTTGACGACTGGTACGAATTCCACCAAGCGGTTTTGAAATAGGCGGTTGGTGGTTGAGGGACTGAGCGATCATATGATCGCGCGGAAGAAGTTCGTCTCAGCGAGGGCGCGTGCGCTCCCCGGATCTGACAGAATCTGGTTTTGTTATCCAGCATCTAGCATCTAGTATCCGAAATCGACATGCCGCCGCTGACTTACGCGAGTTATCTCGATCTTGAGAAGCTGCTCACGCTTCAGAAGCCACGCTCAACGCCTGCCGAGCACGACGAGATGCTCTTCATCATCATTCATCAGACCTACGAGCTGTGGTTCAAGCAGTTGCTTCACGAGTTCGAGAAAATAAAGAGAGATTTCTCGGCTGGCAATCTCTTCGGCGCGATTCATTCGTTCAAGCGGGTACGGACAATTATGAAGGTGCTCGTGGCACAAATAGACATCCTCGAGACGATGACGCCGACGTCATTCTCGAGCTTCCGTGACCGGCTCGAGACGGCTTCAGGATTTCAATCGGTGCAGTTTCGGGAAATTGAGTTCGTGCTCGGATACAAACGCGCGTCGACGCTTGCCTACGTGAAGCCGGATTTCCCCGGCTACGATCGGCTTCAAAAGCTGCTCGGGGAACGAACGGTAGTCGATCATTTTTACGATTTTCTCGCCATGCGCGGGGCCAAAACTCCTGAGGAGCTAAAGAGTCGCGACATCGCCCAGCCAAACGGGCCTAACGAACAGGTTCAGAAAGAAATCCTGCGGCTCTACAAAAGCTCGCCCGAGCTCTCCATCCTTTTCGAATTAATGACCGACTTCGACGAGGGATTGCAGGAGTGGCGCTACCGGCACATTAAGTTGGTCGAGCGCACGATCGGCGCGAAGAAAGGCACCGGCGGATCGCCGGGCGTGCCGTTCTTGAAAGAGTCACTGTTCAAGCCAATCTTTCACGACTTGTGGGCGATCCGGCATGAGATGTAACCGCCTGTTGCGAAAGCGACGGCGCGGCAAGGGCGTGATGCACACTGCGCCAGAATAATTCAATGGAGGGACATGCGCTATAATGCCTCAAATTTTACGGCGCCGACACCGCGGCGCCCTCCAATTTATAGATTTAAGATTGCCCGCCGGAGCGGCCTATCCACCGATAACGCCCTAGTGCTCTTGACGCTTCAGAAGCGGCGCTCGAAGCTCTGACCCGGGAGAAAGAGACGAGAATGCAAACGACCGCAATACCTGCCTTTCGTAAAACGACCGAGACTTTCGCGGCCGGAGCGAAAACGCTCGAACAAAAGTATTTTGTTTCGCCGGGGATTTTTGCCCAAGAGCAAGAAAAGATCTTCTCGAAGAAATGGGTGTTGGTCGGACACCAGAGTCAGATCGCGAAGCCGGGAGATTACTTCGTTCAGGAAGTTGCCAACGAATCTTTGATCATTATTCGGGATCAGCGCGGCACCATACGCGGATTCTACAACGTCTGTCGTCATCGGGGAACGCGGTTGCGCGAGGACCAGAACGGACATTTGTCAGCAATCCAATGTCCGTATCATGCCTGGACCTACGGGCTAGACGCAAGATTGATCGGCGCGCCGCACATGGACAACGTTGAAGGTTTCGATAAGGCCGACTATTCATTGCACGCCGTCAATCTGGCGTTATGGGAAGGATTCATCTTCGTCAATCTGGCGGATGGACCCCTGCCGCTGGAGAAAGTGTTTGCGCCGTTGGCAGGGAAATTTTCGCACTGGAACCTGCCGAAGCTGCGCTCTGCGAAACGGATTGAGTATGACGTCCGAGCGAATTGGAAATTGATGTTCGAAAATTATTCGGAGTGCTATCACTGTCCGGGAGTGCATCCTGCGCTCTCAAAGCTGACGCCCTACGATTCAGCGGAGAACGATCTGTCTGAAGGGCCCTTTCTCGGTGGATTTATGCGGATCGCAAAAGGCAACAGTCTGACGATGACCGGCAATAGCTGTGCGCTGCCGGTAGGAGACATCAAGGGCGAGGGTCATAATCGGGTGTTCTATTATTCCATTTTTCCGAACATGCTGCTGAGCATGCACCCTGATTATGTCATGGTGCATCAACTCTGGCCGAAATCTGCGGAACGGACGCTCATCTTTTGTGATTGGTTCTTCCATCCGGAAGCGTTCGATCGTACCGATTTTCATCCGAACGACGCGATCGAATTTTGGGACATGACCAACCAGCAGGACTGGCGTGTGTGCGAGTTAAGCCAGCAAGGCATCGCCTCCCGCGCGTATCGACCCGGTCCGTATTCGCCCAGGGAAAGCATCCCAGCGGCGTGGGATCGCGAATATCTGCGTCACGTGGAGTGACGTAGAAAGCAGAATTTAGGATTTAGGAACTTCGACATCCAAGGCTAGGCGCTCAATGTGAGCGTAGACATTAAAAGTTGGTGGCCGAAGAAAACTGACAAGAGTTTGCCGGCTTTCTCGGGCGAAATTAACGGCCAGGGTCGAAGGCGCCGATACTGACGCGACGATTGAGATTCCGGCAGCCAGCGCTTTTTGGACAATTTCCAGCGAGCAGCGTCCGCTGACCAATAGCAGATGGTTTTGCAACGGCAACCGAGCGTCGAGAAAGGCGCGACCGATCGCTTTGTCTACCGCGTTATGCCGACCGATGTCTTCCCGCAAGACAACCAGCGCACCGTCGAGATCGAAGATGGCGGCGGCGTGAATTCCGCCGGTGCGCGCGAAATTTCCCTGAGCACGGCGCAGCTGGTCGGGCATTTGCAACAGCCGCGCGACGGCGAGACGAACCGATGCTGTCTTATCAAGCGGAGGAAATTGCTGCCGAATGAAGTCGATACTGGTCTTGCCACACAAACCGCAGCTTGTTGAGATCGTTCCAAAACGGCGCGCGGACGCAGCGTTCCATTGCACCCCCCGTGACAAGGTGACATTCACGATGTTTCCGAGTGCGGCCGGTAATGTGCAGTGAGCGATTTCCTGCACGTCAGCCCGGCGCCGAACGATCCCTTCCGAAAGCAAAAAGCCCGCCGTCAAATCTGTGTCGTCACCGGGCGTGCGCATGGTGATGGCAATCGAATCTTTGCCGATCCGAATTTCCAACGGTTCCTCCACCGTCACTTCGTCCGTAATACAATCACACGAACCGTCAGCTTTGTGGCGAACGACATTCCCCGCGGCAATTCCAGGAACTTCACTTTTCGCATTCATCGTCACTTCATCTCCTCACCCGGATCACCAAGGACGTTCGCAGTGATTTCGGGAAGTGATACTTTACCATGTGGAAATTACGCATCTCTACATTTCGCCCGGACACAATTTCTTTGGTCATCATGGCAAGCCTGCGGACACTCATCCAATTTTTGAGGTGCCTGCGATCGAATGTATAGCCGGCCGAGGAATTCGCGACGACCGCTTTTTTGATTACAAAAACGCCTATAAAGGCCAGGTGACCTTTTTTGCGGAGGAAACTTACCACGCGCTTTGCGGGGAGTTCGGCGTAGCTGATAAACCGCCGTCGCTTCTGCGGCGGAATGTCATCACGCGAGATCAGGATCTCAATGAATTGATTGGCGCGGAATTCGAAGTTCAAGGTGTCTCCTTCGCCGGCGTGGAGGAATGTCGGCCGTGTTACTGGATGGATCAGGCCTTTGCACCCGGCGCGGAAGAATTTCTGCGCGGTCGCGGCGGATTGCGTGCCCGCATCTTGAGCGATGGGCTAATCCGAGTGGCATCGCTCGCAATGTTGAGTGAATGAAGTTGACGGCGGTGTTGCTGGCTGGCGGCGAGTCGCGCCGCATGAACACAGAAAAAGCGACCATCATTTTCAACGGCGAACCACTTTGGCAACGACAGATCAAGTTGTTGCGTCACCTGGGGCCGGAAAACATTTTGGTATCGGCGCGGGCGGAGCGCTCGTGGCGTCCAGTCGACACAGAGCTGGTGTTGGATCAGCCGCCATCGCGCGGGCCGATCAGCGGGCTCACTGCCGCGTTGGCGCGAACGCGGACATCGCACCTGGTAGCGCTCGGAGTCGATATGCCCTTTGTCACCGCCGCTCAGTTGCAACACCTTTGCAATCGAGCGAACCCAGGTTGCGGCGTTGTTCCGACGATCGATGAACGCGTCGAACCGCTCGCCGCCGTTTACCCTGTGGAGGCATACGCCGATTTCACGGCGGCGTTGACGGGGAACAACTGGTCTCTGCAACCACTCGTTAGGCGTCTGGCCGACGAGGGCAAGGTCCAGCTGATTAACGTCGCTGAAGCAGAGGCGGAGCTTTACCGAAGCCTGAACGAACCGCCGGATCTAACTTTGCGGCGTCGGTGAGCCGGAATCAATCCCAAGAAATTCGCGCGCGGTTCCGGAGAACAGTTGCGTCTTGTCTTGCGAAGAAAGTTCTTTTATCGATTCGATGAGTTTACCTGGGTTGGGTTCGCCCAGGGGGAATGGATAGTCCGAGCCGAGCGCGACACGCTCTGCGCCAAATAGGTTGAGGAGCAATCTTAACGCATCGGCATCGTGGACGAGCGAGTCCACGTAGAACCGCGCAGGAACGATTTTCTGATTATCGGCGCGACCGAGATATTTTCTCGGATTTGTTTTGTTCTCCATCGAAACCAAATCCGGGCGGACGTGGAACGCATGTTCGATGCGGCCGATTGTGAACGGGAATGCGCCGCCGCCGTGTGCAAAAGCGACGCGGAGCTTCGGGAACCGGTCGAAAACGCCGCCGAAGATCATCGAGCAGATGGCCAACGACGTCTCAGCAGGCATGCCGACGAGCCACGGCAGCCAATATTTTGGCATGCGCTCCTTGCCGAACATGTCCCATGGATGAACGAAGATCGCCGCGCCGAGCTGCTCCGCTGCATTCCAGACGGGTTGGAGTGACGCATTGTCTAAATTCAAGGTATCGATCCGTCCGGAGTGCGGATTTGCGTCGACGTGCGTGCCGATTTGCGCCCCGCGCAGGCCCAGTTCGCGGACGCATCGTTCCAGCTCGCTCGCCGCCAGGTCCGGATCCTGCAGCGGGATCGTCGCCAGCCCTGCAAATCGCGTCGGATGATTACGAACGACTTCAGCAATGTGATCATTTAAACGCCGAGAAAGATCCAGCGCGTCAGCGGCTTTCGCCCAATAGCTGAACATCACCGGAACGGTGGAGAGCACCTGCATCGAAATTTTCTCGCGGTCGCACTCTTCAATGCGGCGTTTGGGATCCCACACATTGTCAGTGATCTCGCGAAAGACGCGGTCGCCGATCATCATTCGCGCGCAACACGGCTTGTAGTGATCGAGCCGAATGAAACCGCCGTAGCCGTATTTCGCATCGAGGTCGGGCCAATCGCGCGGGAGGATGTGCGTGTGCAGGTCGATCTTCATGAGTCGCGCTGCAACTGAAGCACGTCACGCCGAAGGAGTCGAAGAGGAGATACCAGCGCGAGAATGATCGAACTTTAAAAGAGATCGCACGATCGCAAAAGGTGCATTCGGCAGTGTTGCTGAGGTGCGCCTTATTGGCGTCGCTTGGTCGTGCGCGACGACTTCTTCCCCGGACGCACAGCGGGACGGGCCCGCCCCTGACCCTTGTCTGTCGCTGTCCGCGCCGACGGAAAGGCGTTCAGCAGCGCTTGGATCGCGGGAAGATCTTCGGGAATCCTTTGCTTCAGTTGTTGGCGGCATCTCGGCTCAAGATTACGTTGCCCGGCCAGCACTTCTAATGATCGAGTCTCGTTACGGAAGAGCAGACATTCGCGCGGAAGCCGTGAGTGCGAGTCAATCTGCGCAAATTGGCCCGCCAGGCATAACGCCATCGTGTTGGCGATCGCCTTTTCCAGCACCTTCTCATCTTCGCTTGGAAATTTGAAGCCCGACATGGAGATGAGCATGACAGGCTTCTTCGGATCATCCCACCAGGCGTAGAGATTTTTAGCGACCCCCCTGCCCTTTTCGCGGCCACCCATTGGTTGGTTGGTAATGCAGATGAGCGCGTCGATCCCGAGCTCATTCGGCTTGTTGCGAAGGCGCCCGACCACCTTATTTGCATCGAGATAAGCGCGGTGTTTCACCTCTCGGCTCAACTGCCACGTGCCGATCGGCGCGGAGAGCGTGACCAACTCAAAGCCGAACCGTTGCTGCGCCGCGTTCATTCGAGCGAGAATTATTTCGAGCCCAGCGAAGTCGTGGGCCACATCCCACACTCCAATGCGATACACGTGGGCGGCGATGGCGCGCCGGCCACTCGGCGCAGTAATCGGCGGCGCCACCGGGCGGCCCGTGCCGCCAGCGTGAATGCGCGGACAAAAATTAGCCCGCGGGTTGCGCGCGTACAAGACTGGAACGGCCCAATCGATAGTCTCGCCCTCGATTGAGTACTTCAGGGCGATACGTGCTTCACGAGCCGCGCGCGCCACGGACATACCCTGCGCCAGTGCCCAGTAAAAGAATTGCGCGAACGAGGTCGCTGATTGATCAAGCACCTTGTACTGGTTGGCTACGGCAGCGGGCAGACCGCCGGCAACGAGCGCCGCGGCGGCGCCCGTATTCAATTGCCGACGACTGCCGCGCCCACTTTCACAAGCATTGAGAAAGACGAGTCGGATGCCGCGCTGGCACATGATCTCGCGCAACGTCCGAGCCGTAAGAGATTGAGCCATACCGCGCGTCCCCTCGAAGAGCAAGGCTCCGCTGTCGTCCAGGAATTCACCATGTCCGATGAAATGGACAACGTCGAAATGCCCAGTGGAAATGTAGCCGTGAAAACTCATGGGCGTCGCATGAGGCAAGACCTCGACAGCAACGGCGCCGATCTCGATCAGCGGTTTGAAATCGCGGCTGATCAATTCGATTTCCTCTTCAGTCGATAACCCTGCAGCGCCGACTGGCTCGGGCGCCACTACCAGGATACGCAGCGGCAGATCGCGCTCGGAGATTTCCTCGGCCGGGATCGGCGTCAGAACATTGCGCACGAAATGAATTTCTTCGGTGGCGAGGAACGCGCTGCGCTGCGGATCATAGGCAAACTCCCACGGCTTTTCCGCGATCCAGGGAATCATCGATGTAAAGATTAGGTCAAGCCGTTCGCTTCCGCGAAGGGACCGCGCCACATCGTAAAGTCGACGCACATCGCTCGGAAAGAGTGTCTCGAATAGCAGCTTTCCGAAATCGATCAACTCCGCGTCCTTTGGCAGCGTTGTGCCCGGTTTGCCGTCGATGTAATTCCGTAACCGTTCCTGCATGCGGATAATTTTGTTGAAGCGCTGACCGGCCTCGCCTCCACTACGGTGGAATGGTATCAAGACAGAGGCGCCCCCGTAGCTGGCCAACAGTTGTGCGGAACGCGCAACCCGCTCGCCCTTCCTCTCATTGGCCTCAGGCTGCTCGTTAGGCGTTTCCAGGACGCTTAGAAAGAATGTGTCAACGGGAGCGAGCGACCCTGGAGCCACGCCCAAAGGCTCGACGGCACGCGACGACGGTGCGATCTCCACAGATGGCGCGCTCATTGGCTCGTCTCGTCGGTCTATTGCCTGCGCAACCGGCGGAAGGAATCTGCCTGCTACTGCGCCGGCCGCCCGTCGTCCTGGCAATAAGCGCAGCGGATCAATTGGTCGGAGCGGGTGAGGCTTGCGCGCCAGCGCATCAACGATGAAGGCGGCCGAATCGGGTTGCTGGAAAAAGTTCAGGTGATGCACAGGCACCGAGTCAGCCAGATTTCCGCCCGGGCCGAAGCAACCAATCCGCTCCGGCGGCACATAAGAATTCACGCCCTTGTCGATATGCCAGCCCCCGGCTGTCGGCACAACCAGGTCGTTAGGCTGAGCGAAGAAGCTGTCGATGCCGACATCAAGCAGACGCATCCAGACACGGTCATCGGGTGAGAAGTTGGCAGCGAGAGCTGAATAGGCGTCAGGTGGAGGCGCCGGCGGCGCCTGCAATTCACTAATGAGATCGCCCGCCGCATTCATCGAACTAATCCCCGGCAAATTCCCATTCGCATGTCGCGCGAGCCAGACAACGGCTTCCCCGATCCACGACGCACCAGTCGTGAACGGATTGTCCGGAAACATCTCCAATAAATTCGCAATCCAGCCGACAGTACGCTCCCATCGTTCCGGAGTTGCGAGCGGCGTGCCCTCGTTAGGCGACGCAACCAGCACGGCATGCCCGAGCCGAAATCGCTGGCCGGCCGCTCCGAGCGCCGCTGATTTTTCGACTAGATTTCGCAGCACGAGGCCCCCGCGCGAATGGGTGATGACATCGAATTCAAACGCGCCATCGGGAAGCGCCTCGACGAGCATCCGGGCGTTTTGCTCCGGCGTTCGACTGACGGAGAAATGATCGAAGGCAAATATTCGATCACCGTAAAGCGGCTTGATCCGGTCAAAGAAATCGCCTCTCGCCAGCTCGTGGAATGCGCTGCCGGCGTTGGAAAAAGTTCCATGCAACAACAAAAGCGACCGTCCGCTGCCTAACGTTTTTTTCTCAGGTTGCCAGCGGTCGAGTTTCTTCGCGGCAAGTTTTACGCGGTCGACGCGCAGCCAGCCTTCGCTTAGCCGCTCCTTTTCCCACGACCGTTTTTCCCATCGTTCCGCTAGAATGGGCAGGGCCACGTCAGCGACAGCGTCGACGATTTTTAGAATAGTCACCTCAATTGCCTTGTGGACGATCATGCCGATGATGCCGCGTCGTTGCGGGTCAGCGGGTGGAGGTGCGGACCGTCGCACCGGCACGCGAAATCGGACGAGAGCTGGCGCGGCGACGCGCATCCCGGTCCGGCGCGTCAAAATGTGTTCCTCCGGCCGGTGGAAACTGACCGTGCTGCGCGACTGCGATCCGCCACGCGAGTCACTCACGAAACGACGCACTAGTAGCACGCTTCCTTCGCCGGGCCCGACCGGTACGCTCAGGTCGAGCATCGGAATACCGCCAGAGCGCCGGGCCGCCGTCGGCTTGGGAACGGCCTGAAATGTTTTCTCAACTCGGACTTTTCCGGATTCAAGGACACCCGGTGGGAGCTCCGCAACCGGCGATGTAATGGAAATAGCGCGCCGCCTCCGCATTGTCACAGAAGAAGGGGGGAATTCCCATTCTTCCGCATTGTTCCAAACGACCCCGTTGCCGATCGATTTCTTCATTTTGATCAGCGAGGTTGGTTCAACCGCGGCGGCGCAGCGGCTTTCTGCGTTGAAGTGTCTTCAGCCATTCGACCAGAAATTTCCGCCAACTGCCATCCTTTGCGAAGTCTAGGTTGCCGTAAAGGGGCGAGAGCGGCTGCGAGGGGTCCGCTGGGAAATGAATGGAGACACCGTGCGAATTCGCGACCCCATTACCTTTCGCACCGCTGGCGACAACGTATTTGCCAACGGCTTGATTGACTGCTTTCACCGCCTTCACAATTGATTTGTCTCCTGCGCAACTACTTTGCAGTAATTCGCACAGATCGCGCAGATCGACGTAGTCCGGAACGTCGTAGGATTGCACTTGGAGACGCGATTGGCTGATCCCGGCTCGGGCAACGGGATCGGTCAATCCGTTGCGGAGGGCCGTCGCCAACCGATCGACGGCGGGCAGCAAAGCAGTTGCCTGTGATAGGTCGCAGGCCGATTGAGTCACTCCATCATTGGTCCCATAGGAGGCGAGGTAACGCTTGACGATCCACTTTGAGAGATCGCGTGGTTTCATATTCGGATTTTTGGCGAGATCGCCAAGCAATGTGTTGTAGGGCCAACCATCCCCCGGTTCCGTCTGTTCCGAGCCGACGGCGAAATCGGCACTGTCACGCAATTGGTATCCGATTTCCGCCATGCTCATAAGACAGGCATCCATGCCCAGGATGTCGAGGTTCCGCCCGATCTTCTTCTTCGCTGCAACAACGACGCGTTTCAGCTCAATGTTATCGAGAAAATCCTGTGCGTTATCGTCGTAAGCAATGGCACGAAGCCGCACCGCCTTCTCGATCGAACTGCGGAAAAGCGCGCGATGAAACTTGCGACCGCCGATGACGCGAATGCGCCGCATCGAAATCGAGTTGCTCCCATCGTCCGACATGGGGTGAATCGGCGTGCCGCGTCTGGTCACATTCGCTCCCCCCACCCGGCGTGCCAGGCGATACACATCGGTGTCATCCCATCCGCCACCATGGTTCCAAATCACGAGCATATAGCGAGCGGCCGGATAATTCTTGACCGACCAAACGATGAAATCCGTCAGAACAATTGAATCACCCGTGTTGGTTTCCCCAAGATTATCAACCACGTCGCTTTCGAGGTTGCTGCCTTTTCTCAGGAAATAACGGTGCGTTTGGCGGCTGGCGGCGCGTCGATCAAATTGGGCGACAACGTTCAACGCGTTAGTCGAACCGATTTTTTTCATCTCGTTAAGGTCGGTTACTCCGGCCGAGTCGAGGTTGTTATCGCCAGCGAGATAGACCATGACGGTCCAGGATTTTTTCTTCATGTTTTCAAGAGCGGTTGGAGTGGAGGTTTTCGCAGAAGCAAATTCAGTAATCGTTTCCGGGGCCAAACACCTGCTGAGCCGTGCAACGAGCTCGATAGAGGCTCGCTATCATACCTGGCAGCCTAACAAACCCGCCAACACGGCGGCAAGATTTAAGGCGGGGCCGGTCCTCTACGTGTCCAACGGCTTCACCGGTTCGGCCTGCTCGACTTTCGCGCCACATTTTTTGCACGTCCGCCGCGCGTCGTCGTTCCAAAAGTCGAGCATCGCCTGGCTGAAATGTTGGACGATATCGGCGCAGTCGAAGTGAATGTCTTCGACCAGCGACCCGCAGTTTTCGCAGTAGAAGATGACGTGTTCTTTCTCTCCCGGCGGGCGGCGCCGCTCGACCACCACGCCAATTGTGTCCGGCGGTCGCTGGGGCGAATGCGGAACATTCGGCGGAATGAAAAACGTTTCGCCTTCGTGCACGATGTGATCGATGATCCGCTCACCTTCGCGAACGCGCACTTTGATGTCGCCCTTGAGCTGATAGAAATACTCCTCCGAATCGACCAGATGAAAATCGTTCCGCGCGTTCGGACCCTTGATGACCATCACGAAAAAATCGCGCCCGTCATAGAGATAACGGTTACTCACCGGTGGCTTGAAGAGATGGCTGTTCTCTGCGATCCAGTTTTTGAGATTAATGGGCTGCAGCACTGCGGGTGTGGCGCGGTTTTCCGATGACGTTTTTGTTTTCAACTCGGCAGCAGTAGCCATAAGACGAGCGTATTTGCTTCCACGCGTAGCGTCAAACGAATGGAGCTTATGCTGGCAGCGAACGGCCAATAAAACACTGAAGGTCGACATTTGCATTTAAATGGATAAAGCAAGACACGTTAGTATTTCGACGACTATGAAATTTGCTCGTTTGGTTCAACTCCTGGGTGGCGCGGTAATTGTTATTTTCTGTTCCAGCTGCGAAGAGATTCCATCCTATATCGAACATCCGCTCGCCGCATTTGCACCACAGCCGTCCGGCTATTGGAATGGCGACGGTGTGCCCGGTTCACCGAAAATCGTCGTTCGTGTCGGCGAACAGAAAGCGTACTTTTACAAAGGCAAACGTGTGGTCGGCGAAACGACCGTCTCTACCGGCAAACCCGGGTTCTCTACTCCTCCTGGTCATTACCAGGTGGTTTCGAAAGACAGGGACCACGTTTCAAGCGAGTTCGGCGATTACGTCGATGACTATGGCAACGTGGTGAGGTCCAACATCGATGTCCGCAAAGACTCTCGGCCGCCAGGCACCCATTTCGACGGAGCGCGAATGCCGTATTGCATGCATTTCAATGGTGGCTATGCGATGCACGAGGGCTATGTCCCGCCGTATGCTGCGTCACACGGCTGCATTCGCTTGCCTAGAGGAATGGCGAGGCCATTTTTTGAAAACGCACCCGAAGGCACACCGGTCATCGTCAGAGAATAGAATTCCTCTAGTTTTAAAATGCAACGTGTCGTTGGTAGCATCAGCCATCATGTGCTCCGCGACACCTCCATTCCCGTTTTGCTCGTTCCTCTGGGCAAACGCTGAACCACGCCAACGATCTCCACTCAGGACTGGCTGTGTCTTGTCCCGCCAGCAACAAAAATTGTGCTAGAATAACGACAACCGCATGAAGCCCAGCATCATCGACGACAAACGAAGCAACGCAATGCAGCTGAGCGCTGAAGAACTGCAACGGTATTCACGCCATCTCATGATGCCCGAAGTTACACCGGATGGGCAACGACGTCTGAAAGCGGCCCGCGTTTTGTGCATCGGCGCGGGCGGATTGGGGTCGCCTGCTGCGCTGTATCTGGCCGCGGCCGGTGCGGGAACAATTGGGATCGTTGATTTCGACGATGTCGATCTTTCGAATCTGCAGCGACAAATTCTTCATGGAACAAAGGATGTTGGCCGCGGCAAACTGGAGTCCGCGCGGGACCGGTTGAGCGACATCAATCCGAAAATCGATATCGAATTGCACAGATGCCGGTTCACCAGCGAGAATGCATCCCAGCTGGTCGCGCAGTACGACGTGATTGTGGACGGCTCTGATAATTTTCCGACGCGATATCTGTCGAACGACGTGTGCGTTTTTGCGCGCAAACCGAACGTCTATGGCTCGGTATTTCGTTTTGAGGGACAAACCACAGTGTTCGCGCCTCATTTAGGCGGGCCGTGCTACCGTTGCTTATTCCCGGAGCCGCCGCCGCCGGACACAGTACCAAACTGCGCGGAGGCGGGAGTGCTCGGCGTCTTGCCGGGCATTATCGGCATGTTGCAAGCGATTGAGACGATCAAGCTGATCGTCGGCATCGGTGAACCGCTCGTCGGACGTCTCCTCCACTTCGATGCGCTGAGAATGAAGTTCCGAGAACTTAACTTGCGACACGATCCTCAATGTCCCGTTTGCGGGGAGAATCCAACAATTTTCTATCCGATCGATTACGAAGAATTTTGCGGGGCGCGCGCCGTGCGGGACGACGATGGCCTCGCAACAATCAATGTACACGAGTTAAAGCGAAAAATGGAGAACGACGGGACGTTTGCAATTGTCGATGTGCGAGAGGAGTTCGAATATGACATCGCGCGAATTGAAGGTTCGAAACTAATTCCGCTCGGCGAATTGCCGGAACGCCTTGACGAGCTCCAGAAAGACGAGGAGATCGTCCTGCTTTGCAAGAGTGGCACGCGCAGCGCACATGCGGCGCAATTGCTACACGCCGCCGGATTTACGCGGGCGCATAGTCTGGGAGGCGGAATTGACGCTTGGGCAGACCAGATCGATCCGGCGATGCAAAAATATTGAAAAGCTACTTGATGACGGCGGCCAAATCTGCTGCGCTTGGCAGATCGTTCCATTGCTGCAGCAGCTCACCGTTTCGACCGAAAACGAAAACGCGAAAATCGAGCGAGCCGGGTTGTGCGCCAAGCTGGGACGACAGCGCGCCATCAAAATCCGCCACAGCGAACGTGTCGTCTCTGGCATCTCGCGCAATTTTCTTTGCGTCGTATCGTCTCTGAAGCCGCTTCCCTTCTTCGTCGAGGCGATGCCGCACCAGCATGGTCGCGATCCTACGCACGATCCCAGTGTGTTTCTTGCTGAAATTCAGGACCGTAATCATTCTGTAATTCGGATCGCCTAGACAATAATCGGGAACACGATCTCCTACACTGCGCGCCTTCTCCGGATCCGCGGTCGTTGTCAGGACCACGACAGTGATGTGACCGTCGCTGGTCGAAAGTGTGCGTCCATCTACGTCGGTGAAATTCAAGTTGTAGGTTTGGCCTGGGGAGAGAGCTGCATGCAGGGGTAAAACCAAAAGGAAGGAAATGCTTTGCGCCAAGAAAAAGAATTGATGTGCGCGCACATTCACAAGTAAGCACATTGGCGACAATGACGCGCGCTGACAAGGTCTGGCTTCCCGCGTCCATTTCGTTTTGCGGAGTGCCAAAAAAAGTGGCTCTGGTCTGTGTCTGGTTGTCGATCTTTGTTGGTTGCGCTTTTACTGGCTGCGATCGCCTGATGAGTTCCCGCTATGCACAGCTAGTTCAAGATGCGGATGGAAAATCAGCCCAGGGAGACTTTGAGCGCGCGATCAATCTCTATGAAGCCGCACTCGATGACAGTCCACGATGCGCAGAGATTCATTACAAGCTCGCGCTCCTTTACGACGACAAAATGAATGACCCACTCAGTGCGCTGCATCATTTTAGGCGTTATCTCACGCTCAGTCCAAACGGCTCTCATGCCAGCGATGTAAAGAATTCAATGCAACGTGATGAGGTCGCAGTGCTGACGACCTTGTCCGGCGATTCCGTCGTCACTCGAGCAGAGGCGGCCCGGTTGCGAAATGAAAATCTTGATCTGCACAAGGAACTCGAAGGGCGCGCTCGGATATTGCGGAGCGGTTCGGATAAATCGAAAGCGGGGGACGCGAGTTCGACAAAAACCGCCTCCAAGAAATCCGGAGGACGAACTTACGTTGTTCAGTCAGGCGATACCCTCGCATCGATTTCACGGAAATTTTATAAATCGCCGAAACGCTGGGAAAAGATTCTCGACGCGAACAAGGAAAGCATCCGCACTCCCGGGAATTTGAAGGTCGGCCAAACCTTGATTATCCCGTAGTGCTTTCGCTTTCGAAGGCAAGCCGCGATTTCGTTCGATCCACAAGACCGGCGAATCGCCGCTGTTCGGTCAGGCTCCCAGGCAGCCTAGGCACGAATATCTACGGCTACATTTTAATTCCGATCAATTCCCGTTGCCATGGAGCCAGTAAAGTCGTCGCGCAAGTTTCATCCGCGGCGATCGCTTCCAGGGTGCTGCGCGATGCGATAAAGGTCGGCTCCAAATCGAGTTCCCTCGCGCCGCGATCCCGTCGCCGTCGCAGCTCTTCGCTCCGAGCCATCATCCCCGGGCTTGGCCGCGTTCCGAAGCGGCGCCGCCAGACCGGCCATTCCTCTTCGGACAACTGCAATGCGCTCTGCGCTGCTTCGCGAAATGCCTGACGTCGGCGCGAGGAAAAATGTCTGTAATCAGGCAGCTTTTCCGATGCGAAACCTATTGCCGCGTTGATCAGCTCGTGATTTTGCAAAACATGAAACGGTGGCCGGTCTGCCGCTTTCGCTTCTTGTTCACGCCATTGCCAAAGCGCACGGAGCACAGCAGCCGCGCGGCCCCGCAGCAAACCAGATCCGCGGATGCGCCAAAGTTCATCCTTATCGCGCGCGCGTTCCACCGCCGCCTGTTCGACTGCGCGCTGGCAGGATTGCCGCAGCCAATCAATTCGATGGAATTGTTTCAATTGCGCCTCGAAGCGTTCGGCAAGAGGCAACAGGTAACGCGTGTCGTTCATCGCATATTCCAGCATCCGCGCAGAGAGCGGACGCCGCGCCCAATTCGCCTTTTGGGACCCTTTGCCGAGTTCGGCATCGAAGTACCGTCTTACCAAAGCGGCCAGACTAAATTCGCGGATCCCGAGCAGGCGCGCTCCAATCACCGTGTCGAAAATGCGCTGCGCGGTAAAGGTTAGACCTCGGCGGAGTAATCGCAGATCGAAATCCGCTCCGTGCAAAACAATTTCTTTTCGCTCCAGCGCAGTGCGCAACGGCGCCAGGTCGACATTGGCGAGGGGATCGACAATGTAGTCCCGGCCCGGCAAGCTGATCTGGAGCAGACAAAGCTTCTCTCGATAGCAATGAAGGCTATCGGCTTCGGTATCGACCGCCACGCGATCGACCGATTCTATTCGTGAAACCAGCTCGTGAAGTTGCGCGGCGCTCGTAATCAGACTTCCTGGCAATGACAAATGACGAATGTCTAATGACGAAGGAATGACAAAATCTAGACGACGATGAGACGTTTCCATCCCCTCTTTCGTGATTTGATCATTCGAGCTTCTTTCGTCATTTGTCATTCGAGCTTCATTATTTTTCCAGGTATCACCTCAACCCGCTCAGGAGTAACTCGGCGTTTGTTTTCGTCACTTCGAGATTCTCGATCAACTTTTCCATCGCCTCGATCGGAGGAAGCGCCGCCATCGTCTTCCGCAACATCTGCACTCGCTCCCATTCATCGGGATGATACAGCAAATCTTCGCGGCGCGTAGCCGACTGCAAAACGTGAATCGCGGGGTAGAGCCGCTTCTCAACCAGTGCACGGTCAAGATGCAATTCCATGTTCCCTGTGCCTTTGAATTCTTCGAAGATTAATTCGTCCATGCGGCTGCCGGTTTCAATCAACGCGGTCGCGAGAATCGTGAGGCTGCCGCCTTCTTCGACATTGCGAGCGGAGCCGAAAAATTTCTTTGGTTTGATCAGCGCCTTCGCCTCGACGCCGCCAGACATGATCCGGCCTTTGGCCGATTGTAGATTGTTATACCCGCGCGAAAGCCGGGTGATACTGTCGAGCAAAATCACGACGTCTTGCTTCATTTCTACCAGACGTTTGGCGCGGTCCAGCACCATCTCCGCGACCTGCACATGTCGATGGACGCTTTCGTCGAAATTCGAATGATAAATTTGACAATCAATTTCCCGCTCCAGATCGGTTACTTCTTCCGGCCGTTCGTCCACTAACAGAAGAATGAGCACGATGTCCGGATGATTCACCCGAATCGCCTTAGCAATCTCCTTGAGCAGGATCGTCTTGCCCACTCGCGGTGGCGCAACGATCAGGCCGCGTTGTCCTCGCCCGAGCGGCGCTAGCAGATCAACCGCCCGAGCGCTGATGGAATTCGTCTCTGGATTTTCCAGCATGATCCGGCCCTGCGGAAATTGCGGCGTAAGTTTGTCGAAGTCGGTCGGCTCGCTCCACTGCTCCGCCGGTTGTCCTTCGATTGTTGTGACTTGTTCAAGTGTGAGGAATTTCTCGCGGTGAGCCGGAAGCCGTATAATCCCGGCGAGCTTTTGGCCGGGCCGCAGGTGATATTGCTCTATCACCGCGCGTGGAACGCAAACATCCTCGGGGACCGGTAGGAAGTTCAACTTTGGCCAGCGGAGTATTGCGAACGAATCACTCACTTGGTCGACAAATCCCTCCGCGGTGATACTTGCCCCTCCGGACAATCCGGCGCGGATTACATCCAGAACATGCTGATGACGCGAGCGCGCAGGATGCAAATGCAGATGCAAATCGCGGGCCAGGACTTCCAGCTCTTCACCGGGAAGTCCTTGCACCTCGTTTAGATCAAGTGAGCGCGCCGTAGCTGTAGTGGCGGCCGTGTCGGCTGCTCTGTGGACGTTCGCAGGCGACACACCTGCCTCTACAGTGCCCGCTTCCGGTGACGTCGAGGTTTCTAGGTTGTCGTCCATGATTGCTTTTGCCAGAGCGCGACGAGGCAGCGCGCCTGATCGGCCAGCACCGTACGGACGCCGTTATTCCATACAACATGGTGTGCGCGTCTGATTTTTTCGTCGAGAGGCATTTGTGAGTTGATCATTTGTTCGGCCGCGGAGCGTTCGAGCGACATGCGCTCCATCAGCCAGCGGACCTGGGTCTTGGACGAACAGGCCACCACGACCACTCGATCGCACAGCCTTTCACCGCCGGTTTCATAAAGAAGTGGAATGTCAGCGAGGAAAAAATCGGGAGAGTTGCGATGCGTTTCCGCTTCTGCTCTCCATTGCCGGCGAATCCGCGGATGGAGAATCTGTTCGAGCGCGCGCCTTTTAGCCGCGTCGTTAAACACTATATGGCGAAGTTTTTCCCGATTCAACTCCCGATCGGCCGAAAAAATCGCACTGCCAAATTCGTGTCGAATTTCTTTTTTAACCTCCAGATCAAAATCGACAAGTTGGTGCGCGGCATAATCAGCGTCGAAAAATTTGGCACCGGGAACAATCTCGCGTAGGCGCGCGCAAAGCGTGCTCTTGCCAGTAGAAATTCCGCCGGTGATCCCGATGACAGCCATTTAAGGAGGATTAAAAGCAGGGGCCTTGGGAGCAGCTCCATTGTCCATATCGGCAGCGATTTGTCCAATCTGCTCTGAAATCACGTTGTAAATTCTATCCATGGATATCGGAGTCCTTGAAAATCCTAACCAATTCCCTCGATAAACAATTTTTCAGGTCGACGAATATTTAAGCTTCCTGATTCTCCCGAGATGGGCGTCGTCAACGACCAGCTCCGATTTTGATTGCGGTTTTGGCGAGGAGTTGAAGCTGAGTATCTTCCTTAGTCTATGACGCAGCAAATCTTAACAGGAAAAACAGGTGTTGTTTTTGGTGTAGCGAACAAGCGCAGCATCGCTTGGGCGATTGCGAAGGCTTGGGGCGCAGCCGGAGCGCGACTGATTTTTAATTATCAAGGTGAGCGGCTAAAGGAGAACGTCGAGGAACTCGTCAACGAATTTGGAGAAAAAACACCATTCTTTCCCTGCGACGTTTCGAGTGACGCTGAGATCGGGAGCTTTTTTGAAAAGGTTCGCGGGGAGACCGATCGGCTCGACTTGATGCTGCACTCGCTTGCGTTCGCACCGAGAGAAGCACTGGAAGGCGATTTCTTGAGCACGACACGGGAAGCATTTCGCACCGCGCATGATATTAGCGCTTACTCGCTGGTTGCGCTTGCCCGCGAAGCCGCACCACTGATGGTCGACGGCGGCAGCATTGTGGCGATGACTTACTACGGTTCAGAAAAAGTCGTGCCGCACTATAATGTCATGGGCGTAGCGAAAGCGAGCCTTGAAGCGAGCACGCGTTATCTCGCTTACGACCTTGGACCGAAGAAAATCCGCGTGAATTGCATTTCTGCCGGACCAGTTCAGACGCTGGCCGCGCGCGGGATCAGCGGGTTCACGTCGATGTTAAAACACTACCAGGAACGCGCGCCTTTGAAACGCAGTTGCGACCCCACCGAGCTAGGCCAAACCGGTGTCTTTCTCGCGAGCGATGGCGCCGCTGCGATCACCGGCCAGGTCATTTATGTCGATGGCGGCTATCAAGTTATGGGGATGTGATGATCGCGCGGATCTGGCACGGCTGGACCAAACCAGCAGACGCAAAGGCGTATGAGAACATGTTGCGCAACGAAATTTTTTCGAGCATCGCCGCGCGAAAAATTCCCGGATATCACGGCGCGGAATTGTTTATTCGCCAAGACGGCAACGAAGTCGAGTTCGTTACCTTGCTGCGATTCGATTCCATGGAGGGAGTAAAAGAATTCGCTGGCGCGGATGAAACTCGCCCGGTCATTTACCCCGGAGTTGAACGGCTCCTCACGCGGATGGAACCCTCGCTGCATTACCGCATCGTGCTCTGAGATGTCGCTGGCGGACGAACTACGGCAATTGCTAGGCAACGACGCTGTCGCCGATGATCCCGAAACGCTTGCCGCACACAGCGGCGACAAATGGTTCGCCGCGCATGAACCCGAAATTGTCGTGTTTGCAAGGTCGACAAGTGACTTAAGCAAATTGCTTCGGTTTGCGTCGGCCGAAAAAGTTCCGGTGACGGCGCGCGGCGCAGGGTTTGGGTACGTAGGCGGATGTGTGCCGGTGCGCGGTGGGATCGCGTTATCGCTGATGCGGATGAACCGCATCAAGGAGATTAGTTTTGGCGACGCGATTGCGATTGTCGAACCGGGCCTAATCACGGCCGACCTGAAAGCGGCGGCCAAAGCACAAAAACTGTTTTATCCGCCGGACCCGGCAAGCATGAAGGATTGCACGATTGGCGGCAACGTCGCAACAAACGCTGGCGGTCCGCGCTGCTTGAAGTATGGCGTGACCCGTAATTACGTGATTGGGCTTGAGGTAGTGTTGGCGAATGGGGAAGTGCTGCGGACCGGCGGCCGTGTCCACAAAAACAAAACTGGGTTCAATTTGATTGGCCTCTTTGTCGGTTCGGAAGGAATGCTCGGCGTTGTGACGGAGATCACGCTGCGTTTGCTGCCACTTCCTCCGGCGCGCTCCACCTTGTCCGCAGCATTTGCCACCGCGACACAAGCCGCTGAAGCCGTCCAAGCAATTTTCGCGGCGGGATTCCTCCCTGCCTCGGTTGAAGTTGCCGACCATTTCACACTCGAGGCGGCCCGGCGGGATCTCAGCAAGATGATCGTACCACCGGGCAACGCACATCTGCTTGTCGATCTTGATGGCCAGGAGGAAAGCGTGCGCAGCGAAGCGGCAGCCATCCGCGAATTGCTGGCGAAGCAAAAACCAAATTCGCTGGAGATAGCAGCTGGTGAAGCGGATTGCGAAAAGCTTTGGGCTTTGCGGCGCGAGTTCAGTAATTCACTTCGCGCAACTGGTCTAACCAAATTAAACCAGGACGTGGTTGTGCCTCGCAGCCATCTTGTGGATCTAATCGAATTTGCAGGAACGCTTCAGGAAAAACACGGATTTCCAATCGCCTGTTTTGGCCACGCTGGGGACGGGAACATTCACGTCAACATCATGACGAAGGATTATGACAGTCCGGAAATGCGAGAAAAAGTTGATCAGGCGCTCGACGATCTTTTTGATCAAGTGCTGAAATGGGGCGGCGTAATCACGGGCGAGCACGGAATCGGTCTGGCGAAAAAACGCTGGTGGCCAGACGCAACGAGCGAAGTCGTGCGTAATCTGCATCGCAAGCTCAAACACACGCTTGATCCCCATGGGATTCTGAATCCGGGAAAATTTGTTGACTAGTCCCGGTCTGCATTGAAATTGGGTTGCCTTGTTACGGCACATCTGAAACTCGCCGCGATCGGCGCGCATCCGCGTCATCGTGAACGAAGTAATAAAGAAGACATGATGTCTTCTTTTCCGCGTTGCGCCGAACTGATCGAAATGAAACCTGGAAAAATTACTCACGCCGTCGCGGTTCTGCTCTCGTCGATCTCGTCTCTTTTTGCACACTCGACGCCTTCAAAAGCAGAACCTGCTAAGATGAAGTTCAGCAAGAAATCGAACAAGCTGTCCGAAGATCTTTCACTTAATGTCGACCCCATCTCCTTTTCTCCGGGGCGTGTATCGACGGCTCCGCCTGACCCGGGACAGCGTTATCCATGGAAGAAGAGTATCGTGACAACGGTCTTTTGGATCGGCGAGCAACCGAGCGGAAATAATCCGGTCCCGAATCGGGCGAGTTCCTGGGACAAAAATTGGACGAAAAACTATGGTGGTTTTGACGATCCCAATCCCGCGCGCCGGAGCAATTACATTCCAGTAAAATTCACGCCCCGGCAGAATCCGTTTTACTGCGCGCTTCCATACAGCGACAAGGCAACTACCGGGCACCGTCCGGAAGCCCCGCGGGTTGTCCCGTGGTTCAAGGAAGCGTATCAAGGCCCGGCTGTTTCCACGTGCAAAGATCGCTGGGTTGCGATCCGCAAAGGCAATCGAACAGTCTACGCGCAATGGGAAGATGCCGGACCGTTCCGCACCGATCACTGGCAATATGTTTTTGGCAACGAACGTCCGAAACCTAATCTCAATAAAGGCGCCGGTCTCGACGTCTCGCCCGCAGTGCGCGATTACCTCGGATTAAACGAAACGGACGTGACCGATTGGAAGTTCGTGGAGTTTAGCGAAGTGCCACGCGGTCCCTGGTCAACGCTGGGAGAAAACAACACTTTTGTGATCAACGGTCGCAAAAAAGGTGAAGCGCTGGCCGAGGTGCCCAAAACCGCTGAAGGGCGCGGTATCGCCCGATAACTTCTCGAGGAACAGCCGCGTCATCTTATCGGCGTTCGATTGGTCGGTACGCTGATGCAAAATTTGTCGACAATGTTCGTTTTTCGTCGCGTAGTTTTGATCGCGGCATGCTCGGCAGTCTCTGGTAACGCGTCTGTCGCAAACGCCCAGGAGCGCGAGGCCAAGCTTATCACCGGCAAGGCGGCGATGAGTGATTGGACCAGTGATGCGCCTGGCGTGCGTCGCAAAATCACAATCGAAGATTTGCCTGCGCCGGGTTCGAATCTTTTGGCAATTAACCCGCCACACGTCGTCGGGCGTCCCGCGAGCGCTCAGCTTCAGGTCCCGCCCGGTTTCAAAATCGATCTGTACGCAAGAGGATTTCGCGATCCGCGATTTCTTCTCACCGCGCCGAACGGAGACATCTTCGTCAGTGAGAGTCGTGCCAATCAGATCAAAGTGCTGCGCGATTCAAAGAACACCGGCAAACCGGACGTTACTGAACTATTTGCGGAGCGCGATCTGAACAAACCATTCGGGATCGCGTTTTATCCGCCCGGCAACGATCCACAATTCTTGTACGTGGCGAATACCGATGGCATAATTCGTTTTCCGTATCGGAACGGCGATCTCAAAACGCGCGGCTCGGCCGAAAAATTGGGCGCGAAACTTTCCGGTGGCGCGGCGCGCCTGCGCAGTGGCGGTCACTGGACACGCGACATCGTTTTCTCACCCGATGGCAAAAAAATGTACGTCCCAATCGGCTCGCGCTCGAATGATTCCGATAATGCCGCGGAAGCGGAGCGCGCGCGTATTTTCGAATTCAATCCCGATGGCAGCGGTCAAAAAGTTTATGCGTGGGGAATTCGAAACGCTGTCGGGATCGCATTTCGCCCGGGCAGCGACGAGCTCTGGATGAGCACAAACGAGCGGGACGAACTTGGTGAAGATTTGCCGCCCGATTACATTAGCAGTGTTAAGCCGGGCGGCTTTTATGGCTGGCCCTGGTTTTATATCGGCAACCATGTCGATCCGCGCTACAAGGGGAAACATCCGGAGCTTGCCGACAAAGTTATCGCTCCGGACGTGCTCGTGCAGGCGCATTCCGCGACACTCAATTTGTGCTTTTACACCGGCGACCAATTCCCGGCTGAGTACAAGGGGGATATTTTCGCGGCGTTCCACGGCTCATGGAATCGGAAGAAGCGCACCGGTTACAAGATTGTGCGCGTCCCGTTTGATCACTCGACCGGGAAAGCGATCGGAGAGTACGAAGATTTCGTTACCGGCTTCGTCGCGCCGGAAGGAAATGTTTGGGGCCGACCTGTCGGAGTCACAGTCGCAAAAGATGGCAGCCTCCTTTTCAGCGAAGATGGCAACGGAACGATCTGGCAGGTGAGCTATCGGAAGTGAGGACCCGCTCGTTGGTGAGTAGTCTCAATAGGAAGCTCTGACCTCTTTGTACCCTTTCTCGTCACCCTGCCCACTCGCTGCAAAGCAGTTCACCTTGCTGAAGTACTCGCGACTGAATAATGCCGGGAAAAACCGCAGGATTCTCAAGGAACCCTGCAGCTTTGAGTTTGCGAACTATTTTCGCTTAGTCTTGAACAATCACGCGCTCCACGGTCCGAGTGTTGCCCGTGCCCGTGTAATAAACGCGCACACGCTGACCCGGTCTGAGCTCTGAGGTGACAATGTGCCCGGCACTGTCCACAATTCGCGCGGCCGTGCCCAGAGCGAAGGTGGCCGCTCCTAGGTTGCTCTCGACCACAATCGTCTTGCCGGGCTTGTAGGTAGTTACCGTGCCGGCAGTGTAGGTTGCGGTTGTTTCTGTTGCCGTTGTTGGTTGTGTACCAGTTTTCGTTTGCTGTTTGGTCGTCGGACTCGTCTGAGCAAACGTCAGCTGCGCGATTAACGCGCAAGCGAGAGTGATAATTGTTTTCTTCACTATAATGCCTCCCTGTTTATGTTGATGGTTTACCCACCCAAACTTCGTAACTCGGGCACGTTATGGACGCTCCAAGGATGATGAGCAAACCTGCACCGCAAATGGCCGTCAACGATCAGTAAGAGTTCCCCAAAAATTGTCCGGAAAGGAGTCGCGCGTGTGTGTTTAAGCAATCGCGACGATCTTCCGATGAGTCCGGGAAAGCGGTTTGATCGACCAGTACTCGTGCGCTGTTTCCTGCAGGCACCGTGGTCGGCGACCACGCCAAAATCCGATCGCTAAAAAATTACAGCGAAAAAAAGCGACCGAAATGGTCGACATTTTCGTTTCGATTTTGGGGGAGTCCGGACTTACCCAAATTACCCAAACTTCAATTCGTTATCGCCAGCTCTAAAAGTATATGAAAACTCCTCGTTGGTTTACTCGAAATCGTCTCTCATACCTGCGCATTCCTGCCGCTGTCACGCTTATCGCAGCCGCCGTGGTCATCGGTGGGATTGCATCGGCTTTCAACCCCGATCCTCCTCCTCCGAACACGCGGCTCACGAACGACGACCCGGGGCTGAGCGGGTATACGAGTGACTACACGCTCGTCACCGGGATCCCGTATACAGACGACATCCTTACGGCCTGCTCCCAGAGCCGCGGCCGCGAGAACGAGCCCGCCGTCGCGGTCGACCCGCGGAACCCGCTGGTGATCGTGGGCAGCTCGAATGACTACTGCGGCGTGTTCGCCGCCAACGGCTCGTTCATCGGGGTCGGGGTCGTTTGGATGGGGTACTACCGCTCCGAGAACGGTGGCACGAGCTTCACCAGCTCGCTCATCCCGGGCTACCCGGGCGACAGTTCGCCGTTCGCGGCGCGGGCGCATGTGCGCACCTCGGGGGCGGGTGATCCGGTGCTTGCGTGGGACAGCCACGGCCGGCTGTTTGCGGGCTCGGAGAGCTCGGGCGACCCGGACGGCACGGCGAAGACATTCGGCGACGTGTGGGTCGGCACGTACAAGAATCCGAACGGGACCGGCGGAGCGACGGTGGACGACGGCAAGGAATTCGTCAGGTCTGTCGTCGTCGCCAAGGGCTCGGCGGCGCCGAACCTGCTAGGGAAGTTCCACGATAAGACGTCGATCGAGGTCGACCGCACCGGCGGTCAGTGCGACGGTAACGTCTATTTCGCGTGGGCGCGGTTCACGGGCGGTGGCTCGAACGGCTTCAACTCGAGCATCTACTTCGTCCGCTCGACCGACCACGGACGGACGTTCTCGAGCCCGATGAAGCTGAGCCAGACGGTGCACGACATCCAATTCCCGGATATCGCCGTGACCGGCGACGGGCACGTGTACGTGACCTACCGCCAGTTCGCGGATGTCCGGAGCAACTCGACGACCGACGCGATCGCGTACAACGCGTCGACGGACTGCGGCGCGAGCTTCTCGCAGCCGATGCTCGTGCAGACGTTCGAGCCGTACGACCCGACCGACATCAGCGTCGGGGGCGGGGTGGCGGGTGATTGCGGCGACTTCGCATCGGCGTGCGTCTCGGGCTACACCTTCATGCGCGGCGGCACCCAAATTCGCTCTACGGCCGACCAGCAGGATAAGGTGCACGACTACCTGTACGTGCTCTACGACCCGTCGATCCCCGGCACGGAAGTGCCGAGCGGGACGACCTACGGCTCCATCATCTCGGAGGACCTGCCCGAGAAGTACCATCAGAACGTCGGCAGTCAATCCGGCATCTACTTCTTCCGGCTCGACGGCGCGACCGGCGCTCATACGACGCCGGTGCTGATCGACCCGCAGGCAACCGGTCTGCAGCGCTTCCCGGACATCTCGGTGGACAATGGCAGCATGCACGCGATCTGGTGGGACAGCCGGAACGACACATGCTACAGCCCGGCGCGGCCGCTCGGGAACTGCGCGAACAAGAGCACTATTGCGTCGCTCGACGCGTTCGGCGCCTCGGGCTCGACAGCCACGCTGGCCTGGTCGCCGTCGACGCGGCTGAGCACGGTCACGAGCAATCCGAACTACGAGCAGTTCAGCGGCCGCACGGTCCCCTTCGGCGGCGACTACCTCTACATCAGCTCGGTCGGAGCGTTCTCGTACGGCGTCTGGACAGACTGGCGGAACACCGTTCAGGGTACGGATCCGCGGGAGACGCCGGAGGACGAGGACGCAGCGACGTCCGACGTCCACCAATGTCGCACGCAGAACCCGGACGGGAGCTTCAGTGCCGACACCTGCCCGTACGCCGGCGGGCTCGACCAGAACATCTACGGCGCCACGACCCCGTAATTGACGACACGAGCAGAGTGGCGACGGGCAGCCGCCCCCGCCACTCCGTTCAGTAGCTCCGACGCGGAAGATCATTGCCAGGACAGTTTGAGGTACGGGCTAACCAGACGGGTGCGACGGAGCCGCCTGCTAAAGGTCAAGGGACTTTAGTCGTTGCCCGCGTTGCTCGGAAGCTCATACCGCTTTCGGCATCAGGTTGAGAAGGCAGTGAAGCGATAAATGAATGGCAGGAACGACGATTGCCCTGCGCCAAATTGATCGGCATGGGCAAATGCGGACCGCTGCTACGCTTCTAAGACTGCGATCACGTGCGAGCGCGCGGCGAGTACGAAGATTTCGTTACCGGCTTCGTCACGCCGATGGGAATTTTTTGGGGGCAGACCAGTCGGAATCACCGTCGCAAGGGATGGCAGCCTCCTTTTCAGCGAAGATGGGAACAGCACGATCTGGCGGGTGAGCTATCGCAGGTGAGAACTCGTCGGTAAATAGTGTCAATAGTAAGGACTGACCCCTTATTCTTTTTATTACCTCACGCGAAGTGAGCGACTTCAACCTCAACACCTTTGAGCTTTTCGGATTCGATCAATCGCCGCACTTTGGGACAAAGATGATCCGTTCCGGTCGCAAGAGCCCGCGGCGCGTGCCGACGAACTGCCGCGAGCAAATGACCTCAGCATTACCACGAGAGGTGGATTTGATTGATACTTCGGAGAGGAGGTTGAGCCCTATCAAATCACCGAGCGAACAACGGCAGTCGCCTTTTTGGTCATCATCAAACGGATCAATACCGATGCGAGTTGGCGCGATGATCTCGGCATTGGCATTTAGCACGGCGAGTTGGAACCAGTCTTTAGATTCCGCGCTCGATGATGGACTGAAGCGGACAGACGATAACCCGACACCGGTGATTCCATGCCGTGCAAAAAGTTCAACAACCCGCCGCGAGACCACGATTTCACCAGCGATTGTCCGACTGAAATCCTTGCTCTTGGGGATTCGCTTCACATCGAGGAACAGCGGCGTTGTCTGCCTGGCGCCAGCACCGCAGCGCGGACAAGCCAACGATTCATCGTATTTCGTCCCGCATTCGTCGCCCGCAGGTTCAAACACAGAAGTTATTTTCAGATGCAGCAATGACGCCGCCTGTAGTTCCCGTCTGCTATACTTGCGAATTATTTCCCAACCATGAAAAAAGGATCTGTTCTGCTCTTGGCGCAGGCTTTTTTGAAGGCTTCCAACTTTCGGTAATCTGGGGTCATTACCCTGAAGCCTAACGAGCCTCACGATTCCAGAGCCAAGTTTCTTACCTTCACCAGGTTGGAAGAGCCGACTTGCAAAATCTTCAACAACGCGAAGTTCAAACGATTCGGTCATAATAAGCTTGGAATTGAATCTAATAGCCTGGCGGAAGAGGATATTTTGAATAGACGTCTTTCAAGATTTGCTGAACTTGCGCGGCAGGAGGTTGCGCTTGACCTTACACATCCTTGTCTCCCAGTCTGCGTTTGCTTCGGCGGAAAGCCGATTATAATGCCCCCGCGCGTTGCGGATGATGTGAAAACGTTTTTAACGATTGGAATTTGGACGGCCCGATGGATCGTGATCCTATCTTGGGTCGCCCTGTGTTCCTGCTCGAAGTCCCGACCTCCGACGCCAGAGACGGTACAAGAACCGACGCCAACACCCGCTGCACATAGATTGGCGCCGCCAGGTATTTATTTCGCCACAGAATATATGTCGGTGCGTTCGTCGGGCGGTATTACGGGTATTCCTCCCGGGACGCGACTCGAGCTAGTGCAGGACATGGGAGAAGTTGCCCGAGTTACGACAGGACAAGTGCAGTTCGATGCTAAGAAATACCAGCTTACCAATGACCTCGACATTGCGGCGGAAGTATCAAGCCGGGATGCGGCCGAGCAGACCCAAATCACGCTTGGATCATCACAAGCCTCAACCGCGATCAGCGTGATGCGAGCGACGTACGGCTACGGTGATAAGTTAGTCGATGTCACAAACGAAATTCGAGGCCGTGTACAGACAGGGCAGATGTCGATCAGAGCCGGCAATGATCTCGCTGGAGATCCCGCGTTTGGCAAGGTTAAGAGCTTGACGATTCATTACTCGATTGGTGGCGGCACCCCACTCGCGGCGACTGCTAGAGAAGGGGAATCAATCTCGCTTGGTCAGCCAAGTGAGCACCACGAAACTGCGCGTCAAAAACAGGAGGTTTCTAAGCGGCCTGTGCAAACCACGGCGCCTGCGGGGAGGAATCCACTGGAGAGGGGAGCGTACGGCAGAACGCAAGAACAAACGTATACGGATAGCTCAGGTCGAACGTATTGGATTGATATTCGTGGGCACAAGCATTACAACGAAAATTAAGAAATGAACGGCTTAGCAGGCGCTACCACTCTTTGAAATCGCCTGCGTGATCGTGCGTCTCGATCACATTCCTCGCTTCACCGCAAACGCGAATCACAGCGTCATGCGAACGGCTGCGAAACTTTGCGTAACCGATCGCGTTGCTGATTGCGTTTGGTTCGCCATACCACAGGCGACCGAAGGGCAGCGCATCGGAGATTATTGCTGCGATTGCGGCTTTAATGGGCGAATGCTTATGGAACGATGAATATCTTATCGGTCCACGGATCTTTTGCTTTACTGCCGGATGGGTAACCGCTTACGTCGATGTATCTCCCCCTCGCATCGAAGGGGCTAAAGACGTATCCGGGCTTGCCAGGCACCGCCTTAGCCGTTGGAAACATGGGTTCGGTAGAGGAGGAAGTGAACGGGGATGGCGAGGAGCTTGGTTTTACTTGTGAGCTGCTCTTCGTTGTGCTTGATGCTCCACCGCGTCTTCTGATCGCCGCCGCTGCCGCGGATTTTCTAAGCGGCGCCAAACGTACGGAAACCGGATTTGGATACAGAGAGTTGTATGCACCACTCACGGCATCGACCCCTGCCCCAATAGGCCCTCCGACAATCACATTGCCCGCCATCGCAGTTCCACCAGTTGCGGACACTTTGCTTTCAACGTTTACGGTCTGGGGAACGTACCCAGCTTTGCTTACTGTAACCGTAAAATTGTCCCGACGACTCTTCACAAACCTCGTGGGCGTGACACCTT
>Ga0209473_1000057_pt1 | contig 64712 bp, 48 predicted proteins | sample GraSoiAngelo_133_FD_185890 | JGI IMG/M metagenome (GOLD analysis project Ga0209473, IMG submission 185890) | Grasslands soil microbial communities from the Angelo Coastal Reserve, California, USA - 14_0929_05_20cm (SPAdes) (version 2) | ecosystem: Environmental > Terrestrial > Soil > Grasslands ...
GAGGGATGCCGCGGATGTCGTCGACGCGCGGCTTGTCCATGCGGTCGAGAAATTGCCGCATATACGGGCTGAATGTTTCGACGTAACGTCGCTGGCCTTCGGCGTAAATCGTCTCGAACGCCAGACTCGATTTGCCGCTGCCGCTGGGACCTGTGACGACCGTCAATTTCCCCAGGGGAAGATCGACGTCGATTCCTTTGAGATTGTTCTGACGCGCCCCACGAATCTCAATGCAATCCTTCGCGCTTGGCATTGTGACGCGCTTGTTCTTCGCAATCTTCGAACCCACTGGAAATATTCGCTGCCAGTCAAGCGGTTCGCAAATTTTCCGGGGAAAGCGAGCGGGGCGCCCGCGCTCCGCCGCCGATTACCAGCTCTACTCTTTAAAACGCGCGACGAGTTGTTTTCGTTGTTTCTGCAATTCCTCCGGAACCACACCGCCGAGCGAGCCGAAAAACGCCTCGTGCTCGGCGAGTTCCTTTTGCCATTCCTCGTGATCGATTCCGAGAAGGTCGGCGACAGATTTATGGTCGATATCCAGCTCTTCCAAGTCGAGATCGTGTGGGCTCGGCAACCAGCCAACGGGCGATTTGAGCGCGCCGCCTGTCCGTTCGCAGCGATCAATGACCCATTTGAGCACGCGCATATTCTCACCGAAGCCCGGCCAGAGGAATTTTCCGTTCGCGCCTTTGCGGAACCAGTTCACGTTGAAGATGAGCGGCGGATTGGTGAGACGTTTTCCGATGTCCATCCAATGGCGGAAATAATCGCCGATGTTGTATCCGCAGAAAGGCAACATCGCCATCGGATCGCGCCGGACTTTGCCGACAGCGCCCGTCGCGGCTGCAGTTGTCTCTGAGGCCATTGTAGCTCCAAGATAAACGCCGTGATTCCAATCGAACGCCTCGTAAACCAAAGGCACCGTATCACTGCGGCGACCGCCGAAAATGATCGCGCTGATCGGAAGACCTTCGCCTTTTTCAACGTCGGGATCGAGAGCAGGATTATTGCCCATTGGCGTGGCGAACCGACTGTTTGGATGCGCGGCTTTTTCCTTGGAGTCGGGCGTCCAATCGTCTCCGCGCCACTCAATGGCATGCTCCGGCGGCGCGCCATCTTTTCCTTCCCACCAAACGTCGTTGTCATCAGTGAGCGCGACATTGGTATAAAGCGTGTCGTGCTCGATCGATTTCATCGCGTTCGGATTCGATTTGTAACTCGTGCCGGGAACTACGCCGAAATAACCGTTCTCGGGATTCACAGCGAACAAACGCCCGTCGCGAATTTCCATCCACGCGATGTCATCGCCGACAGTTGTCACTTTCCAGCCCTTGAAGTGTGCGGGCGGAATCAACATTGCGAAATTGGTTTTGCCGCAGGCGCTGGGGAACGCGGCAGCGACGTAATGTTTTCTTCCTTCGGGCGATTCAACGCCGAGAATCAGCATGTGCTCCGCCATCCAGCCTTGCTTACGCGCGAGATACGAGCCAATGCGCAGCGCGAAACATTTCTTGCTTAGCAAAACGTTCCCGCCATATCCAGAGCCGACCGAGATAATCGTGTTGTCCTGGGGAAAATGACAGATGAACCGCCGATCCGGATCGACATCTAACAACGAATGCACGCCACGATTCCATTCCGCTTTTGGATCGTTGCCCAGGCGCTTCAGCGCGATCTTACCCATGCGTGTCATGATTCGCATGCTGAGCACGACATATTTTGAATCGGTAATTTCGAACCCGACTTTCGTTAGCGGCGAATCGGGCGGCCCCATGATGTAAGGCACGACAAACATGGTGCGCCCACGCATCGCACCATTCAGCAGTCCATATAACTTTGAATAAGTGTCTGCGGGTTCCGACCAGTTGTTTGTTGGCCCCGCTTCCTCTTTGGTCGGCGTACAAATGAATGTCACCTTCTCGACGCGCGCGACGTCGTTCGGATTGGATCGGTGCAAATATGAGCGCGGAACTTTTTTCTCGTTCAGCTTAATCAGCACGTTCTGCTTTAACGATTCCGCAATCAAAAATTCATTCTCACGCTCGGAACCGTCGCACCAGAAAATGTTCTCCGGTTTTGTCAGTTTTCCGATTTCGTGTACCCAATCGAGCACCGCCTGGTTCGTCGGCTTCGTGTCGCCGATTCCATTGGGTGAGAATATGGCAGGTGCGATATTTTTCATGAAACGAGGGTGTCCATCTTAAGCATGAATGAACAGCTTCGCCATGTCGAATCGTTGAACGGTTAAATCGTTTTCCTGTCGGCAACCGCGTAAGAATCTTACGAATCATGAATCATGCTTGCGCAAGAACAGTGCGCGGCATTAATTGAAAGCATGTTCGGGGTCACCACCTCCGATGATTATCGGCCGGTTGCGTGGATGGGCCGTTATCCCGTCGATGTGACTACGATGCTGGTTGGGCTGCACGTCGGGGCCGCGATTCTCACGGCTATTCTCGTCGCGATCGGAGGGGGGTCGATTTTGGCCTATTTGCAATTTGATAGTGCGGCAGTCTGGTCCGGCCAGGTCTGGCGCCTTTTCACGTATGCGTTCGTGCACGCGCCGTCAGGGCTGCTCTGGTTCGCAATCGAGATGTACATGCTGTTCGTATTCGGCCGCGAAGTGGAACGCTTTATTGGGCGGCGCGCCTATACTGCGGTCTATCTTATTTTGCTGGTTACGCCCGCGGTGTTGTTAACGATTTGGGGTCTTTGGCAACGTTCGGCCCTCGCCGGTTCGCCTGCACTGCATTTTGGAATTTTTGTTGCCTTCGCCACCATCTATCCGCGGGCTGAGTTATTTCTGCGGATCATGACCAAATGGGTTGTGCTAATTCTTGCTGCCATTTATACCTTGCAACTCCTCGCCTACCACGCCTGGAGCGACCTGATGGTCGTTTGGACAAGCATTGGGGCAGCGTTCCTCTTCATTGAGATGCATGGCGCCGGGCCAGAACTTCCCTGGTGGGACGCATTGAAAACGCGCTTCGCTCCCAGGCCAAAGTTCCATGTTGTCCCCAAAATGCATTCCACGCGTTCCGCGGATCCGGATGACGTTTACACCTCGATCGATCCGATCCTTGATAAAATTTCCAAATTCGGAATCGGAAGTCTAACGGCGAGCGAGCGTCGGCAACTTGACCGCGAACGCGAGCGGTTGCTGAAAAAATCCGAGTAACGAAATTCCGACGGACTACTGCTAGGAAGCCGTCACGCCCTTGAGGCGCGACTCAATCGTCTCGCACAGCACATGGAGTAGAAGTTGGTGCGCTTCTTGGATCCGGGCAGTTGAATCGCCGTGAACTAAAAGATCGACATCTGCCATCCCGATCGTTGATCCCCCGTCGCGACCGAGAAAAGCAATCGTTTTCAGTTTACGCGCTTTTGCTTCCTGTAGTGCGCGCTCAACATTCCTGGACTTGCCGGAAGTTGTCAGGCAAATCAGCAGATCTCCTGGAAGGCCAAAAGCCGCTACTTGGCGAGCGAAAATCTCGTCGAAGCCGTAATCGTTGCCGGCGGCGGTGAGAAGTCCGCCATCGCCTGCGAGACAGATTGCCGGATAAGCGGGACGATCTTTCATAAAGCGCACCACGAACTCCGTTGCAAAATGCGATGCATCGGCTGCGCTGCCGCCATTGCCGCAAACGAGCAACTTGTTTCCGGCCCGCAAACCCTGCTCGATCAGATTGGCGGCCTGGGCTAATTGCGAGTCGAGGTCGAGAAGCGATTGGAGCGTCTCTTTCGCCGCCGCGACTGCGTTCTTTAAAATCACAGTTGATTCGCTCATCGGTCTCAATACCGCGCTTCCATTTTTTTTGTGAACGCAATTGGCTAGCTCGCCTCAATCGTAATTGAAACAAGCGTGTAAAAACCAGACCTTTTTCGTTTTTCGATGCCCATTTTGGAGAACTTTGTTCCCTTGTTCCCGTAGAAGTGCTTGTGCACGGTGTAATGCTATACCTCACACCTAATCTTCTTGGCCATCAGGCTCGGGCGAGGCTGCGGATTCCATTGTGGAGCCCATTCGGCCATCACCGAGGAGACCGGTTTTTGGCTAACGAATCGCCTTCAGTTAACGAACAAAGGAGCGCACTTAGCGACCAGCAGCCAGCTGGGACAATGAAAAATGGATTTTACCGGCTTTAGTGATTCCCATTCGGCGACCCCGCACGAGCACGACGAGTGTCCACACTGTTGTGGCGTGGTGCGGATGCACAATGGACTTTGCCTCGGGTGTCTGGTGCAAACGGGGCTGGCTGAAGACGATGGCTCCGAGAGCGAAAATCTCGACACTCTTCTTTCCGAAATCGAATAAGTGCGCGGAGCGATCATTTGCGAGCAGCGCTTTTCTTGTATTTCGGAACTCGATCCTTGGATTGTGACAGTGGCGTTAAATACCGTCGTCCGGCAAAATAATCGGAACCTTGACCCTCCAGTTTCCGTAGAAGTAAGCGTGCGGGAAATTAGATCAATCGAACAGCCTCTCCCGGTATGCCGTTCCGTCTGTGGCCGAAAATCGTTCTACTGGCCTGATTCCAATTTTCGTTTCCTGCTTTGCCCCCCGGTTTTCAAATTTTTGAGGGTGAGTTTTTCGAGGACCTGCTCCTCGGTCACGTTTCCTTGATGGACCGTAGACCTAGACGCGGGTTTCTCCTGACTCACATACTCCCGCACAGTGTAGCGGGTTAGCAGTAGTTGAAGGAACCAATTAGATGAGGATAGAAGGTTATCTCCCGCATATTGGGCGAGCGACCAAGGGCGGCAGCTTGCCTTACAACAATTCGAACGGGAACCGGGCGAAAACGCCTCGTGATTTTCCGGACGCGCCGGTACACAGCGTACCTGGCTGGAAATCGGCTCTCGACATTACATGCATTCTACTTGCGCTGCCTATTTGGTTGCCGCTGATGATCTTACTGATGGCGGTCACGCGACTTGCTTCGCCAGGGCCGATTTTCTACCGCCAGAAACGCGTTGGATTCGGTGGAAAACATTTTCTTATCTGGAAGTTCCGAACAATGAAGGTGAGTGCTGACACACAAACTCACGAACACTACTTCCAGGAATTGATGAGGGTCGATCGTCCGATGATCAAGCTGGATACCTATGGCGATCCACGCCTCGCCCCTTTCGGCCGATTTCTCCGCGCGAGTGGCTTGGATGAGTTGCCTCAAATCTTCAATGTGCTTTGCGGTGAGATGAGTCTGGTTGGCCCACGGCCGTGCACGCCAAATGAGTTTGCCCATTACGAGCTGTGGCAACGGGACCGCGTGAACGGGCTTCCGGGCTTGACCGGATACTGGCAAGTAAACGGCAAGAACAAAACGACGTTCAACGAGATGATCGTTATGGATCTGTTCTATCTAAAGAACTTATCGATCCTTCTCGATCTGAAAATCATGCTCAAGACCTGCGCCGTTATTGCTGCGCAACTCGGCGAATCCAGACTGCCAACACAACATAACCGGCAAGATAGTGCGCCCGCTTCACCGGCACCGACCTTAGAAACGTTGGGATCGGCGCAAAAGAGTCCCCGCTCACCAACAACCATTTTACAAGCCTAAGGAAAACAGCTGGGGAAAGCATGAAGAAACAAGTCAGCGTTGGCATAATCGGGTGCGGCTACTGGGGACCGCTACTGGTCCGCAATTTCAAAACTCTTGGGGACTGCCAGCTCAAAGCCGTCTGCGACGTCAATACTGAACGCCTAAAACATATCCACACGCTGTATCCGGACGTCGAAGGCATTGCACAGACGCAGCAGCTTCTCAACGGCGCAAACGTGGACGCCGTCGTCATTGCCACCCCAGTAAAGCATCATTATTCATTGGCCAAGGCAAGCCTGCTCGCAGGCAAGCATACGTTCATCGAAAAACCGATGGCGTCCTCTTCAGCCGAGTGCGAGGAACTAATCGAAATCGCCCAGCGCAACGGTCTGGTCTTGATGATCGACCACACGTTTCTCTATTCGTCGCCCGTGCAAAAGATTGCCCAAATCGTTCAAGCCGGAGATTTGGGTGAAATCCGCTATATCAATTGCCGGCGTCTCAATCTGGGATTATTCCAAAAGGACATTAACGTCGCGTGGGATCTGGCGCCGCACGACATCTCGATCATTCTCCATATTCTGGACGAATTACCCACCACGGTTAACTGCCAGGGAAACGCTCACATCACGCCGGGAGTGGAAGACGTGACAAACATGTCGCTCTCTTTCTCGCGTAAACGCTTCGCAACCATCCAGAGCAGCTGGCTCGAGCCACGGAAAATTCGCGAAATGACTATCGTCGGTACGCGACGCATGATCGTGTATGACGATTTGCGGACCCGCGAGAAAATCCGCATCTACGATGCACGAGTAGAACGTCCGCCCCATTACGATACGTTCGCTGAATTTCAATACTCGTACCATTACGGAGACAGTTACATCCCATATCTCCATCAGGAGGAACCGCTAAAGCTGGCCTGTCAGCATTTTGTTGACTGCATCAAAACAAATTCTCAACCGCTGACGGATGGCCGTCGGGGACTGGAAATGGTTAGGATCCTTGAGGCGGCGAGCACGTCCGTCAAGATGAACGGTGCGCCAGTGACACTTTCTCATTCGAGTAGCGCAGCGCCGGTTTTCGCCCCAGTCAAAGTGGAAGAGATGCTTCAGGTTGAAGCATTCGCTGGATGAGTGGCGCGCAAGCTTCACGCGAAGCTTCGACCATACCCCCGAGGATCTCCCTTTAGTCTAAACCATAAAATGAAAGTTCCCTTCCTCGATTTGAAGGCGCATCATGCTCCTTTAACTGAAGAGTTCGATCGCGCTATTCGCGAAGTGATCGAGAGCAGTGCCTTCGCCGGCGGGCCGTTCGTGGAAAAGTTCGAAGAGGAGTTCGCATCATTCTGCGGGTCCTCCTACGCGATAGGCGTGGGCAACGGCACTGATGCGCTTTGGCTTGCTCTCCTGGCGCTGGGAATTGGCGAAGGCGATGAAGTCATTACGGTTCCGAACACGTTTATCGCCACTGCCGAGGCGATCACCTACTGCAAGGCCCGACCAGTGTTTGTAGATGTAGACCAGGATACATTCACGATGAACCCGGCGGAACTTGAAAAGAGTCTGACCCAGAGAACCAAAGCGATCATTCCGGTTCACCTTTTCGGGCAACCAGCGGACATGGACCCGATTTTGGAATTTGCACGCGCAAACGGACTTTTCATCGTTGAAGATGCCGCTCAGGCGCATGGCGCACAGTACAAAGGCCGAAAAGCAGGCACGATAGGAGACGCGGGTTGCTTCAGTTTTTATCCCGGGAAAAATCTTGGCGCCTTCGGCGAAGCTGGCGCGGTGGTGACGAACGACCCTGAGTTACGGAAGCAAATGCAGATGCTGCGAGATCACGGCCAGTCACGAAAATATTACCACTCCACGATGGGATGGAACTGCCGGATGGACGGCATTCAGGCGGCAATTTTGTCGATTAAACTGCGTCATCTTGATGAAGCAAATTCCCTGCGGCGCAAACATGCCTTAGAATACAATCAGGCTTTCGCCGGGATCGACGAAGTTCTTACACCGTTGGAGGCGAAGTACGCGCGGCACGTTTATCACGTCTATGCCGTTCGGGTACAGGAACGCGACGCAACCTTGCGACATCTCCAGGAACAAGGAGTCGGGTGCGCAGTGCATTATCCGGTTCCGATTCATCTCCAAGAGGCCGGTCGCAATCTCGGCTATACAAAGGGCGCATTCCCAATAGCGGAGAAACTCGCCGACGAATTTCTTTCTTTGCCGATGTTTCCGGAATTGACCGAAGAACAGATCGAATACGTCGCTCGCTGCGTTAGCGAAGCGGTCGGTGTGGAAGTATTCGTCTAGAAAGAATTTTTTGAAAACTCTCCATCCAGACGCAGTAGAGTCCGTCGAAACCGCGCCCTTTTCCGGCGAGGATTCCATAGTAGAGCCGAAGGCGAACGAGGAATCGCTGGAAATGCGAATTTGCGATCCCGTTCGCAACCCGGGCTGGGATCATCTGATTGCCTTGCATCGCGACGCCGGTTGCTTTCACACGAGTGCCTGGGCAAAGGTGCTTCAAAAGACTTACAACCACCGCCCTTTTTACCTCCGCTTTTCGCGGGGCCGTAGGTTGGCGGCGCTGGTACCGATGATGGAAGTGCGCAGTCCATTCACTGGCCGTCGCGGCGTCTGCCTCCCATTCAGCGATACATGCGAGCCACTTATTTTTGATCCAGACGCCGTCGATTTGGTAAGAGATCGGGTCGTACGTTTCGCGCAGGAACGCCGATGGAGACATCTTGAAATTCGCGGCGGCAAATTCTTTCAAGTCACCTCGAGTTCAGCCGCAACATTCTACGGGCACACACTGGATTTGCGACGCCCGATTGATGAACTGCAAGAACGCTTCGACAGCCCAGTGCGCCGCGCGATTCGCAAAGCGGAACGGAGCAATGTGAGCGTGGTCGTCGGCCGCAGCCGCCAGGCAATTGGCGATTTTTATCGGCTCCACGTTCAAACCCGCCGGCGACACGGTCTCCCACCGCAACCTGCATCGTTTTTCCTGAACATTCACGAACACATCATCAAACCCGGACTGGGCTTTACCGTTCTCGCACAACGCGACTCACGCCCAATTGCCGCCGCGGTTTTCTTTCGCTTCGGAAAGAACGCTCTTTACAAGTATGCTGCTTCCGACAAGCGGTTTCAGGAATTACGCGCTAATAACCTTGTCATGTGGCAAGGCATTCAGCTCCTGCTACGCAGTGGCGTAGAAAAATTACATTTTGGACGGACCGAGTGCGAAAACGACGGTCTGCGACGATTCAAACTTTCTTGGGACACGCAGGAAGAAACTATTGATTACTTCCGAGTCGATCCATCGGGTCGGCAGTGTTTACCTTCGATCCGGTGTAACGGCGGCTTGCACAAACAGATCTTTGGCAGGTTGCCGCTGGTATTCAACCGGCTGGCCGGCTCGATCCTCTATCCACATCTCGACTAAAGGTTAAAATTATGGCTGAAATCCGACGGGAAACGCAACCTCACTCCGGAATGAAGCTGGGCGACATTCTCTTCGCTCTGTTTAAGCGAAAGCTAACGATTGTCGTATGCGCTGTGCTGGGCATTCTTGCCGCTGCGGCGCTCTATCGTTTCTACCCGCCTTCCTACGAATCACAAGCCAAGTTGCTGGTACGGTATGTCTTGGAAAGGAGCGGTGTCGATCCGGTCGAGGCGGAGAAAGCCGCGGCTGCATCGAATAACGAAGGAGACAGGGTGATAGGTGCCGAAATGGAGATTCTGACTAGTTGGGATCTGGCCGTGCAGGTCGCCCAAGCAATCGGTCCCCGTCGATTGCTGCCGACAACTAGAGAGCCAACAGAAAGTGCCGCGGCGCGCAGCATCATTTCGGGTCTAAAGGTGATTTCAGATAAGGGAAGCAACATCATCCTCGTTTCCTACAAGAACGCTAATCCGGAGATGGCGACGCTCGTATTGCAGGAACTGTTGAGTCGTTATTTTGTGAAGCACCTTGAAGTGCACCGCTCCGCCGGCGCGTTCGACTTTGTAGCTCAACAAACGGATCAGGTCCGCACGCGCTTAAATCAAACGGAGGACGCTCTGAAGTCGCTGAGGGAGAAGACAGGACTTGCGGCGCTTAAAGAGGGCTCAGCGGCGCTTACTGCCGAGGCCGCGAAAACTCAGGAACAACTTAATGCCGCCGAGGCAGACTTGGCCGAACAACAAGCCCTTGTTAATCAGATCGCAGAAAAAAAGGAGAAAAAAGGGTGGAGAACAAAAACCTCGTCATCTGAAAAGAGCCCGCTATCTGTAAAGGCACAGGTCGCGGGCACGCAAGCAAAGGTCGCGGCGTTTAAGTCCCGGCTTCGGGATATTCAGCAGAGGACGAAGCAGCTCGCGGAGTTGGCTCCGCAAATTGAAGAGTTGGAGCGGAAGCGAGAGATGGACGAAGCGAATTACAAATACTTCGCAGCATCGCTCGAAAAGGCGCGGATCGACGAGGCCTTAGACCCCTCCAAAATGCCCAACATTAGTGCGGTCCAGCGCCCCTCTCCGCCGGCTTTGGTAACCAAAACACGCGATAAGGTTGCCTTGTTACTGGCTGGCAGCGGGATAGCCTTAGGTATAGCCTTAGCACTGTTAAGGGGCTTGGTTTTGAACCAGACCGTTGGACGGCCACTCCAGCTGGAGACGCAGTTACACATTCCATTGATGCTCTCGATCCCGTATGCGAACGGACGCTTCGCGTTGCCTCGTAATGGCTCACAGAATCCGGGAGCGCTTACCACGGAACGGCGTAACCCCAAGTTAGCGCCCTGGGAGGCCGGCCATTTCATCCGGCCGTACTGTGATGCAATTCGGGACCGTCTCGGCCTTTATTTCGAACTCAATCATTTGACGCATAAACCCAAGCTTGTTGGTGTTACCGGCTTTGCAGAGGAAGCCGGAGCTTCCACCCTTGCTGCTGGGCTCGCCGCGTCTCTTTCAGAAACAAACGACGGCAAGGTGCTGCTCGTCGATGTGAACCTGGGCCCGGAGGAGGTGCACCCGTTTTTCAAAGGTAAACCGGCGTATCCTTTGAACAAAGCTCTTAAGCCATCTGACTCCATTGCCTCGGCTGCAGACAATCTCTATCTCGCCACAGTGGGATCGCCCAACAGCGGCGGTCCGGCGCAGCTCGGCTTGAAAAAATTCTTCGACATGATGCCGAATATGAAGGCGAGCGACTTTGACTACATTATTTTTGACATGCCTCCGCTGGATCAAACGAGTCCTACGTGGGGAATGGCTGCTTTCATGGATAAGCTTTTGCTCGTAGTCGAGGCGGAGAAGAACAGCCGCGAGGGTATCAAGCGCAGCTACGGGAAGTTAATCGCTGAGCGAAACAATGTTGCAGTCGTGGTAAACAAGTCGCGTTCTTACGTGCCGAAGTGGCTTGATTCCGAGTCTTAATTGGCTGCACGGATAACAGCCGAACCACGGTTGCAATTTTTGCAATGGGTCGCTTCCCGTTCGCTCAGGATTGTTAATATCCTGCGAATACTCTCTCCTTTGCCACTCTTTCTGATACATCTGTCTGTCCTCCCATGTCGGCCTCGATGCTGATAGAGGTGTTCCGTGAACACCGGCGCCGCGGTTTTGAAGAGTCGAGACAGGCGAGGAACACAAGTTTTAACGCTCCGTTTCGTGCTCACACCGACCTTTATAACGGCCATCGAGATCGCTGTTCTCTCATGTTACGCAATAGGATTTATTACGGGCTAAAGCCTTTCGTTCCGCAATTCCTTCGAACGGCGATTCGACGAAAGCTTGCTATGCGATTACGCGAGCAAATTGGAGACGTATGGCCTATTATGCCGGGTTCGGAGCGGGCACCGGAAAACTGGCCAGGCTGGCCGGGCAACAAAAAATTCGCGTTTGTTTTGACGCACGACGTTGAGAGCGAGGCTGGACTCGACAGATGTCGGTCCTTGATGGAATTGGAACTGCACCTCGGATTCCGCTCTTCCTTTAACTTTATTCCAGAAGGGAGCTACCGCGTCCCAGTTGAATTGAGACAGGAACTCACTGCCAACGGCTTCGAGGTTGGCATACATGATCTTAAACACGATGGCCATCTCTTTTCCTCGCGTCGCAAATTCACGCGGCGCGCCGCGAGAATCAACGCCTACGCCCGCGAGTGGGGAGCGTCGGGATTCAGATCGGGATTTATGTTACGTAATCTCGATTGGCTGCACGACCTCGACGTGCAATACGATGCGTCCACTTTCGATACGGATCCATTCGAACCGCAACCCCAGGGCCGCCACACGATCTTTCCCTTCTGGGTTCCGAATCCAAATGGCGACTCGAACAAGTATCGACAAGCAGCCATCAACTCTTCTTCCGACGGTTACGTTGAACTTCCCTATACTCTTCCTCAAGACTTCACGCTCTTCGTGCTGTTGCAAGAGAAGACGCCGGAAATCTGGATGCGAAAACTCGATTGGATCGCCCAACATGGCGGGATGGCACTAGTTGACGTTCATCCTGATTATTTGTGCTTTGATAACGCGATCGCAACATCAAGGGAATATCCAGCTGCTCATTACAAATCGTTTCTGGACTATGTGAGTCAGCGCTACAGCGGCGCTTTTTGGAATATAACTCCGAGACGGGTGGCCCAGTTCTGTACTCGAGTAACGCAGGCCACAGGGAGCCAGCAAGGGCTAAAACAATAAAATAACTTCTATGGATATCACAGTTTTCGGAATGGGCTACGTAGGTTGCGTAACGGCAGCATGCTTAGCCGAGATGGGTCATTCAGTAACCGGCGTTGACTTACAAGAGATCAAAGTCTCTCTCGTTAACTCGGGAAAGAGTCCCATTATCGAGCCGGACTTGGAACAGTTGATTCGCCGCGGGGTTGACGCCGGACGGCTGCAAGCCACTCAGCGCGTAGAGGGACTTGGCGACATTTCCCTGATCTGTGTTGGTACCCCTAGTAATGACAACGGCAGCCTCGGGCTTGACCAGCTAAAGAGAGTTGTAAGTCAGATCGGCCAATTACTACGAACCACAGATAGCTTCCACGTCGTAGTCGTCCGAAGCACGGTATTACCGGGAACGGTGAACGATGTGGTGCGACCTTTGCTCGAACAAGAATCTGGTAAAAAGGATGGAAGAGACTTCGGTATTTGCATGAATCCCGAGTTCATGCGTGAAACCACGGCAATTCATGATTTCTATCATCCGCCCTTTACGATCATCGGCGCCTGCGGCGATCGTGCTGCCGAACGAGTTGCCACTCTGTATTCCAGCCTGAAAGCTCCTGTGGAGCGCACTCCCGTTCCGGTGGCTGAGTTGATTAAGTACGCCTCGAACGCATTTCACGCACTCAAGGTATGTTTCGCGAATGAGGTCGGAAATCTCAGTAAGGCTATGGGTATTGATAGCCACAGAGTGATGGAGATTTTCTGCAAAGATACGAAGCTGAACATCTCTCCCTATTATCTTAGGCCCGGATTTGCTTTCGGTGGCTCCTGTCTGCCAAAAGACCTTCGTGCTATTCTTTACAAGGCGAAGCAACTGGATCTGGAACTGCCGGTGCTCGGTGCTGTGCTCGAAACAAATCGGAAGCAGATCGAGCTAGCCTTTAATTTAATCCGTCATACAGGAACAAGCCGTGTTGGGGTCCTGGGCCTCAGTTTCAAAGGCGGGTCCGACGATCTTCGTGAAAGTCCCATCGTCGGATTGATCGAAACCTTGATCGGCAAAGGATATAAGTTGGCTATCTACGACGAAGAAGTCGCTTTGGCGAGGCTCGTGGGTGCGAACAAGCACTACATCGAGCAGGCAATACCCCACATCTCGTCGCTGATGGTTTCCTCTCCAAAGGAAGCCATCGAAGCCAGTGATGTAGTCGTAGTTGGTAAAAATAATTCCAAGATTCAGGAAGCTGTAGCCAATAATAGCGATTCAAAGTTGATCATTGATCTGATTCGGCTACCCAGCGAAGCCATGAAGGCTTCTCCGAATTATCAAGGCATCTGCTGGTAGCACGGCCCACAAAGCAGTCCAATCATGATGCGATCTCCAACCAAAGTCCTGATGTGGGTCGAAAACAATTTTCCACAGGATACTCGTGTCGCGAATGAGGCACGTTTACTCGCTGAGGCGGGTTACCAGCTCGCGGTGATCGCACTTCGAAACCAGCGCCAGGCGGCGCGCGAAACCTGGAATGATATAGAAGTTTATCGCGTACCGACATTGGAGCTGTTTAAAAAGACAGTAGCTGGAAATGGTAGCCGATTGAATCTGCTTTTCGTTAGGCTGAAATCTCTTCTTGGTTATGTTGTAGAATACCTTTACTTTACGTCAGCTTGCTTTCTTGTTAGCACATATATTCTTGTGAGGCGCGGCTTCGACGTAATACACGCCCATAACCCGCCCGATACTCTCTTTCTGGCGGCCGTGCCTTTCAAGCTACTTGGAAAGAAATTTGTCTTCGATCAGCATGATCTCTGCCCGGAACTTTACCGATCCCGTTATAGCGCCGGAGAAGGAGTTTACACCCGGTTCCTAAGAATGTTTGAGTGGTGCAGTCTGAAACTTGCCGATGTCACGATCGCTACGAACGAATCATATAAACAAATACAAATGGAGCGGACGAATAAGAATCCCGCCAGTATCTTCGTTGTAAGAAATGGGCCGAACCAAATGCGAATGACTCCGGCCGCGCCGAGCGCCCGCTTGAGAGGAATGAACAAGTCCATCCTATGCTACGTTGGCAGCCTAAATCCACAAGACGGTGTCGATTACCTGCTTCGTTCGTTGCGCTATTTACTATATGGTTTGAAGCGTTCGGATTTTCATTGCGTAATAATAGGCACCGGAGACTCGCTGCAAGATTTGCGTGATCTGGCTGGAAAACTGCAACTCAATGGTTGCGTTGAATTAACAGGCTTCATCTCTGATGAAGACTTGCAAGCTAACCTTGCGGCTGCGGATATTTGCGTGGATCCCGACCCTTCCAGCCCGTTGAACGACGTGTCCACTTGGATCAAGGTTATGGAATACATGGCGTCGGCAAAACCGATCGTCTCTTTCGATCTGAAAGAAACGCGATTTTCTGCTGGAGACGCTGCCATCTATGTTAAACCGAACAACGAAACTGAATTCGCGGAAGCTATCGCCCAATTGATGGACCAGCCCGAGCTTCGAAAACAAATGGGGACTTACGGTCGTCGCCGGGTTGAGGACGAGTTGCAGTGGGCGAAGGTTGGGAACAACCTTCTGACTGCATATGGGACGCTTCTTGCCGAGAAACGAACGAGTTCCATAAAGCTCGCCGCGAGTCGAAATCGATAGAGTGCATTCCGGAGCGGCTCGGAGCCGCCATGGATAACTTGCCACGTCCGTTCTTGACTACCCAGGTTTCTTTAACTCAGCCCTTAGGCGAGAGCCTCGTGGCAAAGCCAGAAATCCGTCACGCAGGGATTGTCGATGTAACCTTCGGCGAAAACGTCACAGTTGTACAGCCGGTCAATCTCTTTGGGTGCACGATTGGAGGTGGTAGCTTCGTCGGCCCATTTGTAGAGATACAAAAGGGAGTAACTATCGGGAAGCGATGCAGGATTCAATCACACTCATTCATCTGTGAGCTGGTCACGATCGGGGACGATTGCTTCATTTCTCATGGGGCGATGTTTATCAATGATCCATTCGTTACGGGAAGACCAGCGGCGGAACGGGGCCTCTGGCGCGAGACCAAGGTTGGCAACCAGGTGAGCATCGGGACCAACGCTACCATCCTCCCAGTCACAATCTGCGACGGCGCAGTCATCGGAGCCGGTGCGGTCGTAACCAAAGATATCACCGAACCCGGCTTCTATGTCGGTAACCCCGCGCGTCTTCTCCGCAGCCTTTAGCGATCCGGCGATTCAACGGCTATCAACCGCGGCTGTCCCCGTTATTTGTTCTCTGATATCTGAATTCTCTCCCAATGCTGATCATCAATGCTGATGTTTGGGGCCGCTCAGCGGTGGAGACCGACGCTGCTCTCAGATGTTACGAGGCAGGAAGGATCACATCTGTCAGCGCCATGGTTTTCATGGCGAATTCCGAGCGGGCCGCGGAGCTGGCAAAAGAAAACCAAGTCAATGCCGGGTTACATCTTAATTATTCCGAGACATTCACAGGAAGGAACAATTCGTAAAGGCTTAGCGAGTGCCATAACCGGTTAGTAAGGTACCTCAGGCGAAACAAGTACTCTCAGCTTTTTTATAATCCTTTTGTGCGAAAGGCGTTCTCTTATTATCTCATGAGCGATGAATTTTCCGAGCTGTTGCAGCGCCTTGAGAACCGGTCAAAGCTATGTCTCAGGACGCGGCAATTTTACTTCCGAGTACACCACGTACTTGCGCTGAAACTCATCCAGTGGAAACTCATCGAGATGAACTAGCAGGGTTAGAGGGGCGTTCATCGTTCAACATGGAATTTGCATGAAAAAAATCGCTGCCGAATCGTTTAAACGGCCCATCACGAAAGAGCAAAGCAAGGACACCGGGATGGCCATGGTGCTTTTGCTTTTGCTCTTCAGCGCCGGTTTCAAACGGGAAACTCTTGTTACTATTGCGATCGTCGCTCTCGTGGTAGACATGGCGTTTCCTCAGCTTTATCGGCCGGTGGCCGTTTTGTGGCTAGGTTTGTCCCACCTGTTGGGCACAGTAGTCTCCAAAATCCTTTTAACGCTCGTTTTCTTTGGCGTAGTGACCCCGATTGGCCTGGCACGGAAACTTCTGGGCTTTGATTCCCTGAAACTGAAGGACTTCAAGTCTGGCGAAAATTCGGTAATGGTCATTAGAAATCGTATTTTCACTGGAAAAGACATAGAGAAACCGTATTAAAAGAAAAACTAATTATGGAATTCATCAAAGACCTTTGGGGTTTTCTGCGCGTAAGGAAGAAGTTCTGGTTATTGCCGCTTATTGTGGTCTTACTCACCTTTGGCGTGCTTGTCGTCCTAACGGCCGGATCGGCTATTGCTCCGTTCATCTACACCCTCTTTTAGCTCGATGAGGGAGCGCCAGGCTCAGGGTAAAATGTACGTGCAGCTTCGAAAGGAACAGCGGTGAGGAACACGATTCTCGGCATATCAGCCTATTATCACGATAGCGCAGCTGCGCTTCTGATTAACGGTCAAATTGCCGCGGCAGCGCACGAAGAGAGATTTACCCGGAAGAAGCACGATTCCTCGTTCCCAATTAATGCCGTTCGATACGTGCTACAGGAGGCCGGTGTGGATTACAAGGACCTTACAGCGGTAGCCTTTTATGACAAACCATTCCTGAAATTCGAGCGGCTCTTGGAGACCTATCACGGTTTTTCTCCGCGGGGCCTGGTGAGTTTTCAATCTGCTATTCCTGTTTGGATTAAAGAGAAACTCTTCATGCGAAGGCTGCTGAAGGAGGAATTGGGAACGCTCGGGGATGGGAAGGTGCCGATTTATTATCCGGAACATCATTTGTCCCATGCCGCAAGCGCCTTCTATCCGTCGCCATTCGAGGAGGCCGCCATCGTTACAATAGATGGCGTCGGGGAATGGGCGACCACGACGATCGGGTACGGCCAGGGAAACAAGATCACGCTACTGAAGGAATTGCACTTTCCGCACTCGGTCGGGCTCCTTTACTCTGCTTTCACTTACTACACAGGTTTCGAGGTGAATAGCGGTGAATACAAGCTGATGGGGCTGGCGCCTTACGGCAATCCTGAGTCGCCTCGATTGAACGATTTTGTGCGGAAAATTAAGACCGATCTCGTGGATATCCGAGAGGATGGTTCGATTCTCCTTAACATGGATTACTTCAGCTATGCCACTGGCCTTAGAATGGTTTTCGACGACAAATGGGAGCAGCTTTTTGGCGTGCCACGGCGAAGGGCGGAGTCGCAGATTTCGCAGGTTTACATGGATATGGCCCTGGCCATTCAGCGGGTGACAGAAGAGATTGTCATGAGGCTTTGCCAGACAGCGATGGAGCTCACCAAAAGCAAATATCTGGTATTGGCGGGAGGGGTGGCACTCAACTGTGTCGCCAACGGCAAAGTTCTGCGCTCAGGTATGTTTGAGGACATCTGGATTCAACCCGCCGCGGGGGACGCGGGCGGGGCGCTCGGGGCGGCTTACGCGGTGTGGTATATTCGGGAAGGCAATAGGCGAGTCCTCAACTGTAGTCCCGACGCCATGCACGGCGCGTATCTCGGACCATCGTTTTCAGAAAGGGAGATTGAGCGAATCCTTAGCAGGTATGGAGCAGTTTCCTCGTATTATGATAGCTTTGATGAGCTGGCAAAACTTGTAGCGACGAGGCTTGCCGAGGGCAAAGTCATAGGTTGGTTCCAAGGGCGGATGGAATACGGTCCGCGAGCGCTGGGTAACCGCAGCATCCTGGGCGATCCACGCAATCCCGAGATGCAAAAGAAGCTCAATCTAAAAATTAAATATCGCGAAGGCTTCCGACCATTTGCGCCCAGTGTTTTGGAGGAGGACATCGAGACTTATTTCGAATTGGATCGTCCTTCTCCCTATATGCTCCTAGTGGCTCCCGTTCGGGCGGAGAAGAGAATCCCGGCCCCGAGCGATTATCACGAAAAAGGCCTGTACGAGCGTCTTTACTTTCTGCGGTCAGACATCCCTTCCGTCACGCACATCGATTACTCGGCTCGGATTCAAAGCGTATCCAAAGACGTTAATCCGCGATATTGGCAACTGATTCGAGAGTTTAAGACGCTTACTGGCTACGGCGTTGTCGTTAATACCAGCTTCAATTTATCAACGGAGCCGATCGTGTGTACCCCGCAAGAAGCTTATCACACCTTCATGCAATCCGAGATGGATCTATTGGTGCTGGGAAATTTCGTGCTGCAAAAGGACGAACAGCCGGTGGGCTTTCGCGCGTGGACCGATGAAGGGGCAAGCGGACCAGACCCTGATTCTCCTTATGCTGATCCGCGCACGGGCGATCCGCTCATCGTCACAGCAACAGGCGCTCTCAATCCCGCCACCGGCACGCGCTACGAAGTCGAAGATGGTATACCGCGCTTGTTTTTACCGACGGAGGACAAGGAGCTCGACGGCGCGAATGTTACTGACATCGTCCGGAAGTTCTACGAAAAAACACCCTTTCCAAACTACGATAACGTGGACAGCGTCCGCGCATTGCTGCAGAAAGCGGGTCACGGCCTTTTCGCGCGACTGCTTAATGAACAGATTCCCTTCGACGCACGCGTCGTCGACATCGGGTGCGGCACGGGGCAGCTCACGAACTTCCTGGCAATCGCCCATCGCAGCGTGCTGGGCACGGACATGTGTGGGAATTCGCTCGCGCTGGCGCAGCAGTTTGCGATCAAGCATGGCATTGACCGCGCCGCGTTCGCGCAAATGAATCTCTTCCGGCCCGGGTTACGGGACGGCTTCTTCGACTTTGTTATTAGCAATGGCGTGTTGCATCATACCAATGATCCGCGGCGCGCCTTTGCCCGCATCAGCCGCCTTGCCAAACCTGGCGGCTATGTTCTGGTGGGCCTCTACCACGCTTACAGTCGGCAGCTTCATTACGCGCGTCGCGCGTTGTTCCGCCTCACTGGTATAACAAGCCGCGTGCTAGATCCGCATTTTGGCCGAGTCGCAGCTGAGGGCAAACGCGAAGCATGGGTCCAAGACCAATACTGCCATCCGCATGAAAGCTGCCACACGTTCGATGAAGTCTTCAACTGGTTGGAGGAGAACAACCTCGAATTCGTGAACGCTATTCCCAAAGCTGCCGGCGGGCCGCAACTCACGTCGGACGAGCGCATCTTCGAGCCGAAGGATCGCGGTACGGTGGTAAGCCGTGTTTGGAGTCAGCTGTGCTCGTTATCGAGCGGCTATCGCGAAGGCGGCTTTTTCATCGTCATTGGCCGTCGCCGTTGACTGTCAGGCAAAGGCTGCGCAATCATGATTCCGATTCTCCAGCAGCTCTCAACCACGATCCGCAATCTGCGGAAGTTCGGGCTTGTTGTCGAGGCCGTTTTCTTGCTGTTAGGCGGATGGTTTCTCTTCCGGCATAAGGCAGCCGGGTCTTAGTTCTTGATACCAGGTGTGGTGCTCGTGCTCTTCGGTTTCGTCGCGCCGCCCGCGCTCGGGGTTGTTTACACTGCCCGGATGAGTCTGGCCTTTACTATGGTCTGCTTGTCTCCATGGTGGTTCTCGCGCTTGTTTACTTCAATTGTCTCATTGGACGCAGGGGAATAGGTCTTTGTCTTTGGGTTTCATGTCAGCAGTCATGTCCTGGAGCTTTCTTCGGGCGCGGAAAAAATTCTGGCTCATACCAATCGTATTTTTGCTGCTTTTGCTAGGCGCAATCTTGGTGATTGGCCAGGGCCCCGCGTTGGCGCCAGTCATCTACTCGCTTTTTTAACCTTCGACAAACGATACCCGAAATCTCTCGTTAGGCACTTTCAGGATTTTTTCACCCGTGAACTGTAGCGTAATCCACAGTAACTCTTCTTTACGAACCGAGGTCTTGAAAGCGGAATTGTTGCTACAAGACGGCAGTAGCCTGACGGGAACGCACTTCGGGTCACGTCACTCGACAGCGGGCGAAGTTGTCTTCAATACGGGGATGGTCGGTTATCCCGAAGCCATGACCGATCCTTCCTACCGGGGTCAAATTTTGGTGCTGACGTATCCTTTAATTGGAAACTACGGAGTCCCGGTCAACGCAGAAACAAAGCCCAGCGCAAATGACTTCGACATCCCTGAGTTCTTTGAAAGCAACCGAATTCAGGTCAGTGGGCTTGTTATTGCCACCCTTTCGAAGCACTACAGCCACTGGTCGGCGTTAGATTCCTTAGATGAATGGATGCGGCGTCAAAAGATTCCGGGCATATGCAACATCGACACCCGCACGCTAACGAAGAAGCTAAGAAACGAGGGAATGATGCTGGGAAAGATCGTGGTTGACGATGCAGACCTCGCCTGGGAGGACCCTAACGAGCGTAATCTTGTAGCCGAGACAAGCTTGGAGAGACCCAGATTTTATCCGAGGTCGGGCCAGAAGAAAGTCATCCTGGTCGATTTTGGGTGCAAGGACAGCATCCTGCGTCATTTGCTTAGTAAGCGGCTGGATGTTTTGAGAGTGCCTTGGAATTACGACTGGTCCCAGGAGATGGTTGACGGGGTTGTTCTTTCGAACGGCCCAGGAGATCCCAAAATGTGTGGCGATGCTTTAAAGGTGCTCCGAAAAGGACTAGGAAGAGATATCCCCATTCTTGGAATCTGCCTGGGACATCAACTCCTGGCCCTTGCCGTTGGCGCCGATACGTTCAAGTTGAAGTATGGTCATCGCAGCCAGAACCAACCCTGCATTCAAGTAGGAACCAAGCGTTGCTACATTACATCGCAGAACCATGGTTTCGCTGTAAACGAGAAAACATTGCCTGAGGAATGGAAGCCGTGGTTCTTTAATGCAAACGATAGCACAAATGAGGGGATGCGGCATCAGGAGCGGCCGATCTTTTCCGTGCAATTCCACCCGGAAGCGAATCCAGGACCTACAGAAGCGTCGTTCGTCTTTGATTCATTTCTAGATGCGCTCGACCATGGATAGCAAGATCCGAAAAGTTCTGTTGCTTGGCAGCGGGGCCTTGAAGATAGGTGAAGCTGGCGAGTTCGATTACTCCGGAAGCCAGGCTCTCAAAGCTCTTAAAGAAGAGGGCATTAGCACTGTGCTAATCAATCCGAACATTGCCACGATCCAGACTTCGGAAGAACTCGCTGACCATGTGTATCTCCTACCAGTAAACGCCGACTTTGCGGAGCGAGTTATAGAAAAAGAAAAACCTGATGGGATTCTGGTAGGATTCGGCGGCCAGACAGCGCTGAATTGCGGATTGGAAATCGCCGATCGTTGTCTCCTGCAGCGATACGGGGTCCGTGTGCTCGGTACGCCGATTCAAACGATTCGTGACACGGAGGACCGGGCTTTGTTCGTGAGGCGGCTGACCGAGATCGGCGTTGATGCGCCGCGTTCCCAGGGGGCGACCACGCTGGAGGAGGCCAAAAAAGCGGCAGCCGAAATCGGTTATCCGGTGATGGTAAGAATCGCGTTTGCGCTGGGAGGATTGGGCTCTGGCATGTGCAAGGACGAACAGGCGCTGGAGGAACGGGTCAAGAGGGCCTTGGCCTATTCGCCACAGGTCCTCGTGGAAGAATACCTCAATGGCTGGAAGGAAGTGGAATACGAGGTCGTGCGAGACGAATCGGACAATTGCATCACCGTCTGCAACATGGAGAACCTTGACCCTCTTGGTATCCATACGGGTGAAAGCATTGTCGTAGCGCCGAGTCAAACTCTCACGAACGGCGATTACCATCGGCTGAGGGAGCTTTCCATCCGCGTTGTTCGCCATTTGAAGGTTGTTGGCGAGTGCAATATTCAGTTTGCGCTTGATCCGAAATCAGACGCTTACCGGGTGATTGAAGTCAATGCCCGGCTCAGCCGAAGCTCAGCTCTCGCGTCAAAGGCAACGGGATACCCGCTGGCCTATATCGCTGCTAAACTTGCGCTGGGATACAGTCTTACCGATCTCCGGAATTCCGTAACGCGCACTACGACGGCGTGCTTTGAACCCGCATTAGACTACGTGGTCGTCAAAATCCCTCGGTGGGATCTGAAGAAATTCCGTAGCGCGTCGAGCGATTTGGGTTCAGGCATGAAATCCGTCGGCGAAGTTATGGCCATTGGCAGGACATTTGAAGAGGCATTACAGAAGGCAGTCCGGATGCTCGACATTGGTCACGATGGAATCGTCGCAACCCGACCCATTGGTCCGGCGAAGGCAAAGGAATTGCTGGCACAACCCGGGCCGGATCGCGTTTTCGCGTTGCCTTGGGCGATGCGAAACGGTCATAGCATCAAGCAGCTTCATGAGCTAACGCATATTGATGAATGGTTTCTCCATTGTATTCATCATCTGGTAGAGATCGAAGATCTCCTCGAAACCTACAAGGGTGGACCGTGTCCAAAGAAGCTTTTGCTTGAGGCCAAGCGCGCCGGATTCTCCGATCGCCAATTAGGCTCGATTCTCGAAATGGATGAGACGATTGTTTGGAGACACCGGCAGAACATGGGGATATCTCCAGTGGTCAGGCAGATCGACACTCTGGCAGCTGAGTACCCGGCCCAAACGAATTATCTCTACCTGACGTTCAATGGAGAAGGAGATGACGTGCAACCCGAACAAGGTAAGAACGTGCTTCTCCTCGGTTCGGGCGCGTATCGCATCGGCAGTTCGGTTGAGTTTGACTGGTGCTGTGTGAACTCCTCCCGCATTCTCCGAAAGCTGGGCTACCGCTCGATTCTTCTGAATTTCAATCCAGAGACAGTCAGTACGGATTATGACATCTGCGACAGACTTTACTTCGACGAGATTAACCTGGAAAACGTGCTCGATATTTACGCGCGGGAGCAATGCATGGGAGTGATTATCTCAGTTGGTGGTCAGACTCCGAACAATCTCGCCCTTCAGCTTCATCATGCGGGATTGAATATTCTCGGAACCTCTGCCATGGATATCGATCGCGCCGAGGATCGACATAAGTTTTCGAAGTTACTGGATAGCATTGGAGTCGATCAGCCCCCCTGGCGCCAAGCGCCTTCTCTCGACGATGCCGTCGCATTTGCGAAGGAAACGGGTTATCCCGTCCTGCTCCGGCCATCCTATGTTCTTAGCGGCGCAGCTATGGGTGTGGCGACTAATGCAAGGGAATGTGAGCTTTTCTTGAACAAGGCAGCGGATGTTTCACCAAAGCATCCAGTAGTCGTTTCCAAATTTTTTGAAGACGCCAAGGAAATCGAGGTCGATGCGGTTGCTTCCCGGGGACAGATCCTGGTTATGGCTGTGGTCGAGCACGTGGAAAATGCCGGGGTTCACTCAGGGGACGCCACCTTGGTCGTTCCACCACAGCGCACTTATCCTGAAGTGATCCGCAAGGTTGAAAAGATTACAGAGCGGATTGCTGACGCGCTGAGAGTAACGGGACCGTTGAACGTTCAATATCTCGCCCAAGGCACAAACGTCAAAGTAATTGAGGCTAATCTGCGCGCCTCGCGAAGTTTTCCGTTTGTTTCAAAAATCTGCAAGGTGAACTTCATTGAGCTGGCAACGAAAGCCATTCTGGACGTCCCTGCCGCAAGAGTCGGTCGGCCATGGCACGACCTCGACTATGTTGGCGTTAAAGCTCCGCACTTTTCGTTCACGAGATTGCAAGGCGCAGATCCAACCTTGGGAGTCGAGATGGCGTCTACCGGCGAAGTTGGCTGCCTAGGCGATGATTTCGAAGAGGCCTTTTTGAAAGCTCTTATTTCGGTCGGCTTCAAATTTCCAATAAGGACCGTTCTGCTCTCGACCGGCACACTGAAAGACAAAGTAGCCTTTATCGAGGGCGCAAAGCTGTTCGAAAGCTTGGGAATCGGCTTTTTTGCGACTCAAGGAACCGCGGAGTTTCTGAGTCGGTACAGCATCAAGAGTGTGGTCGTTCACTGGCCATTGGAAAATCGTTCTCCCAATGCGGGTGAACTCATCGAGCAAAGAAAAATAGACCTGGTGATCAATATACCCAAGAACTTTCAGGAAATCGAGTTAACTAACGATTACTATATTCGGAGAAAAGCTGTGGATTTCGGGATTCCTTTATTGACAAATATTCAATTGGCAAACCGCCTCGCTGAATCGCTTTCGCGAAAGCAAGCTGTTGATCTCGGTATCAAGGAGCTGCAGGCATACTAAAGATCTCGCAATTTGGAAACAATCGAACAATGACCACGAACACCAGGGGAATAAAGACATCGGCAGCCGTTGAGCAGACTATAGACTACACAACGCAACACGCACAGATAACAACACCAAACACACAACCCACATCACAAATCGCCTTCAGGAAATTCGTTAGCGGTTACGCTCTCATAATCAGCCTTCTCATCGCACCGCCGATATTCGAGAGATTCTTCGCAATGCTGTACCTCTTTCAAGGTGAGAGAGTGATCCTGTGGATCGCCTCATTACTTCTGATGTCCATCAGCCTCTATGGTTTCTTCGGCCGTTTACGCCCGACTTGGGTTTACTTCGTATTGTTTAACCTGCTCGTTCTAATCTCAGTAGAACTCGGTGCCCGTTCTGCCGTGAAGCTGTTCTTCCCAAACAAGGAAGTCAGTCTAGCACGTAGGGCCGCCTGGACCTATGACGAGCTGCGGAGAATGACGGGCCATCCCTTCCTCCAGTTCAACGGCGTACCATCAAGAACCGGCGAGATATATCGTGTGCTGAAGCCAGGAGGTCGCGGCGACGAGGAGACCGAGAACTTAAGTACCTTCAATAACTTCGGCTTTGTCGGTCGTGACTTTGCCTACGCCAAGCCCCCAGGAGTTATTCGCATTGCCGCTCTCGGCGCGTCGACAACTGCCGATGGCTACCCCGCTATGTTGGAAGAATACATCAATGCCACAGTTGCGGCTCAATCCAACCGATTCGAAGTGATGAACTTTGGCCAGGGCTACTGGACGAGCGCGCATGTTCTCGTGAATTTTGTCTTGAACGTCATTGACTTTGCCCCTGACTTTATTATCATTCACCAAGCTGCAAACGATGAGCACGCGCGTGCCTCTGAGGCAGAGTTTAGAGGTGACTATTCGCATTATCTGAAGGTCTTTCAGCCGCCGCGGATTATTGATAAATACATCCTCCGAGTAAGCGTTCCCTACCGGGCGTTGAAGTTTTACCTGAACCCAAATCCAGAGTGGATGTTCGTAGAAGCCGCCTCGCAGATCCGCCGGAAAGAGCCTGAACGTGCGCTGAATGCGCGTGAGCTCGGAGTCTTTCGACGTAACATCGAAACCATCATCGAAGTCGCTAGTGCGCGGCAGATCAAAGTCGTTCTCACGACAATGCCTCACTCGACGGATGAACGTTACCCTGGTCTCTATCTCCACCATATTGATCAATTCAACGAATTGTTGAGATCCATTGCCGCGAACAATGATCGGCTCCTGTTCGTGGATCTGGACAAGCTGATGACGGGAAAGGTCAATCATCTCTTTCGCGATGGGGTTCACGTGAATGATACTGGGAACCGGATGAAGGCAGAGTACCTTGGTAAACGCATCATTGATGATGAAGAGCGCGCGCTTCCGAAAGCGCCGTAATGAGTTAGCTCAATTGTTTTATGAGTAGGCCTCATCAAATTGATTCCGTTGAGATCACCCGTCGTGGATTTGTTGGGCTTCGGCCAATGGTAGTCCTGAGATAATTCAAGAATTCGTAATCCGTGAATCTAGTCGCAACCCACATTGCCAGCTTGTTCGGGCTTCAGCTACCCCCATTCCTAGCCTCTTTTCTCACAGTTGCCTTCATTGGCTTCCTTTTCCGGCGAGACATTCAAGAAAAGCCCGATGTCAGCGGCGCGCTTTGGCTTCCACTTATTTGGCTGGTGATCACTTGCTCAAGAGGCCTATCTCAATGGCTCAACATCTTCGGCTTACCTGTAGGCGGCGCCGTTTCAGTGGAAGAGGGAAGTCCGCTGGATGCCTGGTTTTGCTTTGGTATGATTGCTGCCGGCTTTTGTGTCCTTAATAAGAGACAAGTCCGTCTTTCAGAGATTGTTCGGAACAACGGTTGGCTCATCGCTTTTTTGATCTACTGTTTCATTTCCATCGCCTGGTCTGACTATCCTTTCATTGCGTTCAAGCGGTGGATCAAAATCCTTGGTCATCCGATCATGGCGCTCATCGTCCTTACGGAACCGGATCCCGAAGAAGCGCTGAGACGGTTGATGAAGCGATGCGCCTATGTCATCGTCCCGGTTTCCATTCTCTGGATCAAATACTATCCTCAATTGGGACGGAATTACGACCCGTGGACTGGCTTCCAAATGACCAACGGCATCGCCCAGGGCAAAAACGGGCTAGGACAAGATTGTCTGATCCTGGGTTACTTTTTCTTTTGGTATTTGCTGCAAATCTGGCAAACTGACCGGAGCTCTTGGAGACGAAATGAGCTTCGGCTGATCATCGGATTCTCGATTGCTATCTGGTGGCTTTTCTCACAGGCGCACTGTGCGACATCGTCCACATGTCTGGTTATAGGAATACTGCTGGTCGTGTTTGTCGGCTTTCGTTTTATAAACAAGAATTTGATCGGGACGTACATGTTAACGGCACTAGTTCTTTTGGTGGTAGCAGAACTGGTGTTTGGAATTTCAGGCGCCTATTCGGAGAGTCTGGGCAGGGGCTCCGAGCTGTCGGGGAGAACTGGGCTCTGGACAGCCCTCTTGGGGTTGCACACTAACCCGATTCTTGGGACGGGATTTGAAAGCTTCTGGTTAGGAGAAAGGCCACAGCAGCTGAAAGGACTTTTCTATTTTATCCCGAACGAGGCTCATAATGGCTACTTGGAAACTTATCTGACCTTGGGATTACTTGGGCTGTTCCTTTTGATTGGAGTATTTGTTGCGACATTCCGGAAAATACGCCTCCAGCTTTTTCGGAATTTTGAAATGGGACGATATCGATTGGGGTTCCTCGTGGCACTAATACTGTCCAACTGGACAGAAGCAGTCTTCATAACGTTAAGTCCTCTTTGGTTTACCTTCTATCTCGTTGCTATGGACTACCCAGAAACTCGCTTCACCATTGCGGAATCGTCTGTCGGCACTGCGAGATCCGAAGAGGACATGGAATTCGCGTATGTCGAAGGAAAATCCTAGCATGGGCGTTGTCTTTTGTTCGGTTCCTTGAGCAACCTTTGAAGTTTGAGATCTTGAAAATTAGAATTGTACCTGGGACAAATGGCAGTACAGACTCAACTACGGGCTCGGATTCAATCAGGCATGCATTGTGATGCTACTGGTGGCGCGGAACGCCATCGGCTTTCCGATTTCGATTCGCCGTTTGTGTTGCGGCCAAGTTCTGCGGTTCTGAGTTCGGTCCTCGCCGTTTTGTTTGTCGGCGCTTCCAGCGCGATGCAGGCGAGAATTATTAACGCTGCCAGTCCTTCTCTTGCTGATGTAAGGGGGGCTATAGCGTCTGCAGCGGATGGCGACACCGTCATCGTTCCGGCTGGAACGGCTTCCTGGACTTCAGCCCTTACCATTAAGAAGGGCATCACGATTCAGGGCCAGACCACCGTCGATTCGGACAGCGGCACGGCCGACGATAAAACTGTTCTGGTGGACAATCTGGCCCGTATTCCCGGCGGGCAAGGTTTCTTCCATTGCACGACAAACGCGGGCCAAGCACTTCGCATTACCGGAATCACATTCACTGGCACAGGCGGGCCAACCGAAATGGCGTACAATGGCGCTATACGGGTTAGCGGAACTTCCGATCAAGCGCGGCTAGATCACTTACATTTCACAAACCTTCATCATAATAACTACATTGCCATTTACGGCAATGTTCGCGGCGTATCCGATCATGTGGTGGAAAACAAAATACCGAGCCAACAGGGGCAGCAAAAAGTCTTTAACGGCGCAGGGTCTGAAGGCTATGGCGATGAGGTATGGTCTCAACCGGCTGGTTACGGCGGCCCTGACTTCTTTTTCTTTGAAGATTGGTTCGTCAACAATACTGCCGGGCCATTCACGGCCAGCGGCGGATGGGATGCCAATATAGGAGGTAAATTCGTTATAAGGCATTGCCATCTTTATGACACTGAAATCCTCTGCCACGGAACAGAAGGCGGAAGAACTCGAGGCGGCAGGGCGCAAGAGATTTACAACAATGACTACCACTGGAGTTACCTAACAACGATGGACGGAATTCGCTCTGGTACATTGGTAGTTCACGACAACACCTACGATGGCATCGAGCCACAGGGGTATGGGCTACAGACCTATCGTATGATCTTTGGCTACGACGGGACTTGGAAAGGCGCAACGGGAGCCAACCCGTGGGATTACAACGTCACAGAGCCGGATGGCACCCACATCGACGGGCATCCACCGTATCTGTTTGAAAGCGGAACAGTGAGTTCAGCTGTAAATAATCCCAATGGAACAATGACAGACACCACGAAGAACTGGATTACGAACCAGTGGAACGGCTACGCGCTACGCCGTCCATCTGACGGAGCTACCTGGCGAATCGCAGGGAACACCAATAACACGCTGAATATTCTACAGTGGGGTGATCCTTGTTGTATTCAAAAGTGGAATGCTAATAACACCTACGAGATTCACAAGGTATTGCAGGCGCTGGACCAACCGGGAGCAGGAGCAAGCGACCCAATCAGCGGAGATAATCCTACCCCAACATGGCTGCATCAGGTAAGAGAAGGTTGTTATTCGTGGAATAATATTTACACGCCGAATGGACACCGCATAAACTGGCGACCAGCGTCTCCCGGTTTACTGGAAGGACGCGATTACTTCAGCGACACGCCGCTGCCGGGTTATACGCCTTACACATACCCGCACCCGCTCACGAAAGGCCTTCCGTCACCGGAGCAGATGACGCGAAACGCGACAGAGAACTCGCAACACAATCTGCGTAAGAAAAGGCAGCCCTGGGGTGGGAAAAAGCTAGACAGAAAAAAAGCAAAAAAGGCCAAAGAAAACGCCGCAAATGAAACCGCTGACGGCCAGGAGAACCCCGGCAACTGAAATGACTCAACGCTGTCCTCCTAATCCGGCATTGAATTCCGACTACATTGTATCGCGGAATGAGCGCATTCTGATCACTGGATCCAATGGCTTTATCGGAACTAAAGTAGGCGCCACGCTCCTAGACTACGGCTTTACTGATATCTGTTGTTTCGTTCGGCCCTCCAGCCAGCTTAGCCGACTCCGAGAAACGCTTCGACAATTCAATGCCGAGAACAAAGTCGAAATCGTTACAGGCGATCTTCTTTCGTCTACGGATTGTCGGAAAGCGGCGGCTGGGGCCTCGATTATTTACCATCTGGCAGCCGGCATGGAAAAGTCGTTCGCGGGCGCATTTATGAACTCGGTGCTTGCTACGCGTAACCTCATGGATGCCTTTCTCCGCTTTGGTGAGCCAAAGCGTTTTGTGAATGTCAGTTCCTTTGCCGTGTATTCCAACCTCGGATTGAGTCGTGGTGCTCTCTTGGATGAGAGCTGTCCATTAGAGGATGCGCCGCAGGAACGATTTGATGCTTATGGCTTTGGGAAACTTAAGCAGGAAGAATTGGTTAAGGAGTACGGCGAGGTGCATAATCTGCCTTATGTAATTCTCAGGCCCGGGTACGTATTCGGACCAGGGAAGCGAGAATTGAACGGCCGCGTCGGTAGCAGTGCCTTTGGATTTTTTATGCAGGTAAACGGTTCGCAGGCTTTGCCATTGGTCTTCGTCGATAACTGTGCCGAGGCCGTTGTGTTGGCCGGTCTCAAGGCAGGAATCGATGGTGAGATTTTTAACGTTGTGGATGACGAATTACCAACAGGGCGACAATTCCTAAAAGCTTACAAAAAGACGGCGAAATCTTTTGTATCAATTAGAGTTCCTTACATCGTCGGTTACGCCATGTGCTTGCTGTGGGAAAAATACTCCGAGTGGTCAAAAAACCAGGTTCCGCCGGCTTTCAATCGTCGTCGCTGTGCAGCCGAATGGAAAGGAAATCGCTATTCTAATCAGAAGCTTAAAGAATGGCTAGGCTGGAGGCCGAAGGTCTCGATGGAACAGGCAATGGCTTTGTTTTTAGGCCAGTTTGAATCAAATGGCGCCAGCCAAGTAAGGACCGAGCATCGAAGACCGACGGCGGGAAAATGTTGAGCGATCTGGGTTAACCAACCGCTCAATTGTCAAAGGCTCTGAACCATTAACACCCAACCATCAACCTCGCGCACTCTGAGGGTCGCGCTCGTAGGCTGCGGCAAGGTCGCCGACCAACACCTCGCGGCGATCCATCGGATCCCGTACTGCGAAGTGGTTTCTGTTTGCGATTGCGAACCGCTTATGGCCAAGCAAATCGCCCAACGTTTCGGTATTCCTAATTGTTTCTCGGATCTAAAAGAAATGCTGCACGCCGTTTCTCCTGATATTGTCCACATTACTACCCCCCCACGAAGCCATTATTCGCTTGCGAAACAATGCCTCGAATCAGGCAGCCATGTCTATTTGGAAAAACCGTTTACTGTCACGGCCAGTGAGACTGAGTCGCTAATTGAATTGGCTCAACACCGCGATTTAAAAATAACCGTTGGTCACAACTATCTGTTTACTCTCGAGATGCTCGAAATGCGCCGGCTGGTAGAGCAAGGATTTCTCGGCGGAAGACCGATTCATCTGGAAAGCCACTGGTCATACGACATCGGAGACTTAAGATATGCCAGTGCATTTCTCGGAAATCGCAACCATTGGGTCCGCCAACTTCCGGGGCAATTATTTCACAACATCATTAGCCATGGAATTGCCAAACTGGCCGAATTCCTTGATGATGAATTGACCGAAATTATCGCTACGGCGCATCAAAGCGAGCAACTCCGTAGCCTCGGCGCAGAAGAAGTCATGGATGAGCTGAAGGTCATGATTCGGGACACGAGTGGCACGACGGCATTCTTTTGTTTTTCGACCCAAATCAGGGGCCTTAATCAATTACGCGTTTACGGACCATCTCATTCAGTGACCGCGGACATCATTACGGGAAGTCTCGTCCGACAAAGAACCCGTTCTTATAAAAGCTACCTAACCTATTTCGTTCCCCCAGTTAAAAATGCTTTCGAACATCTTAGAAACGCAAGGCTCAACATGGTCAACTTTCTCCGCCGGCGGCTTTACCAAGACTTCGGGATGAAGGAGTTGATTGAACGCTTTTATAACAGCGTTGGAAAGGGGAGCCCGGTTCCGATCCCGTATCGTGAAATTATCTTAACGGCCCGGATTATGGATGAGATCTTCGCGCAGATCCACCCGAACAGAAATCAAGCGTCAGAAGCACAAGCCTCCCACGTTGCAGTTTCTTCAGTAGCGTGATGTTGACTCTGACCTTTGATCTCTAGATCATGAAGTACGTCCTAATTACCTCGGCGCGCAATGAGGAGGCGTTCATTGCGAAGACGCTGGACTCAGTGGTCTGTCAGACCGTGTTGCCTGAGCGCTGGGTCATCGTGGACGACGGGTCAACGGACCACACCGCCGAAATTGTCGAGCGATACGCTGCCCGCTATCCTTGGATTGAGCTGCTTCGTCTGCCGCAACGGGAGTATCGCAATTTTGCCGCGAAAGTTCACGCATTCAATGCCGGCTTCGAAAAAGTCCACTCCCTGGATTTCGAAGCAATCGGAAATCTGGATGCTGACATATCTTTTGGACCTGATCAGTTTGAGTTTCTGTTGGAGAAGCTAATAGAGGATCCAAGTCTCGGCGTTACAGGAACGGCTTACAACGAGGAAGGATTTGATTCTACAAAAGATAGTTTTGAGAGTGAAAATTCCGTCCACGGAGCATGTCAAGTTTTCCGGCGCCAGTGCTTCAGCGATATCGGAGGATATTTGCCAAACCGAGCAGGTGGCATTGACTGGATCGCAGTCACAACCGCCCGGATGAAAGGATGGAAAACACGGAACTTCCCAGAGAGACGCTTTCACCACCATCGGCGGATGGGCACTGCCGAGCGGGGAGCGGTGGGCGCGATGTTTTCTTACGGCGAGAAGGATTACTATCTGGGCGGATCCTTCATCTGGCAGCTATTCCGTGTAACTTATCGCATGACTAAACGACCACTCATTGTGGGCGGATTGGCGTTGTTTTCAGGATTCTGTTGGGCTGCTTTACGGCGCGTACCACGACCGGTTTCCGGTGATCTGATGCGATTTCATCGGCGGGAACAAATGATAAAGCTAAAAGGTATTCTTGGATCACTTATCAAGTTTCAGAAAATCGAGAAATTTTATCTACGCGACGACCCAGCCGGGCGTCAAGTTTGACTGTCAAGCGACGGATAACATATCATCCAGCGAGTACCGGATGGAAACTGATTCCTGATTGCAGAGATATTGAAGCTAGACACGCTTCCACAACGCGTTATGGAGCAAATCGACATCACAGAGGTAAAGGATTTTTGGAATGCAAACCCATGCCAATCGGCGTGGTCTTCTGAAAATGACCGTCGAAGGTATTTCGAGGAGATCACTAGGAAACGTTATCAGGGTCGCGACTGGCACGTACCGATTGTTGCAAAGTTCGGGTCTTTCCGTGGGAAAGATGTTCTTGAGATTGGGTGTGGAATAGGAGCTGACGGCATTGAGTTTGCGAGGAACGGCGCAAATTATATCGGAGTTGACCTCACGGCTAACTCCGTGGAACTGGCACGGGAACGATTCCAACTATTCGGAGTGCCAGGTCAGTTTGAAGTCGCAAATGCTGAGGAAGGCCTGCCCCTTCCGAACGAAAGCGTGGATCATGTTTATAGTTTCGGGGTAATTCATCACTCACCTGCTCCCGAAAAGATCGCGGATGAGATTTATCGGCTTTTAAGAAAAGAGGGTACTTTTACGGTGATGTTGTACAACCGAAACTCGATAAACTACTACGTTGAGATTTTGTTTCTACGCAGATTGTTGAGGTGGTGTCTGTTTCCCAAGTTCATGCCTCGACTCATTGCCGCGGTTACAGGTTTTGATCGATGGAAACTAGAAGGGCATCGTGACAGGCTGCTGAAGAAAAAAAAGCTCACAAAGGAAGAATGGGTCAGCATGAATACGGATGGACCATTTTGTCCATTGTCACGAGTGTACAATTACCGAGAAGCAGCTGCCCTCTTCCATCGTTTTGAAAATGTCAGACAGGAAGTGTGGGAGTTTAACGTCGATCACTGGTCGTTTCTAGGTAAAGCTATTCCAGACGGCGTGGCCAAGTGGATTGGGCGACGCTGGGGTTGGCATCGAATGATTTACGGCCAAAAACCTTCAGCCTTCTGTGATTCGAGAACGTGAGCAGTTTTCGGCTGACGACACCCCAGCGGGAGATCCGGCCTTGAGGAGACGTTGGGCAATTAAAATATCCGATTCTTGCGACTCACTCAAAAAGATTTCTACAAACACCAATAAGTTTATGGAGACAAATGCTTACTTAGAACAATACACGTCAGAGAATGAGATCTCGAAGTACACCAGGGCCACGGCAGGTTCGGGAATTAACTATCTACTCGATCATGATTATAAGGCGGTTTACCTCGAAGCGCTCAACCTCTTGCCGCAACAAACCTGCCAGAGTGGCATTCGTATCCTGGAATTTGGTTGCGGCGGCGGAATGAATCTGCTTCGACTTATTTCGACGTTGAGCAGCAGCGGGATTCACATTGCACAAGCTATTGGCACTGACTTCGCCCCCGCGATGGTTGAAACGGCCAAACGCGAGGCCAGGGATTACCTTCGGGGGCGGGATTTGCGCAGCCCTGAATTCTACGTCGCCAAGAATGAAAGTTTGATTACCGATCTTGCGGTGTCGGGTGGAATAGAGAAGTCAACGCTCCTGAATTCGTTTCATTTCGTTCTCGGGGTAAACACAATTCGATATTGCCACGACGTAAAAAGGGAGCGGGATTGTGTTAGAGACATTTTCAATTTGCTCGTGCCGGGTGGAATATGTGTTGTAATCGACATGAACAATCGATTCCCGCTTTTCCGCAGCGACCTCAGGGACAGACTCCGCCAGAAAAAAGAGAAGCAGTGTTATGTTCCGTCCTTGGAAGAATACGCTGCGCCATTTGTCAAAGAAGGGTTCGAGCTATTACGGAGAGAACATTTCTGCTGGGTTCCTCATTCCGCCGGTCCAGTGATGGCCGGAGTTCTTCGCACGTTGTCCCCGATCTTGAATACGGTCGCTCGCTCGAGGGCCATGAGATCGTTAGTGGTCGCCAAGAAGCCATCATAGTCTCTGACTCTCTCCAGCGACTCAACGCCGATCAAATCAGAATCGATGCAAGAAAAAGCATTGCTCCTAACCGCTGCCTATCCATCAACCGACGACCAGAGGGCCGAACGGCTGCTCGATTTTTTTGGCGTGCATTACCTGAAGCGACGTGCGACGGAGCTTGGACTCCCTGAGAACAAATCCGCGGGAAAATATAGACTTGTGTGTTCTGCGCAGGGTTTCGCACGCGTGGTGGGAGACCTGCAGAACGTTTCACGCAACTCCAACTGCCTCGCCCGGCAAATCCATTCCGTTTTCTTGTATTCCAACGGCGATCCTGTCGCGCTTGCGAACGCGGTAAGCCAGCTCTCCGGAGCGACGATCTCAATTCGCAGAGGAGCAGAGCGTGTTACCGAGTGGCACATCGCAAATGAGCCTGACGGCGTGTGCGGCGCCATGCGCGATCTCCGCATACAGCCTTCGGCCACGTATCTCCGAAGTGGGGACTTCTTCCATACGGATGGAGAGTCGCTGACTCCTCTCATTGCCGGGGAAGATAGGGCCGCCTTCCTGAAGTTAAATTGCAATGGTCTGTCCGTGTTCGTCTCGTCAGAACGATTGATCGACATTGATGCCGAACTGACAACCTTCAACTTCGACATTCGCGATCACTTCTTCTCCGCTGTCCCATTCGTTTCCTACATTAGATGGGCGTTTCCTCTGAGCTCCTGGCATGCACCCGAAACGAGTGCCTGCTTAGTTATCGACGACCCTCTGTTGAAGCCGACGCATGGGTTTGTGGACTTCAGGGAACTTCTGTCCCTGATGAAGCGATACAAGTTTTCTACGAATATCGCATTCATTCCCTGGAACTGGAGGAGGAGCGCTCCCGAAGTTGTCAGGCTATTCCGAGAAAACCCGGAGCAATTCTCACTTTCGGTTCACGGCTGCGATCATACACGAGCAGAGTTCGGCAACTCCAGTCAGCAACGCCTTTATTGGAAGACCCAGCAAGCGTTGGAGCGTATGAATCGCCATGAGTCTATTACCGGGATTTGTCATGATCCCGTTATGGTATTCCCTCAAGGCATCTTTTCGGAAGCTGCTATGAGTGCGCTAAAGCGCACCGATCTAATCGCTTCTGTCAATAACGACATTATCAGCGCTGATCCGCACCCTCGTACAATCACAATCTCTGATGTATGGGACATTGCAGTTATGTGTTACAGCTTTCCCCTCTTTACCAGGCGATACCCATGGGAAGGGATCGAGAACTTTGCCTTTGATGCTCTGTTGGGAAAACCCGCGATAGCAGTAATTCATCATGACTACTGTAGCGATCACTGCGCAAGCCTGGTCAACTTTATCGAGCAACTAAATGCTCTGCCATGTGCGCCGATCTGGCGTAACCTGGGCGAAGTAGTTCGACGTTGCTACCGTCAAAGAGAAGATTCGCCGGGCGCGGTGGAAGTGGAGATGTACGGAACGGAGCTACGGATTGAGAATCGCTCTGGCCAGCCAAAGCGTTTCTTAATTAAAAGGCGTGAGGGTGAGCCTTCGGCGATAGAGCGGATTTGCACGGAGGCTCAAGAGATTGGCTGGCAAACCGTCGACGGCCACATCGATTTTGAAATCGAACTCAATCCCGGTGAGAACCGAGTGATCAGAGTAAAGTTTCATGATCTCGCGGGGAAAGAATGCAACGGAGATAATCTACCGTACAGGTTGAAGGCGATGCTAAGACGTTACCTTTGTGAGATGCGCGACAATTACGTTATGCCAATGAGATGCAGGTTCGCTGGGTCGCGTTAAACCGTCGAAACGTAAAGTCGGACCAGCGTGGAAGTAATTGTCAGGCAGAATACGCCCAACATCGACCATCTAGGGTTCAATAGAGTAAGGATTCAAATGCAAGCAGCAAAGACATCCGATCCATTGGCGGCCAGGGTCTCAGACGTTCTAACGGACTTTGTCGAGTGGCTGGATCGCTATGGTGAGAAATCCTGGGATTTTCAGAGCTTTTTCGCTGGACCGATCGGAGGACGAGTCAAGGCGCTCTATTACCGTCACAAACTTATTGGAACCGCAGCGGTCGCTCCCATGATTTTCTGCGAAGCATTCCTGCCTGCGGCGCGAAGATTGTTCCATCATCCGATGCGATTCCCGATTGCGGATGCTCACTATGCGATGGGCTTTGCTTTCCTTTATGAGGCGACTGGAGATTCCTCGCAATTGGAAAACGCGGTTCATTTTCTAACCGAGCTTAAAGAATCGCACTGTCGCGAGTTCAAAGAATATTGCTGGGGTTATCCATTCGACTGGGTCTGGCGCGGGGGAACTATTAGGCGACAAACACCTCTGATCACAACGACGCCTTATGTGTACGAAGCGTTCCTTGAGATCCTTAAGCTGGACCCACGAGAGGAGTGGAAACTGATTCTCGAATCGATTGCACGCCATGCGGCGACCGATATCAAGGATTTCCAGACGTCGGAACGGGCGAGCAGTTGTTCCTACACTCCTTTTGATGAGGGGAAAGTCATTAACGCGTCCGCTTATCGCGCCTTCCTGCTGACCAGCGCGTCAAAGATTTTTCGCAACGAAGACTACTTGAGGATCGCAGAACGAAATTTGAATTTCGTTCTGGAGAATCAGAACCCGGATGGCTCCTGGTTTTATGCCGTCGATGGTGTGCGTGACTTCGTCGATCATTTCCATACGTGTTTCGTGATGAAATCATTGGCCAAGGTCTACGCTCTGACCGGCGATCCAGAGATCGCTGAAGCATTGGCCAAAGGTATCAGTTATTACCTCAACAATCTCTTTGACTCGGACCATCTGCCCAAGGCGTTTTCACGCGCTCCCCGCCTGATTGTTTACAAGCGCGAGCTTTACGACTGCGCCGAATGTATAAACCTGTGTTTGTTGCTTCGGGACCGTTTCCCGCAACTAGAGACAACCTTGGAGAAGGTCGTCGCTCATATTTTGGAATCATGGGTAAAGCGCGATGGGTCGTTCCGCTCCCGGAAATTACACTTGGGCTGGGACAATGTCCCCATGCATCGTTGGGGACAGTCGCAGATGTTTCGAAGCCTCGCGTTTTATTTGCGCGAAGTACGTAAAGCGACAAATGTGGAGTCTAGCGCGCGAAGTGCTGCCGCTTATCAACTCTCAACTCTCAACTCCCAACCTCTATAACAAATGTGCGGCATAACTGGCCAGTATAACTTCGAGCGGCACGAACCAGTCGAGCGCGAGACGATTGTGCGCATGGCGCGTTCCATTGCGCATCGTGGACCTGATGATGAAGGCTTCTTCATCGCTGGACCTGTCGGTTTGGGATTCCGGCGCCTATCGATCATCGACCTCGCCGGTGGCCATCAACCAATGTCGGATGTAGAAGAAACCGTCTGGATAATCTTCAATGGCGAGATTTACAATTACAAGGAATTACGAGCGGAACTGCAAAGCAAAGGTCATCAGTTTAGAACGAATTCCGACACCGAAGTGATTATCCACGGGTACAAAGAATGGAGCACCGATGTCTTCAATCACCTCAACGGCATGTTTGGCCTCGCCATCTGGGATGTTCCTAACGAACGCCTGGTGCTGGCGCGTGATGCCATGGGAATCAAACTAATTTACTACAAGATTGATAACGGCCAGCTCACCTTTGGATCGGAAATTCGTGCTATTCTTGCCGCAGGGGATTCCAGACCGGAAGTCGATCCCGTCGCGCTTAACCTGTTCCTCCGGTTTCGCTATACCCCCTCGCCTTTGACGGTATTTCAAGGCATTCGAAAGCTTGCACCTGGCACGATGCTGGTTGTAGAGGACGGTGAATGTCGCGAGGAACGCTGGTACAAGTTTAGCCCTACTCCTTTCTCCCGACCAAAGGGAGCAAAAGAAGCTACCCATGAACTACTGGAGTTATACAAGAACGCCGTTCGACGACATCTCCTGAGTGACGTCCCGGTGGGAATCCTCCTCAGCGGCGGGATTGACTCGGGTTTGCTGCTGGCCTTAATGAATGAGCAAGGTGGGCCATGGCCAGCATACACGATAGGGTACGGCGAAACTTTCGCCGATGATGAGCTGCACGACGCTGCGGAGACGGCATCTCTCCTAGGTGCCCGTCATATAACAGTAAGGCTCGACCAGAGTGAGTTTGAGCGGTCGTTGCCAAAAATAGTCGAATCGCTCGAAGAACCAATTGCGGCTTCCTCAATCGTGCCAATGTATTTTGTCTCGCAACGCGCGCGGCAGGATGTGAAGGTGGCGCTGATCGGCCAGGGCCCGGACGAATTGCTTGGCGGCTACAAGCGGCATTTGGGAGTTCATTACGGAGATTGGTGGCGTGGACTGCCAGCAGGCCTCCGCTCGATGATTGGTTTCGCCATCGATCGGTTACCCCGTAACGAAACATTGAAGCGTGGTGTCTCTTCGCTGGGTACGTCGGACAGAATGAAGCGCTATCAGGATGTTTTTTCTCTTGCGCCGGCACAGACGATCGACGGACTCTTTCACCATGGTTTGCTTCCTGAGCAAGAAAGCCAAGACCTGGTTGACTACTGGCGCGGCCTCATTCCACAGATGGCTCACACGGACGAACTAGGGGGGTTTCAGCTTCTCGAGATCCGCTCATCCCTGCCCGACGAACTGCTCATGTACGCGGACAAGCTCTCCATGGCCCATAGCCTTGAAGTCCGTGTCCCGTATCTGGATCGCACGATAGTGGAGTACGTGCAGCGGCTAGGTGCAGGATTCAAGGTTCGCAATGGCAGTCGAAAGTGGCTGCACCGCCGAGTGTGCGAACATTACTTGCCGTCTCATCTCTTGAAGCGAAAGAAGCGCGGTTTCGCCGTAAATGTGGTGGACGATTGGTTTCGCTCGTCGCTTGACGGGGAGATTTCAGAAGTGCTCCTGGATGAAAGCTCACTTATGTTTGGTCTGCTTGACCCCAAACCTGTGCGAAGGCTACTCGAAAGTCACCAATCTGGGCGCCAGGACAACCACAAGCTTCTCTTTAGCCTGGTCATGATCGAGCAGTGGTTGCGCGGAGTTCGCTCGAATGAAAGACCAGCCTTACGGCCAAATTCGTTAGCTGTGTGATTACTGCTTTAAAGGCAATGAATCCTTGCAAGCAGGACATTAACCCTATCGCGGTCATATCAAAGATCTACCACAAGTCAGGTCACCACAATGGAAATTGATGGTAAACGAATCCTAATTGAGGGCAAAATTCCGCGGATTGCCAGGCTGGAGCAGGAATGGTGCGAGGACGTCGAGGATCCCAAAACATTGGTGAACGAGCTGGGGAAGACCGAACCGAGGGCGGATATCCTGACTTTTACGCAACGTTTGCCGCATGTAGAACCCAAATACGCGTATCAGATGGAACTCGATTCCATGGCGGCCCTTCCGATAAAGAGCTATTCCTTTTGGTGGGAGAAACAAATTGAGCGAAAAGCCCGAAACAAGGTCCGCAAAGCTCAAAAGAACGGCGTTATCGTAAAGCCGGCTACATTTGACGATCGCTTCATTCAGGGAATGACATCGATCTTCAACGAGACTCCCATTCGTCAGGGACGGCGTTACTTGCATTATGGAAAGGATTTCGAGACTGTAAAACGCGAGTTTGGGCGCTTCTTGTTCCGAGAGGAACTTTTCGGCGCATACCTGGGCAACGAGTTGGTGGGCTTCATTTTTCTTGCCGACGCAGGCGGATACATCTATCTGGGTCAGATCATCTCGAAAATAGCTCATCGCGATCTCGCCCCCAATAATCTGCTTTTGGCCAAGGCAGTGGAACGCTGTGCTGAAAAAGCCGTGCCATATCTTGTGTATGCGCTTTGGCTTGACGACAGTCTTGGCAACTTCAAACGAAGCAATGGTTTTCAAAGGTTTGACCTTCCCAGATATTTCGTGCCTCTAACAGGTAAAGGAAAACTGGCCTTGAAGGTCGGGCTTCACCGCGGTTGGAAGGAGGCTGTTCCAAAGCACCTTAGAAAACCGCTGAAGAGACTGAGAAGACGTTGGTACGCTTTGCGCTGGCGATCGGCCACGAATGCAAACTTTAGCTGACGCGAAAGATAATGAGATCTTTTGCACGCCCTGTAGGAAGCTCTAATGCTCGGACTCGATCGCGACGGAAACTCGAGTGTTAACTGAGATTCCAAGTCACCGTGAAAACTGAACATACGCCGACCATGCTACGCATTTTGCTGTTAGCGCCTGATTGTGATCCGGAGCGCGTCAGCATCCCTTTTGTCAGCTACTGTCATGCGGCAGCGCTCGCCCAACTCCATGAGGTCACCTTGGTCGCAGGAGCGCCCGTTGAAGGCGCTCTGCGCCGTGCCAAGGCGCCATTCCGCGGCATAGAGGTGGTCCGGATGCCATTGCTCGAGCGCCTCTATGCCTGGAGTTTGCGCAGGATCTTCAAATACAACTATGACACTCAGGCATTGACTGCTTTCGGCTATCCTTTTGCAATTGCCTTTGAATGGCGTGCCTGGCGACAGTTGCGGCAACGTATTTTGGCGGGCGAGTTCGACGTCGTCCTTCGCCTTCTGCCGATGACGGCAGTGCTGCCGAGTCCTTTCGCGTTCTTCCTGCGCAAAGGGCCTATACCCTTCGTGCTCGGGCCGCTCCAAGGTGGTTTGGGGAGCGCGCCCGGCTTTAGCCAGCCGGACAAGCGGGAATGGATCTTTCGCGTCAGGAGTCTGTACCGGTTTCTGCCTTTTGCCCGGTCCACCTATCGCCACGCGGCAGCGATCATCGCTGCTGTGTCCCACATCCGCACCCAGTTTGCCGCCTATAGCGATAAGTTGTTCTTTATCCCGGAGAATGGCATTGCTCGTTCCCTGTGTGTCGCTGACGCGCGCCGTCCTGAGCCCGGCGCCAAACTTGAGCTGATCTTCGTGGGCGGCTTGGTTCGCCGAAAAGCTTGCTACCTCGGTCTGCGCGCGGCTACCCCCCTTTTGCGAAGTGGTTTGGCTCACTTCACGCTTATCGGCGATGGCCCAGAGCGGAGCAGCCTTGAGCAGCTTGCGAGAGATCTTGGGATCACGAACGCTGTCTCCTTTTGTGGCTGGCTTAGCCATGAGGAAGTGCTCAACCATTTGCGAAGCGCAGATGTGGTGGTGCTTCCAGCCATTCGCGAGGGCGGTGGAGGCGTAGTGTTTGAAGCTCTCGCGAGTGGCGCCGTGCCTGTGATCCTAGACTGGGGCGGGCCCGGGGATATCGTGCACCCAGAAGTTGGTTACAAGGTCCCCCCCAGCAACGAGGAAGAGGTGGTATTACAGATGGAAAGGATTCTAAGCGAGCTCGCGGACAATCGGGACCTTGTGTATCGGCTACGACAGCAAGGCCTGTCTTACGCCCGGGAATGCTTGACTTGGGATGCGAAGGCGCAAGCCACAACTCAGGTCCTGAATTGGGTTGTGCGGCGAGGTCCAAAACCAGACCTTCCCTGGTCGAAGATGGCGCGGGTAAAGTGTGTGAATGATGTTGAGAACGCTAGCCCAGAACGCCACTACGAAGCGGGCGAGACTGTTCTGCGGCCGGGCACTGCTAACGGCTCCCCATCGCAAGATGCGGGCATGCCACGACGCTCCAGGCGCATGGAGCGTTCTTCCACGTAGCGTGCCCCACGAGCGTTTTACTGGAGCTTGTGCAACACTTTCTAGCACGTTCATGAGAATCTAGAGACACTCAGGAGGAAATTTGGATATCGACCAACGCAACAAGGTAATCGTCGTCATCGGAACACGGCCTGAAGCGATCAAGTTGGCGCCCGTAGTGCTGGAATTAGAGAGGCATCGGGCGCATTTCGAGACGCAAATCTGCGTCACGGGACAGCACCGCGAGATGCTCGACCAGATGCTACAGGTCTTCGGCCTGCGACCGGACCACGACCTAGGCGTGATGAAGGACGGACAAGACCTTTCTGGCGTGACAACGGCATGCCTGACGGGACTCGATCGGGTCCTGCGGCAGGAACGCCCGGCCGTGGTGCTTGTGCAGGGGGACACGACCACGACCTTTGCCGCCTCGCTCGCTGCGTACTACCATCACATCCCGGTTGGGCACATTGAAGCCGGCCTGCGCACGGGGAAGAAGTACGATCCATTTCCCGAAGAGATCAACCGCCGCCTCACGACTCACCTTTCGGATTTTCATTTCGCTCCCACGGAAGTCGCGCGGCGGAACCTACTCTTGGAAGGGGTCAGGCCGGAAAGCATATCGGTAACTGGAAATACGGTCATCGATGCTCTGTTGCTCACACAGGCACGCTTGGCCGAAGAACCGAGACTGGCAGTCGATTACCTGGGATCAACGGATGGGTTGCGGATCATCCTAGTGACCGCTCATCGGAGAGAGAGTTTCGGTCTACCATTTCGGCGGATCTGCGAGGCAATTCGAGCCATTGCTGAGCGCCGACGTGATGTGCTGGTCGTTTATCCTGTTCATCTCAACCCGAATGTGCAGGCTCCCGTGCGCGAAATTCTCGACGGGGTGCCCAACGTCAAGCTGCTCGCGCCGCTTGACTACGTCTCCTTCGTCGCCTGCATGCAGCGCGCCTACATCTTGCTCACCGACTCCGGAGGGATTCAGGAAGAAGGGCCCTCGCTGCGCAAGCCGGTTCTTGTGATGCGCGAAACTTCAGAACGCCCCGAAGCAATCGCTGCCGGCACCGCCTGCCTCACGGGCACGGATCCAGAGGCGATTGTCGGAACGGTTAGTTCGCTCCTTGACGACCCGGCTCGCTACAAGCAGATGACTAGCCGCCCCAATCCCTACGGCGATGGTGATGCTGCCGAGCGAATCGTCCAGTTCCTCATCAGTCGGATGACAAGCCTGCCATCCCCAGCGGTATCGCCTACCGAGGGCGTCGTCTATGCCTGAAAAACTTTTAGCGATGCGGGGTTTAGTGCACAAGATCTACGGCGGCTTGCGCATAGTCCGGGTGTGCAGCGATTGGCCAAAGTGGTTCCATGAGTACTTTACCAACCCAAATGACGGCAGGCTCGACTGCTATAGGATGCGGTGCGGAACGCGGCTGCATACCCGTCGCAACCGTTGCGACTTCCACATGATCGACGAGATCTGGGGCTACCGTAAGTACGACTACTTTGGGTACCGCGTTCAGCAGGGCGATATAGTGGTGGACATCGGCGGAAACATTGGGGCTTTCGCCACGTATGCGGCGGCGGTGTGCCGGGCATCGCGGGTCCTCGTATTCGAGCCATTCCCGGAGAACTTCGCCATGCTTACCCGTAATGTTGAGGAGAACGGGCTCCAGATGGTGACCTGCGTCAACGAGGCCGTCTATGGGGTTCGCGGACAGCTGCCGTTCCATGTCCATTCTACAGACTCGGGTTCGCACAGTCTTGCGACTCTCGCGATCGAACAAAAATCTGGAACGTCGATCGAGGTTCAGTGCTGCACTCTTGCAGACGTCTTCGATCGGTTCGATCTCGACCGGATCGACTACCTGAAAATGGACTGTGAGGGAGCAGAGTACGATATCCTCGATGCATCCGCAGCTCCATTGCTGAGGCGGGTGCGACGGATCTCAATGGAATACCACCAACACCAGTTCGGTAGCCCCGGTGACCTTGAAACACTCCTTCGAGACAATGGCTTCGAAGTGCGCAGGTTCGGCGGCCACCGAATATACGCCAGCAGGCTGCAGTGAGTCGACAGCGGCGCGGCATCGTGCTATTCAACTATTAAACGCGCTTTGGCTTCCTCGGGAAAAGCGACCCTCGAAGATTTAAACTCGCTTTCTTCCGGTCTTCGAAATCACTTCCGTAATGTTTACAAGTGTGCCGACGAAAATTGTAGTGAGCGAGCACCTGACAGAATGGCAGATTCGCTAGCTGTGAGGACATTGCGAAAGCAGAGCAGACTGAGTAAAATAAAAAGTTTAGGACAGGTGGCTGAGTGGTTTAAGGCAGCAGCTCGCAAGGGCTGTTATACGGCGCAAGTCGTATCGGAGGTTCGAATCCTTCCCCTGTCCGCCAAATCTGAATATTGCGCGAAGCCAAAAAAGGCAAACGTTGCCCTTCTCTCTCAACAATCAACCATCAACCGTTAACTTCAAATGCCTGGCATCGTTGGAATAATCAGTCAAAGGCCATCGGAGCAGTATGATGCTCTGGTGAAGTCCATGGTTAATTGCCTAATGCATGAGCCGTTTTATACGAATGGCACCCTTGGCAATGAGGAGCTCGGTCTCTGGAGCGGATGGGCCTGCCACAAGGGGGCTTTCGGAGATTGTCTTCCTATCTGGAATGAAAAGAAAGATATCTGCCTTCTCTTTTCCGGCGAAGATTTCACCGACCAAACTGACATCGGCGCGCTTGGAACGCGTGGGCACGACCTTGGCTCAGATGACGCAGGTTATCTCGTCCACCTGTACGAAGAGATGGGTTGCGAGTTCTTGGAGAAACTCAACGGCTGGTTTAGCGGTGTGTTACTGGACCTTCGTGAGCAGAAAGTTGTTCTGTTTAACGACCGGTATGGAGTAAATCGAATTTTTTATCACGAAGACGCGAGCGGATTTTATTTTTCTTCTGAAGCGAAGGCCCTTCTTAAAATTCTGCCTCGCACTCGGCAACTTAATCTGCGTAGTTTGGGCGAGCTTGTCAGTTGCGAGGCCGTTCTGGAAAATAGAAGCCTTTTCTCCGGGATCTCGCTGCTTCCGGCAGGTTCCTCATGGGTGTTCTCCCGGGGAGAACCAGTGAAGAAAAAAGCTTACTTTAAGCAGGAAGCGTGGGAAAGTCAGCCAGAGCTAAGCGAAGGTGACTTTTACGAGAAATTGAAAGAAACCTGGACACGGGTTCTTCCCAAGTATTTCCATGGGAAACAGTCCGTCGGGTTATCCTTGACCGGCGGAGTGGATAGCCGGATGATCCTGGCCTGGGCGCCTCGTCTCCCGGGCACACTTCCGTGCTATACGTGGGGCGGTAAATACCGTGATTGCGCAGACGTGAAGATTGCGCGGCGCACCGCGAGAGTTTGCCGGCAGCCTCACAACACGATTCTCGTGGCCGCCGAGTTCTTGTCGCAGTTTCACGACTTGGCCGAGAAAGCGGTTTATATTAGCGACGGCACCGTGGACATAACCGGGTCGATCGACCTGTACGTCCAAAGGCTTGCCCGCCAGATCGCCCCGGTCCGGCTTAGCGGTGTCTGCGGTGGCGAAATCTTGAGGCGACTTGTAATGTTTAAACCAGATCCTCCTCAACAAGGCCTTTTCGATCCGGACTTGGAGAGCTCCTTTCGGGATGCTGCCAAGACCTACGCCGGGGAGCTGCAAGGCCACAGGCTTTCTTTCACTTCCTTTAAGCAGGCGCCGTGGTATATGGCGAGCAAATTTACCGTAGAACGATCGCAAGTCACATATCGAACGCCTTATTTTGATAACGATCTGGTTGCGCTGGCATATCAAACGCCGGCAAAGCTGTTACACAACGGGCCGGCGCTTCGGCTCATTGCTGATGGAAATCCAGCATTAGGAAAGATTGGAACAGATCGCGGTCTCGTCTTTCGATCAGTTCCCGGTGTTAATCGGGCGCTGCATTGGTACCAAGAGTTCACCTTTAAAGCAGAATACGCCTACGACTATCGCATGCCCCAATGGTTGGCCAGGCTCGACCATGCCTTTGCGCCCCTTCGTCTCGAAAGATTGTTTGTCGGCAGGCACAAATTCCATCACTTCCGTATCTGGTACCGGGACGAGCTGTCGCGATGGTTAAAAGAAATGCTTCTTGACTCGGGCGCGCGCACTAGACCCTACCTTCGTGCGAATTCTGTGGAAGCGATGCTCAGAGCTCATAGCACTGGGCAGCGAAACTATGCGTTTGAGATACACAAGATTTTGACCCTCGAATTCATTCAACGAAAACTGATTGAGCTGAATTAGACATATGCCACGTCCGATTGTTAGTTCTAGAGTCATCGATACTCATCGATGAATACACTAGCCAGACCTACTATGGAAGTTGGTGACCTCCAATCTCCTTCGAACCATCAGAGAGTGGCGGGTTCGTCTTCTGGCTTCAGTCGTTCTTCGGCTGCACGGTCCGCGCGAGCCGGCCTAGACCCATCTGGGCCCGAGGCCGACAGCCATCCCTCAACCCCCCGAATCGCCCTTCTCACCGGCGGCGGGGACAAGCCCTACGCCCTTGGCATGGCAGCCGCACTTACGTCGGCAGGCATATCGCTTGATTTCATTGGAAGCGACGATTTGAGGGTGCCGGAGCTGCTCGGCGATAGCCAAGTAAATTTTCTTAATCTGCGAGGAGACCAATCTTCAGAAGCACGTCTCTTAGCGAAGGTGCTACGGGTCTTGAGCTATTATGGGAAGCTTGTTTTTTATGCAGCAACGGCAAGACCGAAACTCTTCCATATTTTATGGAACAATAAGTTCGAGGTCTTCGACCGTACGCTCTTGATGCTTTATTACAGAATGCTTGGAAAGAAAATCACATTGACCGTCCACAATGTGAATGCCGGCAAGCGGGACTTGAACGATTCATTCTTGAACCGCTTTTCGCTTAGGATTCAGTACAATTTGTGCTGTCACATTTTTGTCCACACCGAAAGAATGAAAAGTGAACTTGTCAGTGACTTCGCCGTTACTGTAGACAAGGTTAGCGTCATCCCTTTTGGAATTAACAATACGGTTCCGAAGACCGACCTGACGAGTGGCGAGGCGAAGCGAATGCTAGGCATAGCCGATAGCGATAAAACCCTCCTCTTTTTTGGGAACATCGCGCCTTACAAAGGACTCGAATACTTGGTCTCCGCCTTCACGGAGCTCTTAAATAAAGATCGAAGTTACCGACTGATTATCGTAGGGAGACCCAAAGGATCCGAGGGTTACTGGAAGCAGATTCAGGAGGGGATCGTACGCAACGATATCGGTGATCGAATCATTCAAAGGATTGAGTACATTCCAGACGAAGAGACGGAATTATTCTTCAAAGCGGCCGACGTACTGATTCTGCCGTACACCCGCGTCTTTCAGAGCGGCGTGCTTTTCCTGGGCTATAGCTTTGGATTGCCTGCCATCGCCGCAGATGTGGGGACCTTGAAAGATGAAATCATTGAAGGTCAAACAGGTTTTGTGTTCAAGCCGCAGGATTCATCCGATCTGGCCAAGACAATCTGGCGGTATTTCACAACTGAATTATTTAGCGGACTCGACAGATGGCGACCGAAGATCAAGGCTTACGCCAACGAACGTAATTCGTGGAATGAGGTGACTAAGATTACGACGTCAGTTTATTCGAATGTCTTGGGACACTGACCTCGCGCGGCCGCCGAAGCCGCTTTGGCACGCAAGAGACTCCTCACTGATCCGGTTTACGGTTCAACAGTTTTACAGAACACTGCTCCTTCCGCTAGGGCAGGCCCTTATGGGCCGGAGACTGACCTCTAACTTCTGAATAGAAAGCGGAAAGACTCTATGAGCAAAGACAAACTTATCGTCATAACCGGTGCAGGTGGCTTTATTGGTGGGAATTTGGTGAAATATTTCAGCGACAAAGGTTTTACACGAATCCGGGCGGTGGATAAGAAACCAATTTGCGAATGGTACTTGCGCGTGCCAGAGGCCGAAAATCTTTGCCTTGATTGCAGCAGGGAGGAAAATTGTAAGCTCGTTTGTGAGGACGCGGCGGAAATTTATAATCTCGCAGCGGACATGGGTGGCATGGGGTTCATCGAACGGTTCCGCATCGAATGCCTGCGTAGCATTCTGATCAACACTCATATGATCGAGGCAGCGTACCGAGCGGGCGCAGATAGATATTTCTTTTCTTCTTCAGCCTGCGCTTACAGCACTCTCCTGCAGGAAGACACCAATGCCCGTGCGCTGAAGGAATCCGATGCTTACCCTGCCATGGCTGAGCGCGGTTATGGATGGGAAAAGCTTATCTCAGAAATGTTTTGCCAGGAATACTGGGCGGAACGCGGAATGAAGACCTTTATCGCTCGCTTTCACAATGTGTACGGCCCATGGGGCACCTGGGATGGTGGCCGAGAGAAAGCGCCAGCGGCTATTTGCCGTAAAGTCATCGAGGCAATTGACAAAAAGGATCTTCGCATTTCGATCTGGGGCGATGGCCGCCAAGCGCGCAGTTTTATGTATATCGACGATTGTGTGAAAGGGATCGATATGATCATGCATTGTGACGATCTGATCGCGACACCGATCAATCTTGGTTCGAGCGAACTCGTGCTGATTGACGATTTGGTATCGAAGGTTGAAAAGATCGGTGGCGTGAAATTGAAGCGCGAATATGATGTTAGCGCTCCGCGCGGTGTGGCCGGTCGAAATAGTGATAACACGTTCATAAAATCTGTCTTTAATTGGGAGCCGAACACAACTTTGGATATTGGGCTGCGGGATACCTATGACTGGATTAAGGAACAGTATTACTCACGCAAGCTGGGAGATCACACTGCTCGCTCGGAGACGGTCGGCCATTCCGTTTCACCTTTGTCACAGGAATAACGTTCATGAGGATAGCATACGTCACGCCTTACCAAGGGTCGACTCTTGAGCAGAGGCGCCCGATTGCCCGAAATCTTAGCCTATCTAATAGGATTAAGATCGAACTGGTTGCTCAGTTGCTGCAGGCAAACGGACATGAGGTCGAAATCATATCTGATGGTGCGGTCATCGAGCTTGGGGCGAGATTCTACCCTGGGTTTTGGGAGACTGAGCTATCTCACCCCGATATTCCGGTTTATTATGTCTCGTCATTACCTATTAGGCGAATCAATGGTTTCTGGGCTGGCTGGCAGGCGGCGCGTTTTCTTAAGAAGCGACATCGGGTACGTCCGTTCGATCTGGTAATTATTCTAAATCTCAGGTCGACACAGATTAGTTGTGCTAGTTATGCGATTAAACACCTTGGTCTGCCGGTTATTTTTCAGTACGAAGATGATGTATTCGTAAGTGTTTCTGGCGAAGCGGAGGAGGACGGATGGGTATCAAGATGCCATCGTTCTGCATACAAGAGGATCTTGAGTAGCGTTTCTGGATGTATGGCTGTCTCCCCGCATCTGCTGTTGCAGTTGCCAGTGCACATACCCAAGCTCCTCCTACGAGGTGTTGTCGGAGACGATGTTTTGAAAACTAGTGAGGACATGAAGGCAAAGAAGAGGAATTGTGTTGTCTTCTCAGGTACACACGTAGAGTCGAACGGTGTCAGCGAACTCATAGCTGGATGGGAGAGCGCAGCGATCCCACGCTGGGAACTCCATATCACCGGCTTCGGCACAATGACAGAAGAGCTACACAAGATGGCTGCCAGGGATCCGAGCATCATGTTTCATGGGATGATTAGCCGGGAGGAATTGGTTCGACTGCTATGCTCGGCGAGGATCTGCATCAATCCGCACGTGGTCAGTCAAACTCCCGGAAATGTCTTCGCCTTTAAAATTATCGAGTATCTCGCGGCCGGGGCTCACGTTGTGACGACGCCCATGGGCAACCTGGAGCCCGGGCTGGAAAGTGGAATCACCTACATGGACGACAATAGTCCGGCTACGATTGCAGCGACATTGCAGCGGGTGATCCGCGAACGTGACTATGAGCGCACCGCAGCGGAGGCAGCAATGCAAAGCTACGGTCCAGAGGCAGTTTCAATATCCTTAGATAAGCTTCTCAACAAGGTCATGGCGGCGAATAACAGAGATCAGAAGTTCGTTCGGGCAAATCGGTCCGTTGCCGGATCAGAAGTCGGAAGTCAGAGGGCAGGATCATCGAATTTTCAATGAACGTCGAAAATCCTCATACTCTTGGCGGCCGGGTTGTGACCAATGACACGTCGGCGGCGTGTTTGATCGAGGCAGAGAAGATCGCTTTCGGAGGTTGGAGTCTCAGTCTCAGCGTGGCGCGAGTCAGCCTTAGCTTTGCACTCGCCGCGGCGAGCGCCTTCGTACGTCGATGAAAGTGTTGATTATTAAGCTTGGAGCGACCGGCGACGTCGTCCGGACCACGCCGCTCTTGAGGCGATTAGATGGACTGGTCAGCTGGATCACGGCAGAAAACAATCTACCGTTGCTCGAGGGCATCGATCGGGAACTGCGTTGTGTTTCATGGGAAAATCGCAAGCGCATCGCCGATACCACCTACGATCTGGTGATCAACCTGGAGGACGATCGAGAGACAAGCTCGTTTTTGGAGGAGTTAAAGTTCAGACAACTCTTTGGCGCATATTTAGAGGGCAACGATGAGCCGACTTATACTCCAGATTCACGCAGCTGGTTCGACTTAAGCTTGATTAGCGCCTACGGTCGAGAAGAAGCGGATCGACTCAAGCTTCTCAACCGGCGCACTTATCAAGAGTTGATCTTTGACGGCCTGGGTCTCGGCTTTTGCGGTGAGAGGTACTACTTGCCGTTGCCACAACCGACCGGACTGCAGGGGGATGTGGCGATCTCATCGACTGCCGGTCCGATCTGGCCAATTAAGAAATGGGCCTATTACAACGAGTTGCAGAAGGAACTGGAAGCGCAAGACCTGAAGGTAAACATCCTGGAGAGCCGGCCCACCTTGCTTGAGCACCTGGCCGACGTGCAGGGGCACCGCTGCCTCGTTTCCGGCGATAGTTTGCCCATGCACCTGGCGCTGGGCAGCGGCGTGCGTTGTGTTTCCATTTTCACCTGCACCAGTCCATGGGAAATATACGGGTACGGGTTGCAGGAAAAAATTGTCTCTCCTTTGTTGGAAAAGTTTTTCTATAAGCGCGGGTATGATCGAAACGCGACCACCGCAATTAGCGTTGAGAAAGTAAAAGATGCGGTGATGGCGCAGTTGGACGCATTGACGGTCAGCGCTGGTTAAGTGAACAGATGGCTACCTTGCTTGAGCCGCGAACAACTGATGAGGACGGGGAACTTCCAAAAAGGCTGCAGCGCAGGTGGCAGCTTCCACTTCGGGAAAGAGCGGACCTCAAAACATGGGTGTTTGCGACAAGGATGGCGGTTTCTCCGCAAGGGCGTCCGACGTTTCCAATACGGTGCCTGCTGCAGAGATGGCCCATATCCAAGGAATTCCACATTGCTATCGGACAGATGTGGCGTGAACTATGCGAATCCGATCGGTTTCGCGAAACCGCCTGACCGTTCCCATTCAACAAATCTGCTAAGGTGATGAGTGTTGATCTTTCCAACCCGGTGAAAAGCGACGCAAGCTGCACCGCCTTTCCATCTGCAACTTCGGCGACAGCCAGCGCCGCCGAACAACACTTTGCGACCGATCATCTGCTGACGAATCTCAGACAACGCACGATCTCCAGCGGGCTGATCTCCGCAGTGGCGCAGGGCGCGCAGTTCTTTCTGAATCTTGCCTACGTCATGGTGCTCGCCAGACTGCTCGTGCCGCAGGACTTCGGACTGTTCGCCATGGTTACGACCGTCATGGGCTTCCTCCGCATTTTTCAGGATGCCGGCCTTTCGATGGCCACGGTGCAGCGACAGGAGATCACCCATGCACAGGTCTCCAATCTGTTCTGGGTAAACGTAGCTGTGGGTGGTGTAGCTACTCTGTTCGTGGCGTCGTCAGCGCCGGCAATCGCGTGGTTCTATCGTGAACCCAGGCTAGTGAGCATGACCCTTGTGCTCTCAATTACTTTTGTGCTCACCAGTTCGGCGGTCCAACACATTGCGCTGTTGAACCGGCAGATGCGTTTCGGCGTCATTGCGATTATTGACGTTGTTTCCATGCTTGCCGGTTACCTGACCGGCATAGCCCTGGCGCTATCGGAATATGGCTACTGGGCCCTGGTATTCGCCTATGTGGTTCAGGTTACCATTAGACTTGTGCTGGCGTGGTCGATGTCGCGGTGGCGGCCTCGATTACCCTCCCGGAACACTCAAACCTGGCATCTATTGAGTTTCGGAGCGAATGTTACTGCGGCAAGTCTGATGTACGAGTTCGCCCGGGGGGCGGACAGTCTTCTGATTGGGCGGTTCTTCGGCGCCGCCGCGATTGGCCTGTATTCGAGAGGCTCCATCCTTCTTATGCGGCCGGTGCAACAATTCATCATCCCAATCAATGCCGTGTTTGTTCCCGCACTGTCACGGATACAAAGCCAGCATGACCGGTATCGACGAACATTCCTTCAGGTGTTCGAGGCGATCGCGCTGGTCGACTTTCTACTTACGGGTCTGTTTCTTGCCTTGTCCTATCCGTTGACGCTGGCCGTACTTGGCCCAAAATGGGAAGGAGCAATAGTAATCTTCGCCGGTTTTACCATGGCGGCCCTGGCCTGTCCGCTTTTCGCTGCGTCCGCGTGGCTGTTCGCCAGCCAGGGACGCGGGAAGGACTGGGTCCTTACCAGTGCGATTATGTCGGGTGTTACCCTTTGTTCTTTCCTTGCCGGACTGCCGTTCGGTCCCGCCGGTGTGGCGATATTCTATTCGGCTTCGTGTGTCCTCATACAGTTGCCATTTGTCTATTACATCGCCGGGCGGCGGGGTCCGGTGAGCAGGAAAGATCTTTGGACCGGATCCCTGCGGCATCTGCCAGTCTGGGGAGTAGTTTGCGGCACTGCCTGGCTCGCACGCACTTTCGTGCTTGACGCTAACCCGTGGATGCAATTGTTCCTGTGCGGGCCAGTAGCGCTGCTGGCGGGAGGGGCGTACATTGCTCTTTCTTCTCCTTCCCGACGCGTGGCGGTGAACGTTTTCTCAATCGTGCGGGACTTGAAGAATGCTCCTACGCTCGCGTCCGCGTGAAGTTAGCACGTCCCACATTGGAATGGATCTCGTTTTGCTCTTGCTCTTCAGAACCAAGATTGGGACCTGAGCAAGAGCCGGATTGAACACGCGAGGACCGATGAGCGATACACTAAAAGCCTCATCAAGCCCAAAAGCTTTCGGGGCTTCTCGGTTGACACAGGCAGCGTCGGCCCGCGCGATGTGGGGCATGTTTGATCGCAAGGAGCGTTGGTCGCTTTCCTGGCGTGGGCGATTGATCCTGGCTTTCGTTGTTGTGCTTATCAGTGTTCTAGGTTTTAGAAGCCTTTACCCTTTTCTTGCGATAACCCATCGCGCCAATGCAAATATTCTGGTGGTCGAAGGGTGGATACACGAATACGGAATTCGGGCGGCCGTAACGGAATTTCGAAGTAGCCACTATGAACACGTCTTTGCGACGGGCGGACCGGTAGTGGGCTCTGGAGGATACATCAATGATTTTTATACCTCCGCCAGTGTGGGTGCGGAACTTTTGAAAAAATGCGGCGTTCCGGATGAGCGGCTACAGATGGTCCCTTGCCGTGTGATGGATCGCGACAGAACCTACGGGTCGGCAGTTGCACTGAGAAAGTGGTTTGGCGAACAGAATATGGCCGTTTCCGCAATCAATGTAGTCACTGAAGACGTACATGCGCGCCGTACTCGTCTCCTTTTTCAGAAAGCTCTTGGCGATAAAGTCGCCGTAGGCGTTATCGCAATTCCAAATCCGGACTATGACGCCAAGCGCTGGTGGCGTTATAGCGCGGGCTTAAAGGAAGTCGTAAGCGAAGCAGCCGCCTATGCGTACGCAAGGCTGCTCTTTTATCCTTCGGCGTCCTCACAGTAAGAAAAGAGAGCGAGAGCCTCACAAATAACTCGATGATGTTATCGGGTAACTGATTCAAGCCCCATGGAGCCCGCTCTCCTGAAGCGAGGAAGGCGCGCGGCAGAACACGCTGAACAATGAAGATTTGCTGCATCGGCGCAGGGCATGTAGGCGGTCCCACAATGGCCATGATTGCCCTGAAGTGTCCGGACGTCCGGGTGACGGTGGTTGATATTAACAAGGAACGAATCGCGGGCTGGAATTCGAATCAACTTCCCGTGTATGAGCCTGGGTTGAGCGAGGTGGTCAAGCAATGCCGGGGGAGAAACCTCTTTTTTTCGACGGACGTCGACGAGGCGATTCAGGCGTCGGACATGATTTTTGTCAGCGTCAACACTCCAACGAAAACCTACGGCATTGGCGCAGGAAGAGCCGCGGATCTCAGGTATTGGGAACAATGCGCGAGGCGAATTGCCGCAGTGTCCAACGGGAACAAAATTGTCGTTGAAAAATCGACCCTCCCGGTTCGAACGGCCGAATCACTGAGGGCCGTACTCAAGGCTAATGGCCGGGGCTGCCGGTTTGAAATCCTGTCCAACCCGGAATTCCTGGCCGAAGGCACCGCCATTCAGGATCTGGAGAATCCGGACCGCGTGCTGATCGGTAACGACGACACGAATAGCGGTCGGGCGGCCAGCAAGAAACTGGTGGAGATCTACGCCCGTTGGGTTCCACACGAAAAAATCCTCACCAGCAACATCTGGTCCTCGGAACTTTCGAAGCTGGTAGCCAACGCTTTCCTAGCGCAGCGGGTGTCATCAATCAACTCCATTTCAGCCCTCTGCGAAGCCACCGGAGCGGATGTGGATGAAGTGGCGGCGGCCATTGGCAGGGACTCCCGCGTTGGGCCCAAGTTTCTGAAAGCCTCCGTAGGTTTCGGCGGTTCCTGTTTCCAAAAGGACATATCGAACCTGATCTACCTGTGCGAACATTACGGTTTGCATGAGGTGGCCGAGTACTGGTCCCAAGTAATCAAAATCAACGACTGGCAGAAGTCGCGTTTCACACGGCGGATGGTGGAAACGATGTTCAATACGGTGGCCGGAAAGAGAATCGCGATCCTTGGCTTTGCATTTAAGAAAGATACGAACGACACCCGGGAATCGCCAGCTATTTACGTGTGTCGCGATCTTTTAAACGAACAGGCCCAGCTTTCAATCTATGATCCTCGCGTGACGGAGGTAGCAATTCGTCACGATTTAGAGGCGGCAACCGCGCTTCCCGGCGCAAGCTTTCAGAAGCGGATCACCGTGGAGAAAGACGCATACGCTGCAGTCGAGAGTGCCCACGCCGTGGCCATCCTCACCGAATGGGACGAGTTCAGAAACCTGGACTACAACCGGATTCGGCAGGTTATGCTGAAGCCTGGCTTTATTTTTGATGGACGCAATATTCTTTCGCCGGAGGCGAGTCCGATGCTGTGCCCCGGTGTCTATGGAATAGGAAAGCCAAATGCCTCCGCCCGTACGTAGCCTCAAGGGTCGTCTTAACTTCTTTTCGGATCGGGCGGGACTCAGAATCAAGCCGCCAATCCGACCTTTCGAGGTCCTTCGTATCTCACCTGGAAAGCGCACGAGTACGGAAAGACCATGCAGGCGTCTCGCCGAGCTCACGGGCAAAATCAATATTCAGATGCAGGATTACGCCAGTCGGATTGGAGACATTCATCGACCAGGGACTTGCGAAATAAATTGCTGAAAGCAGAAAAATTTACTTGCCATGACAATTGATTCAGATATGAAGGCGGGCGGCGAATCGCTAGGAACGATAAGCCGCAATTATGAAGGTGTCGGGATTTCTTCTGTTTATCCTTATTTTCAGCAGCTTTTTCGGCTCGCGCTGCGAGGCCACAGTTTACCATTCCAACGGATCAGCAGCAAATGTGCAGCAGATTCACAACACACAAGCTGTGGATGGAGACACGATCACGCTGCCTGCGGGAACATTCGTCTGGACGGGCATGGTTATCATCACGAAGAGCATCACGATTCAGGGGCAAACCACGGTGAACTCGGATACCGGGGTGTGCGACGATCGAACCATTTTGCAGGACAACCTTCCCACCTCAGCTGGATATGATTTTTTTATTTGCACTGTCAACACTGGACAGTCCCTTAGAATAACTGGGATTACATTTACAAATGCCCCCGGCCACGCTCAAACTCTGAACGATGTGCTCAAGGTGTCTGGAAATTCGACTTCAGTCAGGTTAGATCATCTTCACCTAACTAACATAGGCTCGCTACATGGTATTGTAATAGCCGGTACTATCCGTGGCGTGGCGGATCACATAGTTGAGGACAATTTGCCGCGACAAAGGTGTCAAAACAGAGCTGACAACGGCGGACTCTATGGCGATGAGAATTGGGCGCAACCGGCTGGCTACGGAGGCCCCGACTTCTTTTTCTTCGAGGATTGGTATATCAACAACACGCAGAACGGAGTTTTTTCTGCGAGCGGGGGAATCGACTCCCACAATGGCGGGAAATATGTTCTGAGACATTCCCATTTGTTCAACGCGGAGATACTGAATCACGGCACAGAGGGTGGACGTGGCCGGTCAGGTAGGGCAGTAGAACTTTACAACAATGACTACCACTGGAGCTTGCCCGGCGTCACGATGGACGGGATTCGCGGTGGTACGATGATCGCGCACGACAACACTTTCGACGGCGGCAGACCAAGAGGTTACGGCTTGCAGACCTATCGGTCTTTGCACACCTACGATACTTTTTTTGGCGCGACTGGTAAAAATGATTGGGACTACAATGTAACGGAGTCGGACGGTGTAACTCATATCGACGGACATACTTCGTATCTATTTGATAGTGGGACAGTCACTTCGGCTTCTGGTGTCGATCCAGTCACGGTGACGGTTACGGGAAAAACGTGGACAACGAATCAGTGGGTTTCCTATGCATTTAGCCGTCCCTCAGACGGAGCAAATTATTATATCCAAAGCAATACCAGTAACACTCTGACCGTTCGCCAGTGGGCTCCGGGCGACGCACATTGGGCAGCGGCCCAAGGCTACGAAATTCGCAGAGTGCTACGAGCGATTGACCAGCCAGGGTCGGGAGCAGGCGACCTCCTTGGAGCTAACCCTACTCCGAGATGGCTCAACCAAGTCAGGGAAGGCTGCTATTCGTGGAACAACATTTACACGCCCGACGGGTCGCATATCAATTTTGCTCTGGCCGTTAACGCGGGTTTAGGCCCAGGTCTCGTGCAAGGCTTGGATTACTTCAACAACACACCGCTGCCGGGTTACACACCTTATACTTACCCGCATCCGTTGGTAGCTGGCGCAGGCAGGGCTGTAATTACCGATTTTAACAGCGACGGCCACCCGGACTATGTGCTCAGTAATCCCAACACCCACCAAACAGCCATTTGGTATTTAAACAACAACATTTATCAGGATGGCGCTTTAGGTCCAAGCATTAGAGCTGGCTGGAGCCTGGACGGTGTGGCGGATTTCAATCGTGACCTGCATCCAGATTACGCACTGTTCAATTCCACTACCGATCAAACAGCGATTTGGTATATGTCGGGGCCAACGCGCATCGCAAGCGCATATGCGCCAAGCCTTCCCGATGGCTGGGTTCTGGTGGCTACAGGCGACTTTAACGGTAATAATAACCCGGACTATGTGCTCTACAATGCAAGCACGCGCCAGACAGCGATCTGGTATCTGAACAACAACGTTTTCGTTCGTGGGGCCTTCGGGCCAACTCTTCCGGTCAACTGGCGCCTGGTGGGGGTAGCAGATTTCGATCGCGACGGCCATAGAGATTATGTCTTGTTTAATTCCATTACTCACCGAACAGCGATTTGGTATCTATCAGGGCGGACGTTGGTCAGAGGCGCTTATGGACCGAGCATTCCCAGTGGGTGGGCGCTAGCGGCTACGGCCGACTTCAACGGAGACGGCAGACCGGATTATGTTCTTTACAACGGCGGGACGCGTCAGACAGCGATCTGGTACCTGAACGACAACGTTTACGTCAGTGCGGCATTTGGCCCAACTCTTCCAGCTGGCTGGAGCTTGTTCTTGCAGTAACTAGACGCTACACGGTTGCCCGACCATCAAAATGTTGAAATGCTGCAACGGTAAGGGCGTTGCACTCCGCCGCCCGGTCTCGATAAGATTCGGGGCAGTGTTTGTGATCGTTATTTTGAGCGGCTTTTTCGCGTTTGTGACGGCTTATCATTTTGGCGGAGCTGCACGGTGGCTATCTAACTGACCGCGGGTCCAGTGTGGGCCATGAAACAATGGTCTGGTTTCTGGCTTGCCCATGTACCCGGTAGCTGGGCAGCGTGTGTGATACGTTTCGATCTTTATCTGCACGACTCGATGAGGAAATACGAAGCATCTGATATCAATCCGTCTTTCTGGGCACAGCGATAAAATGACGATCGGTGACATCCCGACTCGTGGGGGACGATGCTTGTCGCAACCATCGGAGTCATCGCCCGCACCTCGGGTTTGCATGCCAACCTGGAGAGGATTCGCTCGCATGCCATTTCAATGCAACCGATACGAAGCTCAGGATGTGTTGTGTGGGTTGGACACTGTGGACCTTCTCGCGTTGGAGCCTGGACCTGGGTTTTGCTTTCGAGAACGGTGGCTGCGCAAGCTGATATGGAAGGACATGACTCGTCAGCTTGTCTACGCGAACCCGGGCCTTCGACCTGTTCGACTTACCAAGGAATATGATCTCTTCATCGCGGTGTGCCAAAACATCTGGGATCTACTTTATGTAAATGCCGTCCAAGGCTGGAGGGATCACTGCAGGACGAGCGTGCTTTGGCTGGATGAATTGTATGTCGCGGGTCTCGCACGATACAAATATTGGCTACCCGCCTTGGCACAGTTCGATCACATCGCCCTTGGCCACGAAAGCAGTGCTGCGGCACTCAGCCGGATACTAGGCCGAAAATGCCATTGGGTCCCGACGGCGGTGGACGTGGCCAACTTTAATCCCTGTCCGAATGCCCCGGCGCGCGTAATAGACGTGCTCAGTATCGGTCGGAGATTCGAGGGAGTACATGATGCGCTGCGTAAGGTTACAGCAGGACAGCGCATTTTCTACGTGTATGATACCCTCATAGGGACCTCGATAAAGGGTCGCGATTATTCCCAGCACCGCGAGATGCTGGCGAACCTGGTGAAGCGAAGCAAGTTCTTTGCGGTGGGGCCTGGAATGATGGGCGAACCAGAGGTGAGAGCGGAACCGATCGTTGGTTTGCGTTTTTACGAAGGAACAGCGGCTGGGGCGGTGCTAATCGGGCAGTCACCCAATTGTCCGGCTTTCCAGACGCTTTTTGGATGGCCCGATGTAGTAATTGAAATGCACCCTGACGGATCAGACACTCTAGATGTGCTCAGAGATCTCATGGCCGAGCCAGATCGCATGCTCACCATCAGCCGACGCAACGCCTTTGAAGCTGCTCATCGCCACGACTGGGTATATCGCTGGAAGCACATATACGAGATTGCCGGACTTAGTCCCACACCCGCAATGAAATCAAGAGAGCAATGCTTGCACGAACTTGCTGAATTGACGGCTGAGGAAGAAGTATCCGCTGCGTCACTCAGTTGAATTACCACCCGATCGAATTCCCGAGTGAACGCAGGCCGCGAATGATTGTGGTCCCAATTGCTCGCGACCGTGTCTTGCTTGTTGCCATGGTTCTGTGCTGGGCCCTGGCTGCTTCATGTGGTCTCTATACCCGCGTGGCCGTACTGCTCGCCCGTTAGAGGAACTTCTCAACGCTCTAAACTGAACAACTACCGCCGCTCGGAGGGCAACAACATCGCAGGATTCCCCATGAACACCGCCTCGTACTCGGGCAACGCCCGGGTGCCAAACAATTTGCAGGAGACTCCCAAGCAGTTCAGCTGCCACGTTAGAATACAGAAAAAAAAGATCGCCTTCTTTGGCCTATTTGGAGTTGGGAACCTCGGTAACGAAATCACGCTGCAAACGATCCTCTCTCATGCCCGGAAGTATTTTCCCGATGCAGAATTCAAATGCATTTGCTGGAACGTTACAGACACCTCTCTCAGATATGAAATACCTGCTTTTCCCATTTCAATCCGCTTTCCACAAAAATCTGCTGCCAAATGGTACATGAGATCTACCAACCCCGTCATCAGGGTACTCCGACAATTACTGATCGGGATGCCGAGGGAGTTGTTAGATTGGTTCAGGATATTCCACATCTTAATAGGCGTCAACACGCTCATATTTCCTGGTACGGGATATCTCACGGATGCCTATAGTAACGCCCTAGGCTGGCCCTATGATGTATTCAAATGGTCTTTGATAGCTAGGCTGCTTCGGCGGAAGGTGCTCTTTGTCAGCGTTGGCGCTGGTCCCATATACCACCCCCTCAGCAAGTGGTTGATCAAGTCAGCCCTCTCCCTCGCACACTATCGGTCTTTCCGAGATACTTCTACCCTCACCTGCCTCAGAATGATCGGCTTTTCGACAGATAATGACCCAGTCTATCCCGACTTGGTGTTCAACCTGGATCAGGTCGTTGTGCCTTCTCCTCATGTTTACAAACGTCCCAGGCGCGTAATCGGCATTGGGTTGATGGATGATCCTGGTAGGTACAGCGTAGAGACACCCAGTAATGCGACGCATCTGTCCTATCTCCACGCCCTTGCCACCCTAGTACATTCGCTGCTCGTTCGTAACTATGACGTTCGTTTGCTGATCGGCGACGTTTACGACATACCTGTCACGCGGCATTTCACTGAATTGTTGACACAGAGTGGATTGAAAGCAACTCAAGGACGCCTCTTCAATGAACCCGCTGCCTCTGTCGATCAGCTTTTATCTCAAGTTGCTTCTACCGACCTCGTGGTCGCAACTCGGTTTCACAATGTTCTGTTATCGCTACTCCTCGGGAAGCCAGTAATAAGTATTACATTCCATCACAAGGGAGTTTCCTTAATGACTCAAATGGGTTTGGCAGAATATTGCCTAGACATCAACACCTTAGATGCTCAGAGGTTGATCCAAAAATTCTGCGAGCTGGAGAACGACGCAGACAGAGTGAAATCCGCAATCAGGCAGAAGACAAAGGAGTGTCGTGAAGCTTTGGATCAACAATATTCTGCTATTTTCCTTCACAATGTCTGAGCCAGGCAAGGCGCCCAGACCGGACGACCGAGTGATTTGTTAAGCTCCCGAACCAGAGTACCTCGCGATTTTTCCGGCTGAGGACGCGCAGTCGATAGCGAAGCAGCAGAGAGAACCTTGTGTTAAACAGCCAGTTGTCTTATCCAATCCTGGCGAAGGCGGCACGCTTGCGCGTCTTAGGAAAGTCTCCTGCCGGCCTTTACTTGCGGCTGAATAAGTGGATATGGGAGCGCCTCCCTTGTCGTGTGCGCGATTTGCATCCCGTCCGCTCCTACGGAGCGTGGTTGCATACGCTGGTTTGCCTGCGACCCAATCGCGAAATGTATCTCGGCACGTTCTTCCTACGGAACCGTCCAGCGCTGCAATTGATGCGCCGCCTGGCCCAGCAGAAACCCCACGGCTCGACTTTGAGAATTGCTGTGTTGGGTTGCAGTATCGGGGCCGAGGTTTATTCAATCCTCTGGACCATTCGCTCAGTGCGGCCCGATTTAAAAGTGCTCCTGCATGCGGTGGATATTTCGAAGGAAATACTCAGCTTCGCCGAGAACGGCATTTACACTCCCCATACCTCCCAGTTGATCGGTGCTTCGATTTTTGAACGATTGACCAAGGCTGAGATGGTTGAAATGTTCGATTGGGAAAGCGGTCAGGCCAGAGTCAAATCGTGGCTCAGGGAAGGGATAATGTGGCAGCTTGGGGACGCCGCTGACGCGAAACTTATAAGCACTCTCGGGCCTCAGGACATCGTGGTCGCCAGCAACTTTCTCTGCCACATGGCCCGAGCCGATTCCGAAAGGTGCCTGCGTAACATCGCACGACTAGTTGGTCCTGGCGGCTATGTTTTTGTCTCAGGAGTCGATCTGGACGTTCGAACCAAGACTGCACTTGACCTCGGCTGGGAACCAATACGGGAGTTGATGGTGGAAATCCACGACGGGGATCGTTCTGTCCGAGCCGACTGGCCCTGGGAGTGGTGGGGACTTGAGCCTCTCAACCGAAAGAGGCAGGATTGGCAAACCCGTTATGCCGCCGCGTTCCGGATTGGTAGTCCGGAACGCCCGGAGAACACACCGACGGCCCATGCGGTTTGCAAATAGTTTGCAAGATATAACGGACGCAGTAATATCGGCCGCCGACCTTTGAAGACCGTATTTTCCATTTCTTTGGTTATCGGTGCGGGTCTGTGGAGCGCAATACTTCCGACAAACGCGCAGGTCAACGTTACTCAGTATCACAACCATAGTTCGCGTGATGGGCTTTATATCGATTCGGCCTTTACGCAATCGGCTGCCGCCAACCTGACGCGGGACTTAAACTTCAACGGGACGATCGTAGGCAACGTTTACGCGCAGCCGCTTTACATCGAGGGCGGTCCGAGCGGCCCAATGGTCATTGCGGTCACCGAATCGAATAACGTGTATGCGCTCAACGCAGTGAACGGCACCATTATCTGGCAGCAAAATGTGGGCGCTCCGGTGCCCACAGCCGATCTCCATTGCACCACTGTTGGTTCCATGGGCATCATCGGCACGCCCATTGTCGATCTTGCTTCACGGGCGCTGTTTTTGAACGCGATGGTTACGCCCGATGGCGGGGCGACCATCAAACATTACATCATTTCTCTTAATGTGGACACGGGCGCCATCAATTCCGGCTGGCCGGTGGACGTGGAGATGGCAGCCCAATACAACAGCACGACCTTCACTGCAGCGGTCCAACAGCAACGGCCGGCGCTCGGCATCGTAGGCAACATTCTTTACGTTGGGTATGGGAGCATGGCGGATTGCGACCGCTATCATGGCTGGCTGGTGGGCGTGCCGATAAATAACCCAGCCAGCGTAACAGCATGGGCCGCCGGCGCCATCGGCGACGTTAGTATATGGGGCGGCGCGATATGGGGAGTTGGCGGCATCGCCAGTGACGGCAGCAATCCGTTCGTTACTACCGGTAACACTAACTTCACCGGAGGGACCTGGTGCGGGGGCGAAGCAGTGATTCGCTTTCAACCGGGCCCGATCTTTAGCGATTACTGGGCACCAACCAATTGGCTCCAACTCGACACTGACGACCTGGATTTGGGTGGCTCCGGCCCGTTGCTGGTGGACGTGCCGGGGGCGACACCTTCCCATCTCGTGGTTGCACTGGGGAAAGATGGTAATGCCTACTTGCTTAATCGGGACAACTTGGGCGGCATCAGTGCGGCGGTAGCCTCCTTCAATGTTACCCCTCAAGCGATCATCCAGGGGGCGGCCACCTACCGTACTAACCAGGGAACGTATGTTGCTTGTCGCGCTAGCCGATTAGAGCTCTCGACTTTACGCATTACAGCAACCAATCCACCAAATATCGCCGGCGCATGGAGTATAAACCGGACCGGGCTCGGTTGCGGCTCGCCTTTTGTGACCTCCACGGACGGCACTAATAACATGATCGTCTGGACCATAGGCACAGGCGGCGAAGGCGACCTAGGTGACCAGCGCTTACATGGGTACGACGGAGATACTGGCGCGGTTGTGTATGCCGGTGGCGGCGCGAACGAATTGATGGCGGGCACACACTCCTACAGCACTATTGGCATTGTGGCTCGTGGGCGTATCTACGTTGCTACTGATAACAAAGTCTATGCTTTTGAGCTGCCGGGAGGAACACCTACACCTACTCCAACACCAACGGCGACAGCTACGGCTACATTCACGCCCACGCCTACTCCAACACCTACTCACACGCCTTCGCCTACACCAACAGCAACAGCAACAGCAACTCCTACACCAACTCCCACTCCGACTCCGAAGGCCACTGCGAGTCCTACGCCAACTCCAAGCCCAAGCGCTACTCCCAGAGCAACGCCGCGGCCGCGCCCGACGCCGCGGTCGCGCCCAACGCCGCCGGCCGCGGTAAAGTGACCGGTAATCAGAGATCAGCTGTAGCTGGCGTCGGTGATGGCGGTCGCCGGAACGTGCGTCCTCTCGGCCGGAACCACTGGATCCCTGCCACAACGCGAGCAAAGCTGGACGAAAGCATTTGTAGGGTATGCGCTTCGTTTGCGCAACTATAGCCTGGTAACCCCCGAAGGCGCTCGGGGTTGCCCCACAATAGGGGCACCTCAAGCGGGCTGTTGCGCACAATCTGCGCAAGATCTTTTGCCACACTGTTTGACAACAAGCAGCGCATTGTGATTGAACAGCGCGCGGGATTATCGACTACGGAGCTTTGAAAGCTTTATTTTCCATCTCATCGCTTATCGCTGCAGGTTTGTGGAGCGCAATTGTTCCGACCGGCTCGCCCGTGACTTCGTCCGGCTCGCCACAATCGTTGAGGCCGAGGTAGAGCGCTCCCTCTGTATGTTCTGGCGCAGCATCCACAACGTGTTCGAGGGATTCTTGTAAATGACGTCGGAATACTTTACGATTTTCGTACTCGGAAGCATGGCTTGTCGAATTGCACGGTCATGCTAAGTCGCCGACAGATAGTTGATTATATCGTTTCTCGAA
>Ga0209473_1000061_pt1 | contig 62413 bp, 57 predicted proteins | sample GraSoiAngelo_133_FD_185890 | JGI IMG/M metagenome (GOLD analysis project Ga0209473, IMG submission 185890) | Grasslands soil microbial communities from the Angelo Coastal Reserve, California, USA - 14_0929_05_20cm (SPAdes) (version 2) | ecosystem: Environmental > Terrestrial > Soil > Grasslands ...
ACTCTGCGGCCACAAAGCTGCGCCCCTGGAGGGACTGGCTGATGAGCTCGCGGGTCTCGGGGGGCAGGGCCGTGATGTTGCAGATCGTGCGGGAGCGAGGGCCCTGTGGGGTACGAAAGGACTCGCGAACCAGATAGGTGAGGTAGGTGGTATTGCCGCGCTTGCACTGGGTGGCCTGCACGAACATACGTGCTACATTACAGCAAATAAATACAGTAATGCAAGCCAAATCTTAAATTATTACTTGCTACATTTCAGGCGGAAAACCCTTCTTTGTAAGAGGTTTTCTATATTTTAAGGGAAGTCAGGCTAACTCAGAGCATTTAGGAGCCCAGCCAGGCCTTGCGACACATCACATTCTTTCGTGATGAGACTGACAACGAGAAATCCATCCTGCGGAAAGTCGTAAAAATGGCCGGGATGAACGTAAACGCCCTTTTCGTTGAGCAAGGAAAGAGCAAGCTCTTCGTCCGGACGTATTGCCGGAACGCGCAGCACCGCGTACCAGCCGCCTTCGATCTCGAGGCGGCTGCAAACTTTCTGCGAGGCGAGTTGCCGGTCGAGCTCCGCCAGATTCCTCCGGACGCGCGCCATCAACTGTCCTTGAAACGCTCGGCGTTGCCAGAGAAACGAGGGCATCGCCAGTTGCACCGGCGCGTTCATCGAAAGGTAGGTGTCGGCAATGACTTCGAGGCGCGCGAGCGCTTCTCGTTTCAGATCTTGCGGACCGCTGGTCACCACCCACGCCGCTTTCATTTGCGGCAGTCCGCAAATTTTCGAGATGCCGCTGAGCGTGAACGTCGGCGCGCCGGGATTTGCCGTAAAGCTGGAAGAGTGCTTCTCGCTCAAACAAAAATCCAGAAAGACCTCATCTGCAATCAGCGCCAGCCCTCGGGCGGCGCAGATGGCGTTCAATTTCTCCATTTCCGCGCGCTTCGTGAAATGCCCGGTGGGATTATTAGGATGCACGACAATGACCGCCCGTGTGCGCGGCGTAATCGCTTGCTCCAGCGCATGAAAATCGAGCTGCCAGCCATGGTCGTAGAGCAACGGATAGCGCACCAGCTTCACATCCTGGATGTCGGCGAGAAAATCAAAGAGCGGATAGCTTGGCGCGGGAATCAGAATTTCGTCGCCGGGATTGCAGAGCAATCGAAACACGAACGAGTACGCTTCGCTGGTGCTCGTGGTCAGAATAATGTCGTCGACGCTCACAGCGCCGCGTTTCCCGTAATATTCGCACACGGCCTGGCGCGCGGACAGCAGCCCCCGAGGCGCCGGCTCGTACTTGAGCCCTTCAGGATAGCGCAGCGCCTCCAAAATTGCGCGCTCCTCAAACGCAAAACCGCACTCCGTGGGATTTGAAACGGTCAAATCCAGCAGCGGCTTCCTTGCTGCGCGGTGTCGCGCCAGCGCTTCGCTCAGGCGGTTTGGCGCCAGATTCCAATTTGTGCGATCGGCAAACATGATCTTTCGAATCGTGCCGCACCCTTCCGACCGGAGCCGGCCTGCTTGCGACAGACAGGCCTGCCTACGGCAGGCAGGCATTATATCCATCGCCCGGCAAGACCTGCAGCGCTTCCCACTCGCGTATACTGAGGGCGACACAAGCTCCGGGAGACGCCCCTGCCTACCGCAGGCAGGCTAAGGCGCGCCCCTACAGAGCCGCCCAAGGAACATGAGTACGCATCCACAAGCCAATCCAGCGGTCGAACCGATTCCGCAATTCGATCTTTCGGCGCAATACGCTGCGATTGGCGCTGAGATTCGCACGGCGATCGAACGCGTGCTGTCTTCGCAACAATTTGTGCTCGGGCCCGAGGGCACCGCGCTGGAAGAAGAAATCGCCGCGCTTTGCGGCGTGGCTCATGGCGTGGGCGTCGCTTCCGGTACCGACGCCCTAATTCTGGCCTTGCGCGCATGCGGTGTGCAGCCCGGCGACGAGGTGCTCCTGCCGACGTCCACGTTTGTGGCCACCGGCAGCGCCGTAAGCGCACTAGGAGCAAAGCCGGTCTTCGCCGACGTTCGCCCGGAAACTTACAATCTCGATCCCTCCGAATTGGAACGCCGCGTCACGCCGCGCACGCGCGCCATCATCGCCGTGCATCTCTACGGCCTCGCGGCCGACATGGATCCGATCGTTGCCTTTGCAAAGTCGCGCAAGCTGCCGCTCATTGAAGATTGCGCGCAGGCCTTTGGCGCAGTATATAAAGGACGCCGTACTGGCTCCTTCGGCGACGCGGGTTGCATCAGCTTCTATCCCACAAAAAATCTAGGCGCATATGGCGACGCGGGAATGCTCGTCACGAATTCCTCGGAACTCGCGGCGCGCCTCCGCACGCTGCGCAATCACGGCCAGACCGCGAAGTACCTGAGCAGCGAGCCCGGCTGGAACAGCCGCCTCGATGAAATTCAAGCGACCATCCTGCGTGTCAAGCTTCGCCATCTTGCCGATTGGCGGCGGGCTCGGCGTTCGCATGCCGCGGAGTACACGCGCCTGCTGCAGCAAGTCCCGGGAGTGATGCCGCCGCACGAGCCCCAAGATTGCGAACACGTCTACCACCAGTACACGATTCGAAGCGAGCGGCGCGACGTTCTCCAGCAACACTTAGCCACGCGAAAAATCGGCAGCACCGTTTATTATCCCTATCCTTTGCATTTGCAGCCTTTGTATGCGCACCTGGGCCACATGCGGGGCGACTTTCCCCACGCGGAACGCGCGGCGCAGGAAATTCTCTCTCTGCCGATGTATCCCGAATTGCGAAAGGATCAAATCGCGCGCGTGGTGGATGCTATCGCCGACTTCGTAAAGTGCTAGGCATCCGACAATTCGAATTTATTTGCCGAGATACAGAAGCGCGAACAGAAAAATCCACAACGCGTCCATGAAGTGCCAGTAGTAAGAAGTGATTTCCGCGGCGAGAGAAACGGAGATTTGCGACTTTTCAAAATCGTGCAGCGCTACAAACAGCAGCGCCGCCACTCCCCCCAGCAAATGCACGCCGTGCGCGCCGGTGAATATGTAAAAGAAACTGCTCGCCTGATTGCTCGCGATGTACACGCCTTGCGCCACCAATCGGCGCCACGCGACGAGCTGGCCGGCAACAAAAAGAACTCCCATCCCAGTTGTCAGCAGCCACAGCTTGCGAAAGGCGGGAGCATCCCCAAGAGAAAGCCGCAAGCGCGCGCGCTCCAGAGTGAAGCTGCTTCCCAGAAGGACGGCCGTATTGGCCCAGAGAATCCGCGGCAATCGCACCGCCACCCAAACCTTGCTGCCATGATGGAGAACCAGGAAGGCGCTCGCCAGCGCCATGAAAAACATCAGGATGGAGACCATGCCGATGGCAATTCCCGTGGAGAATCGTCTCGGCGAAGGCGAGCCTTTGCGCCGTCGCTTATCGCGATCGCCGTCATCCCCGCCATCGCCACCGTCTGGCGGTCGGCCCCCGCCTCCACCGCCGCCTCGCGAATCCTTGATGATGAGTTCAATTTCCGGAGGTGCAGCTGCGCCTGCCATTCTATTCTTCCTGCCTCCTTCCAATTTAATTTAGACTAGTTTGCCTTCGCGACGCGATCCGGAGCAACGTGCTGCGGAATGAAGTCCTCGGCTGCGCCCGGCACGCCGAATTCATAGGCCCCGCGATAAACAATGGGCTCGCACGCGCCAAGATCGTCTGATGGGGTCGACAGAGCCACACTCCATTCGAGTGTCGTGGCTCGCCACGGGTTGCACTCTTTGACTCCTTCGCCGCGAAACAGGCTCCAGAGAAAATTGAACAAGAAGATTCCCTGAGCAAAAACCGTGATGACAATGCCCGCGGTAATGAACGAGCGCGCGGGACCAATCCACGCCGCGATGGCGGCCAGGTTCGCGCGAGGGTTCTTGCCCGCGTGGGACAAAAGCCCGAGCCAGTGCATGGGCATAAAAACGCAGTAGACCCCCGCAAAAGTCAGCCAGAAATGCAGCTTGCCCAAGGGCTCATTGAGGCGGCGGCCAAACAGTTTCGGGAACCAGAAAAACAACCCACCCAGAATGGCAAATGTCGCAGCTACGCCCATCACCAGGTGGAAATGCCCCGTCACAAGGTCTTCCGCGACGGCAGTGGCAGTGAGAGCGGTGTGCGCTAGAAGAATTCCGGAGAGCCCGCCGGAGACAAAAAGCGAAACAAAGCCCAGCACAAAGAGCAAAGAAGTATGGAACCGAATGCGCCCTTTCCAGAGCGTGGCAAACCAACTTACGAGCAGTATGGTCGCGGGCAAACCCAGCGAGGACGCCAGCACAGAGAACACCAACGGCGAAAGAGGGTTCAGCCCGCTCGAAAACACGTGCTGGCCCCAAACGCAAAATCCAACCAAGCCCACGCCGCAAAGAGCAAGCACAACAAGCCGTTCTTTCCAGACCGGCTTGCGCGAAAACGTGGCGATCAAGTGCGTCACGACGCCGAAACACGGGAGCATCGCGATGTAAACTTCCGCTTGTGCGAAGAACCAAAACAAGCGTTGCCACAGCACGAGCAACGCGTCGGGTGCAAGGCTTGGGGGTTGCGAGGCGAGAAGGTCCAGCGCCGAGAAAAACTGCGTGCTGAAAAAGCGATCTGAAAGAAGACAGAGGCAAGCGGCAAGCAGAATGCTGAAAATCAGCATCCCCAGGATTGCATTGATGAACCAGGCCCACACTGTCAGCGGCAGCCGCGGTAGCGTCATCCCCTGCGCGCGCAGATCAATGGTGGTCACCGCGAAATTGATCGCGCTGCAGAGAGCCGCACCGCAAAAAAGCGACACGCTGGCAACCCAAAGAGCGATTCCTGTTTGCGGAGCGATCAAAAAGGCGCTCGCTATCCCAAAGAACGAAACGACCGTAGCCCAAAACGAAAAAAGATTGAGCGTGGGAAACGCCATTTCGCGCGCGCCGATTTGCAGCGGGAGAAAATAATTTCCGAATCCCAACTGCGGTGCCGCGGTCAAAACGAAAAACACCATCAGCGACCCATGAAGCAGCGGCAGCAGGGCGTAGCGCTCCGGCGTGCCCCCGAGAGCGGAGAAGAAAGGGAGGTGTACGCTGGGCCAAGCAAGATGAATGCGCATGACCAGCGACATGGCCATGCCCACAAATACGCTGAAGAGCGCCAGCCACAGGTATTGCAGCCCAATCGTCTTGTGATCCGTGCTCAAGAGGTAGCGCGAAACAGAGCCGCCTCGCGGTGTTTCCGCGTGATTTCCGCCACTGTCGTAAGTGACCATGCTTGTCTTGAGAAAGCCTAAAATCCCAGCCCCGACGGAGCCAAGCTGAGGTTCAGGGCAGACAACTAGAATACATCGGATGGGAAAACACAAGAGGCACGGTGAAGGAATGGCGGGCGTTCATCGGCAAGCCCTAGGGGGGCAACGCGCGCGCTCCAAGAGCATTTGCGTCCCAATTGCCTGAATCCGTGATAAAACACATTCCTACCAGGAGCGTGCTTCTATGATGTTCTTTTCTTTGTGGTTTGTCCCCTTCTTTCACTTCCATCCCATTTTCATGCTTGTGTCGCTGTTTCTTTACTTCCTGCCCGCGTTTCTGGCGCGGCACCGGTCTGACTTCACGGCCATATTTCTGTTGAACCTCTTTGCGGGATGGACGTTCATCGGCTGGATCATCGCTTTGGTCTGGGCGCTCTCCTCGGAAAGGCAAGGGCCGCCGCAACCTGTCGCTGCTCCTCCTCCACAACCTCCAGCCGAGGGAAGCTTTTTTTGCACGGCTTGCGGAAAACCTTGTGCCGCTGGCGCGCGCTTTTGCAGTTCGTGTGGCGCCGCATTGCCCGCCACGCAGCGCTGAATGCCCCCGTTCTGGCGGCCGCCTTTGTTGGTTTGGGGGCGAACTCCCTGTGCAAGTACCCGAAGCGTTGTTGGCGACCCAGCCATAATATTACAAGAGTTACTAGGGTCACTTTGGTGCCTTTCTGCCGTTCGACCCCAGGCCACCAAATCAAAAGATCTCCCGTCTAATCCAGGAAATAGCGCAGTCATGCTTGGTAGGGGAGGTATAACTTAGAAGTGAAATCGTCAAGCAATTCGGGCGGGTACCCTCTTCAGGAAACCAGTTACCAGACGAATCTCACTCTCACCCGTCTCCCAGCCGCAGTGCACCAGCGATTGGCCAGAATGACCGTTTTGCGAGGCCGCGCATGCCGAGCGGGTAAGGATCATGCACAGCTACACCACAGACTCCGACGAGAGGAGATTTGTCCCTCTCATCCTGGCAGCACTGGCCATCGTGCTGGCCTGGGGCTCGTCCAAGTTTCTGGCGGCGGTGCATGTGTCGCTCCCCTGGTGGATGGAAGCTCCTTCCACCCTGAGCCTATATGGCGCGCTCTACACCCTCTTTGACAAACATCTCTGGCGGACAAGCTACGTGCGCAAACTGGGGCTATCCAAAATTCCGAACTTGGCCGGGCGCTGGGATGGCTTCTTGGCCTCTTCTTTCGACAATTTCGACAAACAGTGCGACGTGATACTGCAAATCTTCCAAAGCTGGACGCAGATTTCCATCTTTCTCACAACCCGCACCTCCATGTCGAGAAGTTGTGTGGCGGTGATCCAAGTTTCGGACTTGAATGGAGCCGGACTGGTCTACCAATATCAATGCCAGCCGCTGGCCAATGCGCGAAAGTCGATGCACATGCATTTTGGCACCGCCATGCTAAGGATGTGCAGCGACGACAACCATCATTTGACGGGCGAATATTACGCCGGGCGCGACCGCGGAACCTACGGTCAGATTTGCGTCTGGAAGGTAATGCCAAACGGAAAAGCGGAGCCTCCGAAAGATTAAACAGCCTGTCTGGAATCTTGGGACTCAGTTTTTGCCCGTAAGAATGTCACTTGCAACCACACACGCTATGGGCTCGCGAGACGCGCGATGAGGAACTGGAAGAAGGCTTCGGGGTTCGAGTTCAAGCATAGTTGTGCGTTCGGTGAATGCGGTGCGTTGGGAGGCCCCGGGTCAGGACGAGTAAACCCTTGATGGTCCACGCGAATGTGCATGGCCTCCACTGGACAAAGCTGCGGTTTAAGAATGAACGCGATGGTCATGGGATCAAACAGCGTCGGCGTTTCTTGGCCCCACTCGTGATACAGCAAAGTGAGCGCGTCCGTAATCGGCGTGCCCTGGCGAAAGAGGAAGTTGCGATTCGCAGCGTCCATTTTCAATTGAGTGGAATCGAGTGGCATCACGAACAACGGCACGCCCGCAGCAAACAGTTTCTGCGCCGAAGGAATGTCATTCTTGATGTTCCATTCGGGCTCGAGGCCATGGGGCGTGCCAGAGCCGATGTCGCCGTAACCGCGGTAGATCGAGCCGCCCATCATCACCGCGCGCTTCAGCCTGCGGAAAGTAACAGGATCTTTGTCGATGGCAGCCCCCACATTCACCAGCGGCCCGATGGCGACCAGCGTGATTTCCCCTGGGTTGCTCCGAATCTTATCCAGCAGAAACCTGACCGCATCCGGATGCGACGGCTTCGCAAAATGTCCGCCTTGCGCGTAGCGCAGTTGTGTGAATGTGGTCTTGGGCGGTGTCGATGGGCCGGCGGCCACGGGGATGTCCCCACGGCCTGCTTCACCTAGCATGCGGTCCAGAAGCTTGGCGCGCATTTCCGTGTCGCCGAAGGTCGTGGTGATTCCGAGGATCTGCAGCTCCGGGCTGCGCAAGGCCAGGGCCACCGCGAAGGCATCATCGATGTCATCGCCAATGTCCGTGTCGATGATGATCTTTTCCGTGGACGAGGTCTGCGCCGTCGCGGGCGCTGCACTCTGAGCGGCGCAACGAACAGAAGCCGCCAGCGCAGTCAGAACGCAGAGGAAGATCGCACGCAGTTTGACCATCGTCCGTTGCCTGGCCTTGTAAGTGGTGGGAAAAATCATGGTGCGGTAGAGAGGACTCGAACCTCCACGGTATTGCTACCGCCAGCCCCTCAAGCTGGTGCGTCTGCCAGTTCCGCCACTACCGCACAGTGGGATGTAAACCATTCTAGCCGTGGAACGAGAAGCCCGCAACCGCTAAGCAGTTCTCCGTTCGCAGCCGTCGGTTCTCCGTCGGGGTTCTTGGAAAAAAGATGCAACATGGTATCCTGACTGTCCTGAACGGTGCCAGAGACACCCCGGACAACCTTATGGCTTTTTCGTCGGCGCGGGAGCAGGTTGTGAAGCTGCCGGAGCCTGCTGTGACGCTGGCGCCGGCCGAGACTGAGATTTCGCAGGAGCTGACTGCGCAGGCTGCTGTCCCGCCGGAGCTTGCGAAGCCGGAGGCTGCGCAGCCGGTTGTTGCCCCGTCGGCAACGAATCATGCGTATTGGACTGCGGAACCGCCGGAGTCGTGGCCGGAGCCGGTTTCGGCGCGGGCTTGGAAACCTTTTGCAGGATGGAGCCACTTTCCACGACCCCCTTGTCTGTACGCAGGGTCATCGCAAAGGCGCAAACCATGAACATAATGGCGCACCAGGTGGTGGCTTTGGAAAGGACATTCGCGGCGCCGCGGGGGCCGAAGGCTGTTTGACTGCCCGCCCCGCCAAAGGCGCCAGCAAGGTCAGCGGCTTTGCCGCTCTGGAGCAGCACCACAATGATGAGAACCAGACAATTCAGAATAAAAAACGGCCGGAGAATCCAGGTGCCGCCCCAAGAGACGCGAAAACCTGTCGCTATGATGGCGAATCCAATGGCCAACGCGATGGCCCATTTCATCCAAGAAGGCATTTCTATCTCCTAATCATCGTGGGAGAAAATGTTCTACTTTAGATTTTCTTAGAATACGCCGTCAGGCGCAAGTCGATTCCCGCGGTTCTGGCAGGTATCACGCGGTCCCTTTGGCCCACGTCCATGTGTCCAGCTAGCTATAATCGTAGCTACATCATTCGAACCAATAATCCAGCGTTCCGTCGGACCGTTTTCCAAAGTGGCCTTCAAAGCCGCCCTCGCCGCGCAGCCCGGAAAAACCACCTGTCCCCGATCCGGGAACGACAAACCATGTCGCCTTGATCTTGCCGTTCTCGACGATTTCTGAACCTTGAAGCACGAAGGTGCCCTGGCGTCCGCCCAGTTTTCCGCGAAATCGTTGCATGCTGACGAGGGAGGCAGATTGATCGTCGCGTAGGATCTGTAAAGCCCGAACCGTTGATTCGCCATCGATATCTCCGGTGAACGTTTCGCTTAGACGGATCTCCACTAACGCCGGGCTTGCGGTTTGGTCGTAGAGCTTGTCTTCAGAACTCTGAACTGTAATCTTTGCTTCAGCTCTTGCGCGCGCACGCGGCTTCGCCTGAGATTGCCCGACCGCGTGAATAGATTCATGGTCGTTCAGTTGCGCTCTCCTTTCGTTATATTGCCGCCGTGTAACGGCATCGTTGCATGATACGGGCGTAGTTGTCTCCTTTCCTGACTGAGCGCTTGCTGCTTGCCAGGCACTGAGAGAAGTGATCGCGACTTTTGCTACGGCTCGGAAGCTCATCATGTTTCTCCCTTCACTTTGTTATTGTCGAACTCCCGGTCAATCCGTGTATTGGATTCTCTTTCAGGTTACGCACCGCGCCAAAGCTGGCGAATGCATTCTGACGGGCGCCCCGGCTCAAGATTTGGGAGCGTTTCTTCCGCGACGTCCCCCGGGCCGGATGCGGCGAGCCGTGTTTCGCGATCTGGAAGAACTCATCCTGGCCATCGGCGCCTACATCGACCGTCACAACCAGGATCCCAAGAACTTCTTCTGAACAGCCCGCGCCTCCGATATCTCGGAAAAGGTTACCCCTGCTCGTCGAGCGCTACAGAAACGTCATTCTGAATGACGCACTACATTGGTATGCCGGTCACGCGGAGCGGCTCTTGGACCGACGCGGCAATTCACATCGCCGCAAGGCGCATCAGGCGAACCGCTCCGCAGCCGATTCCTCGGTCTTTGGCAGTTTATGCCGTTGCTTGCGCGGGACGTTCCACAATGGGCCGCACTTCCACCGCGCCCCATTGCGCCGAGGGAACTCGCTCAGCAATGGCGATAGCTTCGTCCAGATTGTTCGCCTCAATCATGTAGTAGCCGCCGAGTTGCTCGCGCGTCTCCGCGTACGGGCCGTCGGTCACCAGCCGCTTGCCCTCTCGCGTGCGGACCGTGGTCGCCACAGAAGCAGGCTGCAACTGGCTGCTGGCCACGTAGTGCCCACCCGACTTCACCTCCTGCGTGAACTTCATGTACAAGTCCATGCCCTTCTGCTTTTCGGCCTCGCTGAACTTCTCCCACACTCTGGTATCGTCGTATATCAGTAGCATGTATTTCATGGGAACCTCCTCCCTTTCACCAGTGAATCGAATGGGAACCGGCAGAATCGACAGCCCGGCCCAAAATATTTATCATGCAGCATGCCTCAAAACACTCCCCCGGAGGTATCTGGTACATTAGAGGCAGTTTATCGCTCGGATTGGGGCCGCATTGTCGCCGCTCTGATTGCGGTTTTTCGGGACTTCGACGCCGCCGAAGAGGCCGCCCAGGAGGCGTTTGCGGCCGCCGCGGACCAGTGGCCCGCCTCGGGAGTGCCCGAATTCCCGCGGGCTTGGCTCATTCAAACTGCTCGCCATAAAGCCATTGACCGGCTCCGGCGCCAAGCCAACTTTCAGGAAAAGATGCAGACCTACTTAGCCTCTGGCTCTGGCCGCATCTCGGAGGAGCCAAATTACGACACGGCGGAGATTGCCGACGATCGCCTTCGCCTGATATTCACTTGCTGTCATCCGGCCTTGGCTCTTGAAGCACAGGTTGCGCTGACCTTGCGCACGTTGTGCGGCCTGGAGACGGAGGAGATTGCGCGCGCATTCCTTGTTCCTGGCCCAACCATGGCGCAGCGGCTGGTACGAGCGAAGCGCAAGATTCGCGACGCTGGCATCCCTTACATTGTGCCGGAAGCAAAGGATCTGGCAGCGCGGCTGGACGCTGTGCTAGCGGTTATCTACCTGGTCTTCAACGAAGGCTACGCGGCCACGCGTGGCGAGCGGCTCATCCGCACGGACCTCTCTGCCGAAGCCATTCGCCTGGGACGGCTCGTCAGCGCGTTGATGTCACCACAACCTCCGGCGGAAGCAACGGGTCTTCTCGCACTGATGCTGCTTCACGACTCCCGACGCGATGCGCGGCTCAATGAAGCAGGTGAACTCGTTCTCCTCGAAGAGCAGGATCGCACACGGTGGAATCAAGCGCAAATTACCGAGGCGCTTCCGCTTGTCGAAGGGGCGTTGCGCGGCGGACCAGGTCCGTACGCTCTGCAGGCAGCCATCGCTGCGCTGCACTGCCAGGCGGCGCGCCACGAAGATACGGACTGGCCGCAGATCATGCGCCTGTATGATGTCCTCGCACGCGTCCAGCCTTCGCCAATCATTTCGCTGAACCGCGCGGTGGCTGTTGCGATGGTAGAAGGCCCGCACGCGGGATTGGCCATTATGGATGCGCTGGCGGCAAGAGGCGATCTCGAGAACTACCATATCTTCCACGCTGCGCGCGCCGAACTGCTGCGGCGCAGCGGAGCACGCGAGGAAGCGGCTAAGAGCTACGCGTGCGCGCTCGAGTTGGTTGCGAATGACAGCGAACGCCGCTACCTGGAGCGGAGGCTGCGCGAAGTCCAGGCTCGCGAACGGTGAGTTGCGAAAAGCGGATCCCTCGCTTCGCCCGGGATGACCCTTCTTGGCGTCTTTCAAAGCTGCTAACAAGAAACGCGCCAGGCTGAAGCCCGGCGCTACATGAAATTCCTGACGCGAAATCTACGACGTGAAGTTTACGATGGACGCGAAGGACTTCGCGTCGAGGCTTGCTCCGCCAACTAGCGCGCCGTCCAGTTCTTCCTGCGCCATTAATCCCTTGATGTTGTCCGGCTTGACGCTACCGCCATAGAGAATCCGCAGTGCTTCCGCGAGTTTGGCAGAGAATTTTTCCGCAGCGAGCTGGCGAAGAAATTTGTGAACCTCAGCGGCCATCTCCGGAGTGGCAGTGCGGCCTGTGCCGATCGCCCAAACGGGTTCATAGGCAATGAGAACGCGCGAGAATTCGTCGGGCGTTAACAATCCAGGGCCGCCATCGAATTGCGCCTTGCAGATTTTGTGCGTTTGGCCGGACTCGCGATGAGAAAGATGTTCGCCTACACAGACAACGGGAGTGAGACCAGCGGCGAGCGCCGCTTTCGTTTTCTTGGCGACAGTTTCTTCCGTGTCGCCAAAGAATTGGCGGCGCTCGGAGTGACCGATGATGACGTAGCGGCAGCCCGCTTCGACGAGCATGCCAGTGGAGATTTCACCGGTGAAGGCGCCTTCCTTTTCCCAGTGGAGGTTCTGCGCAGAGATGGCGATGTTCGTGTTTTTCGCGGCTGCAACGGCGGCGGGAATGGCCGTGAACGGCGGAGCAACAACGATGCTGCAGTGCCTTGAGGCGGAGACGAGGGGAACAAACGTCGAGAAAAAGGCGCGCGTTTCGGCCTGGGTCTTAAACATCTTCCAGTTTCCTGCAATCACGCGGCGGCGCTTGGTCTGGCTCATTTATGTTCCTTCCTTAGCGAAACTTCTCCTCAGCTAGGTCGCAGGAAAAGATTTAACACAGAGAGCACAGAGCAGCCCGGGTGCTTTTGGACGCGAAGTAAGCCAGTCATTTAGCAGCTCTATTTGCTGGTCAGGGCTTCGACGCCGGGGAGCTTGCGGCCGGCGAGAAATTCGAGCGAGGCGCCGCCGCCGGTCGAGATGTGGGAGATTTTATTAGCTACACCCGATTGATGGACGGCAGCGACGGAATCGCCGCCGCCGATGATGGAAGTTGCGCCGGCGGTGGTGGCGTCGGCAACGGCTTTGGCAATTTCAAGCGTGCCCTTGGCAAAGGCGGGCATCTCGAAAACACCCATGGGGCCGTTCCAGACAATCGTTTTCGCTCCAGCAAGTTTCTGCTTATACGTTTCGATTGTTTTCGGGCCAATATCCAGGCCCATCCAGCCATCCGGAGTGTCGTGCACGGAAACAATTTTCGCGACGGTGTCGGGTTTGAACTCCGCACCTACGACGTGATCCACGGGAAGGAGCAGCGCGAATTTCTTTTGCTGCGCTTCTTCGCGAAGGCGCTTCGCAAGATCGAGTTTGTCATCCTCAACAAGCGACTTGCCGATAGAGTGGCCATCGGCTTTGAGGAACGTGTAGGCCATGCCACCGCCAATGAGCATGGCATCGGCAATTTTCATCAGATTTTCGACCACTTCGATCTTGTCGCTGACTTTGGCCCCGCCCAGGATGGCGACAAACGGGCGCTCGGGATTCGTGACCGCTTTGCCGAGATAAGCGAGTTCTTTTTCCATGAGCAGCCCGGCGGCCGCTTGCCGGACAAAACGCGTGATGCCGACGACGGAGGCGTGCGCGCGATGCGCGGAGCCGAAAGCATCGCAAACGAAGACACCGTCGCAGAGAGCAGCGAGTTGTTTGGAGAAGGCTTCGTCGTTTCTTTCCTCTTCGGGATGGAAGCGCACATTTTCGAGCACGAGCACTTCGCCGTCGCGCAACGCCTTGCTCTGCGCCTCCGCGCCTGGACCAATGCAATCCAAGGCGAAAGCCGCTGGTTTACCGAGGAGTTCTTCCAGCTTTTTGGCCGCAGGCTTCAGTGAGTATTTTGCATCGGGACCGCCTTTGGGGCGGCCCAGGTGAGAGGCCAGAATAAGACGCCCGCCCTTTGCAATGGCGAGGCGCAGCGTGGGCAGCGTCTCGCGAATGCGCGTGTCGTCGGTGACGACCGCGTCTTTCAGCGGAACGTTGAAGTCGACGCGGATGAAAACGCGTTTGCCTTTGAGGTCGAGGTCGTTGATGGTGAGCTTGGACATGAAATCAGTATTTAGTAATTGGTTTTGGGTTTGCCGTAAAGAAGAATTGCGCTCGCTTTCAAACCTTTTGAGGTGCAGGTCAAAATTGGGATGCCAAAAGCTTAATCAGGTCGCGGCAACGGCAGGAGTAGCCCCACTCGTTGTCGTACCAAGCCAGAACCTTGACGCAGCGATCGCCGACCACTTTGGTGTATTGGGCGTCGACAATGGAAGAGTTGGAATCGCCTTTGAAGTCGGCGGAGACCAGTTCTTCCTCGGTGTAGCCGAGAATGCCCTTCATGGGGCCATTTGCGGCAGCTTTCAGAGCCGCGTTGACAGAATCCTTGGTCGCGGGCTTGTCGACGAAGACGGTCAGGTCCACCACGCTCACGTTGGGCGTGGGCACACGCATGGCGTAGCCGTCGAGCTTGCCTTTCAGCTCAGGGATAACGAGATGCAATGCTTTCGCGGCACCGGTGGAACTGGGAATCAGGTTCAGGGCAGCGGCGCGCGCGCGACGCAGATCCTTGTGCGGCAGATCAAGCAGCCGCTGATCGTTGGTGTAGGAATGGATGGTGGTCATTGTGCCGCTATTGATGCCGAAAGTGTCCTGAAGAACTTTGGCGACGGGCGCGAGGCAATTCGTGGTGCAGGAGGCGTTGGAAATGACGTGATGCTTCGCGGGGTCGTAGCACTTGTGGTTGACCCCAAGAACGAAGGTGGCGTCGGGGCCGTCCGCGGGCGCAGAGATAATGACCTTTTTCACGGGGGGGCGGAGATGCTTCTTCGCGTCCGGGCCTTTGGTAAAGAGGCCGGTGGACTCCACGACGATTTCCGCGCCGACGGAAGCCCAATCGAGTTCGGCGGGATCCTTGACGCGGAACACCGTGAAGCTACGACCGTCTACCGAGATGCTGTCGTCGGTATGAGTCACTTTGTGCGGCAGATTGCCGAGCACAGAATCGTATTTCAGCAAGTGCGCGAGTGTTTTAGCGTCGGTGATGTCGTTGACGGCAACGAACTGAATATCCTTGTCGTCGATGGCGGTGCGCAGGATGTTGCGACCGATGCGGCCGAAGCCGTTAATGCCAACTTTGATGGGCATACTTTCCTCCGAAGATGAATCGTTAACCGCAGAGAGCGGTAACGGAGATTTTTAGTGAAAAGCGGGAGGAGCCCCTCTTTTGCGTAAGTGTTGATTCTAAAGGACCTTAAGTGATTTAGAATCAACACCTGCCGGAGTGTTGATTACCAAGGGGTTACAGCCGTACAGCATCCCAAGATCGGCTTGGTTAATCCCACCGTTCGTAACGCGAACGAGAACAGAGGAAAGCAGAACCCTCAGAGGGAGCGACGGCACCAGCCGTCCCCATAACTCTTTCGCCCTACTCACTAACAAGTATTTTAGCCCCTCTGAAGGTTTCGTCAAGGGCGAATTCGGGGTAGTCGAAGATCGTTATTCCGGAGCGGCGCGCTCGCGGAGCAGCGCAATGGTCTTCGGGTTGGGAGCATGGTGAGCAGGCCCTGGGAAACGCAGGGCATAGCCCAAGGGAGTGCATTCCACGACTTCCTCCGGCCGTTCATAGTAGCCGGGAAGTTTTGCCCGGATGGAAAGGTCGGCGCCGCGTTCCAAGAGGAGCTTTGCAGCGTGCAAGCCGCCATCATTGAATTGCGTGACCGCGTGAAAGATGGGGGTTTGCCCGCCGACGCCGGACCCATCCACTGCCGCCGGCGCATTAACCTCAGCCCCGCGATCCAGAAGCATTTTTGCGGCGTCGATGTTGCCGTACTCTGCGGCCATATGCAGTAGCGTCGCACCGCGCAGCGTGAGCCGGCGCGTCCCGGTGACGCCGAAATCGAGTTCAGGGATACGCCAATGCAGCAGCAAGGGGTCCGCATCCAGGTGTTGGGCCAAGCTGTCGAGCCGCCCTCGAAGCAAGTCCAAGACAGGCGGCAGGTTGTGCTTGGTGGTGCCGCCAGCTTCGAGAAGGATGTCGATGCAGGCGGCAAGCTGAGGCGAACGGCCGTAAGTGCCTATGACATAGTCGAGGGCCGTGCCGGGGTATTTGGGGCGTGGCTGAGGGCAATTTGGATTTGCCCCGTGTTCCAGGAGCCATTTCAGAGGGGCCGGCTCCACGGTTTCGCACGGCGCGAAGAGGATGGGGAAATAACCACTCCAGAGGGCGTTCACGTCCGCGCCGCGGGATACCAGAAGGTCCATCATGGGAATGCGATGGCCAAAGAGCGCGGCCCGCATCAGGGGCCCGTCGCCACCTTGGTGAACGTCCGAACCATGATCGATCATCCACTCGGCCATGGCGAGTCTCACAGGACTGGGCGGCTCCCACGGCACACGACACTCGGCGGCCCAAGTGAGCGGGCCATTTTTTCCATAGCCCAGTGGAGCGCGATGCAAAGCAGGGTTACGAGTCATGAGGTCCTTGACCTGCGGGAGATCGTTGGAGTCGATGGCTTGCTTGAGCTGACCAATTTCCTCAAGCGAATCGACGTGGGCCTTGATCTTCGGCCAACTGGCAAAGCCATAGAGCCGGGCGATTTTGAACTGGGCATCGGTAAGAGATTCTGCGCCGCCAGATTTGAGAAGGTCTTTGGCTTGGTCCCTCAGGTGGCGGAGGTTGGGACGCTCGGGAAGCGCACGGGGCTGCTCGGGCGAATCGGTCGACATGCGACCTCCTTTCATTTTAACGCCCGTTGTCCGCAAGTCGGGCCGAAAGAAGGTTCGCAAAGAGATGGAGAGCAAGTGGGTGGGCTTCTACCCTTTCCGCGGACCGGATGCGTCCCTAACGCAAAGGTGATCGTACCACAAGAAGGCGATGACACTTCACCTGAGGAAAGAGTGTTCGCAGCGAGCGTGCTGGTATTTAGATCCAGCCACGATTCCTCGCTGCGCTCGGAATGACATTCTCGGAGGCTTCCGCCAAGGAAGGCAGCGTCCAACTGCCGGTCTGCAGGATTGAGAAAGGCCTGAAGACCCGCCACTACAACCGAGGACTATAATGGCGAGCGATGAAGGACTGGTCACCGGCGTCGGCAGTGCGCTGGCTGTTTACTTCCGAACCGGGCAGGCACGGGTACAAAGACCCGCCACCACAAGGGCAGGGCAAAGCTGACAGGCTGCTGCCGCGGTGGATTTTTCTGCGCGCGCTGGGGCTGATCTATTACTCCGCATTTTTCTCGCTGGCATTTCAAATCAAAGGATTGATCGGGCCGCAAGGCATTCTGCCTGCAGACCAGTATTTGCGCGCGGTGGCGGAACAATTAGGCCGCGTGGGCTATTGGTATGCGCCGACACTGCTGTGGTTTTCGAGCAGCCAGCACATGCTGACGGCAATTTGTTGGGTGGGAATGATCGCATCGGTGCTTCTGGTGCTGGATTTGTGTCCGCGGGGAATGCTGGCGATTTGTTTCGTATGTTTCCTGTCGTTTGTGAGCGCGGCGCAGGATTTTTCGGCGTATCAATCCGATGGAATGCTGCTCGAGGCGGGGTTTATTTCCCTGTTTTTTGCGCCGCGAGGATTCCGGCCGGGCTGGGGCGAGGCCAGTCCGCCTTCGCGCGCGAGTTGGTTTTTGCTGCTATGGGAATGCTTCCGCATCTATTTCGAGTCGGGCGTGGCAAAGATCATGGGTGGCGATCCAGAATGGCGGAACTTCACGGCGCTCGATGAGTATTACCAGAACGGGCCGCTGCCGACTTGGATTGGGTGGTACATGCAGCATTGGCCGCACTGGTTCCACGCGGCATTGGCATTTGGAACGCTGGCGCTGGAATTGGGGCTGGCCTGGATGATGTTTTTGCCGCGGCGGTTTCGCATCGTGTGCTTTTGCCTTGTGACGCCGTGGCAAATCGGCATCATTCTTTCGGCAAACTACACGTTCTTGAACTATTTGGTGCTGGTGCTGGGATTTCTGCTGCTGGATGACAAGCTTCTGCAGCGGTTTTTGCCGAAAGGCTGGAAGAGCAAATTCCCCGAGCCACAAGAAGTGGAACCGCAGGGGGAAACAAGTACGGAAAAGCGTTGGCGAGAGACGCTGTACAAGCAATGGGCAGCCGTGAAGCTGGCGTCGACGACAGTGCTGCTCGCATGGATCTTCTACGCCACGACGGCACAGATGGTGTGGATGGTGAAGCCAGTGAATCTGCCGACCACACCCGTGTCGGCGCTGGAACCGTTTCGCATTGCAAACCGGTATGGATTGTTTGCGATCATGACGCGAGGCCGGTACGAGATCGAATTCCAAGGCTCGGACGATGGGCAGAAGTGGTTGGTGTATCCATTCCGGTTCAAGCCGCAGGATCCGGCGAAGGCGCCGGGAATTTACGCGCCGTATCAGCCACGGTTTGACTGGAATTTGTGGTTCGCATCACTGAGCACGTGGCGTGAGCCGATTGTGCCGCGAACCGAACAAGCTTTGCTGCGAGGCTCACAGGACGTGCTGCTGCTGTTTGCGGGAAACCCGTTTCCGAAAACCCCGCCAAGGCAGGTGCGGGCAGTACTGTGGCGATATTGGTTTACGACGCCGGAGGAAAAGCGCACAACGGGTAGGTGGTGGCGGCGGGAGCAGTTAGGATTGTATGCGCCAACGTTAGAGCGGGAGGACGACGGTAGAATTGTGGTGCTGCAGTGGCCCGGGATGATGGAACCACGAGAGTAGCACACCCCATTGCGTTTGGCTCAGACAGTCGCGGCCATCACGGCGCATCCTGACAAAAAAGTATACGCAGAGCTATGGCTCAAGCCGCTGCAAAGGCGCCCAAGAGTTTGGGCGAGAGGTCTTGATTTGCTATCAGGATTTTCGGGCGCCTTCGGAAGATGAAAGAATTTTGAGTAAGCTGTACATAGGTCAGGGCCTTACCTCAAGCGGGCCTTCCCTTCTTCTTTAGGAAATGCAGTCAAAACACGATAGGGCAATCTTCGCCACCCCGTCTGCGAGTTGGCCCGCAGATGCTTTTTCTTCTTGGACATCGTACCGATTCGGTTCGGCCTTAATTACTGCGGGAACTGCTCGATTTTAGTGACGTGGTCGCCGGTGAAGCGGACGAAGATGGTTTTCGACGGCGGCTGGCCGTAAATCCAATCCTCGATGTCGTTGCCTTCGGAGTCGCGCTCGCGGACTTTGTGATCGGGCTTGCCTATGGCGGCAACGACTTCTTCGCGGTCCATGCCGACGACGGGCCGGCGTTCCTGAATGGCCTTCTTCATTTCCGGCGGCAAGGTGTCGATCCAATGCACTGACGCGGAGCGCTCGTTCTGAAAATTGAGGAACGGCGAGAGAATATGTTTCAATTCCTCCGGAGTCATGTCGGGGACGAACTTATTCCACTCCAGAAAGATGGTGCTGCCCATGCCGGGCTGCAACCCCGGCGGGCCGGTTTCCTGGGTCGATTGCATGGTGGGATAAGAGCCACCGATGCCGATCTGAAGGTGATCGCGCCAGTGGTGCTTGCCGCGGCCGCCGCCATTCAGGTCGACGACAATCTCGTGGGCGCGGAATTCGAGCTGCGTGATCTGCACATTGTCACCGGAATTGACGGCGGCGCCGCGCGTGGCCACGGCGCGGTCCAGAAGCTCGGTGTTCAGCGGTTTACCCACCGTAAAGTCGAAACCCTGTTTGCCGGCAGGCAAGGATTTGACGGCCTTGGCAAATTCGCCGGAGACAAAGCGAATCAGGGCCAGCTTGGAGCTCTCCGGGAGCGGCTGGTTTGGCGTGCTGGCCCCCTTGGTCTGCGGCGGAACGGTTTCGGAGGTACTTGCCATGCTGGGGAAAATGGGAATCTCCTCGTCCGACGGAAAATTGAAAGAGGGCTTTTCGGGCGGACGAAGGCTGTTGATGCGAGGAACGTCCGCATCCATTAAAAGTAAGAAGGCCAGAGGAATAGTGTACCAGTTCGGCATACCCTGCTGCGGGCATCCACAAGTGGTACCCGCAGCCCCTATTCTATGATGCAGGAAGACGGCTGAACAGGTGCCAGATTGCGAAAAAAGTGCGATTCGCTTAACTGTACGCGCAAAGGCCTGGACTGTACCGGAGGACGGGGAATTGGGGGCTTTCGATTCGACACGTAAGCCCCTGATTCGCCGGGCTTTTAGCGGGAGACGACGTTAACTCCCTGGCGGTCGATGGTGGTGCGCAGAACTTCGCCGCCAGCTTCGACGATGGCTTTTTCGACCCGATCGCGAGCTTCGGGTTCAATCAGAAGAACCACGCAGCCGCCCCCACCGGCGCCGCACACCTTGCCCGCGAAAGCGCCATTGCGACGGGCGTTTTCGATGACCCGATCGATGGTCTTGGTGGAAATCGTGGGGAGGTTGCGTTTGCGGAAGGACCACTCCTCGCGCATGAGGCGGCCAGCTTCCTTCCAATCCGGTTTCTCGAAGGCCACCCGCATACATTGCGCGACCTCGGAAATCCGCTCGAGGCTCTGTTGCACCGCGCGCTTGCCGCCAATTTGCGCTTTGAAGACTTCCCAGTTGTTGATGCCGTGCTGGCGGGGCTTGCCCGTGTAGCAAACCAGCACGCGGCGTTCCAGCTCGTCGAGGTTGACGCGCAGTTCGACGCGATGTTCGCCGCCGGGAGGCAGTTCAATGGCCGCGGCACCACCAAAAGCCGGCGGATAGTGGTCCTGCGTGCCCGTGGGAACGTTGATGACGATGGCTTCGGCATCGCGGCTGATGTGAATCCAATCGACCTTGCTCTTCCCTGCTCCGGTGAAGCGGTCCAGCGCGGCGCAAATGGCCACAGCCATGGCGCTGGAGCCGCCGATACCGGCACCCGCGGGAGCTTCGGAATCGGTCATCAGTGTGAAGCCGCCCTGGGGACGGAAGAACTTGGCGATCTCCGCGAGGAGCGGAAGACGGTAGCGCTTGGTTTTCATGAGCGCGGCGAAACAGGGGAAGGTTTCTTCACGCTGAGTGTCGCGGGACATGAGGCGGATGGACTCGCTGCCGTTGGTTTCAATGCGGCAGGAAGCGTAGAGGGAGATGGCGGCGTTGACGGTGACGGCGCCGGGATGAAACAGGTAGAGCGGCCAGATGTCGAGTGTTCCACCGGCGAAGTCCACACGGGTTGGCGCCTTAGATTCGATAATCATGGGTACGAGTCAGCCTGGTATTTGGATTTGTTGGACGAGGTAGTTTGACGGAATGACGTGGCAAGCTCAAGGAAGGAAAGAAAGGATGTCAACGGAAAGGTAATGACCACTCGTAGCAGGCGAAGCTAGCGGCGAGGCCGGCTAGCTGCCGGCGGAAGCGGCGCGGTTACGAGCGATGAGTTGCGGGCCGTCGTTCTTTTTGACGGCGAGCGCGGGATTAGGCTCGAAGCAGCGGCGACAGCGGGCTTCATAAGCGCCCATAGCGCCGACGACGATCAGGTCGTCGCTTTCGACAAGGCGCTGCGTGTGGACCGCAGGGTTGCCACAGCGCACGCAGATGGCCAGCAGCTTGGTGATCTCCTCGGCGATGGCGAGGAGGCGCGGCATGGGCTCGAACGGGCGGCCGCGATAGTCGGTGTCGAGTCCGGCGACGATCACGCGCTTGCCGAGATTGGCGAGCTTGGTGCAAACCTCGACGACTTCATCGCCGAGGAATTGCGCTTCGTCAATGCCCACGACTTCGGTGCGGGGCGAAAGTTTGTCCATGATTTCGGAGGCCTTCGTGATATTGTCCGAGGAAATGCCCAAGCCGGAATGGGAAACGATTTCCTTGGCGGCGTAGCGCTCGTCGATGGCAGGCTTGAAGATTTGCACGCGCTGGCGCGCAATCTCCGCGCGGCGCAAGCGGCGGATGAGTTCCTCGCTCTTGCCGGAAAACATGGGGCCGACGATGACTTCGATCCAGCCCATATTGCCTTTGACGATGTCCACGGTGGCTCCTGTTTCAGAGTCGTAAGTCGTAAGTTATAAGTTTCAATCCTTAGTTCAATTCCCAAAAACGCGTTCTACAATTCCCAGAGATCCGCTTTCGGCAAGAAAAATCGCGCTAGTTTCGATTGTCGTGCGCTTGATTCACAACTCCCTAGGCTTAACGCTCGCCGACGAGAATTCCTTCTGCCAACCCCAGAGTGCGCTCACGTGCCCGCCCCCAAGGCGCCTACGGCCGCAGTGCGATACATCTTTGCATTATAGAACGGCGCGCAGGCGGCAATCACGGCGATACGAAATGCCTCCTGCCGGCTGATGAGATCGCCCGAAAGGACTCCCCAGGCGCCTTGGGCGTCCCGGATGCCGACCATTCCGGCGAACCGGTCAATGGCCACGGCAAGCTCGGTGCCATTTTCGAGGACCTCGCGGGCAAGCGTTTCCGGTAATTCGATGCCGCCAGAACGGCCATAGTGGCCGCGCGTGCCATCGGAAACATAAGCCCAGCTTTCGAGGAAAACGCGGCGGCGGTTGTTGGAAGGCACCTCGGAATGCCGGCGGACTGGGAGGGCCGAGGCTGGTTCGTGAATTACCTCGAGGCCGCCTTCCAGACCGACGAAGTAATGCCACTGCAATCCGTTCTTCTGCGCGATTTGCACCAGCGTCTCTGCTCGTTGCCGAGCGCCGCGCATCACTTCTTCCTTTGAGGAGGGAGTATGACTAACTCCGCTGTCCACTTCGAGCCCGAGCAGTTCAAATTCCGTAGCGGGAGGGAAAGAGGGAGAAAGGACATCCAAAGCTTGCTTGACGGCGTTGAGCTTCGGGCCGCGCTTGCTGCCGATGGCGATGACGGTCTTGGGCATTCTCTGTGGGGTGCGTCGCCCGATTGTAACGGCACTGCAAGGAAATTTTCACGGAGAATTTTGGGAGCCTGAGGAAAACGAGTGAGAAGAAGGGAGCGGACTATCGGATTTGAACCGATAGGCCTGGACTCGAATCAGGGACGCCGACCTTCAAGTGCGGGCTATTCTAGTGATGTTCCAAAGGCTCTCCATAAGCATGATCTCGGCCTGCTCTCTCCACGCTGGGGCCCTGGTCTGAATTGCTTTTGTCCGCCCCTTTAGCCAAAACACAGCTTTGTAGAATGGCAGGGCAGCTGGAACATGAGGGTGACCGCCTGAGTCCAGATAGGTGTTGAGAAACAGCTCGGCCGCACTGTCCAGGGCGCGGATGGAGCCCAGGCACTGCTTGGCCAGGCGCTCCAGGCTGACAATGAATTTTGCGACGTCGCGCGCGGGGTGAGCGATGTCGTAAAGATCCCAATCCAGCACCACAGTTTGGCCCTTCGTGAGAACAATCTGATGTTCGCAAAAGTCGCCGTGACCCGCGCACGTGAGACCAGCATCGAGGGATACTGCGCTATTCCTCAATCGTTCGAGCAGGTCCTCGCATTGCAAGGCCCAACCACGTTCAGCCTCGCAGATAAGGCGGCACTTGCGCTCGGCGCTGCTAAGGAATCTCTCAATCCCTGAAGTTCGACCGGACGGCGAGGCAAGCTTTTGGAAGCGCCCTAGCCATCGCCCACATCGCTCCGCAGACCTGGCACACTGCCGGGCCTCCCCGAGCTTGAAGATGTCCTTCGCCGACGTTCCATTGACCCTTTCCTGCAAAAGCAGATGCAACGATGGAAGATAAGCGACCGCGCGGGGGATCGAAAATTCCTTTTCCGGGCCAAAACCTGCTCGCCGCAGTCCCTCCATAACTTCATACAGGTCGTGACGGTCTGTGGCATAGACTTTGCCGATGAAGCGATGCCACCCGTCCTTAGTGCGGAGATCAATCTCAAAGGTGCAGTGGGGCTCCGGATGCAAGCGCAGCAGTTGTATTCGAACTTCCCGAGGGACGCCCCAAGGCCATTGGGAGGCGGGAAGCAAGCCAATTTCATTGATCAACTTAGTGTCATCCACAGCTGTGACTTCTAGAGGTGAAAAATGCAGATTGCTGGGCGCCATGGGTCCGCGGTGGAGGAAATCAACGGGGTGATGGATCGGTTCTGACATATTTCATTTCCCACTCGCCGCCGAGACGGCTCTGTTTCGAGGTTTTTCCAGCTTTAGTGCAGGTTCTTGGTAAACATTCCCTGCGCGGGCAAGACGCCACTTTGTGGGCTGGGAATGCGATACCTGACATTGGAATCTTCCTCTGAGCCCAGGAGTAATCTCTCAATCTGAAGCGCACGGACCTCCATCGAGAAGGACCGGGCGACGAAGTCGGCTGCCGCTCGGCCCATTTCGTCGCAGAGACTCTTATTCTTCGCCAGCGTGAGGAGTTGACTTTGGAACTCCTGAAAATCCTTCGCAAGGAAACCGGTGCGGCCTGCCTCCGCGGTTATTTGGCCCAATTCGGTATCCATGGTGACAATGGCGCGACCAGCGGCCTGAGCCTCCAGTAAAGCCTGATACGGGCGGTTGCTTTCCGCCTTCTCCGGGATAGCAAAGAAGTCGCAAGCTGCGTAGTACCAGCTTATTTCGCTGTGCTCCACTTCACCGGCCAGCAGGACACGTTCGCGGAGGCCCAGCCTGGCAGCTTCCTCTTCTATTTGCCTACGGCCCTCCCCATCTCCCACCAGCAGCAGGAGAGCGTTGGGGGGAAGCGCGGCAAAGGCACGCACCAGTTCGAGGACCGACTCCGCCTTTCCGGGTCGAGGATCATCCTTGTGCCGTCGAACGGAAAGGCGGCTGACACACAACACCGTGGGCGCGTCCTGTGGTAAACCGAGCACATGGCGCGCTTCCTCCCGACCAGGCAGCCGCGTCCACGTCTTTACCGCCAGCGGCAGGAAGCAGATCTTTTCTTCAGGCACGCCCCAACCGCGAAGGTGCTCGCTAGCCCCGCCCAGGTCTCTCATAGTCCGGACGGCAATGACCTTGTCTGCTCGTTTTAAGGACTTTCGGAAGCCAAAGCTGTATAAGTCTCGCCAGGGCCTCGGCATGGCGTTGACTCTTTGCTCGCCAGAGCCCTCGCATCCGAGCAGCACATACCTTTTAGGATGTTGCCACCAGCCAAACAGGTCGGGGTACTGAACCGAAGAGGCATAGACAAGCCATGCGTCTGGCGAAAATCTCTTTACCTCCCCCCGCACCAAAGCCGCTTCCGCAAGAAGGCGACGCGCAGGAAGCCGGCCAAGCCAGAAGTCGCGCAAGTCTACTCGAGAAATGATTTTCACCTCATGGCCGCGGTCCCTGAGACTCGTTAGAACGTTGGTGATGAACATCCCACTCCCCGACGTGTGCTTTTCGCCGCCAGGGCAACTTTCCAGGTAGGTTGCGCGCGGAACATAGTAGGCGATTCGCATGGTGTCTCCTTTTCACTTATTCCAGCAAGCTTTGAACGCTCGAATCCACAGTTTGGCTTTTCCGGTATTCCGGAGTCTCCGAGCACACTTGCACTGCGTCCCGATACCACCTCACAAAGCTTGTAAGTCCTTTTTCGAGAGGAGTCGCAGGTCGATACCCCAGCACGCGGCACGCTTTGGATGTATCGGCCCACGTCACGGGAGAATCTCCAGGCTGCGGGGGTCGCCATTCGCAGGTGGCCTTGCGTCCAGTCACATTCTCAAGCAGTTCGACAAGCTCGATGAGTTTCACAGGGTGGGAATTACCGAGGTTAAAAACCTCAAAGGGAGGGTTGTTTGACGGGAGCCGGAACTCATGATCAAGACTAGCCAATATTCCGGCCACAATGTCATCCACATAGGTATAGTCGCGGGCGCTCGAACCATCTCCGAAAATGGGCAAGGGTTTACCGGCCTCAAGCAACGCTGTGAACTTACGGATGGCGAGGTCGGGCCGTTGGCGCGGGCCGTAGACGGTGAAGAAACGCAGACAGATTACTTGGAGTCCAAACAGATGGGCGTAGGTGTAGGCTAACATCTCGCCGGCCAGCTTGGTGGCCGCATAGGGAGAGAGTGGCCGCAGTTCCACTTGGTCTTCAGAAAAAGGCACACAGCTCGTGGCGCCATAGACCGAGCTGGACGAACCAAAGATGAACCGGCTCACGTGAAACTGGCGGCAGAGCTCTAGCAGGTTTACAGTGCCCGCCAAGTTTACTCGCTCGTACAATTTCGGCTGTCTGATAGAGGGGCGCACACCCACACACGCGGCTAAGTGAATGACTACCTCAGGGCGATGGGAGGCCATGATCTGAGATAACTGCGCTGTGTCACAGATATCGAGGGCATGAAACTCGTGGGTACCGACGCGTTCAACAGCTTCCAAATTGGCTTTCTTCCAAGCGCAGTCATAAAAAGGGTCGAGATTATCTACGATTGTCAGTTGAGCGCCCCGACGGAGCAGGGCCTCGGCAAGATGCGAGCCAATGAATCCGGCTCCTCCGGTCAGCAGCACTCTTTGTCTTTGTTTACTCATCTCGGTTCCACATCTACCTTTGTTGGGATTTTGTTGGGATCTTCAGAAATGGTAACGCACAGAAACCTGGAGCTGGCGAGCCGCGTCAGCGGTGTAGGGTTGGCCGAATGTCGGCGAGGAGATTACACCGTTGTACTTGTCAAAATTCGCATGGTTGAAAACGTTGAAAGCGTCCCAGGCAAGATCAACGAAATGGGCATGCTCCCTCTGCCTCATTACCCGCCAGCGTTTCGACAGGCGAAGATCAACGTCTGTGTAGCCAGCGGCCCGCCCGGCATTGCGCCAAAGGCCAAGCGGCCGGTCGTTAAAAACGGTATCGTGATTGTCATCGGTTCCCGTGGTGATGTTGTAGGGAAGGCCCGACCAAGCGTTAAAGATCCCGGAAACGTGAAAACCGAACGGCAGGGAATACATGACCACCATATTAAATCGATGTCTGCGGTCGGAATCGGAGCGGCCCCAGTCGCCGTGCGGGTCGTAGTTATTGGCCGGCGTATAAAGGTAGCCGCTGGTGTCGTCAAGGGTGCGCGAGAGCACATACTGGGCCATGAGGTTGACCTTATGGATGGCACCTTTGTAGGTGACGGTTAAGGCGTTGCTATGCGAGGAGCCGGAAGCCTCGAACTGATCTATGTTGACAAAATTGGGGTTGGGAGGGGTGGTGGTCCCGGGCAGGGGGGCATTGAGGTTGCGCGAACGATAGAGGTCTACGCCGCGCATGGTGGAGAACTCCAGCGTAAGATAGTTCTGGCCGCGCCCCACTTTGCGTTCAATCGCAACGCTGCCTTGCATGACATACGGGAAGCGGATGCTGGGATCGATCGTCATGATACTAGGCGGAGCCACGCTCGTCGGCGTGATGCCGAGCGGGAACGGCTGTGGAAAGGAGGGGCAGGACAAAGGGCAAGATAGAACGATCTGCTGGATGGCCGATCCATTGTAAAGAAGGCTGTCCTGCTGCATGAGATGCGGCTGCCGGTCATAGAAAATTCCAAAGCCTCCGCGGAACACGGTGTTGGCGAGCACAACGTTCGAACTTCGAGGCGAATAGGCCGCAGCGAAACGCGGAGCAAGATTCTGATAGTGGGAAACGCCCGGTTGGAACTCATAGCGCAAGCCGAACATGAGGGACAAATCAGGCCGCAAGCGCATGTCGTCCTGGAGGAAGGAATAGACTTCGTGCGCTGGGAAGTCCACCAAAGGGTTGCCGACGTTCATCTTGAACTCTGAGGGATGGGGCGGCGTGCTCTCGAAATCTGCCAAGCTCGAAAAAATGAAGGTACCGCCAAAATTTGAGCGGTCTTCGGAGGTGAAGTACCTCAATTTGACCCCCGAACCGAACCGTAAATTGTGGCGGCCATAAAAAAGTGAAGCCACGTCCTGCATGTCCCCCAGTGTTTCAATTACGTCGCTGAGGTTCTTTTGGGCGCTGCCGAAACTGGAGGCGCCCAAGATGTCTACGGCATAGCCGGCCGACAAGCTGGAGGTAGTCTGGCGCTCCTTTTTGTAGGTAAGACGTACCTGGTTTTGAAAGGTGGTGGAAGATGTTGCCGTTTCGAGAATCCTAAGTTCATTTTCGTGGTTAAAAAAATTCGTTGCTCGGTCTGGAAGATCAAACCCGCCGATGCCCTGGTTATCCAGCTTGCTGTTCTTAAATTTATAGAATAAAGACAACCGGTGAGCGGGGAGGAAGTGACTATCGACTCTGCCGAACAAAGAGGTCGTGCGCTCGGGGACCCCGACGTTCTCTACAAACGTTCCTCCCGGCGTCGTAATGTTGTTCACCACAAGCCCCGGCGGCGTGGTGGCGTCAACAACCGCACTGTTGTTAAAGACATGGTAGCGTCCCGCCACGAAAAAGGTGGTCCCCCCTTCAGAGGTAAGCGGGCCGTCTAATTGCACCTCGCCGATTGCGCGCTGCTGCACTGGCCGCTCTAGCGCCAGAGCATTGCGGGCATCTAGCGCGGAATTGCGGAACAGAGCAAGCACGTTGCCCCGGTAACGGCTGTGGACGCCGCGCCTGGTGGTAACTTCCAGCCGTCCCTTACCAGGCCGTCCGAATTCTGCGGAATACGGATTCTGATCCACGACAACGCTTTTCACGCTCGAGGTGGGCAGATCGAGGGAACTGGTCTCCACTCCATCCACAATGAGAGTCGGTCCTGTGGCGCCGGCGACCGCGGGGTTGAGAAACAAAGAAGGAACAGCCAAGGGATCCGCGTCACGCGCCGGCAGATTCGTAACTAAATGCTCGTTGAATTGAGCCTGGCTACGATTGTCCTCCGCTAAGATCATAGATTGCCCACTGACAGTGACCTTCTCGGAAACCTGCGCGATTTTGAGCTTCACGCGAACGCGCGGTATCGCTTCAGAGCCGACAGCGATGTGCTTTTCCACCGCTTCGAAACCGGGGACGTTCACGCTCAGCACGTAGTCGCCAGCAGGGACATTCAAAAATTCAAATGCACCCTCATCGTCGGTGGTCGTGGTAAGGAGCTGCCCTCCGGTCGAGGGGGTCAGATCAACATTGACATCCGGCACCGCGGTGCCGTCAGGATCTTGAACGCCTCCGTGCACCGCCCCTTTATCTTGAGGACTCCTGGCTGGCGTGGGTTTGGAGGCGGGCGGGGCGCTTTGGTGATCGGTCACGCTCTTCGGCGATGGCGATGGCTCTTGAGCGGTTGCCGTGGCGACTCCCAACGAAATCGGCACGGGCGGTGGAGGAGGCGAGACCTTCGCGGAAACAGGCAGCGGACCGGCGGCAGGGCTCGGCGCAGTTTCCCGTGGTGCTGTCGTTGGCGCCGAGGCTTCCGCTTGAGCCCCAGGTGCCGATTTCTCCGGCGCCAAAGCGGTGGTCTTCACGCTCATTTTCGGCGCGGAATTTGCGGCCGCGACGGTGTTATCGGCCGGCCCGTGTATGTCGACCACCAGGCGATCGGGATCGGCAAGTTCAGAGACGGAGTAATCCTTCACCCGGGCCACGTCCAGCACTACACGCACCACGTCCGAGCGGTTCTGCGCCACGCGCACCGCCTTCAAGCAGCGGTCGGAAGGAATCCCGATCGGCTGGTGCAGGAGTTCATTGCTCAACCGGGCGTTTTCGATATCAAGGTAGATGCGATCCGGATCAGAGATACGGGCGGCCTGATATTGCACCCGGCCTCCGAGTTCGATGATCATTTGGGCGCAGTTGCCCGTGTTGGAGATACGCACGCGGCTCACTTCCACTTCCTGTGCCGACGGCGTTCCGCTCGCCACGGCGCGGCGGGAAGCCCCGTGCGGGGTACCCAACGCGCGCAGGTTTTGCGCGTGTTGGGGGGGAGAGCCTTGCTGTGCGCCGGCTGGCGCGCCAATCCAAAAGATGGCTGTCAGGAGGATGGGTAGGCAAAGGTATCTTGGGATCATCGTAGTTCTCCCCTCTTTTTCAGCGATGGTGGTGGCAGAAGCATGCCGAGGTATGCCGAGGCTAAATTGAAGATCGTCGAGCACGGCCCGGGCGCGTTCAACCAGCCCCGCGGTACGGGACGCCCAATCGTGCTCGAAGAGTTGGACTCGACGAACAGCACATTTGATCAACCCGATGGCTTCGTATAGACGAGCGCGCATCAACCGCTCTTTCGGCACACCGGTGGCGTAACCCGCGAAGAAACTTTCCCGCATCTTTTCCAATCCAGCCTGATGAGAGATGGCATTCCAAAACTCCCAATCGGCCAGAAGAGATCCAACATCGAGCGCCGGATCAGCCAAATGAGCAGTATCGAAATCCATCATGGTGAGCCGGTCAGGTGAGACCCAGATGTGTTCGGATTTAAGGTCACCGTGGGTGAAGGTCGGAGGCTCCTGGGGGATTCGTTCGTGGAGTTCGCGCGCGCGATCCAGCAGCGCCTCAATCGCCGAGCCCACCTCCGGAAGTAGTGGGGGAATGTGATTACTCTTCTTCGCAATCAAGCGAGTCTCAGCGGCAAAATCGTGTGGGGGCCCGAGCGGGCTGATAAGTTCCACGGGTATCTGATGCAAAGTACGAAGGGCCACTCCGAAGCGCTGTAACCACGGTGCGACCCCACCGACCTGGTGTTGCACGAAGTCACAAAGGGGCGCGCCCGCCGCGCGCGGGTAAAGAACCACTGCCTCCTCAGCCTCGTAGGCCAGTGGCCTTAAGCAGTAAGCAGGACCTCCCCGCTCTTCGAGCCATTCCGCCGCTGTGCTTGCCACGCGAAAACAGCGTGCTGCGTCTTCCCGGCGAAAGGCGCGCGCCCGGTTTTCAGCGATATAAAGCTTGGCGAATACGGTTTCGGCCCCTGAGTCAAGTGGGTCGTAACGCAGGACGTGCCCCTTGCCGGGACGATATTTGAGAGAAGTAACGCTGTATTCGCGGCTCGGGGGCCGATCGGATTCCGCAAGTCTCGTCTTCGCGAGCAGAGCGCGCACGTACTGCGGATCGGACAAGCGGACGAGTTGGCTGAATCGTGCGTCTAGCGGCGATACCGAGACGTGCATGGTCCAGTCGCGAAAATCCGTCCAGAGTTGTTGGAATGGGAACGCCACGCCACGGCGTACCGCTTCGGCTTGAATCTTGGCAAGAACGGGCGCCTCTTCGTGCGGATGTGCCTGTGCATTTGGTCCCCAACTTACAGCGATAGGGCGCGCGTAATGTCCTTTGGGGCTATCCGTGTTAACAAACGTGTTGTAATAGGCGGTGATCTTGCGACCGGGATTGAAACGCACCTCAGTCGGACGAAACGGCCCCACTGCAGCCCGGGGGGGAAGAATGGCTCTCAGACGATCCGCCAACACCTCCTGGGCGGTCGCGGAGAGCAATAGCCCTTGGACACCCTCCGCCGTGGCGCGTGCCGATAGCACGTCAGCGACGTTCATTCTTGACTTCCCTCCTGCGCAGAGCACAAAGAAAAACTAATTTTCAGCGTGCGTACTGCCGAACCCTAGTGCCCGCCGTGGCCCGGTGCTGTTTTGTTTGATCATTGCCTCGACACGATCGATGACCTTTGCCGCGTTATGCGTCCACGTGCGCCCTGAGCAGGCAGCACTGGCATTTTGGCCAAGTTCTTTACATAGCGCGGGGTTGTTTCGGAGCCGCGCGATGCAGCGGACCAAGTCCGTGAGATCACCCGGCGCAAATAGCAGGCCCGTAACTCCATCAACGACGACTTCTGCTACTTGTCCTACTCGACTTGCAATCACGGGCCGACCCGCAGCCATGTATTCGAAGAGCTTCAGCGGAGAGAAGTAGAAATTGTCCAGAGCTGGGTAAGGAGCAACAGCCACATCCATCGCGGCCACATACTGGGGTACGTCTTCATGACCGAGTGCTCCGGCGAAGGTTACTGCTTGGATTAACCCTGCGTTCTGAACTTCCTTCTCAAATTGGGAGCGCAATGGCCCGTCTCCCACAAGGAGTAAGTGGATCGAAGGATCGGCCCGGTGCAACTCCCGAAACGCGGAGAGCAGCAAGTCCACGCCGTGCCAGCGTTTGAACGTACCGACAAAGCCGATGACAAAGCGCCCCTCAAGGTTGAGACCTTGCCGCACCGGCGAGCCGTCCAAGCCCAAATGGAACAATCGCGTATTAACAGCATTGGGCAGCACATGAATACGCTCAGGTTTTACTCTTGCTGTTCGCAACTGGCTGTGCAGGGATTCGGAAACCGGGACCACCAGATGCGCCTTCCTCCAGATCATCCGTTCGACCCAACGTGCCAGCGGTGGGCAGGTTACCCCCGCCCGATAATGCTGTTGCTCGTAGGCGAAGGGCGCATTCACCTCGAGGACAAGCGGAATGGAGCATTTTCTGGCCAAGCCGAGGCCGGCCATCGCCCAGAGGCTGTAACGCTCATAAATGAAATCCGGACTCAACTGCTTCGCAGCTCGCGTTGCCGCTTTGAAGAACGTCAGATTATGCAGGACACGAACGGCATCCGGGTTGCGACGAGGAGTTCGGCCGATTGCCAGGTTGGCGGCCCGGAAGCTCTGAGCTAGCGCGCGGTTCCACGGAGAAAGAGGTGCTGACCAAATCACCGCGTGCAATTCCTCTTCGAGAGCCTGCTTGCCGTCCGGCGGTCCACAAGTCACGATGGCAACTTCATGACCGAGGTCGGCGAGAGCGCGTGCGAAGGACCGGATGTGGATGGCTGCGCCGCTCTTCCCAGCCACATCGATACCGGGATCGTTACACAGATAAAGTATTTTCATCCGCTCCCACCTGCTGGATAAGAGACAGTAGTTGTGCAGAGTTCTTTTCAATGGAGAAGCAAGTTTCAATCTTGGCCCTGGCAGCAAGGGCCAGTTGTTCTCGCAGCTGCGGCGACTCGAGTAGTCTGTTCAGCGCGTCGGCAAGCCTTGCGGGGCTGTTCGGGGGCACAAGCAGGCCCTCAACTTCGGAGCAGATCACCTCAGGAATGCCCGAAACGGGCGTGGATACGACAGGTACCCCACTCGCCATGGCCTCTAACAACACGTTGGGAATGCCGTCGCGGTCGCCGTCGGCGGCAACGACACAGGGAAGCGCAAAGAGGCAAACTCTCTGGTAAATACGACAGAGCTTTTCGTGAGGCAGGGGACCTAGGAATCTTACTTGGTGGTTCAAACCCAGCTGCCTCACCTGCGCTTCCAAGCTTTGTCGCAGTGGGCCGTCCCCAACAATCTCGACTTGAAAGCGACGACCACGCTGCCGAAGAATGTGAGCCGCTAAGATGAGGTCGCTCAGCCCCTTCTTCTCCACCAGCCTAGCGACCGACAGAATCACGGGGGGCTCTCCGTTAAGAGTTCGTGGAGAGCAGAAGTTAAACTGAGAGAGATCCAGCCCATGATAAATGCAATGGAGCTTGCCGTTGTCCGCTGACCCGATCCGAGTTGATAGATACCGCCGGTTGTATTCCGTGCAGGTGACCACGGCTTGCGCGGTTTGGGCCTCGGCCCGAAGAAGCTCGGGCGATGTTTTGACGTAAATGTCTTTGGCGTGGGCCGTAAAGCTATAGGGAATTCCGGTCAGATAATGAGCAAACATCGTGACGAGGGTTGGGTCATGCGCGAAGTGCGCGTGCAGATGAGTCAAGGATTCCCGAACGAGTATCTCTGCTAAATAAGTGGCCTGAAAGAAGCATCCAAGCACGCCCCATCGCCGGTGTCGCAAAGCTCGGAGGACGGTTTGGCAGAAGCGGACAGGCTGCCTCACAAACAGACGGACACTGGATCGTCCAGCCGCTGTAAGGTTGTGCTTAATCGAGAGACAGGTCACTTGCGCATGTACGCGGGACGCTTTGGCGTTGGGGACCTTATCTTTCGTCTCCTTGAGAGTAAAGATCTGCAAGCGGACTCCCAATCGCTCGACGCCGATCACTTCGTTCAGGATGAAAGTCTCCGACAACCGTGGCCATGCGCTCACGACATACCCCACCTTGAGCTTTCCATTTTGTTGCTTCACTTGATTGCTTCACGCAGTGGCTGCCGGGATTTGCCAATCCTCTGTGCTTCGCCGCCCAACAACTCGCCCCCGCGAGCCTGACCGTCTTATGAGGCCGGAACGACCCACTCTTAGCCTCACCTGCGCTCACTTGCTGGGTATAACCCGTTATAGCCCTGCCACATGGGTTCCGAGCGAGAACCCGGCTGAGTGTCTGTAGGCGTAAACTCGCCCCTCGAACATCTTAAGAACGCATACTCTGTTTTCAATCCGAGAAAATACTGCAAATTTCGTAAGGTAGATTCATATGGGGAAAGTATGCACATGCACGTTTCTGGACAGGTCTCGCCGTTCTCCACCGGGCTTTACAACCTTCTTGCCGCAAACAGTTGTAGCGACAGAATTTCTACGCCCCTTAGGCCTGGCCCGCGAGCCGATAACGCTAAGGGTAAAGTTGTCAGACAGTCTCAAGCCTCTTCGAAGGCACAACCGAAGAGGCACAGTTGGCCAATCTTTCCGACCCGGAAAACTCAATTCTTCGCGTCTTTTGCCTGCATTTCCGCGGGGATTATCCGGCAAAAGCCTGATTGCGTGTTACCGTACATCTAGCAAACTCTTATATGTATGCCCGCAAAAATCGCAAAAGGCGGCAGCTGACCAGCCCTAGGCAAGTCTTGGCCGAGCCATCAGGATGTTCGGGGAGTGAACGGACGGATTGACGAAGCTGCCGGTTTGGGGGAGTTGAAAAATTGAATATGAGGCAGCCATATAAGGAGGCTTTCCTGAAAGCCTTGGACAAAGCCTATCCGGGTTGGCTTGGCGACGCTCCTAGGACAGCCTTGCCGGCTTCTGAAAGGACCGAGAACCAGGCGACGAAGGCTTCGGGTGTCGACTTGACGCCAGGTGCGCCTCAGGTACCGGCGGGAACCGCACGCACAGGGCGCGAATCTCAGCAAAGGGCGCAAGGCCGGCTCCAACCGTGGATTTCGAAAATAGCAAACAGCCTAGCGAAGCTGAGCCAGCCGAACTCTATGAATCTCGAAGAAACTCTTCGTTACTTTCTGCATCTTCTTCGTCCTTACTGGCGGAGGATCTCCCTCACCCTTCTAGGCATGGTTCTGGACGCCATGCTCGGCGTGCTGCGTCCTTGGCCTCTCAAAGTGGTGGTCGATCGTGTGCTTACCCATAAACCAAGCCGCGTACCTCTGATCCACCAGTGGTTGGACGCCGCGCATTTCACGAGCATGCAAATCGTGTACGGCTGTTGCGCAGCGGTGCTCCTCATCGCGGTCATTACTGGCATAACCGCTTACTGCTATACCCGTCTTATTGGTAACATCGGCCAGCACTTTGTCTTCGACCTGCGGGGGGACCTGTTCGCCCACATGCAGCGTCTGTCCCTCCGTTTCCACGACGCCCAGAAGACGGGCGACCTCACCACCCGGTTGACATCCGACATTCAATCGATTCAAGACTTCATTACCAACGGCTTCGTCGTCTTCTGCAGCAACACGCTGTTGCTGACCGGGATGGCGGTCCTAATGTTCTGGGTCAACTGGAGGTTCGCTCTCGCGACGCTCTCGGTTACTCCGCTGATGTTCTGGCTCGTTTATCGCAACAAGATCCTCATCAAGCGCGCGACGCGCAAAGCTCGCGCCAGCACGGGACTGCTGGCCGCGCTTGCCCAGGAAACCCTGGCCTCCATTCGCATTGTACAGGGGCTGGCACAAGAGGATCAGATCGATGATCGCTTCCAGGCGCAAAGCGAAAACACCTTAGAGGCATTCCTGGAGAGCATACGCTATCAGGCGCGGATCGCGCCCGTCGTGGATTTCTTGTCGGCCATAGGGCTAACCACGGTGATGTGGTATGGCGCCAGGAGCGTCCTTACCGGCCAACTCACCACGGGCGACGTGATCCTTTTCTTTGCCTATGTGAATAACTTCTACAGCCCCATGAAGGCTATTTCGCGCTCGGCCAATACCTTCACCAAGGCCACCGTAGGCGCTGAGCGAATCGTCGAGGTTTTGCAGCATCGGAGTGAGGTCAGAGACCGCAAACGTGCTCGGCCAGCCCCGCAGTTCAAGGGCGCCATTGCGTTTCGGAATGTGTCGTTTGGGTACGAATCAGGCGTTCCCGTTCTCTCTAACATCAACCTTTCCATCGCACCGGGACAGAAACTGGCGATTGTCGGTGCCACCGGGGCGGGCAAGAGCACGCTGGTGAGCTTAATTCCTCGCTTCTATGACCCTAGCGAAGGTGCGATCGTGATCGACGGAGAAGACATTCGGAATTATTCCCTTCAGTCCCTCCGTGAGCAGATCAGTTTGGTTCTTCAGGACTCCTTGCTTCTGAGCGGCACCATCCGTGACAACATCACGTTCGGTCGGATGGACGCATCTGACCAGGAAATCTCCGCCGCGGCCAGGACGGCAAACGCAGACGAGTTTATTCGCCGGCTTCCGGATGGCTACGATACGCGCGTGGGAGAGAGGGGAACTACTTTATCCGGCGGGCAGAAACAACGAATTGCAATCGCCCGCGCCGTATTGCGCAACGCACCTATTTTGATTCTCGACGAGCCCACGAGTGGTCTGGATGCCGCCGCGGAGCGCACCGTCATCAATGCGCTTGAGCGAGCGGCGGCGGGACGTACCACCCTCATCATCGCTCACCGGCTCAGCACCGTGCGCCTGGCAGATCGCATTGTTGTGCTCGAGGGCGCTCGCATCGCCGAGGAAGGTACACACGAAGAGCTACTGGCCCGCAACGGCCGATACGCTCATCTTTATCGGCTTCAGGTCTCTCCACGCGAGGCCCTCGGCATCACGCCAGAAAACCCGGGAAGCAACCCGACGGTCAAGACGGATCCTTCTGCAATAACTGCTGAAGGAGGTTCCAGCCGCCCTAAAAAGTTGGACGAGCTATTCGGCCCCCTGTCAAATCCCTAACGAAAAACAAGAACCACAATACCCTTACGATTCTTCCGCGCACCCCAGTATGCGCGAGTTGAAAGCTACCTCGTAAGACATCAAGGCGCTGAGTTCTTGAGTTCGAGCGGGGCGGCCCCTGGTCCTATCCTAGTTGCTACCTGTACTAGAGGGCGAACAAGGTGAAGACCAATTTTTGTCCTTGTGAACAGTAGACGCTTCGGGAGAGGGAATATACCGTAGCGAGTCCAGCCAAGGTATAAGCCAGAGGCGGGCTGGCTTACCAAAGCTTCTACTCCGGTCGACTACTCTCATCATCTCAAGAAGCCGCGTGCCGGAGAACACAAAATCAAAGTAAAGAAGGTACGCTCATGAATCGTTTGGGTGTGGTTTTGTCTTTCTTTCTTCTCGGAATTGGAATTGGGATTGGGAGTGCTGGATGTGGAGTTGTCTCCGGCAGCAAGAATCCGCCTTCGGTGGCGCCCTCGATCACCGCGCAACCGACTAACGATACGGTAACGGCCGGGCAGGCGGCATCGTTCAGCGTGGTGGCCACGGGCACCGCGCCGTTGAGCTACCAGTGGCAGAAGAACGGCACGGCCATCAGCGGAGCGACTTCGGCCAGCTACACCACGGCCGCAACCACTTCCGCGGACAATGGCGCGCAGTTCGTTGTAGTGGTCAGCAACTCCGCGGGAAGCATGACCAGCAATGCAGCCATGCTCACTGTGAATGCGGCGGCGGTGGCACCCTCGATCACCACCCAGCCGGCCAACCAGACGGTGACGGTGGGGCAGGCGGCGACGTTCACGGTGGTGGCCACGGGCACCGCGCCGCTGAGCTACCAATGGCAGAAGAGCGGCACGGCCATCAGCGGAGCGACTTCGGCCAGCTACACCACGCCCGCGACTACTTCTTCAGATAACGGCGCTAAGTTCGTCGTAGTGGTCAGCGACTCCGCGGGAAGCGCGACCAGCAATGCAGCCACGCTCACCGTGAGTGCGGCAGCAGTGGCGCCCTCGATCACCACCCAACCTTCCAACCAGACGGTGACGGTGGGACAAACGGCCGCGTTCACGGTGGTGGCCACGGGCACCGCGCCGTTGAGCTATCAATGGCAGAAGAGCGGCACGGCCATCAGCGGGGCGACTTCGGCCAGCTACACTACGCCTGCGACAACCTCCGCGGACAATGGCGCGCAGTTCGTTGTAGTGGTGAGCAACCCCGTGGGAAGCGTGACCAGCAATGCAGGCACACTGACGGTGAATGCAAGTTCGACGGCGCCCTCAATCACCACCCAGCCGGCCAACCAAACAGTGACGGTGGGACAAACGGCCACATTCAAAGTAGTGGCTGCCGGCGCCGCGCCGTTGAGCTATCAATGGCAGAAGAACGGCACGGCCATCAGCGGAGCGACTTCGGCCAGCTACACTACGCCCGCGACCACCTCCGCGGACAATGGCGCGAAGTTCGTTGTAGCGGTCAGCAACGTCGCGGGGAACGTGACCAGCAATGCCGCCACGCTTACGGTGAACGCGGCGGGCACGATGCCGCAGTTCGGGCACGTCTTCATCGTTATCGGAGAAAACAGCTCCTATAGCAGCACCTATAACAGCAGCAATATGCCGTACTTGACCTCACTTGCGAATCAGTACGGGCTGTCCACCAAGTATTGGGCAGACACCCATCCTTCGATCGGCAACTATGAGGTCATGACGGCGGGACAAATCTTTACCAACAACGACAGCGCCACGCCCTCCAGTATGCCCCTCTCCGGCGACAACATTGCCTTCGAGGTACAGCAGGCCGGCAAGACCTGGAAAGACTACGTGGAGACGGGTATGGGCTGCGGCGCCGTGCACAGCGGGAACTACATTGTACGCCACGACCCGCTGCAATACTTTACGAACATTAACAAGGCGAATTTTGTTTGCATCAGCCAATTCGCCACGGACCTGGCCAACAAGGCGCTGCCGAACCTTTCCTGGCTGTCGCCGAACGGCTGCGATGACGCGCACGACTGCTCGGTCGGCACGTTCGACAACTGGCTAAAGACCGAAATCGGCCCGCTCCTGGCCAGCAGCTATTTTCAACCGGGAGGCGATGGCTTGCTGATCATCACTTGGGATGAGAACGACAAGTCGGGCAGCCCCAACTGCTCTACCACGACGGTTGGGCAAGGCTGCGGCGGTCAAATCGAAACGGTGCTGATCAGTCCGGTCGGCAAGCTGGCCTACAAGTCCACGGCCGGCGACCCCGCTAACTACAACAATACCTACGATCACGCCAGCATCCTGCGCACCATCGGTGAGGCGCTTGGACTGACGAACTTCTCCGGCCTGGGCGGAGCCGCTTCACGCGTGCCCATGGCGGACTTCTTCTAAAGCCCACTCCGTAGAGGCACGGGAAGCACGTCAGACGGGCGCTGGCATCAGCTGGCGCCCGTCTAGTGTTGTTGAAAGCTCACGCAAAGCTCCTCTAGTTTTGTACACGGGCCATTGTGTCGCGTTGCACAGCCGCGACAAAGTACGGCGGCATGAGCAACCGGATGCGTCAAGCGAATGCCGAGAAAAACGTGAGGGCTGTTAAGTTCGTCTTTTGTTCGCCTGCAAAGGGTTTCAGTAATCTCCTTGCTCTTGCTTGAAGCGTTTCTACGCGACCCTGCCAGTTAACACCGGATTGCTATTCCCTCGCCTTTCACAAACATTTGACACAGCTCTCATTAAGGACATTTCGAGGTTATCGAAGGGTTCGGGTGGGAGTTGCGGCGGGGAAGCATTGTGTGCTCAGGTTGTTCCTACCTGTGACTGTTGCCCTGCCGATGACTGCGCTGGGAAGTGCTTCACCGTTATGGGTTCAGCGTAATGCCCTTCGATGAGCGATACGGCGCGGCTAAAAAATGCGCCTTCCTGCGAAGGATCATTGCCGACGCCCATCGAGAGATTGCTACCGAGCTAAGTCGGCGCGCTGCTGGGGCCGGATACGGAGAGAGGAACAACCGGGGCCGCGTTTTGCCCAGTCCAGACAGGGGACGCGAATGAATTATTTCGAGACGGACGGCAACTCAACATGCGTGATGACCTATTCTCATGACGGATTTGGACTCGGGCATCTCCGCAGAAACACCACCATCGCTTCAGTCCTTGCTCGTCAGGTTCCCGATTCCAGCGTGTTGATGCTGATCGGGTGCCCTTCGGGAGCGGTATTCAAGCTGCCGACGGGTGTGGACTTCATCAAGCTCCCCTCCGTGATCAAACGCAACACGGGAGTCTGGCTTCCGTTACGCCTGCGCATCGGATTGGAAAAAACCAAGGCCCTGCGAGTCGCGACAATTCAAGAGGCCGTGCGCGTGTTTCACCCGCAGGTCTTGCTCGTGGACCACGTTCCCGTCGGCATCTGGGGGGAGTTGCTTCCTTCTTTGCAAATGCTGAAAAGAAGAAGCGATGCTCCCAGGATCGTCCTGGGCCTCAGAGACATCTTGGACGCCCCGGAAGTTACGCGGACCCTCTGGGAACGGGAAGGAACTTACGAAGCGATTCGCAGGTACTACGACGAAATCTTCATCTACGGCCGCAAGGAGATCTTCGACACCGGCGCCCACTATGGACTGGATGGCGAGTTCGCGCCGAAGCTGCGTTACGTCGGGTACGTCTGCGAACAGGAACCCTACAAAAGCCAAGACGAGATGCGCAACGAGCTCCAGGTAGAAAACAAATTGCTGGTCGTAACCGGAGGCGGGGGAGCAGACGCTTTTCCGATGATGCTGGAGTGCATGAAGGCTTTCAAACTGCTGGGAGCGAACTCCGAGTTGGAAGCCATCTTCATCACGGGCCCCTTGATGGAGAGCGGTCAGCGCGAACACCTCCGCGAATTGGCCAGAGGGCTAAAGGCTCGCGTGTTAGTCCACGTGGACGACCATTTGAACTACATGAATGCGGCGGATTTAGTGGTCACGATGGGGGGCTACAACTCTCTGTATCAACTCGTGCGGCTGCGCAAGAAGGGGCTGGTGATTCCGCGACCGGGTCCCAGCGCCGAGCAACAAACGCGCGCGCGGCTATTCTCTCAACGAGGTCTCGTCGATGCCATATTTCCAGGAGAACTCTCTCCCACGAGGTTGGCCGACAAACTCATGGGCGACTTGGAGCGGACCGACTATCCAATTTATGATCCAGAGATGGACACCGACGGAAGCCGGAAAGCTTCCGACCGGCTGGCCGAGCACCTCACCGCAGCCCGCATCTCGTCCCCAGCTTGCTACATCTTGAAACAATCCGACACGTGGCACGGAACAGCCGATGCTTCGCTTGATAGAACGCTTCGAAGCGGAGAATGACGTGAAGTTCCTAACGGAGATCGTTACGTGCGCCATCTCCACCGACGGAAGTCTGCTCCTGATTCCTTTCTAAATGCAAAAAGAGCTCCAAATGGGGCTCGATAGAGCATATCCAAACGCAAATCTTCAACGTGCCCCCCTGGAAAGCAAGGCACAGTGCAGGTCGCCCCAAAACCGATCGGGCGTGGCGTGAACTGAGGTGATTGATTTTATGGAGCGGCCTATCGGAACGACATCTGAACCTTGACAGGGTTGACAGAACAATTCAAAACCAAAAACGCTGGAAATGGCGGAATTTGAAAGCGATTCAAGGAACCGCAAATGCGAGATCCGCTGAACTCGAGCCTGCGCGGTCTTTTCACTAAACCACCCTTGCATGCACGATTTCCGGCAGTTTGTTCTCAATTTTTCGTCGGATAGAGAACGAGGAGATTTTGGGGTTTGTCAGGTGAGGGGCCTGTGTTTGAATGCGCGTCCACCTGAAGAGTAGTCGGCCACAATTTGCCCGTCACCAAAGAGCTTGTACTTGTAAGTGGTGAGGCCTTCCAAACCCACGGGGCCGCGTGCGTGGAGCTTGCTGGTGCTTATGCCAAGCTCGGCTCCTAGCCCATATCGGAACCCGTCGGCGAACCGCGTTGAGGCGTTGTGATAGACGCCCGCCGCATCGACATCATCCATGAATCTCTTTGCGGCTTCATGATCTTCTGTAACGATCGTTTCCGTGTGACCGGAACCATACCGTTGAATGTGCCCTATGGCGTCATCAAGGTCGGCAACGATCTTGACCGACAGAATCAAATCCGCATATTCCGTTGCCCAGTCATCCTCGCTTGCGGGGAGAATGTCCGGTTTCGACACCAGGGCAACGCTTCTCGAACAGCCACGTACCTCCACTCCGGCGTCCCTCAATTTCGAGAACACTCGTGGCAAGAACTCGCTAGCAATGTCCTGGTGGATAAGCAGCGTTTCCGCTGCATTACAGGCCGCAGGGTATTGAACTTTGGAGTCGAGAGTGATTCTCAGGGCTTTCTCGATGTTAGCGTTGCGGTCCACATAAACGTGACAGATTCCTTCGCCATGTCCCAGGACCGGGATGCGAGTGTTCTGAGCCACAAATCGGACCAACTCGCGGCCCCCTCTTGGAATAATGAGGTCCACCTCACCCTCCAATGTTAACAGCTCCTTTACGTCGGCACGGGTCTGAAGCAGGTGAATCGAATCCACAGGAGCAGAAGTAAATGCGGCAAGACACTCGCGCCAGGTCGCAACTAGGGCTTGATTGGTGTGCGCCGCTTCTCTCCCGCCCTTGAGAAGGACAGAGTTGCCTGACTTCAGGGCTAGTGCAGCTACCTGCGGCACTACGTCGGGCCGGGATTCAAAAACAATTCCAATAACCCCCAGCGGACACGACTCCTTGCAAAGCACCAGCCCATTATCGAGCTCCGTCACGGCTAAGCGGCGGCCAAGTGGATCGGGCAATCTAGCCACATCGCGAACACGTGTTGCCATTTCGAAGATCCCATTCTTGGTTACTTGAAGGCGCGCAAACATTGCAGATGACATCACTCCGGCTGCGACAGCAGCCTCGGCAACGCGGCGATCGTTCTCATTCGCTTCTAGGATCTCCCTTGCGTTGTCTTCAATGCCCTTGGCGACAGCGATCAATGCCGCGCTTCGAGCCTGATTCGGGAGTTTAGCGAGCGCCCGGGAGGCTGCTCGTGCCCGGCCGGCCAGCTCAGCGGCAGCCAATTGTGGGCGTTGTTGGGAAACGTAGGTCATGATCCCTGCAACAAAACAATGTTATCGCGTCTGATGAGAACACGCGACGCCCGCCGTCCCTTGGCCGATCGAGGATTTTCCTTTGCAACTCCATCTTCGACATCGTGGCTCGCGCAATCAGCGATGCCGCGCGCGAACTCATTCCCGTTGCGATCGACAACGCTGACAACATCCATCGGGGAGAATGGTCTGTCGATCCGAACAACGCCTGAAACAAGCAAGCTCGCTTTTCCCTGTGTGATTGCCCGTTGCGCTCCTTGATCCACGACTGCTCGCCCCCGCACCTCGGCAGCGTAAGCAATCCACCTCCGTTTTCCTCTGATCCGTTTGGCAGGCAAAAATGCGGTCCCGACTTGATCTCCGGCAAAGACCCGGTCGAGAATATTCGGGCTTTGTCCGTTCGCAATCACGGCAGTTCCACCGCAGTTCATTGCGATTTCCGCCGCTTCGAGCTTTGTTATCATCCCTCCGCGGCCGCTTGGGGACGGGCCAGCCGCCAGGTTTTTCAGCTCCGCTGTGACTTCCTCAATGAGCGGGATGACTTCGGACAATGCTCTCTTATTAGACGTTCCGCCCGTTTCCGAAACACTTCTCGCCAACAAGCCATCCACATTCGTCAACAGGACGAGCGCGTCGGCTTCCAATCCGCTCATCACCAATGCAGCTAGCCGATCGTTATCGCTGAAGGGCACGTTTCTTGTCCTCGAGGCGACAGATTCGAGCTCTCTCGTAGAGACCGTATCGTTTTCATTGACGATCGGCAGGACTTTGAGTCCCAGCAGCCTTTCGATGGTTCGCCGGAGATTCGTGTATCGTCCCCAATTGGTAAAGTCCTCCTCCGTAAGCAATACTTGAGCGACTCTGACGCCCCAAGCAGCAAACAGATTCTTGTAAGCTTCCATCAACAAGCTCTGACCAACAGCGGCGCACGCCTGCTTCGTCACCATATCGTGGAGCCGCGAATGGTGAAGCCCTAGCAAATTTCTGCCCAGCCCAATCGCTCCCGAGGAAACGAGCACTACTTGCCGACCGTCAGCCATCAATCGGGCCGTGGAACCAACGATTGGTTCGACACGCTCGTTGCACAGTTCGCCTTGTGGGCCGGTTACGGTTGATGTGCCGACCTTAACGACAAGTCGCCGCGCTACTCGCAGCCGCCCTTGCCGCTCGTCCTCAGGCCTCTTATTTGGTTCTTTCACTCCCATTCCGATAGGCGATATGAGTGATTAGGTACCCGCAATGTTGTTGTCTTTGGCCTCTTCAATAGACTACGCGAACGTTTTGTTTTATTGAAGATTTACACAAATTAAGTTTGAACCTGCCCCGCGCTCTGACCGTCCTACGCGTAGCCTACAGGCGACCGCTCGTCCTTTGTAAAATCACTGCGTAGTAAGTGAACGGTCCCGCGGTGATCCTGGCTGCAAGCCAGAATAATCTCCCGATTCAGCTCAAATTCCCGATAACCTCGTTTCTGGACAGCTTCCAAGGATCCGCCTCGCAGCTACCGACGTTTCGTGCCGTTCTTCAAGGCACTGCCCGGCGAGGCAAACGGAAGCGGACCGAGCAATCGGGTCTTCTCGTATACACTTGGGTCGCACTTCTAGAATCCACCGTTCTAGCGGTAGATTGGCCAGTACTGGCTCCGCGCTGTTGCGGCCATGCTTCTTTCGGGACGGATTGCGCCCAAGACTGACGGCTTCCGCAACATGACAGAAGTGAACCGGATCTGCAAGGAAGCAAACTTCGACCAATACTTACTCGAAGCGACGAGCCGATTTCTGGTTGCTGCGGAAATCATCCGGCCGAACGAGCAAGAATCCAGCTACGAGCCCGGTAAGTCCAGCGATGCTTATTGGAACCACGAGTTCGAGCGTTTGCGGGAAGCAGCACGCCACGGCTTTTTCGAATTGGTCCAGCGGTTCGCCCCCTTTCGCGTGTCGCGGACCAGCTTCGCCTCCCATTCAGGGTTGGACGGCCTTGTGGCTTTGTTTGCGGCAGCGTTTGAAGGGCGATCCCGGAAGGGAAAGCCGGCCGCGTTGTCCATGGGTTCGGCAAGCTGCCCTCTTCGGACTTCATCGATCTTGGCAAGCAGCTCGACTTCGAGGATCTCGAGTTCAACGCCGGAAGCTGGGACGCGTGGCTCGATGAGCCGGGGCAGAAGGCCCTGCTTTCCGCGCTTTATGATTCCGGTTGGGCCTATACGGCGTCCGCCCAAGGCTGCAGTTGTCTAATAGTAAAGCTACCGAATCGGTAATTTTAATAAACTGTTCTTCCTTGCATGTTGAGCTTCGTGTGCTCGTAATACAAGAATGCCTAGGCTGACCGGCCTCGCCCGGCGGCCCGATTCCTCCTGCTGGGAAGTGCTTCTCCCGAGCTCGTTCGGGTGAGCTCCGAGTCGCTCGCCGGAAGAGTTGCCTTCGTGGATATGAGCGGTTTTGGGCTGCACGAAGTCGGCGCGAAGGCAATGCGCAGGCTGTGGCTTAGGGGCGGATTCCCTCGTTCCTTTCTCGCGCGCAGCGAGAAGGAAAGCGCCGCCTGGCGCCGCGACTTCATCCGCACGTTCCTCGAACGCGACCTGCGTACTTTTGGCATTGATGTTTCGCCGCGTGCGCTGCGCCGCCTGTGGACGATGCTGGCTCATTATCATGGGCAAGCGTGGAACGCCTCGGAGATCGGGCGTTCTCTGGGCGAGGCGCACACCACGATCCGGCGGCACGCAGACGTTCTGGTCGGGGCGTTGGTGGTTCGCGAACTGCGGCCGTGGTTCGAGAACCTGGGGAAGCGTGAAATCAAATCGCCCAAGCTCTACGTTCGGGATTCAGGCGTACTTCACTCGCTCCTGGGCACGGAATCCTTTGATGCCCTCGAATCACATCCCAAGCTTGGCGCTTCCTGGGAAGGATTTGTGATCGAGCAGATTCTGAGTCTGACCGGAATCCGCGACGGATACTATTGGGGCACCCAGGCCGGAGCGGAACTCGACTTGCTCTTAACCGTGAAGGGCAAGCGCGTCGGCTTCGAAGTCAAATATGCCGACGCGCCACGGATGACACGTTCGATGCGCATCGCGCTCGATGATCTCGAACTCTCGCCCCTCTATGTCGTGTATCCGGGGCGAGACCCTAGGTCTGGCCGATCTGCTGGCGGAGATCGGATCGGTGCGTAAGGCACGGCGTGAAAGATCAGGTGGAAACCTTCTCTGAAGCACCGAAACAGGACAGCCCGATTCCGCTGCTCTCGATCAAGAGGGGCCGGGACAGATCCGGCCTCTCGGTGTGCCCAGGGACGTACTGGATCACAGCCACGACCCTCATCACCGGCGCAGCTGTGGGCACTTCAACCGCCTCACTGACGATACCCGGTCATCAGTATCGGAAGGGCCGACAGTTGCCCTTCCGCCTCGCAATACAGAAAAGTTCGAAAATCGTCTCTCAGGGCGCGCCACTTTCATTCCCCTTTGCATTCTGGCGATAGCCTCATATCTGTTTAGAACTCGATTGCTCAACACCTTCTCATTCAACCTGCTAGAGGAATCCGATGCATGAGTGAGCAGAAGCAAAGCGCCTGGGAGAGTCGCGGAGGCGCCTTTACGCAGTTTGTCGTGGGGGCACTCCTCTCCTGTACGATGTCCCTTGTTTGGCCCAAGCCTCATCCCATCAGTCCTTGACCCCGGACCGGGGAACGTACCAGGGATTGTCGGTTGGTTGTTCAGGCTGTCCCATTTGCTCGGGAATTACTACTTACAGCTGGCGACATTTATCGTCTTCGTTTGCCTCGCGGTGTTCAGACGGCGGGGTGCGTGGACTTATGCGTTCTTGTCGGGCTGGGTTTTCTCGGAGCTAGCTACCTTTCACTGGCTAAGGTAGTTCGAGATTTCACCCTGCGGCAACGCTGCCACAAAATCGACGAGAAAGGTTCTAAAATCGTCCCCTTGGGCGCGCGTCGCTGGCTCACCTCCTTCGGGGGTTTGTACGGTTGACTGGACTCCATCCGATGTGACACAATGAGTCACATGAAGACCATTACTATCCGCGAGCTTCACCAGGAAACAGGGCGGTGGGTCCGGCAAGCGTCAGCGGGAGAGGTGTATGTCACCGAACGGGGGCGCCTGGTCGCCAAGATTGTGCCGGCGTCGCCCCTGCCCACCAAGCCGTTCTTCGCCAATCCTCGCTTTACGCGGGACTATCTGGCCCACCGCAAATCCCTGCGCGGTGGATCAGATTCGACGGAAATCATCAGCCAAGACCGCGACCGTGAGGTGCTGTGATCTATTTCGATACCAGCTATCTGGTCCGCCTCTATTATCAAGAACCCGGTGCGGATGCGGTTCGCGGCCTTGCGGCAACGGACCATGTGGCCTGTGCGGGCCACGGGCAGGCGGAAATGATGGCCGCCTTCCATCGGAAGCTGCGCGAAGGGGCCATCCGGCCAACGGCGTATGCCGCCTTAGTGAACCAAGTTGCGGTGCATATCAAGGCGGGAGCTTTCCAGTGGCTGGCGCAGGATGGGGAGATCCTCTCCCGCGTCAGGCGCGTCTATCAGAATCTGCCAGCCTCGGTGTTTCTGCGCGCGGCCGATGCCATTCACTTGGCTACGGCTGCCGAGGCGGGCTTCCGCATGATCTATTCCAATGACGCGCATCTGCTGGCGGCGGCAAAACATTTCGGCATCGCGGGAAAGAACGTGATCCCCTAGAACCTCTCCCTTGGGTCGCCCGGTAACAAAGCCCTTGCAGAACGAGGGTTTTGCAAGAAGCTGTATTTGCAGCTGTTCACGCCCAAATAGGTCGTTGAATACTCACGTTCCGTCTTCGATCTCTCGCTTGACACCACCGCGACGGTCGCCACTTGACTCCACGAAAAAACTCTCGGGCACCCGTATTTTCTTCCTTTCGTCTGCAAGCAATTATCTGGCATGACAAGCGAGATTCAGCCGGACAGGCTCGAACCAAGCTGGCCCGCGATACTCGGTCAGTTAGGTCGCGAAAAGTTCCGGCTGGACGTGTCGCAGCTAAGCGCCAAGGAATTCGATCTCATCCACCAATGCAGGGCAGGCTGCCGACGCCGGGTCGAAAAGGACCTTGCGATGAGCGGACCGATTAGGCCATGGATCGTGGAAGTGTGTGAACGCGGCCTAAGATGCCGTGAGGCTTCCCAGAAGCCTGTACCTATAGACGGCGCACTGCTTGATGGTCTGCGAGATTGGAGCACGCAAGCACCGTACCGACAGCCGGGTGATTGGGTGTTTGCCAGCCCCGTCATGGATGGCAAGCAACCGTATTGGCAGAAACAATGCTGAAGTGCTACGTTCATCCCGCCGCGAAGCGCGTAGGCATCACCAAGGTTCTCGGATGGCATTCCTTCCGTAGAACGTTTGCAACGCTTCTAAGAGGCGGCGCTGAAGACTTGAAGACAGTCCAAGAACTGATGGGGCACGCACAGTCTCTAACCCCGGCCAAGCCAGCCGCCCATCGAAAGTTGGTTGAATTGATTCGGCCAGCAGCAGAGACAGCAAATGGTCCTTTGTAGTCCCACGCCGAAAACCAGTCGCTGTAAGTGATTGATTTTATGGAGCGGCCTATCGGAATCGAACCGACACCTGAACCTTGGCAAGGTTCCGTACTACCACTATACTAAGGCCGCTTAAGTGCCTTCCTCTTTATAACATGCCGGATAAGCAGCTACAAGAGCGCGCCCGCCCAGACCGCCCAGAGAGCCAATGCGGCAGGGCACGGGACGGAGAGAAATCAAGAGACCTGAGTAACGCGAGCTGTTTTCACCACCGGTGAGCGACGCTGGCGCTCGGCGAAGCGCGTGGCCTTGTCCTTGTCCGTATACACGCGACCGAACTTCTCCCCATCGGCGTAGTAAACACTTACCAGCCAATGATGGTGTTTACGGCGACGGTCCCGGCCAAATACGTCCTTATCTTTCGAATCTTTCGAAGCATCTTTTGTCACTGTGAGCATCCCTCTCTTTGAAGGATCAGTACGGCACTATCGCAAGGAAGCGCGCGCTGCGCAAGTACCAATAGCAATACTAACACGCCACCTATTACACCAAAAAATAGGCTGAGGGGAAACCTCAGATGTCCATGAACGAGTAAATAAAGAGGACTCTCCGGGCGAGGCTGCACATTTCTAGCGTGTTTCGATGAGCTCCGGGCAGTCTGCGCGCCAGGTTGCGAGAAGCCGGCAGTAGCTGGCCCTTGGCAGCGAAAAAGGGCTTTTCGTGGATTCGGCAAACCGTGACGACAGGCCAATTTGTCTACAAACGGCGCACAAATTGTTGCAACCCATGAAACATTTTTGGGTTTCTTTCGTCTGTATAGGTGAGGAGAAGATAAGCTGGAATGTGGCGGAGTAAAACCATGACGATGCCCATCACAAAACAACCGCCCCTGTTGGAAGATTTGCGAAACCATTCGCAGGAGCAGGTTGCGGAATTGCGCCAGCTTTTGACCGTGGGAGCTCGGTCGAGACCCGATCCGCGCCGGCCAGGTTTCTATGAAGTAGAAGGCCGCGGCTACACGTACTACGTGTTCAAGTATCCGTCCGGCACAAAAGTGCTCCTGATCGCTGTGTGGGAACGCGACCCGGTCGCAGAAATGGTGGCGTGCTCCTGCCCAGCAGCTTGATTTTCCTGGTTCCCTTGAGCGAGAAATAGAAAGCGCCCCGGCTTCAACTGGGGCGCTTTTTCAGTCTTCGTCGAGGCTCAAAGCTGCGGAGTTAATGCAATAGCGCAAGCCCGTGGGCTGGGGGCCATCGTCAAACACGTGCCCAAGATGAGCATCGCAGCGGCTGCATTTCACCTCGATGCGGCGTATCCCGTGGCTGGTGTCGGATTCCTCCTCGATGGCGCCTTCGCCGGCAGGAGCAAAAAAACTCGGCCAGCCTGAGCCCGAGTGATATTTCGTCTCCGAACGAAACAGCGGTTGGCCGCAGCAGACGCATTTGTACGTCCCGGGCGTTTCCGTATCTTCGTATTCCCCCGTGAAAGGGGGCTCAGTTCCCTTTTGCCGGGTCACATAATACTGATTCGGCGTAAGCTGTTTTTTCCAGGCCTGCTCGTCTTTTTTAACCTTTTTAACGTTGTCTGCCATGTCGATTTACCTTCCCCATTACTTTCCGTCCCATGTTAGCAGGAGGCGATTCCGGGCGAAAACCGCGCAATGCGTCCGTAAAATCATGCGCGCTGCACGCGCTGCAGGTGCTGATTGACACGCGCATGGATTTGCTTTATTTTTGAGCTTGCAATGGACCTCATGCACACAAGCCGGGCGCGTCGACACCATCATCACGGCCAAAGGCCGCGCCCGCTGAGGTGTGCATAGCAATCCGCTAAACAAAGCACTCTTCGGCCCGCCGGCACGACCAAGCCTGGCGGGTTTTTTGTTTTTGAACCGCGAAATTCGGAGGCAAAGGAAATGAACATCGACTTTCAGAAAGGCGGCGGGCTGGTGCCAGCCATTATTCAAGACGAACGAAGCGGCGACGTCCTGATGCTTGGCTTCATGAACGCGGACTCGCTGAAGGAGACGCAGCGCTCCGGCGCAGTGGTGTTCTTTAGCCGCTCCCGAAACAAACTTTGGAAGAAAGGCGAATCCAGCGGACACGTTCTGCGCGTCCGCGAAATTCGCGTGGATTGCGACGCGGACGCTTTGCTGGTGCGCGTCGAAGCTGTCGGGCCAGGCGTCTGTCACGAAGGCTATCGAAGCTGCTTCTTTCGTGCCGTCGAACCCGGCGGAGATATGAGGGTCATTGCGGAACGCACGTATTCGCCGGAAGAAGTTTATGGATCGGAGAAGCGCCAATGAGCCTGTTGAAGCTCGGAATACCGAAAGGCAGTTTGCAAGAAGCAACGCTGGATCTTTTTGCGCGAGCAGGCTGGAAAATCACGCTGAGTTCGCGGAGTTACGTACCCGCGATTGATGACCCAGAAATCGAATGTTTAATGGTACGTGCCCAGGAAATGGCGCGCTACGTGGAGTCAGGCACGTTGGACGCCGGAATCACCGGGCACGATTGGGTGGTGGAGACCGAGGCAGCTGTCGAGGAGCTTTCTGAGTTGGTTTATGCCAAGCAGCGACTGGCGCGAGTGCGCTGGGTGCTGGCCGTTCCGGAGGATTCACCGGTTCGCGGGCCACGGGACTTGGAAGGCAAAGTGATTGCCACCGAGGTCGTGCAAATCACAAAGAAATACCTGGCGGAGCACGGCGTAAAGGCACGCGTGGAGTTTTCGTGGGGCGCGACGGAAGTAAAAGTGCCGCAACTTGCGGACGCCATTGTAGAAGTGACGGAGACGGGCTCGTCGCTGCGCGCCAATCGCCTGCGCGTCGTGGATACAGTTCTCGAATCCGCGACGGTCTTCATCATGAATCATCCTGCTTCCGCAGACTGCTGGAAGCGTGAAAAAGCGGAAAACCTGATCTTAATGCTGCAAGGCGCCATCGCTGCCACAAGCAAAGTCGGGCTGCTCCTCAACGTACATCGCGACGATCTGCCTGGAGTGCTCGGCGTGCTTCCTGCGCTCAAAAAGCCGACGATTTCTGCGTTGAGCGATCCGGAATGGGTGGCCGTCAACACCATCATCGAAGAAGCCGTGGTGCGGCAGATTCTGCCAAGACTGAAAGCGGCCAAAGCCCAGGGGATTGTCGAATATCCCTTGAACAAAATCGTGCTGTGATGCGAATCCTGAAGCTCACACCCCAGACCGAAAAGTTGTTGCTGGCGCGCCGCGAGCAGCAAGACGCCGAAGCCCAGGCGACTGCCACAGAAATTGTCGCGGACGTGCGCAAGCGTGGCGATGCCGCACTTTTTGCTTACACGAAGAAATTCGATCACACAGATCTGGGTAAGACCGGAGTTTGGATCACACCACAGGAGATCCGAGCAGCTCACATAGCGACCAGCACAAAGTTTCGGAAAGCTATCGAAAAAGCCGCGGAGAATGTTCGACGCATTGCCGAAAAGCAACTTCCGCGGCCCTGGACCGTCGAGACGACACGCGGAGTGAAGATTCGCCAAGTGGTCCGGCCTATCGCGTCCATCGGTTGTTACATCCCCGGAGGCCGATTCTCGCTCGTTTCGACGCTGATTATGACAATTGTTCCGGCGAAAGTTGCTGGCGTGCCGAAAATCATCGCCGTTTGTCCCAAACCGAATCCTGAGTTACTGGCGGCTGCAAGAATTCTCGGCGTGGAGCGAATCGCACGGATCGGCGGGGCACAAGTCATCGCCGCGTTGGCTTATGGCACCAAGAGTGTGCCGCGCGTGGACAAGATTTTTGGGCCGGGAAACAAATACGTCACCGCCGCCAAGCAACTTGTAAGCAACGACTGCGCGATCGATTTGCCCGCGGGACCTACGGAAGCCATCGTCTTTGCGGAGCACGGCAATGCGCGATGGATCGCTGCCGACTTGCTGGCTCAAGCGGAACACGCAAAAGACGCCGCAAGTTTCTTCGTCACGACTTCCCAAAACCTGGCTTGCGAAGTTCAACAAGAGGTTCGCAAACAGCTCGCGGGGCTATCCCGCAACATGGCTCTCTGTTCCACGCAAAACTCAGGCGCGATCCTTGTCTCAGAATCGGTTGATCAGGCTTGCGAATTCATCAACCGATTTGCCCCTGAACATCTCAGCCTTCCGGAAAACGGCGAGAAAGTTCTCCCGAAGATTCGCGCGGCCGGGACTGTATTTCTTGGCCCATGGGGAGCGCAGCCGCTGGGCGATTATGCCACGGGAAGCAATCACGTTTTGCCGACCGGCGGCTGGGCGCGGCGGCGCGGCGGACTTTCCACCGCTGACTTTGTAAAATGCATCAGCGTGCAAACGATCACCAACAAAGGATTCCTTTGTCTCGCAGAAACTGTGGAAACTCTGGCGGAATCGGAGGGCCTGATGGCCCATCGCAACGCCGTGGGAGTCCGCCGATGAAAGTACAGTTGCCCGTGCGCCAGGCAATTTTGAATCGCCGCACGTACGAGGCTCCCGGAGAAGGGCGCTCCGGCAAAGTGCGCCTCGACTTCAATGAAAACACTTCCGGGTGCTCGCCCGCGGTTCGGCGTGCCCTGGCCAGGCTCACGGCCAAACAGTTGGCCATGTATCCCGAGTATCAGAAGCCGACAAATCGGCTGGCGCGTCATTTCGGGGTCCGCCCGGAGGAGCTGCTGCTCACCAATGGCGGCGACGACGCGCTGCGCGTTTTCTTCGATACCTTCGTCGAGCCGGACACCAGTATCCTGATCTGCGAGCCGACGTTTCCCATGTACCGCTATTGGGCAGAGATTGCCGGAGCCCGAGTTTGTGCGGTTCGCTGCGGCGCGAACATGGAATTTCCAGTCGATGATGTTCTTGCGGAGCTGCGCAAGAATCCTCGTGTTCTGTTTATTGCGAACCCGAACAATCCAACTGGCACGTTGATATGCGAAAAAGAGCTGCGGCGCATTCTGCAAGCCGCAACGGGCACGGTCGTGGTGATGGATGAAGCTTACGCGGAGTTCTCCGATTTCACGGCGCTTCCGTGGATTCACAAATATCCGCAACTGTTTGTCGCGCGAACGTTCTCTAAAGTTGCGGGACTTGCGTCACTGCGGCTCGGCGCAGTGCTTGCGTGTGCAGACTCACTCGCACTGGTGCGCCGTGCCATGCCGCCCTATCCCGTCAATCTGGCTGCGCTCATCGCTGCCCAAGCAGCCGCGGATGATCCTGCGACGATGCGCGCGTATGTGGCCGCGGTAAAACGCCTGCGTGTATGGGTGGCCAAGGAATTGTGTGGGCTGGGGCTCACGACTTACGCGAGCGCAGGAAATTTTCTTTTGGCGGATTTTGGGCCCGCTGGACCAGCGCTGTTTCGCAAGCTGGAACGACAAGGCATTTTGGTACGTGACCGGAGCAAGGACATGGGGAGCGGCTTCGTGCGCATCACCATTGGGACTGCCGCTGAAATGCAGCGGCTACTCAAGGCGATACGCAAGGAGTGGAAGCCGCAGGCGAAAAACGGCGCCACTCCTGAATGAACGGAACATGACTCGCATGGCGACAATTCACCGAAAAACCAACGAGACAGACATCCGGCTGAAGCTTTATCTCGATGGACGTGGCAAGGCGCAAATCGCCACCGGAATCCGCTTCTTTGACCACATGCTGGATTTGGTTGCTCGCCACGGAGCTTTCGATCTAGAGATAAGCGCTCGCGGCGACCTGGACGTCGATCAGCATCATACTGTCGAGGATGTCGGAATTACGCTTGGCGAGGCGGTACAGAAGGCGCTTGGCTCGAAGCGCGGCATCTTGCGCGCCGGCTATTTCCTCATGCCCATGGACGAAACGCTTGCCGCCGCTGCCGTGGACCTGAGTGGGCGTCCCTGCTGCGTTGTGACCGCGAAGATTGCTGCGGAGCGCGTTGGCGACTTTCAAGTGGAGCTGATGGAGGATTTTTTTCAGGGTTTCGCGCAAGCCGCGAGGGCTAACGTGCACTTGCGCGTTTTGTACGGGCGCTCCTCACACCATCAGGTGGAGGCTGCGTTCAAGGCGTTCGCGCGAGCGTTGCGCTTCGCTGTTTCGAAAGACAAGCGCCTGCGAAGAGTTTTGCCCAGCACGAAAGGGCTGTTATGAGAGTCACGATTATCGACTATGGCGCGGGAAATGTGCCTTCTGTCGAGCGCGCGTTGCAGCGGCTCGGCGCAGAATCGCAACGAACTGGTTCGCCGGAGCAGATTTCGAAAGCCGAAGCCTTGCTGCTACCGGGCGTGGGACACTATGCCACACTGGTTCGCGCGCTCGATGAACAAAAGATGCGCGCACCCTTGATCGATGCCATCACACGCGGCGTGCCTTTTCTCGGTATCTGTCTGGGGTTGCAGGTGCTTTTCGAGTCGAGTGCGGAGGCACCCCCATTGCGCGGCTTCAACCTTCTTCCGGGGAAAGTGTGCGCTTTGCCATCTAATGTAAAACTGCCGCACATGGGATGGAATCAGATTGCTTTAAATCGTAAATCGCAGTTGCTCGAGGGCATCGATTCGAGCGCTTACTTTTATTTTGCGCATTCCTATGCCGCGCCCGAGTCGAATGGCTCCACCACCGCCACTTGTTTTCATGGGACTAACTTTGCAGCTGTCGTGGAAAATCACAACATCTGCGGCGTGCAATTTCATCCCGAAAAGAGCGGAGACGCTGGCTCTCGCCTACTCCGAAACTTTCTCAGGTTGGCGGCATGAGTCTTGCGCATCGCATCATTCCCTGCCTCGACACGGACGGAGGACGCGTCGTGAAGGGCGTGAACTTTGTCGGCTTGCGGGATGCGGGTGATCCTGTGGCTTTGGCTGCCCGCTACAACGACGAAGGTGCGGATGAACTCGTGGTACTCGATATCGCCGCTTCGCGTGATCGCCGCCCCACGTTTCTAGAGACCATTCGGCGCGTCGCCGCGGAGCTTTCCATCCCACTCACCGCGGGCGGCGGCATCCGAACGCTCGAAGACGGCCGTGCCGTTGTGCGGGCCGGCGCAGACAAAGTCACGGTGAACACGGCAGCGGCAGCGCGGCCCGAATTGATTTCCGAGCTCTCGCGCGAATTTGGCGCGCAAGCCGTGGTTTTGGCCATTGACGCAAAGCGAAATGGCCATCACTGGGATGTCATGATTCGCGGCGGCCGTGAATCCGCCTCTCGGGACGCTATTGAATGGGCGAAGAACGGCGTTCGATTGGGCGCCGGAGAAATTCTCCTCACTTCTGTTGATCGCGACGGGACGCAGATGGGCTTTGATACGAAGCTAACCGCCGCAATCTCCAAAGCCGTATCTGTTCCCGTCATCGCTTCTGGGGGCGCCAAGCTACCGGAACATTTTGTTGAGATTTTCAAGGAAGGAGCAGCGGATGCAGCGCTGGCCGCTTCCATCTTTCATGATGGCGTGCAACCCATTCGCGCGCTCAAGGAGTTTCTCGCCGCCAATGGGGTTGAGGCTCGCTGGCCGTGCTGATTCCCTGCATTGATCTGCAGGACGGGCAAGCCGTTCAATTGGTGCACGGTCGAACGCGCGAACTTGCCGTCGCCGACGTTTTTGGCCTGCTGCAGAAATTCAAGAAGTATCCGTGGCTCCACGTCATCGACCTTGATGCGGCCATGGGCAAAGGATCGAACGACGAACTCGTTCGCGAGCTTTGCGCGCAGGCAGAAACAAAATTCAAAATGAAAGTTCGCGTGGGCGGCGGGATTCGCACAATTCTTCGCGCAGCACAAATTGCCTCATGGGGAGCAAATCAGATTGTTGTCGGAAGCGCAGCGTTCCGCGATGGAAAAATCAATGTCCGCTTTTTGCGGCGACTCACTAGACAAGTGAATCGTAAACGCATTGTCATCGCATTGGATACCTTGCAAGGAAGAATCACGATCCATGGCTGGCGCAAGCAGATCGCGCTACAACCAGAAAGAGTGATGCCGCAACTCGAGCCCTTTTGTGCGGGCTTTTTATGCACTGATGTGGACCGCGAGGGCACCATGACCGGCGCAAATCTACAATGGTTCCGAAAACTCCGCGCTGCAACCGATCATCCCATTATCGCTGCCGGTGGCATTCGAACGCGGCGCGAGATCGCCACGCTCGAAAAAATGGGCATGGATGCCGCGGTTGGCATGGCTTTGTACAAAAACTGCCTTCGTTGATTTTCGCCTCGCAGCTAAGGGTTGAAATACATGCCGGCACCCTCAACGCAGATACGCATCCGTGATGTATTGCTGCAGCATGCGCTGCGTGTTGAAGAATGAGCCGTTGATCGCGATGGTGTGCTGCATCACTTCGAGGAACTTGTGGCGCTCGCCATAGTACAAAGGAAGGATGACGCTCTCGAGTTTCGAATAAAGCGAGTCGGCCTCCGTTTGGTTGTCGGTCGCGGCGGCGTTGCCGGAGCCCCGGCGCGTGTCTCCAATGGACCAGCCGGTCACTCCCTCGATGTGGCCCTCGACCCACCAGCCATCCAAGATGCTCAAGCTGGGAACGCCGTTGAGCGCCGCCTTCATGCCGCTGGTGCCGGAAGCCTCCAGAGGAAACTGCGGCGTGTTGAGCCACAGATCCACACCGGAAGTCATTTTCCCACCCAATTCGAGGTTGTAATCATCCAGAAACACAACGGGAACATTTTTCCGCAGCGCTTTTTTCGCCTTGTAAATACGGCGAATGATGTCTTTGCCGCCCGCGTCATTGGGGTGCGCTTTGCCGGCAAAAATAATCTGAAAATGGCCAGCATCTTTCGCAATTTGGCGCAAGCGATCGAGGTCGGACAAGATGAGGTCGGCGCGCTTGTAGCCGGTGGCGCGGCGTGCGAAGCCAATCGTAAATATCTCAGAATCCAGATGGAGGCCCGTTTTCGTACGGACCAATTCAAGCAATTCGTGCTTGGCGATCAGATGCGCCGCCCAAAGATCCTCTGCGGGTAGGCCAAGCGCGCTGCGCAGACTGAAATTGTCTTCGCGCCACGAGGGAATGTAGCGATCGAAAAGCTGCTGAAACGCTGGGCATGTCCAAGTCCCCGCATGGACGCCATTCGTGATGGCTTCAATGGGCACCTCGGGAAACATTTGGCGTGAAGTTTCGCCGTGCTGTTTGGCCACTCCATTGACGTAGGTGCTCAAGCTCAATGCCAATTGTGTCATGTTCACCGCAGCGCCTTGTCGCGCGGCTTCCTGCAAACCGGATATATTTCGATCCGATTGCAGAATCCGCCTCACCAGGTCCGCAGCGGAAGCATCGCTCAAGTCAAAAAAGTTGAGCTGCTCGGGAAACACACGAGTGAGGTACTCCATCGGAAAACGATCGTGCCCGGCGGGAACTGGCGTGTGCGTAGTGAAAACGCACTTGCTGCGGACTTTTTCGATATCCTCGCCGCGGATGGAGCTGCGGCCAGCCTTCTGAGCCTCCTCTCCCAGCAATTGCAAAGCGAGAAGAGCCGCATGGCCTTCATTCATGTGAAACCGGGTGAGATCGTTGTAACCCAGTGCGCGCAGCATGCGGACACCGCCAATGCCGAGTATGACTTCCTGGCAAAGGCGGTAGTAAGAGTCGCCTCCGTACAGCGAACCCGTGAGATTGCGATCAAACTCCGTATTCGAAGGCAAATCAGCGTCCAGAAAGTACACCGGTACCTCGAATCCGTGAACCCCCTTGACGGCGTACTTCCAGCAGCGAAGCTCGAGCCGCCGATTTTCAATGGGAACGCTGGTGCGCGCTGATTCTTCGGTCAGGAAGTCGGCGACGTTCCACTCGACCGGCTCTTCCGTTTGCGATCCGTCCTCCGCAAGGCGTTGCGTGAAGTATCCTTTGCGATAGAGGAGCGAGACGGCCACCATCGGAACGCGCAAGTCCGAGGCGGCGCGAACGGTGTCGCCCGCCAGCACGCCAAGCCCGCCGCTGTAGCTGGGCATGGCGTTTTGCAGCGCAATTTCCATCGAAAAGTAAGCAATGAATTGTTTTGCCGAATTCGACTGCGTGGACATCTCACTCGCTTTTGATCGGGAACAACATGCTCAACCTGCCCGGGAAAACACACTTTCGTAAAACTTCTATTGTCGGGGATAGGCCAATCTCAAGCAAGCGCTGCGTGTCTCATCCGTATTCCGCAACATTTCGTAAAGAATGGGCGGCCCGCTCGTGAAGGCGCGTCGGTTTCTTGCCAAAGCAAGAGCGGCAGAACTCCCCAGGTAAGTACCGAGGACTCCTGCCGCCCGGAAACGCGCTGTTTTCTAGAACTCGAAGCGCACGGCAAGCTTGCGCCTGGCGTGGATCACCGACTCCGACGCGCAGGAAGCCGTTGAAGTCAAACAGTTGCGGCGAGGACAGTGGATTCACGTTGTTCTTGTTATTGAACGTGTTGAACATTTCGATTCTCGGGATGAGCTTCATCCGTTCGCCGAGGCTAAAGGGACGATCTACACCAAAGTCGAACGTGAAGAAGGCGTTGTCCTTGCGCAGGTGATTGCGACCGCAGTCAATGGGTGTTCCGCCCCCGGCGGGTATCACGAAGCGTGTTCTCGAATTTTGGAAACTGCAAGGCGCACCGGAGCCGTCGCCGTTTACATTGTCCGTGATGGGTTGCGCGGAATGTGCCTGCATTCGAACGTTGCCATGGACCCCCCCTGGAAGATCTGCAACCGTGTAGGCATTGAACTTATGCCGCTCGTCGCGATCCGAGTTCGAATACTCTGCAGCGAGATTGAACAGATTTGCGTAGCGGAAAGTGAACGGGTCGCGCTCATTCGAATCGTCATCTTTGTCGACCGAATAAGTATAGTTCGCGTCAAAGAGGAAACGGTGGCTGAACCGCTTGCGCATTCCAAAGGTCACTCCACGGTAGAGAGATTTCGCCGAGCTCGCCGTATCCGTTATGTCTCCAAGATTTGGAAATGGAGCATGCACACCGACGTAGTTAACGGTGTCCTGTCCCGTGGTGGGCAAGGTGAATCCAGTCCCCGCGTTCGGATTAATGAACCGGGTAAGGTGGACACCCTTGGACATGGTGAAGTCTACATAGGCCGCGTAGTCGCCCACGAGTTGCTGTTCATACCCTACGTTCGTCGTATAGATCCTCGGGTTGGCATAGCTTTTGCTAAACACCGTGACTCCGGCGCCTACCAGGGGCAACGTCGCGGGAGTCACAGGAACCGTTCCCGGGTAAGTAGGAGGATTGCCGCCGGCGGAGTTGAATCCGGTAACGGCAACGATCTCCTGTTGTTGCACGCCATTCGTCGTGATAGGGCCAACTTGGGTCAGCATGTTTTGCCGGGCGTTGAAGATGCCCCAACTGGCACGAAGGGCTGACCTTCCATTGCCCCGAACATCCCATGCTAAGCCAGCGCGCGGCTGGAACTCTTTATACTGATTGGGAAGGAATCCAGTCGAATCAAACGCCGGATCGCTCAGGTATTGGCCATAGGAAGTCTTCGAGGGGGGCACAACGGGATCTGGGAATTTCTGTGCATCCCATCGTAGGCCGTAGTTCAGTGTAAAGTTGCGCCAGATTTTCCACGTGTCCTGGACGAAAACAGAGGTGTCTTCGTTGGCGAAATTCGCCTTGCCCGACTGGTCGAGGGTCTCCCCGGAAGTTGTCGGTCCGTGCTGCAGATAAAGGAAGAGAGGTCCACCCGACGGTGCTGTTCCAGCCGGGCAAGACTGGCTCGGGCCTACGTAGGCGGTCGGATTGAAATTTGCATCGTCGCACTCTACCGCAGTCGGCCCGAACCCATTGCCCAAAGAGGCTGGGGAAGCATAGTGAAGGAACCCAGTTACGCTGCTGAAGATGTACCGGCCCGTGAAGAAGCCACGGAAGATTTGGTCGTTGCGGCTGTGGATCCACTCACCTCCGAATTTCCAGGTGTGCGCGCCTCGGATAATCGAGAAATTATCGCGGATGTCAGTTCGGTAGAAGAGTTCATCGATGGTCGGTTCAAGAAAGAATGGTTGACCGAACCGAAAAGTGGGGCTGAAGCCCATCGCCGTATCCGGCACGCTGGAACGGTCAATTGCCCCACGGGGCCGGTTCTCCCTTGCATAGGTAAAATGCGCCTCGTTGAGCAAATTATTGGAAAGCGTGTCCACCCAGTTCGTGCTAATCGCCTGGATCTTCGAGGGCCCCTCGACACCGTTCGCGGTTGAGCCGTACGTCGGCACATCGAAGGTCTGATTGGGATTCTTGGACCAATCAAAGTTATACGAGCCGAAAATCTGGTTCTTGGCATTTAGGTTGTAGTCCACGCGCCCGAATATGGAAGCATTCCTCACCTGGTGAATGACAGGCAGGCTGTCGTCCTCATTGAAATTGCTCTTCATGAAGTTCAGGAGGACTTGTCTCTGGCAATCGGGGCTCGTCGCAATCTGGGCATCTGTAATGTTGCTGTTGAATACGGGGTTAGAAATCGCGCAGGCCGTTCCCAGAGGCACGCTGAGATTCGTGCGCGTCAGATTCTCTCGGATCCCCTCCCCGGCGCCGAAGAAGAACAATTTGTCTTTTACAACCGGCCCGCCGAGGCTGCCGCCAAACTGATTGCGCCGAAGATCCTGCAGCGGCTTACCATCCGAAGTGGCCGCCGTGAGTCCCTCGGTGCGGAAATATTCGAAAAGGGCGCCATGAACCGTGTTCGTCCCTGACTTTGTCACCACGTTGATCACGCCGCCGGCGCTGCGTCCGAATTCGGCGTTTGCGCCGCTGGCGGTAATCTGAAACTCCTTGACAGCTTCCAGAGTGATGTCAATCGCGGCGCGCTGCCCGCCCATTTGCTCGCCGAAGAACCCGTTATTGTAGTCGCCCCCGTCCAAGCTGACGTTATTGAAAATGCCCCGCTGGCCGTTGACGTTGATCTCGTCTCCGTCGGGCCCTTGCACAATGCTGACGCCGGGCGTCAGCGTGAGCAAATCCTCGAACTTGCGGCCCAGCACCGGTGTCGTGGCCACGGAAAGCTCGTCCAGTGTGGAAGCAGACTCGGTTTTCGTGACTTCAACGATCGGGACTTCCGATACGACGATTTGTTGCGCCACTGCGGAAACTTTCAGAGTCACCGGAATGTTGATCGTCTGTCCCACGGTCAAATTCACGTTTTGCTGTAGAACCGTGGCGAATCCCTGCTTGGTGATCGTGAGGGTGTAGCGCCCAGGGGCAAGGCTCAGAAAGGCGAAGTGTCCGTCGGTGTTGGTCGTTTCCGTCTGTGTGAAATTGGTATCCAGATTCTTTGCTTCCACCGTTGCGCCCGCGACGCTCCCGCCCTTCTCATCAAGAACGTCGCCTTGAACAGTTCCCGAAGTAATCTGCGCCTGCCCCCACGCCCTTGAGGCAATGCACAACCCCAGTGCCATCACAAAACAGGCACACAATAATTTTTTCATGTTCTCTCCCTCACCCTTCACACCCACGTTTTCGCCAGCCAGGAAACCCCCAAAGGATGAGGCGGCTTTTGAAAACAATTGTTCGCAGGCAGTGTAGTGCGAGAGGCTTTCGAAACACAAGAGGAGGCCTGTGGAAACCTCGCGCTGGCCCACACAAATTCTTCATGGAATCGATTGGCTCTACGAGGATGCGGGTAATTCGCACGCAGCCTCTGCAAAAACCCTAGAAAGCACTTGTCGGATATAATCGCCCCGCCGTGAAAGCCATCTTGGAAACGATCCGCGCTGTCGAGCTGACCGAGGCGCTCGCCGGTCCTTATTGCGCCATGCTTCTCGGAGATCTGGGCGCCGATGTCATCAAGATCGAGCGCCCCGGCGTTGGCGACCAATCGAGGTCGAGGGGCTGGGGCCCGCCGTTTGTCGGCGGCGAATCCGCCTATTTTCTAGCGGCCAATCGCAACAAGCGCTCCATCACGTTCAACTACGATCATCCTCGCGGCGCAGAAGTGTTCCAAAAACTTCTCTCTAGTGCCGACGTTTTCCTTCACAACCAGCCTTCCCTGGCGTCTCTTCAAAAGCGCGGAATCGATGCCGAAACTCTTTGTGCGAAAAATCCTCGGCTCATCTATTGCAGCATTACCGGCTACGGTTTCACCGGCCCCAAAGCGGGAATGCCCGGCTACGACATCCTCGCTCACGCGAAGCAGGCGTCATGAGCTTCACCGGCGAACCCGCCGGCGGGCCGATGCGCTATCCCATTGCCATCGCGGACATGACCTGCGGGATGTATGCGGCCATGGGAATTCTCGCGGCGCTTTTGCACCGAGAGAAGACCGGCGCGGGCAAATCCTCGACATGGCTCTTTTCGACTCGCAGCTCACGTGGCTTGCGAACGTCGGCAGCAGCTACCTGAACGCCCGCGCCTCTCCCCAGCGTTGCCTGACGCATCTTAT
>Ga0209473_1000062_pt1 | contig 61503 bp, 59 predicted proteins | sample GraSoiAngelo_133_FD_185890 | JGI IMG/M metagenome (GOLD analysis project Ga0209473, IMG submission 185890) | Grasslands soil microbial communities from the Angelo Coastal Reserve, California, USA - 14_0929_05_20cm (SPAdes) (version 2) | ecosystem: Environmental > Terrestrial > Soil > Grasslands ...
TCTCTTGTCCCTGAATTGAACAGCTCTATGACCCTTGAGCAGCCGGTTTGGAGCTTCCTTCGATGACTTGACGAATCAGTTTTGCGGGAGCCGAAGTTCGGGATGCGCTAATTGCATAACTGGATCGGAAGAGTGACTCGGCTTCGGCGAGACGCGCATCGGAGTTATAGTGGAGCGTGCAAATCGGCTCGTTCTCGGCGATAGCGTCTCCGACTTTCTTATGTAGGACGATTCCCACTGCGGGATCGATGCTGTCCTCCTTCTTCTCCCGTCCGCCGCCGAGCACAAGGCTCACGACTCCGACCTGTTCACATTGAATCGTCTGCACATAACCCGCCTTTTGACTGCGTATCTCCCGGCGATTTCTTGCGGTTGGAAGCCCACGCGGATCGCGCAAGGCATCCGCGTTTCCTCCTTGAAGCTGCGTGACTTCGCAGAACTTCTCAAATGCTGAGCCGTTCGCGATGCTTTGTTGAGCCAGCTTCCTGCCCTCGTCCAGAGAAGCAGTCTTGTCGCCGAGATAGAACATCCACGCGGAAAGCTCAACGCTGAGGTCGCGGAGATCAGCGGGTCCGCCACCCTTGAGCACCTCGATGCATTCGACGACTTCGAGCGCGTTGCCAACGTACCGCCCTAGTGGCTGATCCATATCGGTGATCAACGCGACCACGCGCTTGCCGATGCGCACTCCGGTTTCAACCATCAGCTGTGCCAGATGTACTGCATCGGCTTCTTTCTTCATGAACGCGCCGGAGCCGGTCTTCACATCGAGCACCAGCGCATTGATGCCCTCAGCGATCTTCTTGCTCATAATCGACGCGCAGATCAGCGCCGGACTCTCCACCGTTCCCGTCACATCCCGCAGCGCATACATCTTCTTGTCAGCCGGGACAATCTTTTCCGTCTGCCCAACCAGCACCATTCCGCATCTGGAGAGCACCTCGCGCATTCGGTCAGGCGCGAGATTTACGTTGAAGCCGGGAATCGCCTCGAGCTTGTCGAGCGTGCCGCCAGTGTGCCCGAGGCCGCGTCCGCTGATCATCGGTACCAGCAGGCCGCCGGCAGCAACGATGGGCGCGAGGATGAGGGAAGTCTTGTCGCCGACGCCACCGGTTGAATGTTTATCGACTTTCTTGCCTGGCAGGTCAGACCAGTCCAGCGTCACGCCTGAATTCACCATCGCTTCCGTGAGCGCCGCGATCTCTTGCCCCGTCATGCCGCGCAGCAATACAGCCATGAGCCAGGCTGACATTTGATAATCAGGAAACTGCGCCTCGGTGTAGCTGCGAACGGTGAACTGAATTTCTTCGCGCGTGAGCTCGTGCCCGTCACGCTTCTTGCGGATGAGGTCGACAATGCGCATGCGATACGCCCGGAGGCGTCAGAAGCTCCAGATAAATGTGGAAAGTGACAGGCAAGATTACAGGAACAAACTGGCGCTGAATAGAGTGTTCAACAGTTTGAAGTTGTTTTCTTGGCGAAACGATTAATCTCGTGGCACAGCCGCCCCCTGGCTGTAGCTCCGCTCAAAGTCAACACAAGCGAGGGCGTCTGTCCCACAAAATCACAGTTGTGCTTAAGTCAACGATTCCGAGCTAAAACAATTCGGCAGCAGCTCACGCATCGAGCTGCGCTGGATGCCTTTTGGCCCTATATAGAAGATGTCGGCGTCCGGACCGAATTCGCTGATCACCTGACGACAAGCTCCACACGGAGAGCAGGCAACGTTGCGATCGTTTACGACCGCAATCGCACGAATCTTTACTCTCTTTGGACCGAGTTCCGATACAGCCGAGAAGATCGCCGTCCGTTCCGCACAGTTGGTAAGTCCATACGAAGCGTTCTCCACGTTGCAGCCTGCGAAAACTTCTCCACCGTCCAGCAGTACAGCAGCGCCGACGCGAAAATTGGAATAAGGAGCGTGAGCGTTTTGATAGGCGCGTTTGGCGGCGCTGACTAGTTCGTCTTGTTGATTTGAGGTGAGTTCCTGTCTTGCTTTGCTCATTAAGGTTCGCGAAACAAGACTACAGAAAAAGCAGGGGACAGGGAACACGGAACAGGAAAACGGAATTTAAAAAGCAGGGGACAGGGAACACGAAAAGCGAAGCGGAATTTGCTGTCCCCTGTTCCCCGTAACCGTCCCCTATCTTTAGGCTGCTTCGTGCTTTTCTGCTGAAGGCTTCTTGATTGTTCCTTCGTTTCTCTTCGTCTCGCCGCGGGCTGGTTCTCCTCGGGTGCCGCCGAGACCGGTACCGTGGCTGGCCTGATCTCCTACTAAGTTCGTGCTGGGACCTTCAGTAGCATCCGTCGGGGCTGACGGATTGATTTCACCAGTTCGGTTCTCCGGAGTGTGACTTTGAACGCGTACGTTTCCTGGTCCACTGCTCCCTGGACCCGATCCGTATTTCTCACTTCCTTTACTTTCCTTCTGACGCTCTCTCGATTCAGCCTGCTGCTCTTTTCCCACCATCTTTCCTCCTTACTGTCATTAGTAAGATGGCAGCAAGCAGGACCTTTGTGGCCTTATCCGGAGCGGGTCACACAGTAAGAATTCCGGTGTAGATGGCCATTCCAACCACGGCATCTATGCCCATCGCATCCAGCTGGTCGATCTCGGTTTGTGTCGCAATGCCGCCAGCGACGATCAGCTTCCTGCTTGTTGCTGGACGCAAATCTGCAAGGATTTCAAAAGGGAATCCCTGCATGAGACCCTCTGTTTCAATGTGAGTGTAGAGAAACGCCGAGCAGAATGGATCGAGTTCGCGCATGGCGTCCGCGGGACCCAATCCTGTACTCTGCTTCCATCCTTTTGCGGCAACGAACCCGTCTCGCGAATCGACTGCAAAGATCAGTCGCTCCGATCCAAGTTCCCGAGCAAGAGCTCTCGCAAAGTTGAGATTCACACCGCCCTCTCCGAACAGCGACGAGCCGATGATCACCTTCCGTGCTCCGTTCGCGAGCGCAGCACGAGCTTTCCCTTCGGTGCGTAAGCCACCACCAACCTGACAAGGAAGTTCAGCGCAGAATTCCTTCACTAGCTCCTGATTACTGCCAACTCCCATGGCGGCATCGAGATCAATGAGTTGAACGATGGCAAATTTCCTGAAACGATCCATCCACTCAGCGAAGTTGGCGAACTCGAGTGCCTTGCGTTCGCCCTGCACCAGCTGCACGATCTTGCCGCCCATCAGGTCGATGGAAGGAATCAGCACGGCGGCCTCACCGGAATGTTCTTCGATCGCAAAATGACTTTTAGCTCGCGAATGTCCTGCACTCCAAAATGGAAGACAGAAGCAGCGAGAGCTGCATCCGCCCGGCCTGCAGCGAAGACTTCAACGAAATGATCGCTGCTGCCGGCGCCGCCGGAGGCAATCACAGGGATGGCAACTGAGGAACTCACCGCCGATGTAAGGCAACAGTCAAAGCCGGCGCCAGTACCGTCCCGATCCATGGAGGTGAGCAGAATCTCTCCGGCGCCGTGGCGCTCAGCTTCCACCGCCCACTCCACAGCTTTGCGTCCCGTAGGGGTGCGACCTCCGGCGACTAGCACGTTATAGTTCTCACCATCGCCATTTCTTTGTGCATCGATTGCAACCACGACGGCTTGCGACCCAAAACGGGAGGCAATTCGCTCGATGAGCCTTGGATCGCGTACTGCGGCGGAATTAATACTGATCTTGTCAGCGCCAGCGTCGAACATCGCTGCGGCGTCCTCGAGCGTACGAATCCCCCCACCAACCGTAAAGGGAATAAACAGCTCACTCGCCGCTCGTTTGACTGCGTCGATAAGCGTTCCACGATTCTGATGCGTGGCGGAAATGTCGAGCAGAACGATCTCGTCCGCTCCCGATTCGGCATGCGCTCGGGCGAGTTCGGCAGGATCTCCGGCGTCGCGCAGGTTCAGGAATTTAGTTCCCTTCACGACCCGTCCGGCATCGACGTCCAGACACGCAATGATTCGTTTAGTCAGCATTTCTGGAGAAAGACTAAGCCCCTCAGAGATCGCAGAAGTTCTTGAGTACGCGTAGCCCCACCTGCCCCGATTTTTCAGGATGGAACTGCACTCCGAACAGATGATCGTTTTCTAATGCAGCGGAGTAAGTTCCGCAATACTCCGAGGTTGCCACAGTCTCAGCGTTCATCGGGACATAGTAAGAGTGGGAGTAATAAACGAATGATCCCGAATCGATACCAGCGAGGAGCCTGGAGTCGCGCACCTTTGCGATTTGGTTCCACCCGACATGCGGCACCTTCAGATCGTTTGATTGAAAGCGCTCACAGTTTGCCCGGATAGCTCCCAATCCAGAAACATCTGGAGCTTCGCTGCTGCCCGCTAGCATCCATTGCATTCCGACACAAATTCCGAGAAATGGCTTTTCGGCAGCGATTCTCTCCCGGATGGCCTCGCATAAACCAGTACGACTCAATTCCTTTGTCGCGGCGAAATGTCCAACGCCGGGAAGGATGACTTTATCCGCGCGGCTCGCGAGCCTGGGATCGTCAGTCACGACAGCCTCAACCTGGAGATGATCTAGAGCTTTCTTCACCGATGCCAGATTGCCCGCTTTGTAATCGATGATGGCGATCACAACAGCCCCTTTGTACTGGGCAACATCTTCGCCAGGCGCCTGTCGCGCGAGCAGGCAAAACGCAGCGCGCGAGCGAATGCTTTGAACAACGCTTCCAGCTTGTGATGATTCGAGCGGCCATACAGCGTCTTTACATGAACGCTGGCCCGCGCACCGCGCGCGAAGCCTTCGAAGAAGTCATGCGCCAGCTCTGATTGAAAATCACCTACCAGTCTCGTACGAACCTTCGCATCCACGACTGCCACCGCTCGACCGCTCAGATCGACCGCGGCCATTCCCAAAGTTTCATCCATCGTCATCAGAAAATAACCGGCGCGCAGAATTCCTTTGCGATTGCCAAGCGCTTTGTCGAAAGCTTCGCCCAGCGCGATCCCCACGTCCTCAACGCTGTGATGTTGGTCGACATCCAGGTCGCCATTGCAACGCAACTGCAGATCAAAAGCTCCATGTCGCGCGAACAGCTCCAGCATATGGTCGAAGAAACGGATGCCGGTTGCGACTTCGTACTTGCCGCGACCATCGATGTTTAGGGAAAGACCGATCTGCGTTTCCGTCGTCTTGCGCTTTAGCTTGGCGGTCCTCATTACACGCTTCCCATAATAGGACTAGCCGAAACCTGTTGCGTTGCCATCCAGCCGATCGTATTCAGTACCTCAGGCAGAACTATCAACAGGCGTTCCGTATGCTCAGTTGTGCCTACCGTCATGCGGACGCAGCCGTTGCAGCCGGGATCGCTACTGCGGTCTCGCACGAGGATGCCGCGCTTCCGCATCTCGGCAACAAATTCCCGATGTAGCGGGCCTATTTTCGCCAGCACAAAGTTCGCTTGGCTGATCCAATATGGAACTCCCTGGCACGTAAGCTGAATCATCAGGCGCGCGCGCCCCTGCAGGACCTGCTGAATATAGTCCGCAAGGAAGTCTCGGTCGGCAATTGCGTGCGGCAGGCACGCAAGAGCGATTCCATTCACGTTATAGGGCGACGCGACCTTGCGAACCATCGGCATCTGAATGCTGTTGCCCGCGAGTACGCCTATGCGCAAACCAGCCAGGCCATACGCCTTCGAAAATGTTCTCGTTACGAAGAGGTTGGGAAAGCGCGTGACGGCATCAATCACAGTCTGTCCCCAAAAGTCGTAATAAGCTTCGTCGACCAGCACCGCGGCTGCCGGAGCTGCATCCGCAATCCGCAGCAAATCCGCCCGTGCGACAACCGCCCCCGTGGGGTTGTTGGGACTCGCGAGCGCAATCATGCGTGTCTTTCCGGTAATAGAACTCAAGAGAACCTCAATCGGAAACCGAAATCCCCGCTCCGGGTTCGCCTGTACCGTGATTACTCTTGCGCCTGTGCTCTGTGCGTAAATCTCGTACATCGAGAACGTGGGCACTACGATCAGTACCTCATCGCCCGGCTCAAGAAACGTTTCGCATAGTAAGTGAATTGCCTCGTCTACACCATTCGTGAGCAGCGCCTGGTCGGGTTTGAGTCGAAGAAACTCAGCCATCCGGCCTTCTGATGGAGCGCGTTCCGGATACTTCGTGAGCTCGCCGCAGGCAATGTGTTTCAAAACTTCCATAACACGTGGAGAGGGAGCATCAGTGTTCTCGTTGAAATCGAGCCGAAGACCGTTTCGCCCACTGAGCGGCGGATGATATTCCTTCATGCGGCGCACTGCATTGCGGGCTTGCAGAGTCTTCTCCATCACGCCCCCATCCTTATTGCGATCGAATGCGCGTGTGCGACCAGGCCTTCCGCCTGCGCGAGCGTACTCACCTCGCGCGCGATCGTCTGCAGGCCTCTGGCAGTAAATTCCTGAACAGTAATCAGCTTTACAAAATCGTTCACGCTGAGTCCGGAGCGAAAACGCGCTGTTCCCCCTGTGGGAAGGACATGATTCGGACCCGATAGGTAATCGCCAGCGGCCTGCGGCGAATAGTCTCCGACAAAAACGGATCCTGCGGATTGAATTTCAGAAACTTCGCGTTGCGATGCGACCGTGATGTGCTCCGGAGCGAGCTGGTTTGCGATAAGCATTGACTCGCCAGGCGACGAGGTCACGATCACATAGCCATTCTTTTTGAGCGACTGCCGCGCTGTGTGGTTCGCAGCCGATTGTCGTTGTGTCTCGTCTAGTACTTGCTTGGCAAGTTTCTCGTTCGATGTGATGAAGACTGCGAGCGCGTCGGGATCGTGCTCGGCCTGAGCAACGAGATCGGCTGCGATGAACGCCGCGCTTCCCGAATCGCTCACGATCACGACTTCCGTCGGCCCCGCGAGCATATCGATTGCGCAGTCGAACGCGACGAGCTTCTTGGCCGCAGTCACAAAGGCATTGCCGGGTCCAACGATCTTGTCAACGCGTGGAATCGTGCGAGTGCCGTATGCAAGTGCGGCGATCCCTTGCGCGCCACCTATCGCATAAAACTCCTTCACCCCGAGCAGGGAAGCGGCTGCCAGGGTTTCAGGCGCGGGTCGCGGAGACACCACCACGATTCGCGGTACTCCCGCTATCTGCGCGGGAATCACCGTCATCAGCAGCGTCGAAGGCAAAGGATGGCGTCCACCAGGTACATAGCATCCGACGGACTCGAGCGGACGAACCATTTGCCCGAGTCGAACGCCAGTTTGCACATCGCGCATCCACTCCAGCGGTTTCTGCCACTCAGCGAAGCGCCGGATATTCTCCGCGGCGCTCTCAAGTGCAGCGCGAAACTCAGAGCTGACCTGCCGCCACGAGGCATCGATGTCTGACTGACTGACGCGGAATGTCTTGCTCGCGAGGCCATCGAACTTTCGGCTGTAACGAAGCAATCCCGAATCGCCCTTCGTTCTCACTTCGCCGACAATCTTGGCAGCTGTCTTCTCCACGCGTGCAAGATCGAGCGCGCCGCGATTTGCCAATCGATTGAGCACTGCGGTACCGCGTTTGCTGGTGATGAGCTTCATTCGCTTGTCCTGGTCACATCACGATCTTGTTCAAGGGATATTCGACAATCCCACTCGCATTCGCGTCTTTCAACTTGGGCATTACATCGCGCACGACGCTCTCTTCAAGGATCGTGTTCACAGCCACCCAGTCGCGGTCGTTCAATTCAGAAACCGTCGGACTGTTCAATGCAGGCAAGACTGCGAGCACGTTATTCAGATCACGCTTGCGAACATTGAGCATCAGCCCCACGCGTCCTTGAGCGTCGATGGCGCCGCGCAACATCAGCGCGATGTTTTCGATCTTCTTGCGCTTCTCCGCTGACTGCCATGCTGCCTTATTGGCGATCAGCTGAGTCTGCGACTCGCAAACCGTCTCGATGATGCGCAGCCGGTTGGCTCGTAAGGAACTTCCCGTTTCGGTAACTTCGACGATAGCGTCGGCAAGAATCGGTGGCTTCACCTCGGTAGCGCCCCAGGAGAACTCAACCTTCACTGGAACATTCTTCGAGGCGAAGTAATTCTTGGTCGTGTTCACCAATTCCGTGGCGATGATGCAATGGCTTAGATCTTCAGCTTTTTCAAAACGGGAGTCCTGCGGAACCGCGAGCACCCAGCGCACCTTGCCACGGCTCTGCTTCGCATAGACCAGATCAGTAACGGTCTCGACCTCAAGTCCGCTTTCCAGCACCCAATCGCGGCCAGTGAGCCCAGCGTCGAGGAATCCATGCTCGACATAGCGCGCCATCTCTTGCGCGCGAATCAGCATGCACTCAATCTCCGGATCATCGATGGAAGGGAAGTAGGAGCGGCCATTCGCGTAAATGTTGAAGCCGGCCCGCGCGAACAGCGCGACAGTCGCGTCCTGCAGGCTGCCTTTAGGAATTCCGAGGCGGATCTTCATCCGACTATCTCGGGCGCTTCACTCAGCGCGATGCTCTTCGTAAAACAAGATCGTGTGCCAATAGGGCAGACGAGCCCATCACCTTCGACCTCCACACGGAAGAGCAGGCAATCGTTGTCGCAATCAGTGGCGGCCGAGATTACGCGCAGGCGATTGCCAGAGCTCTCGCCCTTCATCCACAGCTTCTGGCGCGTGCGGCTGAAGAACGTCACATATCCCGACGCGAGCGTCTTCTCGTATGCTTCAGCATTGGCGAAGCCGACCATCAGCAGGTCGCCCTTGGCATTGTCCTGGACAACTACCGGCACCAGGCCATCCATCTTGTTGAAATCGATTTCCATCTTCATCTCCACGTTCGGCCCGTTCGCGTGCGCGCAAAAACACAAAGCCCGCTACGCGATTCGCGTCAGCGGGCTTGATCTCTATGATTGCTTCTGTATTTAGTCGCTAGAGAGCTCCGCCGACACGTTCGCCGCGTGATGATGGTGGCGATGATGGCGGAGTGTACTCATCTCTATTGCCGGTTACGATACATGGCCTTGCGGCGCCCTGTCAAACTACAGGTTAGTCTTGCCGTTGGAATAGCTTGCTTTGCCGTTGGTCTTCTTCTTGTTGTTTTTGGGATTGCCGAGGGCGATGTCGGCCAATTCCAGATACCGATTTCCGGCGGCCTCAGAGCTGCCGTGAATGATCGTTCGCGGCGTTTGCTGCTGCGTGTGCTTGCGGATCAGCTCTTTATCGATCCACAAACCAACTGGATGGTCGTCTTTGGCCAGGATCGTGCGCTTAGGACGAGCCTTCACCTTCTTAACTTTCGCGGGCATGTGCAGGAGTTTGCTCGGTGAGAATACAACACGAATGTTACATTTCAAGAGGAAAAACCACTGGGAAGCGCCAATAAGTGCCTTAACCCAAATTGGCCCAAAAACCGGGCATGCCTGGGTCGGGTCTTTCCGGGGAACAAGAGAAGAGCCACTGATGCTCCCTCTAGAATCATTCTGTTACACTCGCCAGCGTCATTCCGCGGGAGAGGAGAACCCAAACTATGAATGCAAAACGGCTTTTCACTTTGCTCTTTTCACTGATGCTGGCTGCTGTCCTGGGATACGGGCAAGCATCGGCCCCCAGCTCCAATTCAGACCAGACCACAACCACGACCACAACAACCACCAAGAAAACGAAAAAGCAGAAGACAAAAGAGGCCGGTTCCGACGTCAAAGAAGGATCTGAAAAGGCAGCCACCGCTACAAAGAAGGGCGCCAAAAAGGCTGCGTCGGCCACGAAGACAGGCGCGGAAAAAGCCGCCAGCGCTACAAAGACCGGCACTGAGAAGGCAGCAACCGCCACCGCTCATGGCACCGAAACCGCAGCCAGGACAACTGCAACGAAGAGCAAAGAAGTTGCAGGAGGCGCTAAATCAGCAGTCACGGGAAAAAAGGCCGCCAGCGAGAAACTCGACATCAACACGGCCAGCAAGGAGCAGCTCCAGGCGCTTCCCGGAATCGGTGATGCCTACTCACAGAAGATCATCGATGGCCGTCCGTACAATGCAAAAAACGATCTCGTCCGCAAAAACATCATTCCGCAATCGACCTATGACGGAGTCAAGGATCAGATCATCGCGCATCGCACCACAGCGAAAAGATAGGGGACAGGGAACAGGTTACAGGGGACAGGGCAACAGCGACTGTCTCCTTTTTGTTCCTCGGCTCCTCAGCTGAACCGATTCCATCAATCGAATTTGCTCCACGCGCATGCTTTTCCCTATCCCTGTCCCTGTCCCTGTCCCCTGTCCCCTGTTTTTCCCCCTGTACCCTGTCCCCTATTCCCTGTACCCTATTTGTTAGAGGTTTTCGATCGCCTCGACCTGTGGAATACCTGGTTGTGGCGACGGTGCCGGAGTGATTCGGCCGAGGGTGTGAGTGGAAACGCTTGCGCCTCCCGTTTTGGAAAGGAAACCGCCCGCTAATCGCCGTTCGCAGGCGTGTCTTCCCTTCCAACTGAATTCCGAATCCGCCGACGCGAGTTTTGCCTCTAACATTCACTGGCCTATGCCGCTGCAAGACAAATTCGGACGCGCCATCACCGATCTGCGCATTTCCATTACGGACCGGTGCAACTATCGCTGCGTGTATTGTCGAACCGGAAATGAGGGCGCGCAGTACGCAGATCTCAAGCTCGAAGAGTACCTGCGCATGGTGCGGGTCATGGTCTCGCTGGGAATCGAGAAGGTACGAATTACTGGCGGTGAGCCGCTATTGCGCCGTGGCGTAGTCGAATTTGTTCGCGAAGTAGCACAACTCCGCACTACGAGCGGGCACAAACCCGATATCGCGATCACTACAAACGGGCACCTGCTCGAGGATCTCGCCCAGCCGCTCAAGGACGCAGGACTGAGCCGCATCACGGTCAGCATGGATGCCGTCGATCGAGAAAAGTTCGCGCGCATCACGCGTGTCTCCGGCGGATTTGAGCGGGTTCTCGCCGGCATTCGCGCAGCCCGGCGAGCAGCTCTCGATCCAGTGAAGGTGAATTGCGTGCTGCTGCGCGGTTTCAATGAGGACCAGATTATCGAGTTCGCCAAGTTTTCCCGCGATCAAGGCGTGATCGTGCGGTTCATCGAATTCATGCCACTGGAAGAGGACCGCGTGTGGAGCCCAGAGGTGGTCGTTACTCTGGATGAAATCGTGAAGACGCTCTCATCATGGAAAGCGGTACGAGAGCTGCCGGCTAATGTCGCCAGCGAAACCGCGCGCCGCTATACGTTTGAAGATGGCTTGGGCGAAATCGGAATCATCGCTCCCGTCTCCAAGCCCTTCTGCGGACACTGCTCCCGAATCCGCATCACCTCCGACGGCAAAATCCGGACCTGCCTCTTCTCTCTCTTCGATCACGATCTCTATGCTGTAATGCAACGCGGCGGAGACGATGCCGAAATGGCCGATTACATCCGCTCAGTCGTAGAGAAGAAGGAAGCCCGACACCATATCGGCGAACCTGGCTTCATGCAGCCTTCACGAAGCATGGTGCATATAGGAGGCTGAGGGATCGGGTGATCGGGCCATCGGGTGATCGGGGTGAGTGAAAACAGGCACTCGGCTCTCGGCTGTCGGCGTTCAGCCAATTAGCTTTTAGTGCGGTTCCGCAAAAACCGTTTGCCGACCGCCGATAGCCGCTTTTTACTTCACCCGATTCCTCTACTCTGTTTACTTCTTGATAACGCTCTCTGTAATCCCGCCCTGGTTACCATGCAACATTCTGGCTTTCTCTGCCCATCTGAATGAGTATTCGACTGTTTACTGATGAGTTATCGCGCCAATAGGCCATACGGCCGTCGCAAGACCGACAATGCTGCCTCTGGGAAGGAAAGCAATCATTGGCAGAAAATTCGCCGCGACGTGCAAGAGGACTCCAGTGGCCTGATTCGCCGCTATCTTCGTCTCTCCGAAAAGGTTCTTGGGACTGAGGGCCAATCTGAGCCTTCCGAGAACAGCGGCGAAAATGACTCCTCCCGCGGACAGGAGCCACAACAGCCAAAGCGTAAGGCTGCATGAGGCTTTTGGGTTACATTAACCCGTCCTAGCTCACATTCCCGCGCAGGATGTCTACCGAATTGGGAATGCGTGCGCCGCGCGCCTGTGCTTCCGCGGTTTCTTCCACGGCATCCCCCTCGCCTGGAGCCAGAAAGAGGTTCTTCTCCAGCCCATGCTGCTTCGTGTAAAGCTCGAAATAGCGGCCGCCGCGCTCGTAGAGTTCTTCGTGTGTGCCCCGCTCCAGCAGGTTCCCGCTCTCAATTACGAGGATCTGATCGGCGCGGCGAATCGTGCTTAGGCGGTGGGCGATGACGAAAGTTGTTCGGCCGCGCATTAGGAAGGACAGACCTTCCTGAATCAGAGCTTCCGATTCTGAGTCGAGGCTCGACGTAGCTTCGTCGAGAATGAGAATTCGCGGATCGGCCAGGATTGCGCGCGCGATCGAGATTCTCTGGCGCTGTCCACCCGAAAGCTTCACTCCACGCTCGCCGACAATCGTCTCGTAGCCCTTGTCGAAGCGATCGGCAAACTCGTCTACGCGCGCGATGCGGCAAGCGCGCAGAATCTCTTCTTCGCTGGCCTCCGGACGGGAAAAAGCCACGTTCTCCCGAATGGTTCCGTCGAACAGGAATGATTCCTGCAGCACGACGCCCAGCTTGGTGCGATACGAATCGAGACGCACATGGCTGAGGTCCACGTCGTCCACGAGAATGCGCCCGCTCTGCGGCTTGTAAAACGCTGAGAGCAGCCCGATGATCGTCGACTTCCCGGAACCGGAAGAACCAACCAGGGCGGTGACAGTTCCCGAAGAGGATTGAAATGAAATGTTGTGCAGGACCTCTTTGTTCTGATCGTAAGAGAAGCTGACGTTCTCGAACTCGACGTTACCGATGATGCCGGCGAGGATAATCGTTCGCTGCGGATCGACATCCTCGGGGTTCTCGTTCAAGACTTCGCGCGTACGCTCCAGGCCGGCCAGCGCTTCTGTAATCTGAGTCCCAATCGCCACCACCTGCAGCATTGGGGCTATCAAGAAGCCCATGAACATCGTGTACATAAAGAAGCCGCCAACCGTCAGACTTCCGGCGAGAATCTGCCGTGCTCCGAGATACATCACTACAGCGCCAACGATCCCGAGCAGCACGGTCGAGGAGAGACTCATGACTGAAGTTGCGGTCAGAGTGCGCAGGACGTTGCTCAGAAGACGGTGTACGCCCATGGTAAACACCGCATGCTCCCGCTCCTCGGCGTGGTAACCCTTGATGACGCGCACACCGCCCAGGGACTCGGTGAGACGTCCGCTGACCTCAGCGTAGATCTTGCTGCGCTCGCGAAAGATCGGACGAATCGTCTTGAACGCCTTCCGCAATGCCAGAGAAGAGATCGCGATGCAGACGAAGGCGATCGTCGTCATGGTCACGCTGATGCGTATCAAAACGATGAAGGCGAGAACCGCGGTTAGCAGTCCGCCAAGAAAATCAACCAGCCCTGTGCCGATCAGGTTACGCACGCCCTCCACGTCCGAAAGGATGCGCGCCACCGTTGTTCCCGTTTTGGTCGAATCATAGTAAGCGACGGGCAAGCGTCCCACGTGCTCCTGAATCTGCCGCCGCATGTCGGCAATCAGCCGCTGTGCCGCCTTCGACAATAACTGCGTGAGCGCGAACGAAGTAATGCCCTGAATGATGGTGGCCGCGATCACCGCAACCACAATCTGCTGAAGGCGAAACACGTGGCGCTTCACGATGACATCGTCGATCAGAAATTTCGTGGATGCAGGCAGCACCAATCCCGCCACCCGGTTGATGGCCATCAAAAGCAGGCCAACACCGAGCAGCCCCCTTCGCGGACGAACGAGAGCCCAAATCTCCGGCAGAGCGCCTTTCAGCTGTTGCAGAGAAGGAGGCTTCGGCTTGGCTGGAGCGACGACAGCGGTGGCCATAGGGATAGGGTACAGGTTACAGGCAACAGGGCACAGCTAGCCATTTGGCCGGGCAGAACCGTGCGCGCTATTCCTGGTGCCATGCACAGAACCACCTGCGGTAGCGGGTGGTGCCGTGGGGGTTGGATTCTTGCGACGGTTGATGTGGGTAGCGGGTGGGCCGAGGCGCTTAGCCGCCAAAGAGGAAGGCCGCCCATGGGGCGGCCGTTTTGATAAAAAACAGTCTCTAGTTAGAAGTTCAATTTAAGTCCAAGTTGCAGCGTGCGCGGATCGCGTGCGCTGATCACCTGTCCAAAGGTGCCACTACTCGCGCTCGTGCGGATCCCGTCGAAGTTCGTGTGATTCAGCACGTTGAACGCTTCTGCTCGAAACTGCACGTTTAGGCGCTCGCCGACTTTTGTATTCTTAAACAGCGAGGCGTCCCAGCGCTCCTGGCCGGGTCCGCGAACGGTGCCGCGACGCTCGTTTCCTGGAGTTAGTTGTCCGGCTGGATATGCCTTCTGGAATGCGGAGGTATTGAACCACTGCCTGACCGTGTGCGGAGCATTAGCATTAGGGTCTCCGATCTGATTCGGTCGACGTCCTGCGAAGCTCAGGGCGTCGAGAAGCCCCAGTCCCGCGGGATCGCGACTGGGGCTGCTGTTCGTCACAGTCAATGGCAGGCCCGACCACAAATATCCAATGCCTGACAGCTCCCATCCTCCAAGCACATGGCCGATAAAGCCCTGCTGATCCTTGAAAAACGGCAAGTCATAGATGTAGCTGCCCGTGAATACGTGCCGCCGGTCGAACTGCGCCGAACCATATTCGGAACGAATGTCGTAAGTGTTCTGGGGAGTACGGAAATCACTCTGGGCATCTGTATTTGCATGCGAATAGGTGTAATTGGCGACAATCGTGGAGTTTCCCGTGAAACGCTTCTGCAACTGCGCCTGCAGCGAGTGGTAATTGGAGCCGAAGATTGGGGAGAAGATGTTGATCGCGTCGTATCCCTTATAGGGTCGAACCGCATTTAACCTTTCCGTAGCTGCCGCAGTCAGTGGGATCGGGATCCCGGCAAGGGCCGTGTACGCTCCTGGCAGCGGTTCATTAATATCAACCACGCCGATCAGGTGCGTTCCCTTGCTGCCGTAATAGCCCATGTCACCTAGAAACCCGTGTCCGAAGTCCTGCTGGACGTCGAGGCTCCACTGTTCCACGTACGGTTGCTTCCAATTCACGGCCGGTCCTCCCAGCGCCTCGGGAGCGAGGTTCACATCGGCGGTGCCGCTCGCGGGGTTGTCAAGCCGAGTGGCACTAATTGTTATGTTCTGTACAAACGGCGGATTCGTGAATTCGAACTGCTCGAGGGCGTTGATCGCAGGCGAGTCAAAAAACACCCCATATCCGGCACGAATCGAGGTCTGTCCTTTCCCATATGGATCCCACGCGAAACCGATACGGGGAGCGAAGTTCAGTGCTGGAGTGTAATTCACCGAGCTGCCATAGGGAGAATTTTGCGGAGTAATAACGCCGTTCAGCACTGGAGTTTGCGTGCCGGCAATCAAGAGTCCGGTTTTGGGATCGATGGCTGGGGCCTTTGCCGGATCGTAGACGCGCGGATCGAAAGTGGCGGCCGATTTTCCAGCATCGTACGGCGCATGAAAATACGAATAGCGGATACCGTAGGTCACAGTGAAATTCGGCTTCCACCGATATTCATCCTGTCCATAGACTTCAAACTGTTTTTGCCTGATCTGCGCGTGGAAGTCTTGATTGGTTTGAGCAAACTGGGCAACATTGCCCTCCAGAAAATTCGCAAACTCCTGCTGGAAGGTGCCGTCTGATGGACCGTTTCCATTTGGGGAACTATCATCGAAGCTGAAGGAGCCGTTGTTCGATCCGCCGCCGCCGGCGTCATTCTCGTTCTTCTGGTAATAGATGAATGTTCCGCCGAACTTCAGGCTGTGATGACCCAGGATCTTGCTTACATTGTCGAAGATCTGGTGGTTGTAGTTGAAATCGCGGTAAGGACCAAATCCGAAAATTCCTTCGCCGTCATTGAAGGCAAGATTGGGAACTCGCGGAATTTGCGTAGTAAACGGCAGCTTTGGGGTTACATCCGGCGAGTTGGCCAGGGCTCCCAGCCCGACCGGAGTGCTGAGAACAGCGCCGTAAGAATAGGCATAGCCTACTTCATTCAGGAAGGTCGGACTAATATTCATCGTGCCTCGTACCGAGAACGTCTTTCCAGGGGAGTTGGTATTGGTAGTAGCGACACCAGGCAGCGCCGAACCGGTAAACAGTCCACCCTGTTCCACCGTCGGAATATTGTCATTCTCAAACCTGCCCGAGATTTGGAATTTCTGACCAAACAGATGATCGACCTTATAAACCTCCTGTCGGGCGTTGAAGACATTCGGTGCGGTGAAGAAGAAGGTATTGTCGGGCTGCAGCCGATTGAAGGGCAGTTTAGAAAAGATGTCCTTAATGTAGGCCTGCGCGATCGGATTGATTGCGCTAACCTGAGTGCCAGTTTGGGTGCAAGCTGCGTTCAAACACACCGCTTTTGGAAACGTGCCAGCGAGTTCCGCCTGAGTAGGAGCCTCTAAACTGGAAAAGTTGGAATAAGTGATTACGCGACGCGCTTCTTCCGAGAAGAAGAAAAATGTCTTGTTGCGTTCGGTGTTGTAAACGCGAGGTATGTAGAGAGGCCCACCAAACGTCCCTCCAAAATCGTTGTAACGAAGTTGCGGGCGCGGAGTAACGGGAGTGGAACGTTTGTCAAAGAATCCATTAGCGTTCAGCACGTCATTGCGGAAGAACTCGTAGACTCCGCCGTGAAATGTGCTTGTTCCAGACCGTGTGATGACATTCACTTCGCCTGCGGAGCTGCGCCCGAACTCCGGATTGTATTCGCCGCGTAAAACCTTGAATTCTGCGATCGAATCAACGCTGGGATAGTTGAGAAGCGTCAAATTAGCGCCACGATCTACGTTGTCGGCGCCATCGATGGTCCAATTGTTTTGTGTAGGACGATTACCGTTGACCGAAAAATTGATCTGATTCGATAAGCCGGTGGGATTGGAAACGCCGATATAGATCTGGTCGGAAACGCCCGACGAAACGCCAGGTTGCAATGCAACTAACTGCTCGTAGTTGCGATTATTAATGGAGAGCTCGCGAATCTGCGTGCCGTTGATCAAACCTGCAGACGTCGCATCTTCCAGTTGTACCTGTAACGGCTCGGACTCGACGTTTACAACCTGCTCCGGTGCTCCGGGTTGAAGGGTAAAGTTGTAGCTAAGGTGGTCGTTGACGTTCAGTTCAATTCCGGAACGCTCAACCTTCTTGAAATTAGGAGCTGTGACCGCTAAAGAATACCGCCCCACAGGTAACAGGGTCGCGACATAATCTCCGCTAGTGCTCGTCGTTAGGGTGCGCAAGACCGCGTGGGTATCGGTGTTCGTGACTTTGACTATGGCCCCGGAGATTACCGCTCCGGTGCTGTCCGCCACCGTGCCGCGAATAGTACCGGTAATCTCTTGCGCCAGCCCGACTGCTGTCAGGGCGAGCGCCCACATCAAGAGGGCAACCGATTGCAACCATGATTTCTTTTGGACTTCCATAAATCTCCTGATTCTTAGAAGTTGTCTGTTGCGGTTAGTGAGTTTGGTATGAGGGCTGCGTTAACAAATCGTGGGAAATGTTAGTGGAAGGTTAAGATTGTTATCAAGACCTGGAAGAGCAACATTCCAGAAGTCGATGACGTGGTTCCGGCTGCCCTCGGCTGGTATCAAGTCTGCGACACGAATGTTGTTGACTTATTTCCCCGCAGCAGACGTATTCCAAAACATCACCCGGTCTGTGCGAGTAGCATGGACCATTTTCAGCTGCGCGGGAACTCACGCCGACTACCGGCCGAGGGTAGCCGGAACCACGTAACCAAATCATTGAGCCACATCATCTCGTGGACTGAATTGCTGCCGGACCTTCTTTTGCGATAATCGGTAACCATCACCAGGGCCGCGACTGGATCAGCTCACGAAGAAAGGGGACAAGGGGCAGGGGAGCAGCAACCAAGAAGGATGCTTTTTTTGAGATCGCAAATTGCGACCGCAAAGCTTTGTATTCGGCGGCGGTCAAGCGGAATATGAAATCCCTGGATCAGTCCGCTGGATCACAAATAAGAAAAACTGATGGAAACCATCAAAAGTTTCAATCTGTTGCAGAGAGCGATAAGCAAGCCTGGTCACAGTAAGCTGAATCATTCCTGTTGCAAGGATTGGAGCACATGAAGAGGCGTTTTCCACGCGGTAAGCTACGGGCTCTCTTTCTCTGTTTGATCCTGCTTGCAAGCGGTTGTCACCTCACAGCGCAATCCTCGCCCGCGACTCCGGCCGACAGAATCGCACAGCTCGAATTGCAGGTGAAGAACGCGCAATCTTCGGCGGACAATGCCTGGATGCTGGTCAGCGCCGCACTGGTGTTGTTGATGACCGGGCCCGGGTTGGCGCTCTTCTACGGCGGTCTGGTACGCAAGAAGAATGTGCTCGCCACGATGCTCCAGAGCTTCGCCATGATGGCGCTGATTACGGTCATTTGGGCCATCGTGGGCTACAGCCTTTCATTTGGAGCAGGGAACAGCTTCATCGGTGGACTGCACAACGTTTTTCTTCACGGTGTGGGACTTCGACCTGATACGGACTACGCCGCCACCATTCCCGCGCAGACCTTCATGGTCTATCAATTGATGTTCGCGATCATTACGCCGGCGCTGATCACCGGCGCCTTTGCCGAACGGATGAAGTTCAGCGCCATGCTTCTCTTTATGATGCTCTCCCAGTTTGGACTTTGCCGGTGGTACGGTTGTACACGTTACTTCAGGCGTGTCGGCGCTGGTCTGCGCCACATACCTGGGACGCCGTCTCGGATATCCCAAGGAACCAATGCCCCCTCATAGCGTGGTTCTGAGCTTTGTTGGAGCCTGCCTGCTGTGGGTTGGATGGTTTGGTTTCAATGCGGGAAGTGCATTGGCGGCGAGCGGCCTTGCGACCAGCGCCTTTGTAAACACACATTTCGCAGCTGCTGCCGCGGCGGTTGGATGGGGGGTTGCAGAATGGCTGCGTAATGGCAAAGCCAGTGCTCTTGGCGCGATTTCCGGCGCGGTCGCTGGACTGGTGGCAATTACTCCGGCGGCCGGGTTTGTTACGCCGATGTCATCTTTGATAATTGGCCTCATTGCTGGCGCGTTCTGCTATTTCATAGTTGCCAAAGTTAAAAACTGGTTCGGATACGATGACTCGCTCGATGCGTTCGGCGTGCATGGAGCTGGTGGAACCATCGGAGCACTCTTAACCGGGATCTTCGCCACCAGCAGCATCAATCCGATCTACCATAACGCTCGCGGCGATGTGCTTCCTTCCGGAGTTGTCGATGGCAACTGGGCTCAATTAGGAAATCAGTTCGTAGCGGTGGCAATTGCCTGGGTCTTGGCAATTGTTGGAACCTTCATCATTCTCAAAGTTGTGGACTTACTCATCGGCTTGCGTGTCACGGCCGATCACGAAGTGCAGGGGCTGGATCTGAGCCAACATGGTGAAGAAGGCTATTATTGGGAGCTTTCAGCTTCTTAGATGAGCAGGTACGTGAGGGCATACATGTCGATGACGAAGGTTGAGGCGATCATTCAGCCGTCAAAATTGGAACCGGTGAAGGAAGCGCTTCTAGAAATCGGTGTGGAGGGCATGACCATCCTCGAAGTCCGCGGCCACGGACGGCAAAAAGGACACACCGAGATCTATCGCGGGCGTGAGTACACAGTCGATCTCTTGCCCAAGATCAAACTCGAACTCGTCCTGGCCGATGAGATGGTAGATCGTGCGGTGCAGACCATCGTCTCCGTCACGCGTACAGGCCGCATTGGAGACGGCAAAATCTTTCTCTCGCGTATCGACGATGCGGTCCGAATTCGCAACGATGAGCGCGGAGTGACGGCGCTGTAGAGCGTTTCCACAGTTGCTGCGGACTCGACCGTGTGGTTCCAGGGAGGGGCACGGATTCATCCGCGCCGTTACTGCCAAATATGAATTGTCATCCTGAGGCCCGACGTTGGCCGAAGGATCTCCCGCGATGCATCGTCTTGAATGCTGCGTCCAGGCTCTTTGGCCAAGAACTTCGAGTCAATCGTGAAAGTGCCGGGAAAGGGCAAGCGAGTCCGAAATATTCCGGGAGATCCTTCGTCCGCCGGCGGCGGACTCAGGATGACAGGTTTTGTGGGACTGGCGGCCTACGCAAGACCTACTTTTGACGCGGCTATCTAAGAGCGACGAGTCTACATTAACTCTGAACTGCCATACTTTGAGTCCGTAAACATTCCTGCATGTCAGTCCTTTTGTCCAGCAGCGAGGTGCGCGAAACGTATGAAGACGGCCTGACCAGGCTGCGGAAACAATTCGAGGCGTCGGGAAACGGAATCGCCGTTGTCCAGGGACGCTCGCGGCTTGTAGATCAGGTAATCGGCCTCTGCTATGAACATCTGGTCGAGCAAAGGTCTGTCCCTGCAGATTGTGTGGCCGTCATCGCGCTTGGCGGTTATGGCCGAAACACACTCTTTCCTCATTCCGACGTCGACCTGCTCTTTCTTTTTAAGGATGCAAAACAGGAAGCCGCTCACAAAGACGCGCTGAGCCGGGTATATCTCGATTTGTGGGATCTCAAGATACGCGCCAGTGCGACAGCCCGAACCGTGGCCGAGTGCGGGCGATTTGATCGCGAGAATATGGAGTTCACAGTCTCAACGCTCGACTCCCGCTTTCTTCTAGGCGACCGAGAATTGTTTGAGCGTGTACGGGCGAAGACTTTGCCCGGCCTGCTCCGCAAGTCGGGCCAAAGGCTGCTCATGAGCGTCGCGGAATCTGCGCGTTCGCGTCATCACAAGTTCGCCAACACGATCTATCACCTCGAGCCCAACGTAAAAGAGGCGCCGGGCGGCCTGCGTGACTACAACCTTGCGTGCTGGCTTGCTTTAGTGAGCCGCTTTCGCCATGCAAATAGCTGGCCCGACGACGGATCTTTGTTCGAGCCGAGGTTACAGTTCGAATTGAACTCCGCCGTAGAGTTCCTGTTTTCTCTTCGTTGCTTTCTGCATTACCGCCACCGACGCGATGACAATCTCCTGTCATGGGAAGCTCAGGATGCCGCTGCGGCGAGTGGGATCGGAGTCGGTCGTCAGGACATGGAGACCGCACAGTGGATGCGCGTGTACTTCCGCCATGCCCGACTCGTGGCTGGAGCCGCGATTCAACTTCTCGAAGAACTGCCTGTGAAGAAAGCGTCTTTCACCACGACGCTGAGTCGATGGCGAGCGCATAAGTCCAATACCGATATGTCGATTGTCGCCGGCGCGATCGTGCTTCCAAAGGCATATCCGACGAATGAATATCCATCCCTGCTGAATGTTTTTGTCCGTATGGCTCGACAGGGTTTACGGCTGGGCATCGATGCGCAGCGAGCCATTATTCAGGTGATTCCGCAACTCAATGGCGCTGAAGCCGAGCAATCCTTGTGGCCATATCTTCGACGCATACTCACCTCGAGACATGCGGCGAATGCTTTGCGCGCGATGCGAGACTGTGGGCTGCTCGACGCCGTCATTCCGGAATTCAAGTTGATCGATGCTCTGGTCATTCGCGATTTCTTTCATCGCTACACCGTCGATGAGCATTCGTTTCTAACCATCGAAACCCTGCACACTCTTCGCGCCGCCACTGCGGAGTGGAAGAAACGATTCGCCGAGATTTTGGGCGAGCTCGAGAGACCGGAGCTGCTATTCCTGTCGTTGCTTCTGCACGATGTGGGGAAGGGAATGGAGGGCGAGAACCATGTGACCGCGAGCCTCACCACTGCGCGTCAGGTCTTGATTCGTCTGGGACTCCCGCCGGAAGAGCGGGAGGCTGTCGAGTTCCTGATTCAGAACCATCTTGAAATGTCGGCCGTTATGCGACGAGATGTTTTCGAGCCGAAGGTTGTGGGAGCGTTCGCGGATAAAGTCGGCACACCGGAGGTGCTGAAGATGCTGACCTTGCTTACTTATGGCGACATCTCATCGGTGAATCCCGAGGCCATGACCGAATGGAAGGCTGAAAACCTCTGGCACGTCTATGTGGCAACTTCCAATTTCCTCAATCGCCATGTCGATGAAGAGCGCGTTCATAGCACTCTGGATGGTCAGTCTCTGGCTCGATTTGGAGCTCTTCCTCCGTCCTTAATGAAGGACTTGGAGTCGTTTCTTGATGGCTTACCTCAACGCTACCTGCGGACCTATGGAACCGAGCAGGTTCTCAAACATCTGGAACTGGCTTCGCGGCTTTGGCAGCAGCCCGTGCAGTTGGTTTTAGCTCCTCATCGCAACCTGTACGAGCTCACGGTTGTCACTCGGGACAAGCCATTCCTGTTCGCCACCCTTGCCGGCGCGCTCTCGGCCTGGGGCATGGAGATTGTGAAGGCAAATGCATTCTCCAACAGCAAAGGCACTGTCATCGACTGCTTCTATTTCAAGGATCGCTTCCGCACCCTCGATCTGAATCCTTCGGAACACGACAGGATCAAGAGAGATATTTCGGAAGTAGTACGCGGTGACCGTTCGCTGGAGCACCTGATTCGCGCCCGATCCGGCTTCAAGTCTACCAATCGCGCGCGAACGAAGATAGAAACGAAGATCACGATCGACGACGAATCCTCGACTCACAGCACCCTGCTGGAAGTGGTCGCGCAGGATCGTCCGGGATTGCTGTACCGCATGGCAGAGGCGCTGGCGGAGTTGAAATGCAACATTGAGATCGCCCTGATCGATACCGAGGGGGAAATGGCCCTCGACGTCTTTTACTTGACCTCAAATGGGGCTAAGCTTCCCCAGACGCTGCAGGATTCGGTGCGCGAGGCGCTTCAGGAAAAGCTCAGGGGCGATGGGCAGACATAGTGAGTCTCACAGGGGCCGCTCCGGGCGAGGAGCACAGACGATTATTATGCCCATTTTAGGAAAATAAGTCAAGTGAAAAGTACTCGACTGCAGCTCGAGAGGAGTGGACTTGGCCCATTCTGGGAACACTGATGTGAGGCGAGCAACGGATGACGAATTCCCGAATTCACTGCTTATTCACTGTTATTCACTGTTCCAGCAGAGACATCAAATGCTGCAATCTTTGTAATCGATTGTTGACAGGAGGGTTGCGCGAAATTATCCGTCGCTCGCAAATCCCTTTGAAAAAATTCGCTGATAAATTCGCTGATAAATTCGCTGTTATGCGTTTTCAGTGAATTAGCCGAGTTGGCTTCTGGTCCGACGCGGGCTTGCGCCGAACCTTGCCGTTGCCGGAAAAGAGGATGAAATTGGGAGAGGAATGGTGGAGGCGGCGGGAGTTGAACCCGCGTCCGAAAATGTTACTGGCGAAGAGACTACATGCTTAGTCGCGTTCATGCTCCCGTACTTCTACGGGAACGTTCGCAGCCGGCGCTCAGAGCGGACAAGAAACGCAAACCGCTAGTCCGATGATCTCGCCTCCGGCACTCGGACCGCGCGCCGGAGACCAGCCCGCTAAATGACGTCCTTGGGCGGCCCGCGGGCCCTTCCGCCTAGGACGGCTACTTAATTAATTAAGCAGCGTATGCCAGGTTTTGATTGGCAATTGTTGTTTTGCACGCGATTACGGGTGTGTGCACCCCGGCATGCCTCTCAGCCGCAAGCACTTCCGTCGAAGCCGTGACGCCCCCGGATTGGCTGAAGCTGGCCAAACCAACATCTCTGCTGGCTGTGGTCAGTTCAATTATATAGATGTCGAGGAGTGGGATAGAGACGCAGCATGCTGCGTCTCTATCGTTGTGGTTGCTGCTGCTGTTGCTGTGCCGGCCGCTTGGGAGGCGGCTCCTTGACGGCCGCGGCAACCTGCTTCATGCGTTGGAATTGTCCCGTTTGGTAGGTATAGCTCTGGTGAGGCATTTTGGCGCTTTCTTGCTGAATCGCCGCCTGGCGGTTGCCGGGATTCGGATGATCCGAGAAGAATTGCGGACCTCGCGCGCCTCCGTCCGCCTCCAGCTTCTGGAAGAACTTCGCCATCTGGATTGGATCGTAGCCCGATTCCGCCATAAGGTGAGAACCGAGCAGGTCTGCCTGACTCTCAGCCCCGCGGGAGAACTTGAGCAGCACGCTATTTGCTCCCAGTCCGATTCCAAGCTGCGCGAGCTGTCCCATCATCGAACCACCGGCCATTTTGGAGCCAAGGACAGCCGGAAGCTGAATCATTTGCGATTTTGATGCCTGATTCGTTCCGTGACGCAGAATCACATGCGACATCTCATGTCCCATAACTCCGGCTAGTTGCGCTTCGTTATCGACAGCTTTCAGCAGCCCGCTGTTGATGAACATCGGTCCGCCAGGGAGCGCGAAGGCGTTGATGGATGGATCGGCGACTACTTCGAAGGTGAACGGAAATCCGCTGTCTTTCGCTTCTTGTGCGTTTGCCAAGCGCTTTCCAATGCTGCTGACGTACTGATTCAGGAACGGGTCTTTGAGCATGGTCATCTGTTTGCGCACCTGCGTGGCCGATTCCTGTCCAACTTGAACGTCTTGCTCTTTTGAAAACAAGTTGAACCCAGGGCGGAACTTGCTTGGCGCCTGAGCCCACGCGAGCACAACCAAAAGCGTGCAGGCTAGAGTGATTCGGCTTGTTTGTTTCATTCGTACCCCCAAAGTCCCCACAATGCGATAGATTTCAGCTTCCCAATAACTGAGAATTCTTGCAGGTCTTAGGATGCCTCGACAATGCAGGAACGCGCATTCAGGCCTCGAGGGCAGAGGGATTCGATGGTTCTGATATCTTGAGTTCATGCCCGTGAAAGCCATTCAGCTTGGACAGGTATGGCGTAACGACGAGAACGGATCCAATTATCTGGTGACCAAGCTCTATAACGAAGTCTTCACGCAATTTGCCATCCTGCGCCAGGCCGACGCCAATGCCGCTAACTCCGATACCATTCGAGTCAAGGTACAAAAAGGTTCCGACGGCGCAACTCTTCCCGGTTACACCTATACCCAGGATGCGCAGGACTTCTGATTGGTCGAAAAACTAATCGCAAGCTTAGGACTATTTGTTATTTCCGTGATCTCCGCGATGGGATATCTCGGAGTCATGTTGCTGATGGCTATTGAGTCTGCATGCATCCCGCTGCCCTCGGAAGTGATCATGCCTTTTTCTGGGTATCTTGTTTACGCGGGACAATTCAATCTGTGGCTCGTTGCGCTGGCGGGAGCGATCGGATGTAATTTGGGTTCGGAAATCGCGTACGAGATCGGCTATTACGGTGGGCGTCCATTGGTTGAACGCTACGGCTCTTACATCCTGATCACTCAAAACGAACTCGATTGGGCTGATCGTTTTTTTGCGAGACTTGGCGATCTGACCGTTCTGCTCAGCCGCATGCTGCCGGTGGTGCGCACTTTCATAGCGCTCCCGGCAGGAATTGCTCGCATGCCCCGTCTCCGATTTCATGTGTACACATTCGTCGGATCTTTCCCTTGGTGCCTCAGTCTTGCCTATCTGGGAATGAAGGCTGGAGAAAATTGGAAATACCTGGGCAAATATTTCCACGAATTCGACAAGGTCATCGGTGCGGTCATCATGCTGGTAATTATCTGGTTTGTCTGGTCGCGTTGGCGCCACCGAGTGCGCGTAGCATGAGTGAAGTAGACGGTAGACACCTAGCATGCTGCGTCTCTAGCGCATGAACGCCTCGTTCCGTTTCGGTGAGATCTCAGACATAGATCGTCTTCTTCCGCTCATGCAAGACTTCTATTCCTTCGAGCGGCTAAGTTATGACGAAGATCGATTGCGGCGCCTTCTGGCTGATCTAAGCAAAAACGGGAATCTCGGACGGTTTATTCTTTTCGAAGAATCGCAACAGCTGGTCGGCTACATGGTTCTCGGCTTCGGGTTCTCGCTTGAGTTTCATGGACGAGACTGTTTCATTGACGAGTTTTACGTGAGACCCGAGCGACGCGGGCAGGGCATCGGAAAGGCGGCCGTGGATTTTGCCATCCAGACTTGCCGTGCAGTCGGCATCAAGGCTATGCATTTGGAAGCTGATCACTTCAATGCGCGGGGCCACGAATTCTATAAGCGTCTCGGATTCAAGGATCACGATCGGCATCTGATGACGCGGTGGCTATGAGTTCGTGTCCTCGCGAACACCGAAGCTTTTCAAGCCGCAAATATCAACCGCAATGAGACTGTGAGCAGCACCACTCCGAAAATTCTCTTGAGATAGAGCATGGACAGCGATTGCGCCAGAGTGCCTCCGAAGTAGCCACCGATCATGATTCCAGCAGCAAGCAGGAGCGCCAGCTTCATATTGTAATGATGTGCGCGAAAGTAGGGGGTGAATGGAACCAGATAAATTGGCAGTGCTCCGATTAGCAAGGCGGTCCCTTGAGCGCGAACTTGCGTTTCCCGGAACAGGAGGGTCATTAGGGGAATGAGAAAAGCGCCGCTTGTGCCGGTAATTCCTACAAGAATTCCTGCGAGGATGCCAATGAGCAACACGACGGAGGAAGCAACATTCATCTTCTATGCCCTTTCAAGCTGCTAACGAAGCTTAGATCGACTGCACGGGAATTGCGGTGAGGTCCTCGACGAGGCCTACTTCCTTCTGCACAAACGGCTCTGCATACTTCACGCCGGCGAGCATGCCGTAGAAGCGCGCCATCGAATGAACGCGGTCGCGAATATCGGCTCGTGCAGGGAAGAGTCCGCTGCCTTCCTGCCGATCCTCAAATTGGGAGTTATATGCCATTAGCGCAGCGAATCTATCCTCGAACTGATTGCTAATGTCGACGACGAATGTCGGACGAACGTCGTAATACAGCGTGGCATAGATGATCTTGAAGGGCCGATGTGGAGGAAGGTCGTTAGTGATCTCCATGTCCAATCCCTCTTCCCGCATCTTAGCCGCAATCTCTAACTTCTGTAGTCCTGCAAGAAAACAAGCTTCGTACCCCACTGTTGAACACGTGTAATGATCTGGATGGCGCCCCTTCCAATATGGGAGAATCACAACTCGAGGACGTGCGCGGCGAATTACGTGAGCGATCTTCAGGCGATTCGCCCAATTGTTTTCGACTCTGCCGTCCGGAATATCGAGTGCTTCACGCCAGCGGACTTGCATCAGCCGCCCGGCCGCATTCGCCTCGCGCTCGCGATCGGCGGCACTGCCGCGCGTTCCCATTTCGCCACGTGTAAGGTCCAGGATCCCGGTACGCTGACCTTTCTGTGCCATCTTGAGCAGCGTACCGCCACAAGTTTGTTCCACGTCATCGCGATGAGCGGCGATGGCGAGGATGTCGAGTTGTGATGTGATTTTCGAACTCGGAGCAGGCATTAAGCCATGCTCCCTGATTCCACCACAACGTTTTCTCGAACAATGAGGCGTGTGCCGGACATCTGTTTGAGAGTTGGCAGCACGCGACTGACGTGTTCTTCTTCATCCACGAAAAGAACAACAAGTGGTAGCTTGCCGCCAGCGTCTACCAACGTGCTGGTTTTGACGCGGCTGCGGCCGATGAATCCTGCCACCGCGTGTACGACAACGGCATTGGCGATATTCTGCTGCCGCAGGTAGTTGAGAATTTGGAGATGAGCCGGACGGCGCTGATATTCGTCGGCTTCGTTCAGGTAGATGGTTACTTGGACGGCCACGGTCGAAATTGTAAACGAGGTTGCGCAGTGTCCTGCGCTACAACGATCGGGCCAGCGCCGCCCCAACGAGCACAGCTGCCAGACACAGCAGATTGTTGGTAAGGACGTTGAGGGCGAATAGACTCCAGTGTCCCTGCTCGAAATATGCAATCGTCTCGAAGGCGTAGCTTGAAAAGGTCGTATAAGACCCACAGAAGCCGACCGCGATCAACCAACGCCACCTGGCATCAGCTAACACGCGCTCGGTAGTCCAGATAAGGAACAAGCCGAGCACAAAGCTGCCCGAAATATTAATGATCAACGTGCCGTAAGGAAAATTCGGAGAAACCAGCTTGGCGGCAAAACGACTGACAAAGTAACGAAGATTGGCTCCGAAAAGAGCGCCCACGGAAACCCAGAGATAAGCTCGCATGAAGTTCGTCCCGTCCTAAAGACTTCCACTTTTGTTCCAGCAAAGCTGGAAGAGATTGTAGGAGTCATCAGCCGTGAGATCGGCGGTTCAGGCGAACTCCATCGCCTTACGGATTACAACGACATTGTAGCGGAGAGTGAAATCTTCAGAAGCTGTAAAGCGGTGTGGTTAGTTTTTACGCTGTACCAGGAAGTGCGCCAATGATTTCAGAGTCTGAGCGCGAGCACCGAAGCCATCTAGCGCATTACATCCGCGAGCGATGAGCGAGTCTGCACGGCGAAGAGATTCCTCGATGCCAAACACCGCCGGATACGTTGCTTTGTCCGAAGCAGTGTCCTTGCCGGCAGTCTTTCCGAGCTCTTCTGACGACTTGGTTACATCAAGCACGTCATCTACAATCTGGAATGCCAGGCCAATAGCGGAGCCGAACTCTCGCAGCTTCTCGATCTCGGCGTCCATACCTCCCGCATAAATGCCGCCGCTAGTGAGGCTGGCCGTAATCAATGCACCTGTCTTTGAACGGTGGATATATTCGACCGTAGCCGCGTTTGCACGTGTGTTCTCCGCCTCGAGGTCCATTACCTGACCGCCGATCATTCCGTCGATTGTGCCCGTGCCGTGGGCGATCTCCTCCACGATCCTGATGCGCGCTTCCGACAGACAGGGTAATTTGCTCACAACTTCATACGCGTATGTCTGTAGGGCGTCGCCAGCGAGGATCGCGAGATCTTCGCCGAATACTACGTGGCAGGTCGGCTTGCCGCGACGCAGATCATCATTGTCGAGCGCCGGGAGATCGTCGTGAATAAGCGAGTACGTGTGCAGCATTTCTAATGCGCTGCCTAACTCCTCAACACCCAGAGGCAGCTCGCCATTTGAGCGATCGCGCTGCACCATCCTGGCTGCTTCTATGCATAAGATTGGACGAATCCGTTTGCCACCAGCAAAGACGCTGTGGCGCATGGCCTTGTGTACCGAAACAGGAACTTGCGTCTCAGGAGGCAAGAGCCGATCGAGTGTTGCATCGATCAGGGCACAACCCGCGGTGAGGGTTTCTTGGAGGGATGACATCGAAGATGCATCTCCATTAGGCGCTTCCGGCCGCTCTCGGCCGGGTACTTGCGCAAGACCACGCGAATCTGTTTTTTGATTAATTTCCAACGTAAGAATCTCTCAGAAAAGGAATCAAAATGCCATCTGAGGCAGCCGCAACAAGACTAAGCAGCTACTTTCCTGCTGACCTGTCCTCGCCTACACTTTCAAAAGGCTGCGGTTGGAGCTTGCCACCATTTTTCATCAGAATCTCAACTTTACCCTCGGCTGCCTCAAGCTCCTGACGACATGAGTTCGAGAGACGAACTCCTTCTTCAAATAGCTTCAAAGATTGCTCGAGCGATAGGTCTCCTTTCTCTAGTTGTTCCACGATCTTCTCGAGCTGTTGCAGGCATTCTTCGAATTTAGGCAATTGGGGTCTCCAAGACCATTGTAAAGCGCAAGTCTGTGATCGCTAAGGGTGCTGCGTCTCCTTGGTTTGAAAGAGCAAAGCCACAAAGGCGCCGAGGTTTCGACGCCAAACCAACCAAGTGTGAGCTCCGGGAGTGTCGATGTCGGTGTGCGTTACCCCTTTAGCAGAAAGCCACTCGCGGATTTTTCGGTTTGGCTCGATAAGGCGATCCTCGGTGCCGCATGCGACCCAGAGCAATTTCAATCGCGTAACGTTCTTCCGCTTCATTTCCGAGAACTGTTGGTCGAGATTTTCGCCGAGCCCACCAGCGCTGAAGGCACCGATCCAGGAAAAAAGATCTGCAGAGGTGAGTCCGACGAATAAGGATTCCGAACCGCCCATCGAGAGCCCTGCGATCGCTCGCGAGGTGGGATCCTTCGAGGCCCGATAATCCTTCTCGATTCTCGGCAGCACTTCAGTCAGCAGAGACTCCCGAAACTTCTCCAAATTGCGTTCGCGAAGGTCGTCATGATTAAAGGCGTGAGGTGTGGAGAGCATCTCAGGCGCTCCATAACCGAGGGTCATTACCACAATCATCGGCTTCGCTTTTTGCTGCGCTATCAGATTGTCGAGGATCACGTTTGCCCGGCCCACAGCGGCCCAGGCGCTGGCGTCATCACTGAACCCATGGAGCAGATACAAGACCGGATATTTTGTCTTCAACGCGACATCGTATCCTGGTGGCGTGTATACGTAGTAATCCCGTTGATCGCCGACCACAGCCGACTTGTAAAAATGATGGTGAATTACTCCGTGCGGTACGTCGTTAACTTCCCAAAGCAGGGATGGCGGCCCCGGTACATGCACCATGCTTTGCGTGCCAAGCAGATTCGGTTTCATTAAGGGATTACGAGGATCGATGAGGGACACGCCATCGGCGACGAAAGAGTATCCGTAGTAGTCGGGTTCGAGTGAATCGGTAGTTACGCTCCATAATCCCGAATCGTCCTTTTGCATTGGCACATGCTGGGTTGTACCTTCGAGTTGAAGTTCAACTTTTTGAGCATTGGGACTGCGCAATCGGAAAATTACGCGATGATCCGATTGAACCTCGGGAGAGACGATGGGAGTCTGCTGAGCTTGCGCGGAGCACACGGTTAAGCCGATACAGACTAAGAATATTCGAACCAAAGTTCCATTCAGCACACGAGCGATTATACGCAGCGATTTGAGAACGCCTGCGCACTCACGCTCGTGTACTCTAAAGTGTGCCTACCGTTGTTGAGCCCTCAATACCTCCACGAGCAGCTTTTCAACACCGTGATTTCCGCCTTTTTCAATCAGGACGCGCTCTTTCCATTATTGGATCGGAGATGCAGTCGGTTGCTGTCGGATGGCAGGTCTTCCAGATCACTCACCGTCCGCTAGATCTCGGATACGTGGGCCTTGTGCAGTTTCTGCCTGGCATTCTGCTATCTCTGCCGGCTGGACACGCAGCCGACCGATTTGATCGGCGCGTCGTATTGCTGTGCTGCAACGTGTCGTACGCGGTGTGCTCGGCACTCCTGTTCTTACAAGCTTTGGCGGGGATACATTCTGTGCTTCCCATTTTTGGAGTGCTCCTGCTGATCGGCATTACTCGGGCATTTAGCGGTCCAGTGAGCCAGGCTTTGGTTCCGCAACTGGTACCGCAGGAGCATTTTGGCAACGCGGTCACATGGGGAGCGTCCATATTTCAGGTGGCGACCGTGGTTGGACCAGCGTTCGGTGGCCTCATCTACGGCTGGGCTCATGGAGCCCACAGCGTTTACGCCACTGCGGCGTGCATGTACTTCGCGGCGTTCACCTTCATATTGATGATGCACGTGCGCACGGGACGGATGGAGACCAAGGATGTCTCTCTGGATACGCTGTTGGCCGGTTTTCGCTACGTGTGGCGGGAGAAGATCATTCTCGGTTCGATCTCGCTGGATTTGTTCGCAGTCTTACTCGGCGGCGCGGTCGCGCTGCTTCCGGCGTATGCGCAGGACATCCTCCACATCGGACCGCGTGGATTGGGATTGCTGCGCAGCATGCCTGCCGCCGGAGCAGCTCTGATGGCCATATTGCTGGCTTATCGTCCGTTGCGTCGTCGTGCGGGCGTGGCTATGTTCGTCGCGATCAGCATCTTCGGTATGGCAACGATTGTCTTTGGATTGTCGCGTTCAGTAGTCCTCTCGTTGATCGCGCTGTTCACAATCGGGGCGTCGGACATGATCAGCGTCGTCATTCGCAGCACGCTCGTTCAGATAGCGACGCCGCCGGGGATGCGCGGACGTGTAAGCGCAGTGAATCTGCTCTTCATCGGAGCATCGAACGAATTCGGGCAATTCGAATCTGGCATCACTGCGCAGTGGTTTGGGACAGTTCCTGCCGTGATAGCCGGGGGAATCGGAACTTTGGTGATCGTGGGATTGTGGTCGTGGCTGTTCCCAGACTTGCGAAGTATGGATCGCCTGCTACCAGCTTCAGAAAGACCGGTGATCACCGAACCGGCCGGCCAGCAGGAACTCGTCTAGCATATGGCTCTTCAGCGCACGGCCTGAGTTCTGATCCTGCGAGCGTGCAGGCTCGCTTCAGCGGCCTTATGCAGACGTTGTAGCAGCTCTTCAAGGTGGCTCTGCTCAGTGAGGTAGCTGATGATCATCACGCGGATCACTGTTCCGCCGTTGACCAGGGTGGTTGAAATCCACCGCCTGCCATCGCGGGTGACTTCGTCGACAATCGCCTGAAGTATTTGCGCATTTGCTGCTTCCGATTCCATTGGCTCTCTCAAGCAAAAGTTAAATATTGGTAGCATGGGCGGCGCGAACAGCCTCAGGTATGGGGAGTCCGCGACTTGTCGCTCGAACCACCGTGCGAGTTCAATTTGGCGATCGATGTGCTCTTCATAGGCCGCACGTCCATGGACTTTGAGCGTGAGCCACAGCTTCAGGGAATTCATGCGTCGGGTCCACTGCGTGCTGATGGCGAAGTTCTCCGGTGGAAGCGGCGTGTTCAGCTTCGGCATGTAGGGCGTTGTCACACTGAAGGTCGCTTTCAGCAACTCCGGATGCGACGTGAGGACAACTCCGGCGGCAAACGGCATTGCCAGCCATTTATGCGGGTCGACTGTAACCGAGTCTGCGTGCTCGATTCCGCGCACAATGCTGCGATGCTTCTCGCTGAAGATCGCTGCGGCGCCATAGGCCCCATCGACGTGCATCCATAACTTGTGCTCACGGCAAAATTCGGCGATCGCTGGGAGATCGTCGATAGCGCCGGAGTTCGTCGTGCCTGCCGTCGCGACCACGCAGAAGGGTAGATTTCCCGCCGCCAAGTCTTCGCGAACCGCGCGCCCGAGCTGGTCGACGTCCATCTGAATGCGATGGGTGACGTCGACGCGCCTCACGGCCCTGCGTCCAATGCCGAGTAGTCCGGTCGATTTGTCCAGCGAGTGATGAGCTTCCGAGGAGGCATAAACGACGGGAGCTCCACCGATTGAACGGGCGCCGTCGTTCACGAAACTTGGAAAGTTTGCTGTTAACGCCAGCGCCAACGCAGAGAAGTTGGCTTCGTTGCCACCGCTGGTGAAGGTTCCTCCGAAAGCACGATTCCATCCGACGCGCTCGCCGATCCAGCGAACCATCTCTTGCTCGATCTTGGAGGCAAGTTGTGAACGCGCAAGCGTTGCAAGCTGCGGATTAATAGCAGCGACGAATGCTTCGGCCAGAACCGCCATATATGCCGGCGTGGGGTTCATCAGGCCAAAGTAGTTCGCTGCCGGAACGTGGAATCCTTTGTCCACGAGCTCCGCGCAAACGTCGTCGAGCACCTGCGCAGCATCCTCGCCAAATTCAGGCAGGATGTTAGTCAGTTGACTAAACGTGCGTTGCTCTTCGGGCAGCTGCACCGGACGCGTTGGCAGCGACTCGAAGTAGCGGTCGATGTGATCGATCAGCCGATAGCCAAGTCGTCGTCGAGTTTCAGAATCAAACGCAAAGCCCACGCTAGCAATGTCCTTGATTAATGTAAATGGTCTAGCGAGAGGCACGGATAGTATCCGTGCGAATGAAGGCTTACCTTAATCTCCTTTTAAAACGGCTTCTGACTGAAGCCGCTGAACTCAAAAAAGAGACTATTGTCCTTGGCTCGACGGCACACATGAAATCACTTCCCCAATACCGAAGACTCAACATCTTCGAAATAAGTACGACTAGGCACCCGTGCCCGTCGCTTCCTGCAACACATCTTCCTCCTGCTTCTGCGGCCTCAGAAGAGGGAACAGGATCACATCGCGGATCGATTTCGAATCGGTCAGCAGCATCGTCAGACGATCAATGCCGATTCCTTCGCCGCCTGTTGGGGGCATGCCATACGAGAGCGCACGAATGTAATCTTCGTCCATGGCGTGAGCTTCCTCATCGCCACGCGCTTTCTCCGAGAGCTGCTGCTCGAATCGGCGCCGTTGCTCTTCAGGATCGTTCAGCTCGCTGAAAGCATTTCCGATCTCCAGGCCGCCAACGAAGATCTCGAAACGCTCTACCCAGTCGGGTTCGTCTTTCTTGTTCTTCGATAGCGGGGAGATCGCGACCGGGAAGTCGTAGAGAATCGTCGGCTGCCACAAATGTTCTTCGGCGACCGCTTCGAACATGTTGCCGATGCTCTTCCCCGCCGGTTCTGTCGGATCGTACGGCATATGCGGAGCGTGCCGGGCGTTCAACCGTTCCACTAGCTTTCGCACTGAACTGGCATCGGCAAAATCCAACATCTGCGGTGCAGGCGCACAGCTTTCGGGCCAGAATTTGATGATCGCTTCTCTCATCGATAGGCGCTGCCAATTCCCGAAATCGATCTCCCGTCCCTGATAAGGGACCACAGTGCTCCCATTCACCTCGCGCGCAACATGCGCCAGCATCTGCTCGGTGAGTGTCATTAAGTCGTGGTAGTCGGCGTATGCCTGATAGAACTCGAGCATCGTGAATTCAGGATTATGCTGGGTAGAGATGCCCTCGTTGCGAAAGTTGCGATTGATCTCGTAAACGCGATCAAGCCCGCCGACAATTAGTCGCTTCAGATAGAGTTCCGGCGCGATGCGCAGGTAAAGGTCGATATCGAGCGTGTTGTGGTGCGTGATGAAGGGACGCGCCACTGCTCCGCCCGCAATCGGTTGCATCATCGGCGTCTCGACTTCGATGTAGCCGCGCGCATCGAGGAACGACCGAATCGCCTTCACCAGTTTGCTGCGCGCAACGAACACATCGCGCACCTCTGGATTCATATTGAGGTCAACGTAGCGCTGACGATAGCGCAGTTCAACATCCGACAGTCCGTGATACTTCTCCGGAAGCGGGAGCAGATCCTTCGCCAGAAATGTGATCTGTTCCACGTGCACTGATAGTTCATTCGTTTTGGTGCGGAAGAGATAACCGCTGACTCCAACGAAGTCGCCAAGGTCGAGCAGCTTGTAGAGTTGAAAACCCTTTTCGCCGACAAAATCGAGCTTCACGTAGATTTGGAGCCGCTGGCCCGCCTGCTGCAGATGCGCGAATCCTGCCTTCCCTTGTCCACGTATCGACATAAGTCGACCCGCAACGCGCACATTGACGCGATCGGGGTCCAGTTGCTCGCAGGTGAAGTCGGAATACTTGGCAACAATTTCCGGAATGGAATGCGTGAACTCAAATTTCCGAGGATAGCTCTGCTGTCCCAGCGCCTCGATCTGCTTCAGCTTCTCGCGACGGAGCTGATATTGACTTTCTTCGAATGACATTGAAAGCAGTATATCGGGTCAGTTGGATCGGGTAATCGAGCTATCGAGTGATTGGGTGAAGCAAGTTGTGGCATGAATTTAGAGCAGGCCATGGCGTGGAATCCACACAGAGTACCGCCATTCGGCGAGTTGAATTATGTGCATGCCGGATTTCAGTGTGCGTCAGCCCAAAAAATAACGCCCGAGACTTTCGTCTCAGGCGTTCTGGTTTTGTGATCCGCATTACTTACGGAAACGTGCAACTAGTCCCGTCAGGAATGAGCCGAATCCGAGCAGGCCGAGCAGCGGGAGCGGAGAAGCCGTTTGTGGCAGTCCGCTGGTGTTGCCGGCGTTCTGGCTGGCGGAGTTGGCGTTGTTACTGGCATTAGCGTTCTGATCTGCACTGGCAGCGTTCGACTGCGTGCTCGCGGCAGACTGATCAGCAGCGTTGCTGCCGGTGGTCGTGCTGGAGGCAGCGGGCGCAGTCTGATCGGTTGTGCTGGTTGAAGATGAAGAAGCAGATGGCGCGGCAGCGTTGCTGCTGGGCGTTGCGCTGGTCGAGCTTGAGCTCGAAGTGGCGCTGGGAGCCGTGGCTGCGCTCTGATCGCTTGTGCTCGAAGGAGCCGCGGTCGGATTCGCCTGGCTCGAAGTCTGATCGGTTGCAGCCGGGGTCGTCGACGTCTGACCAGAGGTCGCGCTGGGCGCCGTGTTGGTCGGCGTTGCGCTGGACTGGCTTGTGCTCGACGGCGTAGCTGACTGGTTCATATCCGAGCTGCTGCTACTCGTCGATGGGGTCGTGCTCGAAGTCGACGATGGATTCTGACTGGTCGAACTGCTCGCAGCCGGTGTTTGGTTCTGACTGTTGGGGTCGGTTGTACTGGATGTCTGGCCGATAGCGATGCCGGCAGACAGCAGCAATGCAGAGCATGTAAGGAACATTTTCTTCATGAGCTACTCCTCTTGATCTCTCTCGCCCGGCCGGTTTTGCCGGACATCGTGGGTGCGTGATTCAGCCCGAGTGGCGCACGCGAACTGTCACCATTGGCAGTTAGAGAATAGTTACCAAAGCGGGGTTTGCCTCCATATGAAATTTAGAAATTATGCCCAGCAGCGAGCAGAGCTGCGGATTTCGCTGGTTTACAGAGAATCGGGCTGGTTTGTTGCCGTTTAATAGAGAGTTAACATGCGTTGGCGGCAATGGGGTTTGCGTGCGTGTGGAGTGCCGCGTCTCACGATATACATCCAGCGTTCCGGAATTCAGTCCTGTTCAAGCACGACACTTACTGGTGGGAATGTGTCGTCCTTCCGGGGCTCGCCTTGTATACACGTCAACCCAGCATTTCATGTTTGGCTGTCAGATTTGGCGCCTCCTGCGCTGGCCGTCGGTTTGGGTGCCGCGAGGCCCGGCACGAATGTTTTGCCCACGCTCCTGGACTCTTCAACGCGAGCGGCAGAACCACGCTTTACAATCGCCTCAATGTCTTCCGAGCACGAATCATGGATGAGGCGCGCTATTGAACAAGCCAAAGCCGCGCAATTAGTGGGCGAAGTGCCGGTAGGAGCCATCATTGTCCGCAGCGATGAGCTGATCGCTGCTGGCGAAAATAGGAACTTGCGTGATCATGACCCCTCCGCACATGCAGAGATTGTCGCCTTGCGTGCTGCTGGAACTGCGCTCGGAAACCATCGGCTCGATGGATGCGAGATGTACGTGATTATTGAACCATGCGCGATGTGTGCCGGAGCTCTGGTTCATGCGCGTCTTAAAGCTCTGATCTATGGCGCGAGTGATCCCAAGGCGGGAGCTGTGAGCTCCGTGATGAACGTGCTGAATCATCCTCGTCTGAACCATAGGATGGAGGTTATTGGCGGCGTTTTGGAGGCAGAATGTTCTGAGCTACTGAAATCATTTTTCCGTTCGCGAAGGGTCGAAGCAGAATGATTTAGAAATTGGCGCACTTTTTCGCTGCTGCCCGAATAAAACCAAAGGAGATGATACCTGCGTCAAACTTCAGTAGTCTTAAATCAGAGTTCATTCGAGGCTGTATGCTCTTGGCCATGCAGATCCGCAATGAAATTGTTCCAAGTAATGTGAGGTCAAAGCGCCATGAAACGCCCAGCAAGACGCGAAAAGGGAAACCGGGGCAAAGATTTTTGTGGATTTGTATGCCCTGCGTGTAACTTCCGGCTGAGGCTTTCCGATCCGCATGTATCCGAAGCTATCGTCGAGCTTTTCAACCGCGGTGTGCAAATGACCTCGCTCGAATGCACGGAGTGCGGTTACGAACAGCAGTACGGCCAAGAGGACCTGCAGATGTTTCTCCCCGGAGGCAAGCAGGCGCCTCTGAAGGGTCGGCTAAGCACGCGAGGCACTGCTTAAGAAGCATCGCCACCCGGATCGGGAATTGAAGATGGCGGATTGCTGGTTGGGAACGGATCCGCTAAGCTTATCGGAGCTCCTCTCCTACAACTCTTTCCTGTTTCTGGTCGCGCCTTCTTCGGATTGCCCCGCCTTCTTTTTCCGGGATTTCTTCCAAGCCAGCGCCCGTTTCTCCCGGAACGGCCGTCAGTCGGCGCCTGTTAGACATATTCAGGCAGCTTTCAAGCCTGCTTCGATTCGCTTCTGCCTTTCCTCATCCTTCTGCTGAGCCTTCAGCTGGGCATCTGCCGCCCTTCCAATAGCCGAGTTGACTTCGCCCCCCACAAGGATGGCAAAGCCGGTGATGTAGAGCCAAAGCAACAGAATCATCACGGCGCCAACTGAACCGTAGGTCTTGCTGTAAGAGTTAAAAAAATGCAAATACAATTTGAAGCCCAGGGAAGCAACGATCCAGAAAATCAAACCGAGAGCCGAACCGGGAGTGATCCAGTGCCATTCTGGTTCTTCAAGATTGGGAGCGAAGTAATAGGTAGTGGCAAAGGCAAGGAACATGCACGCCAGCACCAGTGGCCATTGCACGATCTTCCACGAAATGACGGCGAATTGCCCGAGTCCCATGTGTGAACTCAGCCAGTCCGCAGCATCGCTTCCATAGAGCGTGAGTCCGAGGGCGGCCAGGACCAGAACGGCCAAAGCAATAGTCAGGCCAATGGCGATGGCCCGCTGCTTCCAAATTGGACGATCTTCTTTCACGTCATATGCGATGTTGAGACTTTCCATTACTGCACTAACCCCGCTTGAAGCGGACCACAATGCGCCCAGGATGCCGAAGACAGCCTTGCCGGCCCCGCTGGATCGGGTGATTTCGTCGAGAGTCTTATGGACCAGATCGGAAGCAGACGCCGGGAGTACTCGGGCGAGCGTCGTGAAGAGCGTGTCGCGAAGCTGCGTGCCTGCTCCTGCAAAGAAGCCCAGTATCGAGAGCAGAAACAGCATTGCCGGAAACACTGCCAGTACAAAGTAGTAGGCCAGCGCTGCAGATCGTACTGTGACTTCGTCTTCTCCGATATGTGCCCAGACTTGTCTGCCCAGGCTCACGGGTGTGAGCCCTCCAAATTTCCAGAGTGATGGCTTGAGTTTAGGGCTCATTGTTCGCACCTCTTGTTCCGTCTCGATGAAAGCTATCTCCTTAGGATGCCTGACCAATTGGGTGGGTCACTGTGAAAAGAATTCTGAAGATCGCAGAGCTGCCGAGAGTACCCGTCGATCTCGGAATTAGTCTCACAAAGGGACCGCGGCGCGTCCCCCGCGCGGGTTTTGGACAGTTATAACAACAAACCCTAGGGCAACGTGACACGAGAGATCCTTCCAGGCATAAGCAAAGAGCGCGGGCGAGGGCGCGGAGCGGTTCTTATAGATAATTCGTTATAGATACAGTGCGGATCAGTTCAACCGGCGATGCTGTCGATCAATTTGCGAACTAGGCTGCCACCTTCTTCTTTGCCGCCTCCCTGAAATTTAGTTTCTATGACAGCCCAAAACGGGAGATCTACAATGGTTTCGAATTCGCGCATGCTGACGGAATCTTTCTCCGGCATCTGCCTGCCTGCCTTTAGATCCGCCAAGGCTCGCTGTATCGCCTTCGTGAGCCGGAAGAGAATTGTCGTGGGATAGAGAATCATGGAGAACCCGATTTCATACAATTCTTTCGGTGGAACCCATGGCGTCTCGCCTCCACCTTCGAGAATCGTAGTGACCAGTGGAGTGCCGCGAAACTGGCTTCCAACTTTTTTCAATTCTTTCATGTTACGCACTCCGTCGAAATACAAGGCATCAGCGCCCGCTTTGAGGTAACGTTCTGCGCGGTACAACGCGTCTTTGAGCCCGTGCGGCGCGATTGCATCCGTGCGGGCAATCAGAAAGAGATTCTCGCGGTTCTTGCGAGCCTCCACGGCTGCACGGATCTTGTTTTCCATATATTCTGCAGCGACGACTTTCTTGCCCGCCATGTGGCCGCAACGTTTCGGAGGTTGCTGGTCCTCGATGAAGAGAGCGGAAGCGCCGATGCTTTCGTAGAGATGGATTGTGTGACTTACATTCTTGGCGTCACCGTATCCATCATCGGCATCAACCAATACCGGGAGGTCACTGATCGCCATGATTTCACGCACCGCTGCGAACTTCTCCGCAAATCGCGTGAGGTCAATATCAGGAAGCCCAAAACGCGCTCCGTCCACCGCGAAGCCACCAATCTGGTAAGCCGGAAATCCTGCTTGTTCAATGAGCCTGGCAGCCAGAGCATCGTGTGCTGCTGGAAGTTGCAAAGGGTGATGCAGCCGCAGCAGCTCTCTCCATGTCCGTCGTCTAATACCATTTTTCCCCATTTGGAAGAAGATGCAGGATCAAGGGCCGCAAGTGGTCTTCAGCTATCTTCTTCCAAGGCCCGAATCGGCATTATTCCGCTGCGCCTTGCAAAACTCCAATGGTATGTAACCAGCGCGTGGCTAATTTTGGCCATTCCGTGACCGGCTTGTCCGTCGGACGCAGGCCATATCCATGACCGCCCTGCGCGTAAGTGTGCAGCTCAGCGGGAACGCCTGCTTTCTTGAGTGCCATGAAGTACTCGACAGCGTTCTCGACGTGCACGGAATCATCCTCTGCTTGCACTAGAAAGGCCGGAGGAGTCGAAGCTGCGACTGGAATGTCAGGGTTGAACTCGAAATTCTTGTCCGCGCTAGCCAGATATCCTGGATAGAGAATAATGGCGAAGTCGGGACGGCAGCTCAGCTGATCGGCAGCATCGGCTACAGGATAGAGACGCTGATCATAATGCGTGCTGACGGCCGCGGATAGATGTCCCCCAGCGGAGAATCCGAGGACCCCCACGCGCTTAGGATCTACGTGCCACTCAGCCGCGTGCTGGCGCAGCAGGCCAATAGCACGCTGCGCATCCTGCAGCGCGGCGACCGATTTGGGAAACGGTCCAGTCTCCGGCACGCGATACTTCACGAGCACACAATTTACCGCAATGGAGTTCAGCCAGTCACAGACCTCGGTTCCCTCCAGGTCGATCGCCACGATGCGATAACTTCCGCCGGGAAAGACCACGACTGCAGGTCCAGAATTGCTGTTCGGCGAAGCGGGATATAACGTCATCGTCGGCTGCGAAACATTCCCGATGCGAATCACTGGGCGTCCGGCAACTTGGCGGTCTTTGCTGGTCGTAGTGTCTTGCTCAGGCCCTTTGGCGGTGGATGCACCAGGGGCGCCGCCGGGCCACAAAGGAATCGTTGTGTGGCTCTGACTAGGCGGCCAGGCAGAAAGTGCTGATATTTGGGCCAGCGCAGAAGAAAGGGAAGGCACGAGCGCTAGCAATACCAGCAATGATTTCAGCATTCCGGACCTCAGCCGGAAGAGTGTACCTTATTCGTTTTCGGATCGCCTCGAACAGCAAAGCAGTTCGCTGAATGAAATCTTTATCGCATCAGTCCCGAAATTTACGGCGTCTCTTGCTGCTGACCGCTTGCAGCCAAACGCAACCAAATCGGGAACCATACGAACGCTAAACCGGTACAGTCTTGTTGCGCATGCGGATGAAAATGAGGACACGATGGCAAGAAGGAGGAGAGTCTCGCCCCGGCCTCCGTCGTGTCTTCGTGGTGTGTTTGGACGGGGGACTCGCGAGTGCGAATCTCCCCTTCCTAGACTGCTGTTTAAGCCGCTGCCTGATTCGGTTAAGAGAGAGAGGTCCCGGAGGCTGCCGCTCGGGCAGTCCCAATACGGAACCGCTTTGCGGCAAGAATTGTGAGCCAAATGAAGGCTAGCGAGACCGCGAGCTGCGCAACCAGGAATGGAGGTTCCTTTTGTGTAGGAGCCAGCGCTTTCAGTGCGGGCACTTTCATAAACGATTGGACGACAAGCACAAACACATTCAAGTAGAGAGCCAGGGCCGATCCAATTACGTACACCGAACGCCAGCTTCCTTCCATGTGAAACAGGTAGCGGGCGGGGATCGTCGCTGCCAGCACCACAAGGGAAATGATACCGACCTTGTGCGACGGCAGGAGATGGTCAAACGGGAAGCCGAATCCGCTTATGCTCGTCAGAGCAGTAGTCGTGAGAAACACTGCAGTCCAGCCGTTGAGACGTTTGCCGGTGATAAGCCCATAGAGGACAACCAATCCTGACCCGATTCCCGCCAAGCTTATCAAAACGTGGAGCAAGGTATATGTTGCTGTGCTCATGCCGAGGATCATGCTGTGCCCCCTTGTAAATGAAAGGATTCAGCGTTCGTAAACGATTGGGATTTTCTGCAGCATGTATTCGATGCGAGATTCCGATCGCGCAACTCTAGTCTCAATACTGAGACGCCGCAATCGAACGGCATCAGGCAATGGAAGTGTATTTAGCTACCCCGGAGGAGGAAAAGGGAGATCACCCAATCGCGGTATGCGTGAAGCAGAACTTGGGGTGGGTGATGGGAATCGAACCCACAACGTCCGGAGCCACAGTCCGGTGCTCTGCCAGTTGAGCTACACCCACCACATGTGGAAAGAAGAGTTGCGAGCAGAATTGGATTATAACAGGCGGTGCTCTGGAGCCTTCTTAAGGAGAGAGCAGAACCGGTGAAGTGCTGATGGAAATCGACGATGCCGGAATGGCTTGCGTCTTTCCCGCAACATCGGTCACGTTTTTCATTGCCAGGTCGCAGGCACCGCGAACTTTGTGGTTCCGTGTACGTTCCACACTATGTACTTTGGCGCTCCGCTCGGTGCAACCACGGGGCACTGCCACGTTCCGTCCGGAGTATTCGAACAGGAGATGCTCGAGTTGGCTAGCCATGCCTGTACTTGATTGAAAGCAATCGCTGCGGGAGTGGGTGTCTGGAAATCTGGACCCACGAACGAGATATGAACCCATGGGCCGCGATCGTCCCACGCGAACCACACGATTACGTTAATGCCCTCGGCGGCCTGCAGAATCATCGTGCGCGCGGTAAAGGCGGCTTCGTCTTGCTGTGTGGGGAAGCTTCCAAACGGTCCCCATCCGACTTCGGTGTCCCAAATTTCTTTCCCAAATTGGTGCGCGATGGCGAGCGTGGGTTCATAGATGTCTGTCACGCTATCTTCGGGTCGCATTTGTGTGTCGTAGAGGTGGTATGGCACGGCGTCGGAGAACTTGTCGCCACCGTTGGTGGTGGGGCACAACTGGCCACGATCGTTGCCATGGTGAACATCCTTCAGCTGCCGCGAGAGCTCGCCGTGAGCGCCGGAATTCTCTTATGGCTCGTCTGCTTCCACAGTGTGACTCCGATTGGATTACTCATCGCTCGCCGAGCTGACGTGTCATTGCAAAGTAGTGGCGAAAAAGAGCGCCAGGACCAGGCTGTCACTCAGGAAGCGCAACCCTTGATCGATCCTTGCTACCAGGAGAACGCCGGTTAAGAATCTCTCGTTAGGAAACAGTTTCGGCTTGGGAAATTTCCGCAGGGGCTGGGGACAGACTGTCCGTAAGCGCAGCTTCGCTCGAATAGCGCACGATCTGGTGATACTCGTTGCCGGTTAATGCGTGCAATCTGGAAGTATCCATGGTGTAGGAGCCGATCAGATAAGGGAAAGCATCCGGGGGGATTGAAGTAACGCCCCAACTCCACATGATGTTTATTACCATGCGACAGAGGATCTCGGTTGGCAATCGCTTCAAATTCGTACCGGTCAGCTTCGAACATTGTTCCACGCTGAGCGGTTCACCGTCGCCGGCCACGTTCAGAACAGTGAGCGGCTCTCGTGATTTCGGGCGCCGCAACGACCATTCGATCACTCGAGCCACATCATCCACGTGTATAAATTGCAGCTGGTGTCGAAGATAAGCCTTTCCTGACGGAAGAAGCATCGGGAGGCGCTCTCCACGGCGTATCAGCATTTTCGCGAGTCGGCCAGTCCCGTAGGCCGTGCCTCGGACGCAATTGATCATGTAATTCTGCACGTTGGCTCCGGCAAAGATATGTGGCCGAAGGATGTATACTTCGCAGCCGCCTAAATCGCGAGCTCGCGCCTGTACTGCGAGGTCGGCGTCCCTTTTGTGAATTGCATAGGCAAGCGTGTGCGCGTTCAAAGGATCATTTTCCCGCGCGGGCCGTTTGAGATTCGAGCCATAAACAGCCACACTGCTGAGATGTATGAACTTGGCAACGTGTCCGCCCATGCGGTTCGCTTCAGCAATCGCTTCCACAACACGGGCAGTGCCGGCGACGTTAATTCTCCACATCCGATCGCGATCGAGCACACCCATGCGAACTGGATCTAGAATGAAGGCCAGATGTACAACGCCGACCACCTTGCTTTCGCGAAGTATCTCCGCCATGCGCTGGCAGGAGGATTCTTGTCCGAGATCCACGTTTTCAAATTGGATCGGGATGGCGGAATCAACTGGAGGGCGAGCATCGAGCCCAATCACATTGAAGCCCTCAAGCAGCGGCAACAGAATCTTTCCGAGATTTCCGGAGATACCTGTTACCAGCAATGAGGGCTTCGTCGAAGCCATTATTTTTTCGGATTGGCGGATTGAGTCTGCGATGGATTTGCTCCAGTCGCGGGCGAAGCATTAGGCGCCGAATCGGCTTTCGGTTTGAGAGAGGGAGCGGCGGGCCGCGGCGCAGAGGCTTCAGCTCCGAAATACGAATCGTTGTAATCGGCCTTGCTGGCTTCCATGATTTTCTGCTGAGCGTCGGCCATACGTTGCTGCGCAAGGCGCTGCTTTATTTGATCCTTCACTTGATCCAGCGACAGTTGCTGTTTTGCATCGACCTTATAGATGACATATCCGGCGGTATCGCCGATCGCGTCAGAGATTTCTCCTGCTTTTAGAGAGAAAACTTTTTGCTCCTGCGCAGGAGGCAAAGCACCGCGACGCCTGGCTCCGAATTTGGTGGCGGGAGGTTGGGTTGTGCTTTTCAGTTGTTCGTAGACAGTCTTTTGAATCTTTTCTGGGTCTCCTCCACTCGCAAGTTGTTGACGAGCATTGTCGGCGATGGCCTTTGGGTCTGGAGCGGGCTGCGCGACAGTCTTCGATTCTGGGGCGGAGGGCTGGCTCGACGACGCTTCAGTGGGATTGCGAGGTATGAATATGCGAGTGAGAGTGACCTCCTCAAAGGCTGCGGAATTCTTGTCGTAATAAGCCTTAACATCGGCATCGCTTACGTTCGAAGCTTCGGCTTGGATCTTGCGCTGAGCATTTTGCGCCAGCAACTGCAAACGCATGAACGCCAATTGTTCACTGAAATCCGGATCTCTGTCAGCTCCGAGCTTCACGCCCTCATTAGCGGCAGTCACGAGCTGCGCGTAAATCGTTGCGATTCGGCGTGGATTACTGCCAGGCGGTGCGATTTTCATAACCTTCTCAAACTCTGCCCGAGTAATCTGCGTCTTGCAGTCGGAAGGGGAACCGGACGATGTCGCGCCGGCATTGTCTTTCGCAGCAGCTGGAGGCCGGGGAGCCGCTTTGGGTAATCCATTGAGCGCAACGTCGCAGACCCCGTTAATGGTGATCACTGATGCATTGGCCGGAACATTGGATTTAATTTGAGCCGCCGCAGGTGGAGCACTTTGAATCGGGCCAGCACTTGGAGCAACCGATTTCGCGGAATTCGGCGCAGCTTGAGCTATTGCAATAGCACAGATTGAGATCTGTAGAAACGAGATTAGGAACGTGGAACGAATCAAAATGCCTCCAGAGATTCAAAAGGGGGAAGCATTCGATGCTAGCACATGGAAAGAGAATGTTCAGGTTCTACTTGCTAAGCCGGGTTTAAGATGATGATACCGATCTGATGGCCGCTTCCTACATTTCTTCCCCGGAAAGTATGCGCCTGGAGAAGCGCTCCGTGGCGCGAAACTCCGTGCTCGCGGCCATCGCCATGACCGCGCTGAAGATCATCGTGGGCTTCGCGACCGGAAGCCTAGGACTTATCTCGGAAGCAGCGCATTCTGCGCTTGATCTCATTGCGGCAGTCATCACTTTCTTTTCTGTCGGAGTATCCGATAAACCCGCGGATGCTGATCATCAATACGGGCACGGCAAAGTGGAGAATTTTTCTGCCTTCATTGAAACGGGACTGCTGCTGATCACATGCGTGTGGATTGTTACGGAAGCGATCCGCCGTCTCTTTTTCCATCACCACACCGTGGTAGAGCCCTCGGTTGCGGCCTTCGCTGTGCTGTTCCTATCGATGGGCGTTGATTACTGGCGTTCCCGGGCGCTTGGCAAAACGGCACTTCGATACGACAGCCAGGCGCTTGAGGCCGATGCGCTGCACTTCACCACCGACATCTGGTCCAGTGGCGTTGTCGTAGTCGGTCTTGCGCTCGTATGGCTGGGCCGATCACTGGGAATTCCATGGTTGCGAGTCGCCGATCCCATTGCGGCTCTGGCGGTTGCCGGCGTGATCATCTACGTCAGTTCACGTCTTGCACGGCAAACCATTGATGCGTTACTGGACGCAGCTCCGATAGGCGTTCGAGGCCAGATTGTGCGCGAAGTAGAGAGCGTTCCGGGCATTCTGGATGTAGACCGTGTTCGCGTCCGGCGAGCAGGCAATCGCTATTTCGCTGAAGTACAGGTTGCGCTGAATCGCAACGCAACGCTGCAACACTCAGAGCACATGTCAAGCTCTGTGACCGATGCCGTGCATCGCGTGCTTCCGGATGCCGATGTCACGATTCGTGCTTTTCCCCGCGCGACAGGAGCAGAAAGCATCTTCGACCGAATCCGCGCGGTTGCTGGGCGGCACAACCTGAGCGTGCATGATGTGAACGTTCAGGACTTGAATGGAAAGCTGCACGTGGAACAGCACCTCGAGCTCGATGAGCGGCTGTCACTCAAAAATGCTCACGACTTTGTCACAGTGCTCGAAGCCGAGATGCGCGACGAGGTGCCTGAGATCGATTCCATACTGACGCATATTGAGAGTGACTCCGCGACCATCGAACCCGGCGATCCAACGTTTCGCAACACGGCACTCGAACACAGACTCCGTCGGATTGTCGCTGAATTTCCTGAGATTATCGATCTGCATGAAGTGGTCCTGAAGCGCGTACGTGATCGGCTTTATCTTTCCTGTCACACAACGTTGCCGGACGATCTTTCACTTTCCCAGGTTCACGATATTTCGACAGCTCTCGAAATTCGCTTCAAACAGGCAGCACCGGAACTCTTTAAGGTACTGATCCATACCGAGCCGCAGACCGATAATCGGCGATGATAATCTGCAGCTCGGTTGTTGACGTTTGCGATTTTCGTGAGCACCGACGGCCAAGGAAGAATCGAATAAAGATATGCAGAAGCCTAAAGTCGTAGTATTCAGTCAGCCCGGCTGACCGCCGTGCCGTGTTGCTGAGGCCTTCCTCTCGGAGAGAGGAATCGACTTTGAAGTCCGCGACGTCTCCACTAATTTTTCGGCCGTCAGGGAACTAGTCGAGAAGTATCAGAGCCGCTCTACTCCTACAATCGTCGTTGGCGACCAGGTGATGATTGGCTTCGATCCGCAGCGGCTGGAAAAAATGCTTCAATCTTGACGCCGCCAAGTTAGAAGGGTACTTGCTCATCACTGCCGCAGCATTCTGCTACGGAGCTTCGGCAGCGCTCGGTAAAGCCGTCTTCAACGGGACTGGATGGCTACGCGGGGCTCACATCGAGCCGCTCATCCTCTCGCAAACGCGATCGACCTTCGCTTTGTTAGTGCTACTTCCGGTACTGCTCATCGCACGCGGTCCTGGTGTGCTGAAGGCAAGCCGGCGCACATTGCTCATGTGCGGCGCCATGGGAGTACTGGGAATTTGCGGCGCCAACTTCTTCTACTATTACGCGATCGCAAACAGTACGGTCGCTACTGCCATCACGGTTCAATACACCGCTCCAGTTTGGGTATATGCATACGGCCTTGCCGCGGGGCGCGATCGAGCTACCTGGTTGCGAAGCATCGCCGTAATCCTTGCCTTTCTGGGATGTGGACTTGTGGCTCTCGCTGGCCCTCAAGCTCAGTTCCGAAGTGGCACAATCGGGATTCTGGCTGCATTGGGGGCGGCGTTTTCGTATTCGTTCTACAACCTGATCGGGGCTGATCTGCTCGCGCGATCTTCGCGGTGGCTTGTGCTCTTCTACACATTACTTGCGGCAAGCCTCTTCTGGCTAATTGTTAATCCGCCATGGAAGGTCATTGCACAGCACTACTCAAGCCGGGAGTGGTTGTTTCTTTTCGGATTCGCGATGGTTTCGATGCTGATTCCCTTCGCGCTATATCTAGGCGGTCTTCGGCTACTTGATCCGACCAGTGCTATTGTGACCAGTTGCCTCGAACCGGTCTTTGCGAGCGTGCTCGCGGCAATGTTTGTAGGTGAGGGGTTAAGTGTTTGGCAAGTTCTCGGGATCACGCTCGTACTGAGTCAATCTTTACTGATTCAATTGCCAACCGACGGTGCTGCTCGGAGTCAATCTGCAGCGGCAGACGATAATCTTTAGCTGATGCATGCCCTGCTCGAATCCAGCCGAGGCGGGTGAGGAAAGATCCAGCGATTGTCGCTGCTGATGCTGCCCGTACGAGCTGTCGAGAGCGCCGCTCTCCGGCAAGTGTCGCGGCCACGCGCAGCGCGAGCGGTAAAGGACCAGATAGCATGCCACCCAGACGGGTGATCACGCCACTCATACCCTTCTTCAAAGGCTCGTTTGCAGGTTTGAGTGCAGTCTCGAGTCTCACGCCTTCTATCGTTTCTCCCAGAGAGGCCGCAATTCCCAGCATGTTCAAAGAGCGGCTATCCTCATGGCCTATCATTTGAAGTGTTGAAACACCAGCGCCAAGGCCGGAGAGGGCGAAGTGAATGGGCAACGAGTCGATATTCTCGTTCCACACTGGGATTGCTGTAGCTCCTATCAGTACGCCGGTGTAAGTGGCCATCCCAAGACCTAACAGTGCAGAGAACAGTCCTGAGGTGCTCTCGAAAATCTTCAAGATTGCCCCTGGGCGATGTTGTCGTAAAGAGTTCGCGACTTTGGCCAGCACCGTTGCCGGACCGAACGCGCTGACGATGTAAACACCCACAGACATTGGACTCTGCACCTTGAAAACGCGCAGCATGTTGAGGAAGCGGGAACGAACGCCGAGGTCAGAGATCAGCAGTGCAGGAGTGAGCACCGATCCGACAGCAGCGATCGTGCGCCCATCACGGACGATTTCAGCTTTGACTCCCGTCATCTGCGCAAACTGCGCAACTACGGCGGCTGCCCCGGCCGCGCCACCGACGAAGAAGTAAACCGGGATCTCCCAGCTCCACTGAGGCTCTTTTAGCATCGGAATGGCGTAGTAACCGGCGGTGGGACTTGCCATCGGAATCGGAGAGCCTGCGGGACTGATTCCGATGTCCTGAATTTGTCCGCTCTGGAGAGCTTGCGAGCGGATCGCCTCAAGACGGCGCTCGCGGCGCAAGAAATCAATTTCGGGATCGCTGGTTTGTTTGCGCTGAGAAAGTGTGGGTCCCTTCATCGCCTGCCTCCGCCGAGGAAAGCCAGAAGCGTTCCGAAAGCCAGCATGCCGGCGCCGACCGCGGCCGATTTCCAACCTTGCTTTGCATAAATCGTCGGAATCTCAGGCTGGGGTGGCAAATTGTATTGGCGCGGGTCGCCTCGAGTGATGAAGAACGCGTGGAGTCCTCCTATGCTGGTGTCGACCGGATCGTAGAGTGCGGCATCGGCCATCCCCATCGAGTGGAGATCTTCAATGCGACGCTTTGCTTCAACGCGTAATTCATCCAAGGTTCCGAATTTGATGGACTCCGTCGGACAAGCATGAGCGCAGGCTGGAATCAGTCCCACCTTCTGTCGGTCGTAGCAGAACGTACACTTAAACGCTCGACCATCTTCTTTATTGCGCTGAATTACACCGAATGGGCAGGCTACTACGCAGTACGAGCATCCATTGCAAATGTCCGGCTGTACGTACACACTGCCAAATTCAGTTCGTACAATCGAACCCGTTGGACAAGCCTCGAGGCATCCCGCATTTTCGCAGTGTTTGCAAACGTCCGAAGAAAAAGTCCACGACGCATGCTCGGGGCTATTGCCACCATGGCCTATTTCGGGAGGATGCTCGACAAATTTCACATGGCGCCACGTTGAATGCCCCAGGGCGCCGGTGTTGTCGTAGGAGAAGCCACTCCAATTCAGGCCGTCGTCCCCGAGATCATTCCACTCTTTGCACGCAACCTCGCATGCTTTGCAGCCGATGCAGAGCGTGGAGTCGGTGAGAAATGCAGTGACGCCGCTCATGCTGTCTCCCTCATTCTTGCGTGCAATTCATCGAGCGCCGCCTTGCCTCGCGCCCGGCGTCCCGGGCGTATGAAGCACGTCAAAGCTTTTGTTTCCATGATGCGCACGTTGGGCTCTTCGTTCATGGCGAGCAGCTCATTTGCGGAGTCTCCGGTAGCAATTCCGCGCGAGCCCCAATGATAAGGAACACCGACTTCATACACTCGTTTTCCTTGTACAGTGAATGGACGCACGCGGGGCGTGACCATCGCGCGAGCCTCGATGATTCCGCGCGGACTGATGATCGTCGCATAGCCGCCGTGCTCAATGCCGAACTCTTCGGCCATTTCCGGCGAGATTTCACAGAAAAACTCGGGCTGCAATTCTGCAAGGTGTGATAACGTCCGGCTCATTCCACCGGCAGTATGATGCTCTGTCAGCCGGTATGTTGTGAGCACATGGGGGAAGCGCTCGTCGCATGGGAAGGCGTATGGGTTTTCCGTACGCTCCATCTTGTCCGCAGTCGGGTTGAACGGCCGCTTCGGATAAAGCGCATTGGGAACGACTGGTTCCAGCGGTTCATAATGGGTCGGCAGCGGACCATCCTTCAGGCCGCTGGAAACCCACAGCCACCCCACACCATCAGGATGCATGATGAAGGGCTGATCTCCTGCAATGGCTTCCATCCCTTCAGCCTGTTGAGATGGGCGATGGTTGGGAGGAGTGTCCTTTCTAAAGTCGGGAACGTCGTGGCCGGTCCATTCGCGCTTGTTCTCATCCCACCACACTAGCTTCTTCCGCTCGCTCCACGGCCTTCCGTCAGGACGCGCCGAAGCACGGTTATAAAGAATGCGGCGATCAGACGGCCATGAGTAGCCCCAGCCATGACCAAGATAATCTGTCGGTTTGCGTGAATTTGCGCGGTTGACTCCCGGTTGCGGATGAATGCCTGAATAAATCCAGCAGCCACTGGCTGTGCTGCCATCCGCTTGCAGCTCGGTGTACTCGCGAATAAGCTCGCGGTTTGCGGTCTTATATCCGTTGATTTCGGACACGACTGCGTCAATCACCGGCTCAGCGTGCGCACCCTGCGTAGGATAGTCCCACGTGAGCGCATTCAATCCAACATTGCGCGGGAGAGGCTCGGCTTTGGCTTTCGCCTTCATTCGCCGTCCCAGGTGATACATGAACCAGGTCTCACTGCGGCAATCGCCCGGCGGTTCGATTGCTTTTTGATGGAACTGAATCAGGCGTTGCGTATTGGTGAAGCTTCCCTCCTTCTCCACATGCGAGGCAGCAGGGAAGAAGAAGATTTCGGTCCCGATGTCTTCCGGCCTGAGTTCTCCGCGCTCCACTTCAGGCGAGTCGTACCAGAACGAAGCGGTTTCTGTTTCGACGAACTCACGAACAACCAGCCATTTGAGTTTGCTCAAGGCCTTACGCTGCAAGCCTGCGTTTGCTGCACCAACAGCCGGATTCTGCCCCATGACGAACAGTCCTTCCATCTTGCCATCCATCATGTCCATCCAGTAGCCGAGCTCTGAGTGATCCCCAGTTACCCGCGGCAGCCAGTCAAAGCCAAAGGCATTTTCCTTTTTTGCTTCGTCGCCATACCAGGCTTTCAGGAGACTGACGATGTATTTGTCGAAGTTGCTCCACCATCCTGCGTTGCTGCGATGGCGCTTGATGTATTGTCGGAGCGTATCCGCGTCGCTGTCCCAAAATGGCATTGGCAGGTAGCCGGGTAGAGTGTCGTACAACGTAGGAATATCGGTGGATCCCTGAATGCTCGCGTGTCCGCGGAGAGCAAGAATTCCCCCTCCCGGCCGTCCAATGTTTCCCAATAAGAGTTGAAGTATGCAGGCGGCGCGGATGATCTGTACCCCGGTCGAGTGCTGAGTCCATCCAACGGCATAGCAAATCGCACCCGTCTTTTCTGGTCCGGAAGCATTCGAGAAAATCTCGGCCACTTTGAGGAACTGTTGTTTGGGAACACCGCAGACACTTTCAACCATCTCTGGTGTGTAACGCGTGAAGTGCCGCTTAAGCACATTAAAGACACAGAGCGGATGCTGGAGCATGGGATCGGAATCGTGCTTGTGAACGTCGCCTGCCTCGCCCCCCCGATCTTTTCCGTGACCTCCGCCGGCTTGAGCGTGTCCCGGATGGACGGCATCTGGCTTTTCTGGCGTCCCTTTGTAGAGCCAGGTCTCAGGCGAATATTTTTTCTTTTCTTCATCCCAGCCGGAGAAAACGCCATCGAGGTCGTCCGGAAGCTTCATGTCGTCGCGAAGAATCGTAGCTGCGTTCGTGTAGTGCTTCACGTACTCGCGGAACTCTTTTCCGTGTTCGAGTACGTAATGAATCAGTCCACCAAGAAAGACGATGTCGCTGCCGGAACGCATCGGAACCCAGATATCCGACATCGCAGAAGTGCGAGTGAAGCGAGGATCGACGTGGATGATGGTCGCACCACGCTTGCGTGCCTCAATCACCCATTGGAAGCCGACGGGATGATTCTCCGCCATCGACGATCCCATAATGAGAATGGCATCGGAATTTGCCAGGTCCTGTTGTGCGGTGGTCGCACCGCCGCGTCCGAACGAGGTACCCAAACTGGGCACCGTGGAGCTGTGTCATATACGCGCCTGATTGCTCAGGCAGACCATGCCCAAACCGGCGGTGAACAGTTTCTTGATTAAGTAATTTTCTTCGATGTCCAGGGTGGCGCCGCCGAGATGACCAATCGCCTTCGTGTGCATCACCGCGCGATCATCTTTCTTCTCCAAAAAAGTATCTTCGCGTGACTTCCATAACCGATCGGCGACCATATTCATGGCTTGTTCGAGGTCAAGACTCTCCCACTCTCGCGAGAAGGGGCGGCGATACTTCACCTTTAGCTCTCGTCCGGGATGGGTGACCAGTTCGAAACTATCAGCGCCTTTGGGACACAGATGCCCGCGAGAGATAGGAGACTCAGGATCTCCCTCGATACTGATCAGCTTGCCATTTTTATGAAACGCGAGCTGTCCGCAGCCAACGCCGCAATAAGGGCAAACCGAACGCGCCACCTGCGCACCATCGAACTTTGGCTTCAGGTTGCGCGTTCTATCACTCATCGCTTCGGGACCAGTGCCATCTGCGCCGGTTTTGATCTGTTGCAGCAAAGGCCAATTGGAGAGGAAAGCTTTCAGCATGGGAGCCTCAGGATCGCGATAACTCTAGTGAGAATTCCGCAAAGCAAGGAGAGGTTGCCATTGAAGAAGAGTGTTGCTCATCGCACTCCAGCCGGGCGCAGGATGGATGAGCGATTTGTTACAGTGAACGCTCATGTTCGCGCGCAGAACGGAGTGGAATCTTGTAGAAAATCGGTTCGCAGAAACTTTGCGGAGCGCTCGCGCAAGTGGAGCTGAGCTCCTCGACCTGACGGTCTCGAATCCTACACGTTGCAACTTCAAGTTCGATTCGGAAAGGATCCTAACGGCGCTCTCCCACGCTGGGTCGCTCAACTATGATCCCGACGCGCAAGGGCTGCTCCTGGCGCGTAAAGCTGTCGCGGAGTATTACAACGCAAGCAAAGTTCGCGGCAACGCAGCGCCCGGGCTACCAGAGCAGATCTTTCTGACGACGAGCACAAGCGAGGCATATTCATACCTCTTTCGATTGCTCTGCGATCCCGGAGACGAGGTTCTCGTGCCTCGCCCGAGTTATCCCCTGTTCGACTATCTCGCAGACATACAGGACATCCATTTGCGTGCGTATGAACTTTTCTATGACCACGGGTGGCACGTTGACTTCGGAGGATTGCAGAGACTGGTCACAGGGCGCACACGTGCAGTGCTCGTTGTGAATCCTAACAATCCGACGGGCTCGTTCGTGCAGGGCAGCGAACTCGACCAGCTGACTTCTTTTTGTCGCCAGTGGGATCTAGCTCTCATCTCGGACGAGGTCTTTCTCGATTATGAAGTCGAGGGCGCTGCCGACGTGAGCGCAGCCTTTTCTACTGAGTGCCTTTCTTTTGCGTTGAGCGGATTGTCAAAGATTTCCTGTCTGCCGCAGATGAAGTTGGCATGGATTGTGCTGAATGGCCCTGAGCACGTACGAGCGGAAGCTCACGCACGACTACAATTGATCTCCGATACTTATCTTTCTGTGAACGCGCCGATTCAGCATGCGGCGCAGGAACTGCTGAAACAGAAAGACCAACTTCAACCCCAGTTGGTACAGCGAGTGCGTGCCAATCTAAAATTTCTGGATCAACATCTCAGAACAGCTCAAAGTATTCAGAGGCTGAAAGTTGAAGGTGGTTGGTATGCCATCGTACGGATTCCGGCCAAGAAGTCAGATGAGGATGTTGCGATTGAACTGATAAGCCGTGCAGGGGTCGTCGTGCACCCCGGACACTTTTACGACTTTCCGCATGAAGGTTATCTTGTTGTGAGTCTGATCACTCCGGAAGATCAGTTTCAAAAAGGAATCAGGGCAACGCTGGAGATTGCCGCGTAAATTCAGAAACAAGATCTTTTTGCCTACGTGGTTCCGCTGCCCTCGCCGGGCACTGCTTCAGGCGCACAGAAAGCAGCAGCATACTAAAAGTTAAATTCCGGCACAGGGCGGCCGGAGCCACGTAGGCAAAACCCTGCATCTCACCGAGCATGATTCGCAAACTAAAATCTGGAGAGTATCGGCTGTACTCTCGAAAGAAGAATTCCAAAACCGGTAAACGGCGCAACCTGGGTACGTTTTCCTCGAAGCAAAAAGCCGAAGCTCACGAACGCGCCGTGCAGTATTTTAAGCGCCATTGATTGGAGAGAACATGGCTAGCAGCAAACAAAGAGCCGCAGCGAGACGGAATATCAAGAAGGCTGCCAGTGCAGCAAGACGAAAACGAACGATCTCACATCTGCCCAAATCTACTCGAACCGCTTTGGGAAAAGAAGGAGCAAAGGCCGCAAAACGCAGCCGCTAGGTCGGGCTAGCGTTTCGTGAGGAACGGATTGCTCTGCCGTTCTTCTCCGATCGTAGTCAACGAGCCATGGCCAGGGACTACAACCGTCTCGTCGGGCAGTGCGAGCACTCGGTCGTGCAACGATGCAATGATCTTGTTGAATGAGCCGCCCGGCAAGTCAGTGCGTCCGATACTTCCTGCGAAAAGCGTATCTCCCGCGATGAGCTTATGCTCAGCGGGGAAGTAGAGGCAGGTGCTTCCTTCGGTGTGTCCGGGAGTGTGCATCGCCACCGCTTGGATTGTGCCGCAGTAAAGCGTGTCTTGATCTTCCAAGCTTTGATCGATTTCGACTGCACCAGGAGATGGAGTGCCGATCCAGGCCGCCTGTACGTCCAGCATCTTTAGCAGCGCGTAATCATTTTTGTTCAGCAGAATGGGCGCGTTCGTTGCGCGCTTCAGCTTCATCGCACCCCCCACATGATCGATGTGCGCGTGCGTCACAATGATCTGCTTGAGGTTGAGCTGATGTCGTTTCAGCACCTCGAGCACCCGGTCAACTTCGTCACCCGGGTCGATGACCAATGCCTGCCGTGTGCCCTCGTCTCCGATGACCGAACAATTACATCCGAGCATTCCGACAGGGAAGATTTCGTGAATCACCTGCGCTCCTCAAAGCTGAAAGCCTCCCGCGGGAGGCTTTCAATACGATCTGACGATCCATCTGGAGTGGGATTATCTCGTTACCGGCTGGGGTTCAGTATTCGATCCCTTAGCTGGAGCTCCCGGCTGCGCCGGAGCAGTGTTCTGCGTTGCAGGTTTGTATCCCTGCATTACAGAGTTGCTGGTCCTGCGGCTCATCATCACGGAAAGCGTGATGGAAGTGACCATGAAGATCACGGCAGACCACGTGGTCGCCTTCGTGAGAACGTTGGCCGCGGACCGAGGCCCAAAAGCTGTCTGCGAACCCATTCCGCCAAAGGCCGCAGCGACATCGGCGCTCTTTCCGCTCTGGAGCAGTACGACAATAACAATAAACGCGCAAACTAGGACGTGGATGGCTACGATGACATAAAGCATTTCGTGACGGTTACCTTCTATGTGTCCGTGACTTGCCGATCCTTAAGTTGCTGATTGATTCCTACAGCGAGGATCCCTGCAAGGTGGGACAAATCTTATGGTGCGGAAGGGGGGACTTGAACCCCCATGCCTTTCGGCGCCACCCCCTCAAGATGGTGTGTCTGCCAATTTCACCACTTCCGCACGCTGGTGACGCGAGGCTATAAAGCAGTATAGCAGAGCTTTGGAAGCCCCAATCCGGGACGCAGTGTCGAAGCCACTACCACTTCACGATGGCAGCAAAGGACTTAGGATCGAGGCTGGCTGCGCCGACCAGAGCCCCGTCGATCTCCTCCTGCGACATCAGAGCGTGGGCGTTCTCAGGCTTAACGCTCCCGCCGTAGATAATTCGCAATTGCCGGGCAACTTCGCTCCCGATGGCCTTTGCAGCTTCGCCTCGAATGAAGTTGTGAGCGTTCGCAGCGATTTCTGGCGTGGCCGTCTTGCCTGTTCCGATTGCCCAAACTGGCTCATAAGCTATGCAGAACTTGTCGACATCCGCGCCGGAGATCTCGCGCAACGCAGCGCCGACTTGGCGGCGCAGGATGCTCTCTGTTAGCCCGGATTCGCGCTCTTCGAAAAGTTCCCCAACGCAGACAATGGCCTTCAGCCCGTCAGCAAGGGCACCGCGTAGCTTCCGATTGACTCCGACGTCCGTCTCGCCAAAGTACTGTCTGCGTTCCGAGTGGCCGATAAGGACCTGCTTGCAGCCTATGCATTTCAGCATGTCTGCAGAAACTTCGCCGGTGAATGCGCCCTGCTTCTCCCAGTGCATATTCTGAGCGCCAACTTCTATCTGTGTACCGGCGACAGCCTCCAACGTGGGCGGAATACTAATAAAAGGAGGGAAGAGAGCGACATCATCGCGATCATGGCCGGCGATCAATGGCTTGAACTCTCGCACAAAAGCTCGTGCATCGTCAGGAGCTTTGTACATCTTCCAGTTAGCTGCAATCAGTTTTTTTCGCATGAGCTAAAATCGAAATGCAGGTCAATTCTCCTCGATATCAGGATTTGGGGATGGGCAGACGGTCGGAGGAAGATTTTCACTTCAAGTCATGGGCCAGCGTTATCGTGGTTGCGTCCGTTGTTTCCGCTGTTGGTCTCCTGTTTGATCGACTGCTGATCCGCGAAGGCGTACCGCGCTACGACCTCATGGCGATTTCGAACGCGCTCACCGGGATCGTAGCGGGGGCATTCTTCTGGCAAGCCAAACGTCTCGAACAGGAGCGGCGCCAGTTCATTCGTGAGCGCTTGCACGCCATCTCCGAAATGAACCATCACATTCGCAACGCGCTTCAGGTGATTGCGCTCTACTCAGGCAAGCAATCCGATGATCAAGCGGTAGCTGCCGTCGGACAAGCCGTAAACCGCATTGAGTGGGCGCTTAGCGAAGTGCTGCCAGCCCAATTACTGAGTGAATCTCTCTCCGCGAACCTGCCCGCTCAACTCGATTCCCGAATCATCAAGCATTAGCTCTTGTTGTTCAGCGCCTCGACTCCTGGCAGCTTCTTGCCTTCGAGAAACTCCAAGGAGGCTCCGCCGCCGGTGGATATATGCGAGATCTTGTCGGCAACGCCTGCTTGATGCACTGCAGCCACCGAGTCTCCGCCTCCGACAATCGAAGTGGCGTCTTCGTTACCGGCGATCGCTTGAGCAATCTTCCTTGTGCCGGTCGCGAAGGATGAAGTTTCGAAAACGCCCATCGGTCCGTTCCACACAATCGTACCCGCATCGGCAATCTGCTCTGCGTACAGCTTGACCGTTTTGGGACCAATATCTAATCCCATGTAGCCCTCGGGAATCGGCTGATCGCCGTCAATCGTTTTGGTCGGTATATCGTTCTCGATCTTCATCGCGACGACATCATCTACTGGAAGCAGAAGCGTGACGCCGCGCTCATTCGCTTCGTGCAGCAGTTCGTTTGCCAGGTTGAGCTTATCGTGTTCGACCAACGATTTGCCCACTTCACGCCCCTGAGCTTTCTGGAATGTGTAGGCCATAGCTCCACCGATGAGAAGCGCGTCTACCTTTCCCATTAGATTCTTGATCACGCCGATCTTGTCGGAAACTTTGGCGCCGCCGATGATCGCGATGAACGGGCGTTTGGGATCGTGTAACGCTTGTCCGAGATACTCCAATTCCCTCTGCATGAGGAAACCGGCGGCGGATTTATTAATGAACTTCGTGATGCCTGCGGTCGACGCATGCGCACGGTGTGCCGCGCCAAACGCGTCATTGACGTAAAAATCTGCAAGCTTCGCAAGCGCCCGGGCGAAGCTCTCGTCATTGGCTTCTTCTTCCGGATGGAAGCGCAGGTTCTCGAGCAGCAAAGTTTGCCCGCTCTCGAGGCGGGTGGAAAGTTCCTCCGCTTCGATTCCCACGCAGTCGGGAGAGAAGCCGACGTTGCAGCTGCTCTCCAAAATGTTGTCGAGCAGCATGCGCAAGCGCTCAGCTACGGGTTTAAGACTCATCCTGGCGTTCGGTTTCCCCTTTGGACGTCCCAGATGCGATGCCAGGATCAGCTTCGCACGATTGCGGATCGCATATTCCAAAGTGGGAAGAGTCTCTCGGATACGAGTGTCGTCAGTGACGCGACCCTCTTCCGAGAGCGGCACATTGAAGTCAACACGTACAAAGACTCGCTTGTCTCTCAGCGGTAGATCTCTGATCGAGAGCTTGTGCATAAGCGGCTCCGGGCTAGAGTCCCTTCTTGGCCATGAACTCAATGAGGTCGCGGACACGGCAGGAGTACCCCCATTCATTGTCGTACCAGGAAATAACTTTCACGCAATTGCCCATTACTACTCGGGTCATGGGTGAATCGACGATCGAAGAGCGGGAGTCGCCGCGGAAATCTATCGAAACGAGCTCTCCGTCCTCAACTCCGAGGATTCCTTTCAGCGATCCCCCCGCGGCTTCCTTCATGGCGGCGTTCACCTCTTCAGCGCTTGTCTTCTTTTCCGTGAACACCACCAGATCGACTACCGAAACGTTGGGAGTAGGCACGCGCATGGCAAAGCCATCGAGCTTGCCCTTCAGCTCCGGAATTACAAGATGCAGCGCCTTGGCCGCGCCGGTGGAGGTCGGAATCATCGATAGTCCGGCGGCGCGAGCTCGGCGCAGGTCCTTGTGCGGGAAGTCCAGGATGACTTGATCGTTGGTGTAAGAGTGGATCGTCGTCATCGTGCCACTCTGAATTGTGAATTTGTCGTGAACAATCTTCGCCACCGGTGCCAGGCAGTTTGTAGTGCAGGAGGCGTTGGACACGATGTGATGCTTTACCGGATCGTACTTGCCTTCGTTTACGCCCAATACAATGGTGATGTCTTCATTCTTCGCTGGCGCTGAGATAATCACCTTCTTCACGCTTCCACGCAGATGTTTTCGCGCGGCTTCGGCTTCCGTAAATCTTCCGGTCGATTCGACGACGATCTGCGCTCCGACCGACTCCCAATTCAGATTGGCGGGATCCTTTTCTGCAAAAACCTTCATCTTCTTATTGCCTACGCTGATGCAGCCGTCACTTGCACTTACATTCTCCTCGAGATTGCCCAAGACGGAGTCATATTTGAGCAAATGTGCCAGCGTCTTTGCGTCTGTGAGATCGTTGACCGCTACGAATTCAATGGTTGGACTCTTGAGAGCGGTGCGGACTACGTTGCGCCCGATACGTCCAAAACCGTTGATACCGACTCTAATTGCCATTAGCTCTCCAAGTGTTCGCTGTCTGAAAGAGTTCGCGAACACAAATGATTCTGGAATGAAAAGTCGCGATCAGCTCCTAGTGCTCCTATTGTGATCGCCTGTACAGATGAAACAAAAATCGTAAATCACAAAGCCCGATGGCGCAAAACTGTTCTGGTTATCATTTCGAAGCATCGCGCTAGTTAACAGCCTAGCAGTGCGACGGAATTCTCACGGCCGCAAACTGTGCGGAGGTTCGGAATGACAAAAGAGACTCCCCGTACTCCATGCCCTCTGTGTTCAAAGCTGTGCCTGTTTGCTCGTCGCACCAAATTGTGTTACAAGCCGTGAATGCGCAATTGGGTGCGCGAGCGAATGCGCCGTAGAGGCAAGAAGACAAAGAACGAGTCCGAATCCACGGGCAAAGTGGGCCAGGAAAAGCCGAAAGTAGCGCCTGGTCAACCGGCTCCGCTGCAACCTTCGTATTACCCAGAACCGGCTGTAAATATCGAGAGTAAACCTGCTTTTGCGCGGGAATCGCGCTCCTATGCGGACGATCGGATGCAGATCGTTACGCAGCCCGAATCACCTTCAACTCCTCCTGCCTCCTCCGATGAGATTCTCCGACAACCTGCAACACCGGCTCCGACTCCGGCAGCAGTACCACAGGAACGAAGAGCGCCACGCGGCGTAGTAGTGCTCGCGATCGGACTTCCGGGATCGGGCAAGACAACCTGGTTCAAACGCCGTGGCGTAACCCCTCTTTCCAGCGATCTGCTACGAACTATCCTCTTTGACGACATCACCGAACAACGGTATCAGGGACTGGTGTTCTCCACCTTGCGGTCACTACTCCGGGCGCGGCTGATCGCGAAGATGCCCTGGAATTATGTGGACGCTACGAATCTTTCTCCCCACGAACGTCGGCAGTGGATCAAGATGGCACGCAGCTTCGGTTACGAAGTGCAGGCCCTGTTTTTCGACGTCCCACTCGAAGTCTGCCTCGAGCGCAACAGTCGCCGCGAGCGTGCGGTGCAGGAAGAGGTAATGCGGCGCATGGCCGAGAAGCTTCGTCCACCTTCTTTTAAGGAGGGATTCGCAAAAATTGTGGTAGTCCGGGTAAAGAAACAGGATGGTGATTCAAGCGATGGCCGCTCTTTGCAATAGAGATTTGACCGTCCCTCGGACGCATCATAAAATCAGTTGAGTTCCTCCATCCGGACGGGCGATCCACCCCGTCCCCGGCAGCCGCGTAGTTCTAAGACACTGCCCCCTCGTTCAACGGCAGGACAGCTGACTCTGGATCAGCATATCGGGGTTCGAATCCCTGGGGGGCAGCCAAATTATCCGTGTCACGTTAGGGTCAGCGATCCGCGCGAAGACGACGGATTTTCTTGCATCCACAGCCGGCTCATCGAGCACGTGATTCCGCCGTTCACGATTGCCAGAAGCTGGCAGTTCAGCAAGAATTTTCAGGTGCACCGCGCCATTGCCGAATTGGCATCGGATATTAGAAGGTGAACCATGTCCCACGCCATAGAAACCCATCCGCCTGTTAGCGCATCGCCGACTGCGACAGTGTCACCTCTTGCCGGCAAACCAGCTCCACGCGAAATATTGATTGATCCAGCTCGGCTCGAAAAACAGTATTTCGAGCGCCAGCCTGACCTCAGCGATCCTAGCCAACTCGTGAGCTTCGGCACTAGTGGACACCGCGGCACGCCCTCCCATGGGACATTCACCGAGGCCCACATTCTGGCCATCACACAGGCAATTTGCGAGTACCGGAAGGGGCAGGGGACCGACGGTCCGGTATACATGGGGAAGGACAC
>Ga0209473_1000064_pt1 | contig 60578 bp, 38 predicted proteins | sample GraSoiAngelo_133_FD_185890 | JGI IMG/M metagenome (GOLD analysis project Ga0209473, IMG submission 185890) | Grasslands soil microbial communities from the Angelo Coastal Reserve, California, USA - 14_0929_05_20cm (SPAdes) (version 2) | ecosystem: Environmental > Terrestrial > Soil > Grasslands ...
TCCAACATCAGCATCCAGGCGCCCATCGCCACTGGTACCTGCAATGGCTCGGCTCGCACGGGCCAGTCAGTGGAAACCGGCCTCTTTGTTCGCGTGGCTTCCGCTGCCATTCCGGACAACAATCACCAGATTCGAATTGATCACATCGCCTCGGACAGACAGTCGCTCAGCTTCCGCTGGCTTTACGACAGCAACACGAATGATCCTGGATTCAACACTAACGGCGTAGTCGGCGTGCTGCCTGGATTTGACAACAGCTTCACCGGCAAGACGCTCGGCGGAACCTTCAGCGACACTTACACGTTTAGTCCGACCGTGACGAACGAATTTCGTTTCAACTACGGTCGTATCGGTTTCAATTTTCCTCCTGCCTCCACCGACGCTTTTCACAACAACCTGCAGAGCTATGCCATCAGCGGCATTGCCGGCTTCGGCCTCGCCACTAATATCCCGCAGTTCCGTTTCGCCAATAACTGGCAGTATGCCGACGCGGTAACCGTTGTTCGCGGCAAGCACAGTTTCAAGTTTGGTGGGGACTTCCTTCGGCAGCTTGCGCGCCAGCATCCACCGTTCAACGAGCGCGGTTCGCTCACATACGGCTCCAGCACGGGAGCCACTGCCTTCGGCAATTTCATCGACGATTTCGGAGGCAGCAGCGGCAGCCTGAATCGGCTCTTTGGCAATTCCGTTTATTATCCGAACCTGTTTCGCCAGTCGTACTTCTTCCAGGACTCTTGGAAAGTAACCACAGACCTGACTCTCAACCTGGGGCTGCGCTACGAGAACTACGGCACTCCGGCGAACATCTTCACCATCGCGGCGTTCACCAATTATGATCCGGTGAATTTTGCCACTCCTCACAAGGTTGATGCCGACAACAACAACTTTGCCCCAACCGTCGGCTTCGCCTGGAGCCCGAGCAACGGATTGTTTGGAGAGCACAAGACTGTAATTCGTGGCGGTTTCCAGACGACTTACGATTCGCAGTTCAATAACCTGCTTTCGAACATCGCGGGATCGACTCCGAATGCTATCGGCGGCACGATTACTTCGTCGGTGACGACCGCAGCGACTCGAGGGACTCCGAACTTCAGCGGGCTCTTTCCCAGCATTCAGCCAACGCCGCTGACGAAAGCGACAGCTCAATCCAATCTGTTCCCCAAAAAGCTGGTGAACCCGTATACCGATCGCTGGTCACTGGGTGTGCAACGCGAGCTGCCGGCGGGCTTGATCCTGGACGTTTCCTACGTTGGATCGATCTCCAAAAAGCAGTATCGGACGATCGACGTCAACCCTGTAGTGAATGCGGCCACGGGCGACCGTTTGCATCCGGAGCTGCAGATTACGGCTCCCACATCGGCGGCGAATATTGCGATCCGCCAGGGCGAGGGCATCCGTACCATTCGAGCTTCATCGGCGAATGGCAATTACAACGGACTGCAGACTGAGGTGCGTCGTAACTTCTCTTCGACTCCGCTTGGCAATTTCCTGCTAAGTGCGAACTACACCTACGGGCATTCGCTGGACGAGATCAGCGATGTCTTCAATCAGCTGTCGAACGCGAGCTCGTTCCAGTCAGTCTCTGAGGTTCTAGGCGTGAGCCCACGGATTGACTATGCCGACTCCGACTTCGACTTCCGCCACAGCTCAGTGATCAGTTGGGTGTGGGATCTTCGCGGTCCGAAGACGGGCGTGCTTGGTCAGATTCTCGGCGGCTGGACGCTGGCGGGCATCGAGCGCTTCGAAAGCGGATTCCCCTACACTGTCCACAACGGAACCGACCGAAACAAAGATGGCCAGGCTGCTCCCGACCGGCCAGACATCGGCAACTTGTCCGCCCCACTCAACACGCGGGCGGTCATCAGCTCCACCTGCGCCACGGGCTATGCCAATCCTGATGCGGGCAACGCTTGCGTAGCCGCAAGCGCGGTCCACTTCATTGAGGCCACTGGTTTACCTACAGGGAATACAGTTCGTCGCAATTCAGTGCACGGCAAGGGTCTTGACCGGCTCGACTTGAACATCCGCAAGACATTCCCGATTACGGAACGATTCAAGCTGCAGTATGCCGTGGAGATGCTCAATGCGATGAACACAGTGAACCTGACGAGCGTGCCAAACCGGACCGTAAACGGCTCCAGCGCAGGCACTTTCCTTGACGTTACGCAACTGAACTCCGTTGGACGTTCCATGCGTATGTCATTGAAACTCGCCTGGTAGTCGCGCAGGAAGTGTTTTCATGTCAAGGCCAGCCGGAGAGGCTGGCCTTTTTTTACGAGGGTTGGAGAGCCGCGGCATGCTTTGCCTGAATGAAATTTTCTGGAGCAACGGATTGCGCAAATATTTTTTCTTTGGCTTGTAAGTCGTTGCTGCGTCTGGATGAGGAACTTGCGCGAGCAACGGATGAAGCTTGCCTTCTGAGCCCGGTTAGCGCCATCATGCGAAGAACGATGTTGCGCGAGTTTTCCATTTCAGGAACGGCGAGTGTGTGCTCAAGGGAAGCACAATCCTGTACCACCACCACCCTCTGCTATGGCTCTGCCGTCTCTGAACGCGGCAAGCGCGGCTTTGCCACTTTTCCTCGCCGCGACATGCGGGTGAGCGGAGTTGCTCGCAGCGCGAAAGTGATCCCTGCGAGATCCCATGTTGAGGTTGTGGGATATCCCACCTCGATCCCAGGAGGCTGGTGGGATATCCCATGGGATCTCGTGGGATCTCGCGATGTAAGCCCTTTAGATTTGGGGATCACGTCGAAAATGCCTTTTTTCTGGACGGACTGAGCTCTTAGGAACTCGCTGATAGGTATTCGCTCATGTTAATGCGCGCTCAATGGCAGAAAAGTGCGGACTGGTAAATCTGAGAACCCGCGCCGAACTAAATTCCCTGTTAATTCCCTGCTATTCCCTGGGCGGATTCGTTTTGTCCAGTATCTATGGGGGTTTGCGCTTCCAAGAAAAAATTCCCTGGTTTATTCCCTGCTATTTTCCCTGTTCCGAGACTCAGTAGGGAAAACCAGGGGATTTGGCTGACGCACACCTGCCCGGGCGGCCTAGGAATAGAACTCTGCTATGGCGTCCACGACAATCCGCAATTCGTCGTCTCGAAGCTCAGCGAACATCGGCAAGGCGAGCACCTCGCGGGCTGCAGCCTCAGCAATCGGCACGGAGCCTTCGCCGTATCCCAGGTAATCAAACGCTTTCTGGCGATGCAGGGGCACGGGGTAGAAGACCTCCGAACCGATTTCACGATCTGTGAGAAATCGGCGAAGCTCGTCGCGTCGTTGCGCGCGGATTACGTATTGGTGGTAGATGTGGGAAGTGTTCGGATCCGTTTCGGGCAAACGGACTGGCGAATCGGGATGACCCAATCCTGCTTTTCGGAAGAGCTTTGCGTACGTTTCCGCGTGCTGCTGCCGCTGCCGGTTCCATTTCTCCAAATACTTCAGCTTGACCGAAAGAACGGCAGCCTGAACCGAATCGAGCCGGCTGTTCCAGCCAATCTCCTCGTGATAGTAGCGCTGGCGGCTTCCATGTGCTCGAAGCAATCGAACTCTTGCGGCTAGATCTTCATCGTTCGTCGTTACGGCGCCGGCATCTCCAAAGGCATTCAGGTTCTTTGTAGGATAGAAGCTGAAGCACGCCAGTTGACCGAGAGTTCCAGCACGTCGTCCACGCCAAGTCGCTCCGAACGCCTGCGCCGCGTCTTCCACCAGAACTAGCCCGGATTGCTCTGCAATATTGGCGAGTGCATCCATGTCGGCGCACTGGCCATAGAGATGGACTGGAAGGATTGCCTTCACCCGGACATGGTGATCGAGGAGGCTCTGTACCGAGTGGGGATCGAGATTGTAGGTATTCGGATCGATGTCGGCGAACACTGGCCGCGCTCCGATTCGCGTAATCGAGCTCGCCGTGGCGAAGAAACTGAAAGGAGTAGTGACGACTTCATCGCCAGGTCCAATGCCGGCGGCGGCCAAAGCCAGAAAGATTGCGTCAGTCCCCGAGGCGCACCCGATGCAGAAATTTGCTCCGAGAAACTTGGCTGCTCGCGTCTCAAAGTCGGAGACGGCGGGGCCCAGGATGTAATGCTGGGAATCGCAAACCGCTTCGACGGCGGCCAACACTTCCTTCCGCAGCGTTGCGTATTGGCGAGATAAGTCGAGCAAGGGCACGCCTTGGCGACGGGCGGAGCCCGAAGTTCTTTCGACCGGAATTAACTTCGTATTCACAGCGAAAAGCGATTCTACATCTAACGGATGATAGAGACGCGGAGTGTGCGTCTCTATGCAGCTGGGGAACCAGTACGGTTTGGTGCTCGTCGCGCGCATGGAGGAGACGTAGCATGCTACGTCTATACCAGTTGCGCGCTTGCAAAATCTTCTGCGCTAAAGCAGTCGGGTTTTTCTGAATCACCGGAGACGTCAATGATCGATTGATACGAAGAGCAAGAAAAAGGCCGGCCTTGCGGCCGGCCGGAGATGTTTGCGCTTGAAGACTAGAAGATGAACTTCATCGTGAACTCAAGACGTCGTCTCCCAAGTCCGCTCTGAACGACGTTCGGGCTACCGTCACCGCTGGCGTTGAAGAGGTTCGTTCCGAAAGTGTTTGAGCTGGGAGAGCTGGATACGTTGGTCACCTTGGTGTCCTGCACGCCGAGAAATTCCCGATTCATGAAGTTATAGGCGGTAGCCTGGAACTGCATGGTGAGTCTCTCGGTGACTTTCGTATTTTTGAACATACTCAGGTTTGCATTGCTGATGTAGTCGCCGCGCTCAGTGTTGCGCGGAACCATTCGGGCAAAAGGGCTGCCGAAGAACTGCGCCGAAAGCGTATTCGCCACCAGGAAATGTACTGAGTTCATGGGAACAAACGGACAGGTTGCTCCGCCGGGAGTGCCGGTGCAATTGGCTATGTTCACCACGTTGGCTGATCCGCCGGTAATCGAGGCGATGCGTCCGACTGTAGTAAACGGCGCAGCTGCGTTGGTCAACAGTGGACGGCAAGTATCAATTGTGGTGCTGGCCGTACTCGTGGGATCGCACAAGGTGGTTGCCTGATGCGACTGGTAGAGGGTGGCGGGCTCTCCAGTATTGTAGCGATAGTTCGAATTCAATTGCCATCCACCGAGCAAATGGCCTACAACTCCGCTCTGATCTCTGCGGAACGGCAGGTCGTAGATGAATTGAATTGCGAAGTTGTTGGGAAAGTCGAGTGAGCTTCGGGTGCGCTCAGACGAGCTTGGATCAAACACGTTCGGAGCAATTGCCACCAGTCCCGCGCCCGCGGCGCCGTTCGCGTTGAAAACCTCGCTCACGGTATCGATCGTGTGGCTCCAGGTATAGGAGACCAGACTCGTAAGCCCGTGCCAGTTTTTGACATTGAGACTCGTCTGGAGGCCATCATAATAGGAGCGCGAGGCATTCGCACGCGTAAAGACGTTTGTTTTCGTGCAATCCACGTAACCCTGCGCGAATCCAGGAGCTCCAGTAGTACCACAGGGAGTCAGCCCCGAAGGAATGATGCTGGCGAACCCTGCGTTGATCAGCGGTTTCAAAGCGGGATTGCCGTTAATCGAACGATAGAGACCTACCCCGGTATTGCCAACATAACGAACTTCGAAGCCGACGTTGTTCGATACTTCTCGTTGCATCCCCAGGGTCCATTGCTGAACGTAGGGATTGCGAAAGTTCGGCGCGACGTTTGTCCACGTGCGCAACCCTGGATCAACGCCCCTCGGGATGAAGCTGAGCGTGGCAGCCCGGACGTCTTTGCCGGTGAAGCCAGACGAAGGCAGGCCCGGAACGACTTGTCCCGCGCCGGTGCTCAGCTGGCCGGCATTTACGACAGGCGCGGAGGTTGCGACGTTCAGGAAGATGTTGTAGTACGCCTCGTCATATGCGATACCGTATCCACCTCGAATGACTGTCTTGTCCTCTCCAAACAGCTTCGTAAAACCATGAGGAGTGTAGGCAAAACCCACTCGCGGAGCGAAATTGTTCAGGTCCTGAGGGAGCTTTGGAACGGTTGTAAGGCTGAGCGGCAGGCTGGTGTTCCAAAACGGATTCGGTCCGGTCTGTTGCGCAACGGTCAGATCGTGCAGCAGGTTAAACGCTTGCTGCGTCCACTCCCAACGCATTCCCAGATTCAGGGTCAGATTCTCGCGAAAGTGCCAATCGTCTTGTACATAACCCGCGGTGTCTTTCTCCTTAAAGTTAAACTTTGCGGGCCCGTCCGCGAAGTTGTATGCCGCAGGAGCGTTGCGGATGAAGTTGTCGAAAGCCGTGAACGTTGTAGCGCCTGCGACCGTCGTGTCTGTAAAGGTGTATCGTCCGTTCACATCGGGAAGAAACGTGCTAGGCGAGCGCTGCTGGTCGTACTCGCCGCCGAGCTTTAGATTGTGCTTTCCGACAAGCCAGGAAACGTTGTCCTGCCACTGTGTGTTGTTGACGTTGCGATCCTGCGGAATGTTGTTGGCCAAACCGAGGACAAGAAGGTTCAACCCACTCGCGCTGGAGAAGCCGGCTGTCGTAGGACAATCCGTGATGTTGTTTTCCACGCATCCACTATTTCCACCTTCGAAGCCGACGTGCTGGCGGGTATAACTCAAGCGCGCCTGGTTCACCAATGAGTTTGTGAACTGGCGAGTCCAATCGAGCGAAGCCTGGTGCGAACGGCTGGGCTGATCGACGCGGTAGCCTGACGCCGTGTTGGCAGCGGAGCCGAGCGGCCTTTGGGCGTCATTGATCACGTAGCGGCCCGACACCTGATCCTTGCCGGAGAGCTGCCAGTCGAAGCGTCCCAGATATTGCTGGATGTTTTGAGGAGTTGAGACAGCGCGGGCCACGGTGCCAAATTCGATCGGCACCGCCACTGTTCCGTTATTCACGATAAGCGTCCGAGTCGGCGTGAATACAGGGTTTCCCAGCTTGCTTGCCACCGGACCGATTTTCTGTAGCAAGGCCACGCCCGGACTGTTTGGAAATGCAGCTGCAAGCTGCGCCATGCCGGTCGGAGTTGGCGTGATCGCACCCTGGCTGGTTACGGTAGAGCCGGCCGTACGGATCCTGTCTCCCAAGCCTGCGCCAAAGAACCATAGTTTGTCCCTCAACACCGGCCCACCTACAGTGGCACCGAAGTGATTCTCGATGAACTTCGGCGGGTTGACTATCCCTGTGCCGAAGGGCTGAGGCGCCTTCTCTTCATGTGCGAGTGAATCGAAAATGGAATTGCGATACTGCTCGAATACTGTTCCGTGATAACTGTTGGTTCCACTCTTGGTGATCACGTTTACCACGGCGCCGCTGTTGCGGCCGTATTCCGCAGAGAAGTTGGTGATCACTTGATATTCGGCGATTGCGTCGGTGTTGCTTATGCCAAGTGCCGGCCCCGTAACCGAATTATCGTTATTCGCCTGACCGTCGATCTGGTAGTTGATCGAGCGTCCTCTTTGACCGTTCACTGCAGCAATGGAGCCGTTGTTGTTGCCGAAGCTCGCATTGCCTTGCGAGACGGCGCCGGGCGCAAACAACACGGTGTAATCGACCGCGTTTCCAATGGGAAGGTCTGTGATCTTGCGCGATTCGAACGTGGTGGTAATTCGAGATGTACTAGGTTCAATGATTGGAGTGGCAGTGCTTTCTACGTTCACCGTAGTCTCGGTCGCTCCCACCCTAAGTTCTCGTTCTCCGAGTGCGGTGTCTTTTCCCGCGGCCACCTGGACCGGTCCAAGCTCAAGCTTGGTGAACCCGGTACCCTCGATCATCACCCGGTATGTCCCGATGGGCAGATTGGAGACAACAAACAATCCCGCCGAGTTGGACTGAGTTGTCCTTACGACATTCGTTCCTTCCTGCTGTACCGTGATCCTGGCACTAGGCACGACCGCTCTTTGGGGATCGACGACAATTCCCGAAAGAGAACCGGTCACAATTCCTTGACCGAGGCTGACGGGGGCCAATGCCGTCAGTGCTAATAGAAGGGTTAACATCAAAGCCACATGCAGCCCCAAGCGATAACGCATCCGTTCCTCCTGGCGTACGTCTCAAGTCGAACTTTTTTCTAGAACCACCGCTTTAATCCTTTTGCAGAAGCCTTGCCTTTCTGTTTCGCGATTAGTCCCAATCCGGCATTGAAAACACAACAACTTATCCCGGATTTCCACAGGGGACGGAATGCTTTGGCGTGGGACAGCCTGTGAAATATGCCTCTCGGAATGCAGTATTCAAAATATGGAATATTTCAGAGCGGGGAGGAATGCTTTAGCCAAGATCGGACAGGCGTTTCGTCCCAATCGATCTGGTGGTGACTGAACTACTTTGCGGCCCCCCGCAGTGTTAGGAATGTTAGGTATGAATGCCGAGGGACAAACTGTCGGCTATTCATATACGAGTGGAGGAGATGCACCAGCGTGCTCAACGAATTGCAACTACACGCCGAAGAGCGGGAAGTGGCTGGCGGCGGCCATGAAGAAGATGATGACGAACGTCAGGTAAAAGCTGAAACGCGATGTCAGCGCGGCTTGTCGAGCGAGTGTGGCTGCTTCGGGTGGCATCGGCGAGCCATCCTTGCTGGCGGCTTCCATCCACCGCAGGATCTTCTTGTTCGCTCGCCACACTATTCCCCAAACGTTGAGCAGCAGGAACAATCCCATTCCGCCGCCGACTCCGATTGAGAGCGATCGATTACTTTCCCAGCCGTGCGAATTCAAATGCAGGAAGAACCAGCTGGCTGCGATAATGACCGCCGTTGATCCGCTGTAGAGCAGGGCTGAGTTCCCGACGCGCAGCAACGCATAAAAGATGATCCAGACAAAAATCCAGATCAGGATCCAACTGCCGAAGAATGCTCCGGCATTCCCATGTCCGTTCTTAGCTTCGGCTCCTGCAATCTGGCCGAAATAGGCAAAGCCGCTTAGCACAGCCACAAGCGAGGCCCAGCGAAACCAATTGAGTGCGCGCCACATGAGCTGTGGAAGCACGCGCGTACGAGTCGCCGGATCAAGCGCAGCGGAGAACTTTGTGCTGACGAGATTGAAGAAGTAAAGGAAGCCGATCCAGAGGATGGCGCTTACGATGTGCAGCCAGCGCCAGAACATCTCGACATTGACTGTGCTGCCTTGCGGCCAGTGAATTAGCGGAGCGGTTGGAGCCATCTTGTGTGTTATCGGTAAACCAGGAAGGCAACGCCTGCAATCAGGACTGCCACAGTTGCGGATACGGCAATGCAAAGCAGCAGCGTGATTCCAAACTCAAACGGATTTCCCGGAGTTTGATTGTGAGGCTGGTAATCGGTCATGCGAATAAATGTATGACCTTGGAGCGCGAGTATGCAACTCCGGCGAGAGGGTTTAGACTGTTCGCTTTCAAAATGATGCGGCTAACATTCCTCCTGGGATTGCTGTTGGGTCTGCCATTCGCCGCGCAGCAGTCACCACAAGCGGCTTCCACAAAAACCGGGCCCACTGTCCAGGAAAAGCTCGGGTATCCGGCTACGGCTCGACTTCTCATCATTCATGCCGACGATTTCGGAATGGCGCATTCGGTGAATCGCGCGATCTCTGAAGCGCTGGAGAATGGTTGGGTAACATCGGCGAGCATCCTTGTGCCGTGTCCGTGGCTGCCGGAGGTCGCCCGCTGGGCGCAGTCGCATCCGCAGGCCGATTTGGGAATTCATCAGGCGCTCAACAGCGAGTGGACGGATTTTCGCTGGGGACCTGTAAGCTCAAGAGACAAAGTCCCCAGCCTGCTCGATGGACAGGGATATCTTCCGCTGCTTGAGACCCAGGTCGCGCGCCAAGCGAAACCTGCGGAAGTTGAAGGCGAGCTGCGTGCGCAAATTGATCGGGCGCGCAGTCTGGGCATTCCTCTCACACATCTCGATACCCACATGGGCGCGCTCCTCGGGACTCCTGAGTTGATTCAGATGTATCGCGAGGTCGCGCAGGATTATCGCCTCCCAATTCCGCTGAAGCGCGCCAAGAATGCAGAGCAGCTTGCGCTGGCGCCATCAGAGAGCCTGGTCGACGAAGTTTTGCAGATCACTCCGGGAGTCCCAGCAGAGCAATGGCTGAAGACCTACGAGAACATGCTCCAGCCGCTCGGGCCGGGTGTGTATGAACTCATCGTTCATCTTGCTCACGACGACGATGAGATGCGGGGCGCTACGTCGAATCATCCGGATTGGGGCGCGGCGTGGCGTCAGCATGATCTCGATATGATCAAGAGTGCGGAGTTTCGTCAGTTCTTGAAGGATCAGGGTTTTGTGCTGGTGGGGTGGAAGGATTTGGCGAAGGCTTGGCGAGTAGCCATCCCACGATAGAGACGCAGCATGCTGCGTCTCTCCGAGGACAACATGAATCAAAAAGAAGTCAAGACACAAGGAGGGAGCATTGTCATCATTCAGATCGTTGCTTTCCTGGATTCTTATCTTCACTTTCGTTCCATACAGCACGGCGCAGGAAACGAGACCGACGAGCAACGCGCCGAAAACTCTGATCGGCTACTCAACTGAATCTTCGCGCGTGGAACGAGACTGGGAGCAGAAGTTCCGCGAGATCCCTGCTCCTGATCAGCTGCGCGAGAATATGCGCCGGCTGAGCGCTTATCCGCATCACGTGGGCTCGGCTTATGACAAAGATAACGCCGAGTGGATGCTGGCGAAATTCAAATCGTGGGGCTTCGACGCGCAGATTGAGACCTTCGACGTCCTATTTCCGACACCGAAAGAGCGACTGCTTGAACTGATCGCGCCGACGAAGTATCGCGCCAAGCTGCAGGAGCCGCCGGTCTCCGGCGATCCGACTTCTGCCCAGACGCAGCAACAACTTCCGACATATAACGCTTACTCGGCTGATGGTGACGTGACCGGTCCTCTGGTCTATGTCAGTTACGGAATGCGCGACGATTACGAGCAACTCGAACGCAAGGGCGTCTCCGTGAAGGGCGCAATCGTGATCGCGCGCTACGGCGATGGATGGCGCGGCATCAAGCCCAAGGTTGCGTACGAACATGGCGCCAAAGGCTGCATCATCTACTCTGATCCGGCAGATGACGGTTACGTTCGGGGAAACGTATTTCCCCAGGGCGCATTCCGTCCCAAAGAGGGCGTACAGCGCGGCAGTCTGGAAGATACCGATTATCCAGGCGACCCGCTCACTCCGGGTGTGGGCGCCACCAAGGACGCCAAGCGGCTCGCGATCAGCGAGAGCAAAGTCATTCAGAAGATTCCGGTACTTCCGATCTCATATGAGGACGCGCAGCCCTTGCTGGCCGCCATCGGAGGCGAGGTTGTGCCGGAGAAGTGGGTCGGCGGATTGCCGATTACGTATCACCTGGGACCAGGACCGGCGCAGGTGCACCTCATCGTGAAGTCGAATTGGGACATGAGGCCTCTGTACGACGTCATTGCGCGAATTCCGGGATCGACATATCCGGATGAATGGGTGATCCGCGGCAATCATCATGATGCCTGGGTGAACGGCGCGGATGATCCCATTTCGGGAACGTCAGCAGTCCTGGAAGAGGGTCGCGCATTGGGAGAGCTGCTCAAGCAGGGATGGAAACCGAAGCGCACGATCATTTATTGCGTGTGGGACGGCGAAGAGCCCGGCCTGCTCGGCTCGACGGAATGGGTAGAGACTCATCTGCAGGAGCTGCGCCAGCGCGCTGTGATGTATGTAAATTCCGACAGCAATGGTCGTGGCTACTGGCGAGCTTCCGGCGATCATCGATTGGAGCGCTTCATCAACGATGTTGGTCGAGACATCCAGGATCCGGAGAAGCCGAACCTTAGCGTGTGGCAGCGTGCTCGTCTGGAGCGCATCGCCCGATCCAGCGGAGTGGAAGAGCGCACTGAATTGCGCCGGGCTAACGAGATTCGCATCGGAGCACTAGGCAGCGGGTCCGATTATGGGTCCTTCCTCGATCATGCCGGAATCGCCGCCTTAAACCTCGGATTTGGAGGTGAAGGTGGAGGAGGCGGGGTCTATCACTCGATCTATGACGACTTTTATTGGTACACGCACTTTGCCGATACGAAGTTTGTCTACGGCCCCGCCCTTGCTCAGTTAGCGGGGACAGCGGTAATGCGAATGGCTGACGCCGATTTGATTCCGCTCAGTTTTGGCGATTCGGCGGACACGATCGCGCGCTATGTGAGGGAAGTCGAAACGCTCCTGAAGACGGAGCAGGACAAACAGAAGGAAGTCAATCAGGAATTGGACGAGGGCGCATACGACGCGACATCAGATCCCGAGCATCCGATGGTTGCTCCAAAACGGGAAGATGTGCCGCCGTTCATCAACTTTGCTCCGCTTGAAAACGGCAGCACAGCGATGAAGCGGAGCGCCGATCACTTCGAGAAGGCTCTGGCGAGGGCGCAGGAGCATGGCGGTGCAGCCTACTCGAATAGTGCCGTGCAGAAGCTCAATGAGAAGTTGATTGAGGCTGAGCGCGCGTTTGTTGATGAGAACGGCCTTCCAGAGCGGCCGTGGTTCAAGAATCAGATCTACGCCCCTGGCGCATACACCGGTTATGGAGTGAAAACAATTCCCGTTGTGCGTGAATCCATCGAACAGAAGAAGTGGTCGCAGGCCGAGCAAGGAGCCCAAACGGTCGGCAAAGTCCTGCAGAACGAAGCCGATCTGATCGAGGACGCGGCCAGACAGTTGGAGGTGTTGGATCAGGGGAAGTAGCTCCATCGAAATGGGGGAAGGGCAGCGGCTTTAGCCGTGCCACAGTCAGGCATTGCCATCTGTCCGGCTTTAGCCGTGGGGTGTCTTTTGTATGCGTTCCGACTTCGAAATCGAGAGCCTCAGCGGCTAAAGCGGGGAATTTAGCGACTCCTCGATGGCACGGCTGAAGCCGATGCCCTCCCTACACCAGCACGCCTAAAATTTGTCCTCACACGCGCTCGGGTTCGGCAGCTTCCAAAGCGATACGCACTTCCTTCGTTCCCAAAACGGGATGCCTTGCTTTCAGCACAACCATCCCCACCTCCTGCCCTGCCCGAACCCATACAGCGCCACATCCGCCAAAGAGGCTGAATGGATTCTCGCCGATGAGGTCCGCTGGACCTTCAAGGCTAAGCGAAATCGCGGCTGTAGAGTAGCGGCGCAAGTTGCCATATTCGTCAGCAACGCGCATGGCGATACGGGTGCTGTCAGCTCCATCGGCGACGAGCTTGCTGTCATCCGCCGATAGCAGAAGTTGCCGATCGATACCTTCGTGTGCGTAAAGCTTTTCAACGATCTTCTTGCCTCCTATATATCCCTCGATCTTGAGAGGTCCCTTCTTCGGTCCCTTGTGCAGATTCACCGTGAACGGCGGATGCGGAAGGTTACCGAAGGTAGCGCGATCGGGATCCGCTTCTGAAACCAGCTTGTCGCCGACGTAGAACTTGAGATGGTCGCAGTTGGAACAGACGATTGCAGTCTCCATCACCTGGCTCCAGTCGTCCGCGGCTGACCATTGAAAGGCCGGTTCCAATACGATTTCCTCCGAAGGATCGCATTGCGATTGATAGAAGAAAGCTGCAGGCTTGGGCAGGCGAAAGATGTCGCTGACCCCGTGATAGCAAATGCGATCGCCTGACCCGAACTCCTCGTGTGTGTCGTAGTCGAAGGCGCACCAGCCCAAGCCGCCGGCGTATTGCGGGTTGCTTGCGATCGTGTTGTGCACTCTCGCATGGCGACGAATATGCTCCGCGAGTCGCTCGCCTGAGTCGTTCATTTTGGTCGGGTAAGTGTGGCCGCAGAATTCCGTGTTCAAGTAGTTCGGATGATTCGGAAGACGCAATGGGAATCCGAAGTCGTTCATAGTGAAGACGTCCTCGAGAAATTCCGAATCGTAGAAATACCGGACGCCCCCGGTTTGCCGAGTGGGATCGAGTTCGTGCGCTACCGCGTTCGTCTTGACATAAAACTCGTGATAATCGTGCGATTCGTTGATGCGAACTCCCCAGAGAATGATCGAGGGATGATTCCAGTCGCGTCGAACCATGCGACGAACATTGTCGATCGAGATTTCCTGCCATTTGTCGTCTCCAACGTGCTGCCATCCTGGGATTTCTTCAAAGACCAAGAGGCCAAGTTCATCGCAAGCGTCAAGAAAGTGTGGAGACTGGGGATAATGTGATGTTCTCACGATGTTGCACTTGAGTTCCCGTTTCAGGATGTACGCATCACGCCGCTGTCCTCGCGAGGCCATCGCCTGACCGGCGAACGGAAATGTCTGGTGGCGGTCCAGACCGCGCAGCTTCACCTGCTGACCATTAAGCTCGAAACCTTGATCCGTGAAACGAGCAGTGCGAAAGCCGAAGCGGCGCCGATCTTCGTCGATCACTGACAAACGCCGCTGGTCTGAATCAGTGATCGGATGATTCTGCAGGATTCGAACAACCACGGTATAGAGATAGGGGTTCTCCAAATCCCATTTGCGAATCGAACCCAAGTTGCTCAGCCTGATGTCGTGCGCTACTGGTTCTACTGAGGCGGGACCCGCAGGAATTGCTTGGACGGCCCGAGCAATGACGCGATCACCATCACGTAGTTCCGCCTGCAGGACAAGTGGGGTCGGTTGAGCCTCGATCCGTCGCACGAAACACGAAACAGCAGCGGTGGGCCGATCAGAAAGAACATCGCCGGGCTTCACGAAAATATTTTCCAGATACACGAATGGCACCAGGCGCAACTTCACGTCGCGGTAGATTCCCCCAAAGGTCAGGTAATCGATTTGCCCGCCGAAGGGAGGAATGTCGGGGCGCTCGCTAGAGTCAAGCTCCACAGCCAGCAAGTTATCGCTTTCCCAATTGATGTGTTGCGTCAAGTCGAAGGAGAAAGGAGTATATCCACCTTTGTATTCCCCGAGGCGCTGACCGTTAATCCATACCGTGGAGGCGGTCATGGCTCCATCGAAGTCCACCAAGACGTGCCGTCCGCGAGCTTCGGGGGGCAGCCGGAACTTGCGGCGATAGATCGAGACGAACTGGTACGATTTCTCGTCGAAGCTATGCCACGGCAATTTCTTGTTGGTGTGCGGAATCGTGATTTGATCGAATTTCGAATCATCGAAGTCGATTGCAGTGTCGTTCGGTAAACGCTGTGCGTTGAATCGCCAATTGCGATTGAGAGGGAAGACGATTCGTCCAGAATACGGACTCTCAGGGGTTGGAGGAGTGAGCGCTTCGGATTGAAGCGCAATAGCGGCGAGCGCCGCCGATCCGGTTTTCACAAAGTCTCTTCGATTCATCGATCGTCGATCCTGTGAGAAGTGAAAGCGGGACAGTGTTTCAGAAACAGTTGTCAATGGCAAGACCGCTGAACGTCACAATAGCAGTTGACAGACTGATCTGAAGCGTCGTAGCAAGAATTAGCAGGAACGGTTGCATCGCATCATGCGAACAGCCAGCCGGAAGGACGATATCAAAGGAAATCAGCGAAGGAGATTCCCTGCTGATTCCCTAGACGATGAGCATCGTAAGTATTGATGCGGGTTTCATAACCAGGATTTTCGTTTCGGGAAAGATTCCCTGCTGCTTACCCTGATGCAGGGAAGTGGCTGTTTATGATCTCAAGAAGCTGAGCTCCGTCGCTCTCATTGCCGTTTCCGTTGGGCATGTGCCAGAATCTGACAAATGAGGGTTCGTTGCGCTGTCCTGTTTCTTTCTTTGGTTTTCCCCTTGTTATCCGCGAATGCCCAGCTTGCTCCCGGCGCTCCTGGCCAAATGGCTCACTGGACAGGCGGCAACAAGCAGGGAGTAGGCACCTCGAATTCCTTGAGTTCACACGTCTGGTTCACGCTAGGGCCGGATGGGGTTCTTAACGAGGTTTATTACCCGACAGTCGACAAAGCCAACACGCGCCTGCTGGAGTTTGTTGTCACCGACGGCAAGAGTTGGGTCGAGCGCGAATCGGAAGATACCACGCACCAAATCGAAGTGCCGGATACGGAAGTGCTCAGTTTGCGTCAGGTGAATACATCCAAGGCTGGACGTTATCGCATTACCAAAACGTACATCACTGATCCGGAACGGGATGCTCTGCTGATTCAGGTGCGTTTTCAGCGACTGAAGTCCGGCCCAGTCCAGCTGTATGTGCTCTACGATCCTTCGATTAATAACAGCGGAATGCACGATACCGGCTATAGCATCGACGACTCGCTAGTTGCTTCCGATAATGGCATCGCATCGGCTCTTGCCAGCAGCTTGCCATTTACTAAGACGACTAGCGGATACTTCGGAACCAGTGATGGCCTCGTTGATCTGAAGAAATCATTTACGCTGAAAAATCTCTATCCGAGAGCGCAAGATGGCAACGTCGTGCAGATGGCAGAACTTCCTTCGGCGGCAACTCGCGATGTGAACTTCACGATTGCCGTTGCATTCGGATCCGAAGGCGAAGTGGCCATCGAGACTGCTAAAAAATCTCTGCAGAAGGGCTATGAGCACGCCTATACCGAGTACGCAAAAGGGTGGCGAGACTGGATCGGCACGCTGAAGCCAGTTGATGCGAAGTATCGCGATCAATACCAGATCGCCGCGATGGTAATGAAAGCGCATGAGGACAAGACGTATCGCGGTGCCGGCGCAGCGTCGCTCACCATTCCGTGGGGAGAGGAAACTGACGCCGACCAGCCTTCGGTAGGCGGATATCACTTGATTTGGGCGCGCGACCTGTACGAAGTCGCAACAGCGTTTTATGCGATCGGGGACAAAGAAGCTGCGGACCGAGCCTTGAATTATCTGTTCAACGTCCAGCAGAAGCCAGACGGATCATTCCCGCAAAACTCATGGCTCGATGGCCGCCCATTTTGGGGCTCGCTGCAAATGGATGAGGTTTCCTATCCGCTGATTCTCGCCTGGCAGCTCGGACGCACCGACTCCCAAACTTATGAGAAGCATGTGAAGCTGGCAGCCAACTTTATCGTGAAAAACGGTCCATCTTCGCCGCAGGAGCGTTGGGAAGAGCAGTCGGGATACTCTCCTTCCACGATCGCTGCCGAAATCGCCGGCCTGGTTTGCGCCGCTCGAATCGCTCAAATGAATCATGACGACGATGCACGCGTGCAATGGCTTAATGTTGCAGATGACTGGGCAAGTAAGCTCGAAAGCTGGACTGTGACCCAGAACGGGAAGTACTCCGATCGCTACTTTCTGCGCTTGAGCCAGCATGGACAGCCGAACTCTGGGGAAATCATCAACATCGCGAATAAAGGCGGCACTTGGGATGAGCGTGAAATCGTCGACGCAGGATTTCTTGAGCTGGTTCGTCTTGGGATTCGATCCGCGGGCGATCCGCTGATCGAGAAATCGCTCGGAGTGGTTGATACTGTGATCAAAGTCGACAGTCCAAATGGTCCAGTCTGGTATCGCTACAACCACGATGGCTATGGTGAACAGGCAGACGGACATGGCTATAACGAAGTGGGGATTGGCCGCTTATGGGTCTTGCTCGTAGGCGAGCGCGGCGAGTATGCGGTCGCATCGGGAAAGGATCCTGCGCCTTATCTCGATGCCATGCAGAAGATGGCCAATAATGGACACATGTTGGGCGAACAGGTTTGGGACCGAAAGGATTCTCCAGATCCGAACCGGTTCCAATTTGGCGAGGCGACTGGCTCTGCGACTCCGCTGAACTGGACCTGTGCACAGTTTGTCCGACTTGCAGTAGCAGCCGAAGACAAGAGACTGCCAGAGACGCCGGCCATCGTTAGCGAGCACTTTGCTCAACGACGGGCGTCACGGACGGAATTGCCAAAGACGCAGGGCGGAACTCACTGATCTTTCATCGCACCGATTTTCAAAATGCGAAAAGTGCACGATAAGTTGTGCCAAAGTGGGACCGTCGCGCGAAAAGTTGTTTAACGCCCCGTATAATCTGCATGACACTAAATTCTGCTGAGAGGGTTATCTTTGAAGAGAACGCTCCTAACGCTCTTTTGCTTGCTGGTCCTGTCTAGCCTGGCTTACTCACAAGCGGCCGACGTTGCCGTCCTGGTCGGTGGAATCTTCACAACCGATAAAACACCGCCAACCGGTGTGGGAAGCTGCTCGACCAACAATCCATTCTGCGGCCTGACAGTTCACACCCCCTCTAGGATTTCGTATGAAGGTGCTTTAGGCGTTCGGATGGTTAATCTGCACCTGGCCTCTCTCCATTTCGATCTGCCCGTAGTGGGAACACCGACACGAACTTTAGAGCAAGGAGGCTTTCGGCAGAATTACTCTACTGTGCTCGTCACACCGGGTGTGCGGTTGAAAGTCTCTTTACCTTTCTTGTCCCCATTTGCTGCGGTGGGTGGAGGTTTTGCTCATTATTCTCCTGGCACAACCGCCTGTAGCCCTGCCTGCACGGGAATAAGCAACGCGAGCAGCAGCACAGTAGGCGTATTTGAGGCTGGGGGTGGATTGGAGTTTGGCACACATATTCCTTTGGTAGGCTTTCGGGCCGAGGCGCGTTTTTTTCATACTGGATCTCCCAACTTTAATGTTGGGCAAAATCAGGTTTTCGCCGGTGCTGGACTCGTCTTGAAGTTCTGAGGAACAGAAGCTTCACCACTCAGCTCCGACAGCTTTCGTTCAAAGTCACTTCGTCTTTTTCATCAGTGCTCGGGACGCCATGCTTTAGCATTTTCCGCAACCTTCCGACTGGTTAACCTGCAGAGAAGGTAAATGCCTCCTCCCGCAAGCATTACCAGCAAGCTGAACCAGAGCGCGTTCATTCCAGCTACGGTCTCGCCGCGACTATGAAGTGCGGCAACGATGATGAGAACAGTCGGAGCAACCCCAAGCAAAGCGCAGGCTGGTACGCCACCTGGAATCCGAAACGGACGTACCAATTCTGGCTCGCGGATCCGTAGTAGGACGAGCGCGACGAATTCGAGAACCATACTAGCGCCCCACAGGACGATGTCGAGTGTGACGAGTCGCTCAAATCCCAAACCCAGGCAAGCTCCCCAGAGAATCGCGCAGGTAATAATCGCCACCCAAGGAGCTTGAGTGTTGTTCGTTGTGAGCGCGAAGGCTCGCGGCAGGAGTCCATCTTCGGCCATTGTCATTGGAAGCCGGGAGTAACTCATCAGGAGCGAATTGAATGTGGCCAGAGCTGCCACCATTCCGCCCCCGATGATTGCGATCTCCAGCCATTGTCCTGCGATCTGCCCGCCGATGGCGGCCCATGCACCAGTGGTCCAAGCCTGCGGCGGAATGCCAGTTCGGGACATGGCGCCTATAGGAATGATGTAGCCCAGCACGATCAGGACGATTGTCAGAATCATCGCCAACGGATACACACGTTGCGGGTTCTCGACTTCGCCGGCGACGTTCGAGGCATTATCGAAACCCATGTAGTTCCACATGCACACCATGAGACCCCCGATCAATCCAAACGATTGTGTCGGAGTGGTCGGTCCCGATGAGCCGCTCTTCGAGTGGATGAGTGCGAAGACCGTGAGCAAAATGAAAGGTCCGAGCATGATGAACAGCATCGCCAACGCACTGTCACCGACTGCCTTGCCGCCTGCCAGGTTCCAGAGGACGCACACGGCGATCACGGCGACACCAATTGCGATTCCGTGCCATTCCCTCTCGGATCCGGGAAGGATCCGCGACGCGTAAGCCACAAACAGGGTCGGGTAAATCGCCATATCGAAGATGCTGGCGGCCAGTGACAACCATGCTTCCTGAAATCCCCAGAATGGACCCGCAGCCCGACGTACCCAGATGTAATACCCACCTTCGGCTGGAATTGCGCTCGAGAGCTCCCCAATCATCAGAGCTGTTGGCAGGCTCCAGATTAAAGGAGTAATCAGCAGCAGCAGGATTGCTCCTCCGTACCCGGCTCCCCTAACTACGTCTTCCAAGCCATAAGGGCCGCCCGAGACCATGAAGTAAGTAGCAGCGATCAGCGGCCAGAGCGTGATCCCCTTCCTCGGTTTAGCGTTCAATTGGCCTGAGTCCTCCTTAAACGCAAAGACCCGGATTCTAACACCCAACAGCTATCCTCATGAAAATAAAAGTCAGAAACAGGAATCCCGAAGCCTTTACCAAGCATCTACATCGCAGTTGACAATAAGTCACTCAACTCTCATACTACGTCTGTTATAAAATAAGTTCTTATTGGTTTTCAGCAAGATAGGGGCTAAGCGAGAAGTTAGGAGACGCCAATATGGCAAAGATTATCGGTATTGACTTGGGTACGACCAACTCGGTTGTAGCCGTTATGGAAGGCGGGGAACCCAAGGTCATAGCAAATGAAGAAGGCGGCCGGACTACACCTTCGGTGGTCGCGTTCACCAAATCGGGTGAGCGATTGGTTGGCCAAGTCGCCAAACGCCAAGCCATTACTAATCCGGAAAACACAATTTATTCGATCAAGCGGTTCATGGGCCGTCGTTTCGACGAAGTCAGCGACGAGATGAAGATGGTGCCCTACAAGGTCGTCCGTCAGGGGGACCATGTGGCGGTGGTCGCGCAGGGAAAGGAACACACGCCTCCGCAGATCTCGGCCATGATTCTGCAGAAGTTGAAGAAAGCTGCGGAAGACTATCTCGGTGGGACTCTCACGGAAGCCGTGATTACCGTTCCCGCGTACTTCAACGACGCGCAACGTCAGGCGACCAAAGATGCCGGCAAGATCGCCGGTCTCGATGTAAAGCGCATTGTGAACGAGCCTACGGCGGCGGCACTCGCTTACGGTCTCGATAAGAAAAAGGACGAGACCATCGCCGTGTACGACTTCGGCGGCGGCACCTTCGACATCTCGATCCTCGAAGTGGGTGAAGGCGTGATCGAGGTGAAGTCCACGAATGGTGACACGCACCTCGGCGGCGACAACATCGACCAGCGCATCGTGGATTGGCTAGTGGAGGAATTCAAGCGAGAGGAAGGGCTCGACCTGCGGGCTAAGGGCAACGAGATGGCTTTGCAGCGTCTGCGCGATGCCGCGGAAAAAGCCAAGATCGAACTGTCCACTGCAATGGAGAGCGAGATCAACCTGCCGTTCATCACAGCGGATGCCTCCGGTCCGAAGCATCTGGTCAAGAAGCTTACTCGTTCCAAACTGGAACAGCTGATCGAAGACATCATCCAACGCTCGGTAGGACCATGCAAGCAGGCAATGAAGGACGCGGGCGTTGATCCCAGCAAGATTGACGAAGTCGTGCTAGTTGGCGGACAGACGCGTATGCCGCGCATTCAGGCGCTGGTGAAGGATCTCTTCGGCAAGGAGCCTCACAAGGGCGTGAATCCTGACGAAGTGGTTGCGATCGGAGCTGCAGTACAGGCCGGCGTGCTCGGTGGCGAAGTGAAAGACCTGTTGTTGCTCGACGTGACTCCGCTGACGCTATCGATCGAGACTCTCGGTGGGGTGTCCACGACGATGATTCCGCGCAACACAACGATCCCGACCAAGAAGACGGAGACGTTTTCAACGGCCGCGGACAGCCAGACTTCGGTCGAAGTTCACGTGTTGCAGGGCGAGCGTCCCATGGCGGGGCAGAATCGTACGCTCGGCAAATTTCATCTAACCGGAATTCCGCCGGCTCCGCGAGGCGTGCCGCAAATCGAAGTCACTTTTGACATCGATGCGAACGGCATCCTCAACGTCACGGCGAAGGACGTTGCGACGAGCAAGGATCAGAAGATTACGATTACGTCTTCTTCAGGTCTGAGCAAGGAGGAAGTCGAGCGCATGGCGAAGGACGCCGAATCGCACGCTTCCGAAGACAAAGCCAAGCGCGAAGAAGTGGAAGCGCGTAATCAGCTCGACTCGATGGTTTATCAGATCGACAAGATGCTGAAAGAGCATGGAGACAAGATCTCCGGCAGCGAGCGTGGCGATGTGGAATCGGCGTTGGCCGATGCCAAAAAGGCACTCGAAGGCACCGACGCAGCGGCGATGAACTCCGCACGCGAGCGGCTCACGCAGGCTTCGCACAAGTTGGCTGAGGCGATGTACAAATCGGCTCCGCCGACTGGCGCTGCGCAAGCTGGCGGCGCAGCTCCCGGCGGCGATGGTGCTCAGTCTGGCCAGGAGCAGAAGAAGGATGAAGGCGTGATCGACGCTGAGTATGTCGATGTCGAGCCGAAGAAGGCTGGGTGATCCCATTCTGCACAGTAGAGACGCAGCATGCTGCGTCTCTACTGTGGGATGAACAAAACGCGGGCTTTATAGCCGCAAAACGATTCACAGAGTTTGGGGTTAGTAGCAGTAGAAGGGAACCAGGAGCACAACATGCTCCGTATCAGGGACATGAAACAATATTTGGTGGTGAAAATTGCGCAGCAGTTGGGATCTCTGATTGAGCTGATCCCGGTTGCTGGACTTTTTCCGCTCGAAGCCGCCGAACAGTTCGTGCGCAACGCGGTGGCGACCGAGCCGGAATCATTATTTCTTATTCAGCAGGTTGGGAACGCATAATCGAAACGGAGCTCGGGTGAGCCTGGCAAAGAAGGTTGTACGACGAACGATCCCGCTGTGCGGGATCGTTCTCATTTTAGGAAGTCTCGGATGCGGGAGAGTTTCGTTCTATAGCTACGTTGCGAATCCAGCCTCGGCGCAACCTGACAGGGCGCCCGCGAGTCAAGAGCTGATCGTTCTCATACAGGAATTTCTGAAGAATGTTCCAAACAATGAACGGGTTACTTTCGACCGTTTCTTCGCCGATGATGTTCTTTACACCCGTGGCACAGGAATTCTAATCACCAAAAAAGATGTCCTTGCTGACGCAGGCAAGACTAGTGCGCCGCGAGCAAACGCGAGTTTCAGCGGAGAAGACTTCACCGTACATCAATACGGCGACATCGCGGTAGTGAACTTCCGTCTGGTAATGCATTCCACGGACAACGATAAGCCGGTAACACGCGCATTTCGCAATACTGGAACGTTTATGAAGCGCAACGGCAGATGGCAGGCAGTTGCCTGGCAAGCGACGTCGATTGCGGAGAAGTGAAAACGAGCTGCGAAGCTTCGCAGCCTTGAAGCTAAATGGCTACTCAGACCAAAGACTATTACGCGGCGCTCGGTGTTAAGAAGACGGCCTCGGCGGACGAGATTCGCAAGGCTTTCCGCAAACTTGCGCGTAAATATCATCCTGACGTTAATCCTGGCGACAAGAAGGCTGAGGAGAAGTTCAAGGAGCTCTCTGAAGCCAACGACGTTCTCAGCGATCCGAAGAAGCGCAAGATCTACGATCAGGTGGGCTTCTATTCCGACAACATCGATCCCGCCACGGCGGAAGCATACGCTCGGGCAGGTGGCGCCGGCGGTTTCCCGGGCGGAGGGGCATATACACGCGGCTCCGGCGCCGGCGGGCAAGGTGTCCCGTTCGATTTTGGCGGCTTTGATTTTTCCGATTTTGCGAGCGGCGGTTCGAGCCAGAAATCGAGCGGCGGATTCCGCGATATTTTCTCCGGCATTTTCTCGGGCGGAGGCGGACGCGTGGAACCGCAGGGTCCCGAACCGGGAACCGACCTTGAGTATCAGGTAAATGTAGGATTCTGGCAGGCGATTCGCGGCAACGTACTGCGTTTGAGCATTACCCGCCAGGACGTGTGTCCGGTTTGCAAGGGAACGGCTACGGTTGGTTCAGGACAGACATGTCCGGAATGTAAAGGGAGCGGGCACATTACTCAGACCAGCGGTCGCATGAAGTTCAACATGCCCTGCCCGCGATGTCACGGAATCGGGCAGATTCAGAATGAGTGTCCGAATTGCCACGGTCAGGGGTTGATAAACGTTACCGAACCCCTTGAAGTCCGTATCAAACCGGGAACCCGCGGTGGTCAACGCATCCGCATCGCTGGAAAAGGCAATGCCGGCCGTGGGGGCGGCCCACCTGGCGATCTGTTCATTATCATCCGCATAGAAGAGCATCCGGTGTTTCGCCGCGAAGGAGACGATATCCACGTGACCGTCCCCATCTCGATCACCGAGGCATCGCTTGGAGGGAAGATCGAGGTGCCGACCATCGATGGGCGCACTCAGCTCAAGATTCCGCCGGGTACACAGAGCGGGCAGAAGCTGCGCATGCGCGAGAAGGGCGTGCCATCGGCTACCAAAGACGGAGCCCGCGGGGACGAGATCGTCGAGGTAAAGATTGTGGTTCCGCAATTGCGTGACGAGCGCTCGAAGGAAGTCATGCGAGAGTTGGCGAAACTGAATCCGGAAGATCCCCGCGCGGAGTTATGGGCGAAAGCCAGCTAGTAAGTTCCGCGGCTTAGGACTTTGCAAGCCGAGCAGCTTCTCTTATGAAACGACGCAAACAAGGAGCTTACATGATCTCGGCCGTGGCCGAGATGTACGGCATTCATCCGCAGACGCTTCGTCTGTACGAGCGCGAAGGTTTGTTGAAGCCTTCGCGGACGGAAGGCAATACTCGTCTCTATACCGATCAAGATCTTGAGCGGCTCGAATTTATTCTCAGCCTCGCTCGCGATCTGGGTGTGAACATTTCTGGCATCGCGATCATCTTGAACATGCGTGAGCGTATGGAAGAGATGCAAAGGCAGATGCAGGACTTTGTAAAGTTCGTCCAAAGCGAAGTCTTTGCACGGGCTGCCGCGACCCATTCCGACGCGAGTAAAGGCGCCTTGGTTCCACTTCGCCGGACGATTCATCCTGCCGGCAATCGCGATCGAAAGCCCTAACAGCGAGGCGCCTCTGTCTGCGGCCTTCGGGTATTTTGCGCCCCAAGGGAATTGAGCCATGCAATTGTCACGAGTAATGGATAAACGACCGATCTCTTCAAGACCTCGCGAACTCTACAAATCGATGAATGCGATCTAGCGCTCCAACAATGAATTCATCGGCGCAGGAGTGCTCGGCTGTTGTACCGCCACCGAGGTTAGCTCGCTGATTCTCCTCGCCGCTTGCTCTCGCAGTGATTGCTGACTGCACTCGGTGATGAATTGCTGGTATTCGGATACTGCATTGTGCGGCTGATGCAATGCTTCAAATGACGCCGCCGCGATGACGTGCACTGTTGCCCAGTTCGCATGGGGCAGAGCGTGAGAGGCCCTGGCTTCTCGGATTGCCTCGTGGTACCTGCCGAGCTTCAGAAAGGACTCAGCTTCCATGGCGTGAATGTCCACCATATCAGGAGTCCCAATTCGGTATCGCTCCAGAATGGTTAGAGCCTCATCGAATCGTCGTTCCACGATCGAGAGCTTAGCCAGATTCATCAGCGCAGGCTTGCTGCGGGGATTCAGCTCCAGAGCCTTTTCGAGGTACTGCCGTCCGCTCTGCGGATCCCCAAGCTGATTGCAAATCACTCCAAGGATGTTGTAAGCACGCGACAATTTTGGAGCTACTTTAGTGACCTCGATGAAAGAGTTCCGAGCCTTCTGCAATTCCCCGCGTTCGAACTCAGCAAAAGCGCTTTGGAATAAAGATCTGACTCGAGACGAGATTCGCAAGTCTTCAACTTCCACATCGTCTTCCAGGAGAGCGCTGTGCGAATCGGCTCGGCCAACGATTGTGAATCCAAGTTCGCATGGGCCGGAATCAGGGACGTGTAGAGGTCCAGCGGTGAGGAAGTTAGTATCTACGCCACCAGTCTGCAGGCGATACTCGCCTGGGAGCAAATCAGGAATGGTAATCGAGCCCGTCTCGGGAACTCGAACCTCACGAATACGACGGCTTTCATCGAAAATCTGTAATTTTAGCTTGGCGGGAACTGCGCCGCTGGACATTACGACTTGAACATGGCAACTCTGAAGCTTTGAGTCAGACGCTAAAGAGCAGATCGATGAGCAGAAGAGTAGCAGAGCCGAAACTAAACTGCGTTGCATAAGGGCCTCGCGAGAATGACGCGGGCCCGGCTACTCGGATAGTGAGAATGTGATCAGTAGTATCAGAACGGTGATGTTCCATGCGCGAAACGGTGCGGTGTTCGCGAATGGTTTTACATGATGCTGGCAGATTGTGCAGGGGACCTGGGAAAGACAGTATCGACGATCTCGACTCTGCCGGGAGTTCTTACCAGCGGAATGCGGACGAGTAGCCTGACTCCGTCACGCGAGTTCTCAAGTTCCATTGTTGCACTTTCCTTGTACAGCAGCGAAAGACGTTCCATGGTGTTTTTCAAACCAATGCCGCTGCGAACCTTCCAATCGGGACGAACCGACGGGCCATCGTTATAGATCGAGATAATAAGATCGCCGCTTTCGGCTTTGGCGCGGAGCTCCACGCGACAGTCGCCGCGCGTGCGAGCCACGCCGTGCACGCAAGCATTCTCCACCAGCGGCTGCAAGAGCATGTTCGGAACGCGCGCTTCCAGCACGTCGTCGTCAATATCAATCTCTAACTTCATTCTGGAGCCAAATCGAATCTTTTGGATCTCAAGATACTCCTCAGCGAGCTCCACTTCCTCCAGCAAGCCCACTTCGCGGCTATCATCGCGGGCCAGCGCGAGCCGAAGCAGGTTGGCAACTCGCGAAAGCATCTGATCGGCTGCAGCGGTGTCGCGATGAAGCAGGCAAGACACCGAGTTCATCGCATTGAACAGAAAATGAGGATTTAACTGCGCGCGGAGAGTCTGGAGCTTCGACTCGATCAGAGCGTGCTGTAGTTGAAGCTTTTCGCGTTGATCGTCACGATGTCGCCGGTAATACTCAACCGAAGCGAGCACCGCAAGGATCGTAAGATATTCAATGATGTTCTGCCCAAACTCGCCGCGCAGGTTGTACATAAGGCGCGCCTTCACGCTCATGTCGCGTATTCCCAATTGCGCAATCGCCACGCCGGCGATATAAAGACATGTCGCCACAGGAGCGGTGACGATCGCAATGCCAGCGTGTACGGCCAAGTCCCGTTTCCATTTTGGGCCTTGCAGGGAGAAAACGCGCATGTATTGCCAAATGGCGAGCGCCATCAGGCTCCACACATAGAAATCAATAAGTTGATTGGCAGCCTGTTCAGAGAAGTAGTTGTTTGGCCGATTCCACTGCTTCATCACCTGATGCGCTTGCCAGGCCAGCAGCAATGCGAAGCTCGTCATAATCGCGAACAAATAAGCAACAGGAATGACGAAGAGCCCTCGCTGGTTCTTTCGGATGTGACCCTGCGTTTGGTTCTCAACTTTCTGAATCTGGTCAATCATCTTTCTATAACGTCTTTCTATTAGCTAGAGCACGCTCAATCAATTGGACTGTACAAGCAGATGCATGCGAGTCACAGGACTGTAATCTTAGTCTCTGCAATGCACAGAAAATTGAACTGATCCTCCTGTAGTCCCTAAAAAATCGGTATTGGTCCCTAAGGCTTGCTTTTGTTGCCGCGACGCAATCTCAGGAATGGCCTTGAAAAGGTGACTCAAAGAGCCATCAGAAAAGTCCTTGTTTCTGGAGGCAGGTGCGGCCGACTATTCCAGATTTTGTAGTCCTATCTCCCGCTCGACGCGCAATTTGCTCAATTCAAACCGACTACCTCTATCCAACCGGGTACGACTCGTTATCGAGGGATGCAATTTCGTACCTAACTTCCAGATTGGCGTTTCGGCTGGCTTGCCACATGCACACAGCAGCCAGGAACGCATTTGCGTTCTGGAGGAAGGATGCACCGCAAAATTACGAGTGTTCTTGCAGTGATGCTCTTTGGCTGCACGTTGCTGTTTGCGCAGGTTCAAAGTGGGAATATCACCGGGACGGTGCGAGATACTTCTGGAGCCGTGGTTCCTAATGCGACGGTCGCTGTGGTGAATCTCGGAACTCAAGCGCACAGAATCGTTCAAAGTAACTCGGCGGGGACTTACACAGTTACAGGCTTGCAGCCCGGACAGTACGAAATCACGATCACCAGCGGAAACTTCGCTCCTTTTAAAAGAAACCTGACCGTTGCCGTTGGAGGCAACGAGACGGTCGATGCCTCGCTGGGAGTTTCTGCCTCCACCACGGTTGAGGTTGTGGCGACCAACCCAGCAATCGAGGTCAATACGCAGTCGCAAGAGCTTTCGCAGGTGATCAGCTCTCAGCAACTGTCACAGCTACCCAGCCTTACGCGCAACCCATACGACTTCGTAATGTTGTCGGGAAACGTGAGCGCCGGCGATCGCACCGGAGTGGGATCGGTTCAGGCTGGTCAAAACGCCGGGCAGAGTATGACTGATCGCGGTGTTGGCTACTCAATCAATGGACAGCGCTCTTCGGGCACGGAGATATTGCTTGATGGAGTCGAGAATGGCGATCTTTTTGCCACTGGCGCGGCTCAGATCGTTCCGCAAGATGCCGTTCAAGAATACCGCATATTGACCAGCAACTTCGACGCGCAATACGGGCGCGCCTCAGGCGGCGTCGTGAATTTAACCACGAAGGCGGGCAGCAATTCTTTACACGGCTCGGCATGGGAGTTCAATCGCGTGTCCGCGCTCACAGCCCGCACGTATGACAATGCTGCCAATAATCTTGCTTCCATGAACAGCGGCAACGGTCCTATTCCCAAGGGGAGCTACACGCGCAATCAGTTTGGGTATGTTGTCACCGGCCCGGTCATCAAGAACAAGCTGTTCTTCTCTCAGATCACGGAATGGGTTCGCGTTCGCAGCGCTGCGAGTCTGAACGCACTTGTTCCAACACCGCAGCTGATTTCCTTTACCGCTCCTAATGTTCAACAGTATTTCCAGGGTGCAGGGAAGAATGTTCGTCCCTTCGGAAGCACGTTGAGCGCAGCGCAGGTAGTCGCGGCTACGAATGATACGGGCGCATTTGCACAGCGAGTGCCAGGCAACACGCCCGCTTTCGGCTCGGTGAATTACATCGCGCCGGCCGATGCCGGCGGCGGCAATCCACAAAATACCAAAGACATCATCGGCAGGCTCGATTTCAATCCGACCGAAGCCACGCAGATGTTCTTCCGCTACGCACTGTATGACGAGAACGATTTCCCTGGAGTTATTTTTAACAGCCCGTACACTGACTTCAACGTTGGCCAGGCTTCCTTCGCCAACTCCGCGCTTTACTCCATCAATCACACTTTTTCTTCATCAGTGCTCTCGAGCAGCAAGATCAGCTATGCCCGAGAACGGCTGAATCAGAGCTTCGATAAGGCCTTTGCCAACATCCCCACGCTCTACCTCGATGGAGCGCCGACGATCGCGAATCAGCCGGTGAATCTGCCTGGGTTCTTCAGTCTCACGCCTGGAGCGGGAGGACTCCCGTTCGGAGGACCGCAGAACGTGATTCAAGCGAATGAGGATCTCTCATGGGTGAAGGGAAATCACACCATGCGCTTCGGCGGGCAATATAGCTATCAGCAGGTGAACCGCGCATTCGGGGCCTTTGCCCAGGCCACTGAAGTACTCGGCGCTAACGCTTCACAAGGGCTCGACAATCTCATCAACGGCAACCTTGTGCAATATACGAAGGCGGTATTCCCTCAGGGCAAATTTCCCTGCGTACGGAATCCGAACACGAACGCGCTGGTGGTGACTCCCGCTTGCAGTCTGAATCCTCCTCTAACGCAACCCAACTTTGCTCGCAGTTTCCGTTATCGGGACTGGGCTGGGTACGCGCAAGATAGCTACAAGTGGAGTCCGCGACTCACACTCAACTATGGATTGCGCTATGAGTACTACGGAGTGCAACACAACAATCATCCGGAACTTGATTCCAACTTCTATCGAGGAAGCGGATCGAACTTCTTTGAGAAGGTAGCGAACGGCGCTGTGTTTACGGTTCCGAACAGTCCGATTCATGCCCTGTGGAATCCAAGTTACGGAACGCTTGCTCCTCGAGTCGGATTTGCCTGGGATGTGTTTGGAACAGGCACGACAAGTCTGCGCGGTGGGTATGGCATCAGCTATGAGCGGAATTTCGGCAACGTCACTTTCAATGTGATCCAGAATCCGCCGAATAACTCAACCATCAACCTCCAGGCCGGAGGAGGCATTCCGTTGTTCGTGAGTCTCGACCCTCTTGGTCCGGTTTCGGGCGGAGGGGGAGCTACGATTCCGCTGCCTCCAGCCAGCTTGAGGAATGTGGATCAGGACATTCGAACTGCTCAGACTCAGTTCTATAGCATGGCGCTGGAGCGCAGAGTGGGAGCGAGTTCGTTGGTCGCTATGGAGTACAGCGGCGCGCGCGGAATCCACCTATACGACATCAAGAACATCAATACGCTTGGCTCGGGACAGGCGTACCTTGGACAACCGTTCAACGGAACATTCCTCACTCGCGTGAACCCGCAATATACCGGCATCAACAACCGCGGAAGCAATGGCGACTCTTACTATCATGGGCTCAATTTCCGATTCCAGACGCAGGACATCTGGAAGTCCGGCTTGAGTATGGTCGCCAACTATACCTTTGCGCATTCGATCGACGATCTAAGCTCGACCTTCGCCGATAACCTCCAGGGAGCTTCGGGCGGAATTGGGAATTTGGGATATCTGGATCCACGCAACCCTGGGCTGGATCGCGGAAATTCGGATTACGACATCCGCCATCGCGTGGTGGTTTCGCCGATTTATGAAACGCCATGGTTCAAGCAATCGGGTGGCTGGTCTCATCTGTTGCTTGGTGGCTATACCTTTACGAGCATCTTCACCGCGCGTACCGGAACTCCGTTTGGCGTCTTCGACAGCACAAATTCTGCGAACGCGGGAGGTGGATACGGGTGGCCGCGATACGTTCCCGGCGCATCGATCACTGGTTATTCGACGGGAACTCCAATCAGCGTTGGCGTGGACAGCTTCAACATGCTCAATTTGCCGGCAGCGAATACTACGGTATTCAATCCGACAATCGGGTTCTCGGACTTTGGTCCATATCCCGTAACTATGACTCATCGCAATGCGTTTCGTGGTCCTGGCGCGTGGTCATTCGATCTCTCGGCAGCCAAGAACTTCCGCATCGGCGAACGTATGAATCTGGAATTCCGAGCCGAGGGATTCAACATTCTCAACCATCACAACTTCTTCGTGAACGGCGCGAATCTCGATGTACCCAACTTCGCTACCGGCGCACCCATCCAAGTGCTGGCGAAGAAAGGTGGACTCGGAACGCTAGCGACCGGCGGCAATCACGATGAGCGCCGCTTTGGACAATTCGCTCTCCGATTGCACTTCTGATCCCTAGCTGTTCTTTAATTAATTCTTAGGGAGCCGTCCCTGCGGCTCCCTTTTTCGTGCCTAGCGGATTGTTTCTAATCATCAACAGTCTCCATGAATTAATAGTTTGGGTCTATCTCCTCCAGAAATCCATACTCACCCACCGTCAACTGATACCAAGCTGTTGTATTGGGTATTCAGTGCCAGCAACCTCGTGACACAAATCAGTAGTTTCATCACTACGAATCCGGCATTCGTCACTGGGAAGCCGATTTCGGTCATCTTGTACTCAAGTAGTACCGTTTTAGGAAGCCCACGTGCACTCATTGTTCCACAGTAAAACGCACAGCGTCAGGAGATGTGAATTAAGATGAGTTTCAGACTGTCAAAAGTGTTTGCGCCTTGCATGAGCGCCCTCATGCTGCTCACAAGTTTCCTGCTGCTCGTCCCAATGCTAGCGGGACAAGGAATCACGACCGGTTCGATTACCGGTAGCGTGCAAGATCAGCAGCAGCAGGTGATCCCAGGGGCCAGGGTGACCGCCATCGAGAATGGCACCAATACGTCATTCAATGCGACGACCGATGCCTCAGGCTCATTCGAACTGCGAGGATTGCCTGTGGGTACTTACAACGTAGCCATCGAGGCTTCCGGATTCAGCAAGAAGCAGGTGACCAATGTGGGAACGAGCGCCGGACGCGCCTCCTCGTTGGGCGTGCAGATCTTGGGAATCGCCTCGACCCAGGAATCTATAACTGTCGAAGGGACCGCCCCCATTCTGCAGACTGACACGATGCAGATTGGCGAATCATTCGAGACGAAAAAGCTTGCGGATTTGCCTGTAGGAAATGGACTCGACATCGTCACTCTGTTCACGCCGGGCGTTGTCCCGGCTGGCGACTCCGGCTTCAGCAATCAAGGTGGAGCACAGTTCGCCGCGAACGGTCAGCGAGCTCGCGACAACAACTTTCAGCTCGACGGACAGAGCAACAACGATACTTCCATCGGCGGCCCCGTGGTTTTCTTCGGCAATCAAGACGCCGTCGCCGAAATCCAGGTGCTGACGAACTACAGTGCGGAGTATGGACGCAACACCGGAACCGTCGTGAATTATGTCACGAAATCCGGAACCAACAATTACCATGGTTCGGCGTTCGAGATCTACAACGGGAATTGGGGTGACTCGCTGGCGAATCAGGACAAGTCGCCACTGTTCGGCATTTGTCCAAAGGGAGTCGCCAAAGGAACCGCGACAGACTTTGCGAGCTCCTGCACTGAGCCGGTTGTTCCCCGCAACGTGGACAACCGTTTCGGAGGGATAATAAGCGGTCCGATTTTGAAAGATCGACTCTGGTTTTTCGGTTCCACCAATCTGGAGAAAATCCGCACGGGCCCAACGCTAGCGTCGTCAGGCGGCCAGCTTACTCCTACTCAGAACGGACTTGCGCAGCTCGCAGCCGCGTTTCCGAACAACCCTGCCGTTGCGGCGTTGAAGGCGGTCGGACCCCTTGCGGTGACAAAAGGAACGCTCACTCTGGGAGCGCCGCAGATCGTGACTGTGAATGGAAGGCCGATCGAGTTTGCCACGGTAACTCGGAACCTCGATGCCATTGCCAATGACTATGAAGGCAGCGGGCGCATCGATTACCAGCTTTCCCAAAACGACAAAATCTTTGGGCGGTATTACTACCAGAAACAGTTATTCACGAACGTCTCAATAAATGGCCTTGCCGGATTGGCGGCTGGACAGTTTATTGACGAGCCGAGCCGCACTCACTCAGTAGGAATTGATTGGGCGCATACTTTTTCTCCGATGTTCCTCAACCAGGCTCGCTTCAGTTACTTCACAACGACTGTGGGCTTCGAAAACGGGGGGTTCCCCGACTGCAGCCGCACCAACTTCGCCAAATGCCCCACCTTCGTTAATTTCAATGACAACACCCTGGGATTTGGAGAGGTAAGCGGGTTTCCGCAGGGACGCGATGTAATCAATTATCAGGTCCAGGACAACGCCACCCGACAAGTTGGAGCTCATGCTTTGAAGTTCGGAGGCGAGTTCCAGCGCCAGCGTCAGCCAAATTTCTTCCTGCCCAATTCAGCCGGGACATTTACGTTCTCTTGCCTAGCAGCGTGTGCACCCGGACAGACTAGCGATTTCATTAGCAACACTGCAGCGCAGTTCCTGTTTGCAGATGGGCCCCCGCAAATCAACTTCGAGGAGAATGATGGCGCCTTCTACTTGCAGGATGATTGGAAAGCTCGAAGCAATCTCACTTTGACTCTCGGATTGAGGTACGAAATAGGCTCACAAGCCGTGAATCTGCTGCACGACATTACGGTGCAGCGCGAGAGCAATCCTGCGACGGCATTTTGGAACACATCGTTGCCATTGTCGCGGACGACTTTGCCTGCGATTCCTATCGCGAACAAGAACTTCGCACCGGTTGTGGGATTCGCGTATTCTCCAAGCGGCGGATGGTGGGGTAACAATGCAACCGTCATTCGCGGCGGTTTCAGAATTGCCTACAATCCGGAGTTCTACAACCTCTTTACAAACGTCGCTGGAGGCGCGCCATTCGTAAACCTCGGTCAGGTTTCGAATTGTCCAAATTGCTTGCCCGCTTCGGGAAACGGCGCCGATGTTCGATCTAGCGATTTGGCATTGATTCCGCGAGGCGTAGATCCAGGCACACGCAAGCAAACGCTGGTGGCGCCGAACCTGCACAATCCATATGCCGAACAGTGGAACCTCGGTGTGCAGCGCCAACTTGGTTCTCGCATCGTGGGGGAACTCCGGTATGTTGGAAACCGTGGCGTAGGACTATTCCAGGACGTGAATACGAATCCAGCGCTGAACGCGCTCACTGCTGCCGGATTTGGAAAGTTTATCCCCTCCAACTTCACGCCTTGTGCTACTCCGGGAGCGCCAGGCTTCTCAGCTGGCTACGCGAACTGCAATCAGACTCGCGTTCTCTCGCGTAACAACATCGGTATGTCCTACTACAACGGACTGCAGTCCCGTCTCGATGTGCAGGGCTTCCGTGGCATGACGGCAGGAGTGAGCTATACGTTTAGCCACACCATCGATACTTCCAGCGAGGTATTTAACAGCCTGGGTGGAGGAAGCACGCTCGCTTATCCGCAGAACCCATTCAACATCACCGGAGGAGAGCGCGGGACCAGCGGTCTCGACTATCCGCACGTATTCTCGCTCTACATTCTTTACGATCTTCCGTTCTTTAAGGATCGAGGAGGAATCATGGGCAGACTGTTGGGTGGATGGCAGGTGAATCCAGCTTATCGTTTCACCAGCGGTCAACCTTACACGCCGGTTGAAGCTCGCGGACTGGGAGCCGGCACGACTCTTTGCGATCCAACGGGAACGTTCAGCACGGCGAATTCGCCCTGCCGGCCGATCCTCGCAAATCCAAATGCGCCGGTCGATACAGTGGGCGCATATGATAACAACTTGCAGCTGACAAACTTCTTCACTGGAGCTCCGATCAGCGGTAGCGCCGTGCATTGGATTCTCAATGACAACAACGCTGCCAGAGTGCTCGGAACGCCTTTTGGAGGAGCAGCCCGCAACACCGTGCGCGGCGACACCATCAACCAGTTGAACCTGTCTCTCTTAAAAGACATGAAGCTTACAGAGAGATTCACGGTCCAATTGCGAGGAGTCGCTTACAACGTGATGAATCGTCAGTATCGTGGGGTGCCCGATCCGCAAATCCGGAACGGAAACTTCGCCGATCAGCAAGGTTCATTCGGGAACACCTTCTTCAACAGCAACGGTGGCAATCCGCAACAAGCTAACTCGATCTTCTCCGGAATCGATCGCAGGAGGATCGAGGTCGGCGCGAAGGTCATCTTCTAGACGTCGGTACGTCGGTCGTCAGCGGTGAGGAGAGTCCTCACCGCTTCTTTTTTGGTACATGAGCGCCAATTCGGACGAAACTTTCAATTTGCCAATATCAGCGCACTGATATTTCTCCTGTTCAATTTTGAACATTCATCACCCAGCGATGGACAGTGCGATCCACTGAACGCGTCGTTCAGCAGAGGAAATCTGAGGTTTTATCAATCACCTGCATTGGACAACAGAATCTCCATTTTCATTGCGACCTCGGACTGTCACACTCGTCTGAAGTCCATACCTAAACAACGACAACTTATCCCCACGAAGGGACGAAATCTGCTCTGCTCCGTCCAAAGCTCAGCTCCTGCCAAGTGAGAGGCGAGAAACTTGCACTGAATCAATAACAGTCGTGTTGCCGGTGTGAGCCGGCAAGGGAGGGCTGTCGTGGGAATGCCAAGTACTGCGGAGGGTCAGATCAATATGATTCTTGCCCCCAAGTTGCGAGCCGTCATTGCGGACGATGAACCCCTATCGCGCGAGAAGCTGCGGGTTCTGCTGGAACGAGAATCAGACGTACAGATCGTCGCTGAGTGCAGCGGCGTAGAAGATACGTTAAATGCGGTGCGAAGCCATCATCCCGATGTGCTCCTGCTCGATATCGAACTCGAAGGCGGCGATGGCTTCGACATCATCCGCAGCATTCCCGGTGAGATGCCGATCGTGATATTCACTACCGCCTACGACAGCTACGCTCTCCAGGCCTTCGAGGCGCAAGCCCTCGATTATCTGCTGAAGCCATTCGATCAGGAGCGCCTGCATCGCGCATTGGAACGTGCCAAGACTGAGATGACGAAGTCGGCCAAGGGCGCGCTGAACGACAACCTCGCCAGCCTGCTCTCGGCAGCACGGAAGCCCCACGCGGAGAATCGGCTCATTATCAAGTCAGGCGGACGCGTAGTATTCATCCAGCTCGACGAAATCGACTGGATCGAAGCCGCCGCCAATTACGTCCGTCTTCATGTGGCGGGAAAGAATGCTTATCTCTTCCGCGAGTCGATTGGCCGGATGGCAGACAAGCTTGATCCCTCGCAATTCATCCGCATTCACCGCTCATTCATCGTGAATGTAAGCAAGATCAAGGAGCTCCAGCCCTGCAACAACGGAGAGTTCATGGTGTCACTGCGTAACGGCAAAGAACTCCCGTGCAGCCGCTTCTATCGCCATGCCCTGGAGTCGCTCTGGAAGGGAACTCAGTAGGATTCCAGGCGAATCGCCAGACTAAGAACAGCGAAAGTAACAGTGAACTTTTAGTTTTCACCGGACGGTTTCGAATTCTGCCCAGAATTCGCAAAACTCGATTTCAGGAACACTGAATTAGCAGTGAATTGCTTTTTATCATCAGCTCCCGTTTTCCGGCCTGCTCCGACATTGCAACTGGCTGAATTCGCGCTATAGTGTGGCCGTGAACCGTACGGACACGCTAGCCGAAGTTCCTCACCGGAAGCCAGAGGATTCCAGCGCTACCTGTTATTGTCCGAACTGCTCATCGCGGCTCGAAGATTCACGCTGCAAGATGGTGTGCAGGAACTGTGGATTCTTTCTGAGCTGCTCAGACTTCTACTGAGTTGATCGCTGCCAACACACGCCATCTCAGGACAGCAGGCAATCGTCCCTTCAGCAAATGGCGTCTCATCAGAACGCATGTTGAATTCTCCTTCCACCTCCTGGCAGTGAGCTTTGTCTCCTTCAGCACGACCCGCATTGCGGGGCCATTTTTCTGCGTGAAACGCAGACGCATCGTAGAGCGGGCATCCTGCTATCGTTAATGAAGACGAAGCTATGAACGAGCTCAGACTTCTCACCATCCTCGCCTCCATGACTGCAGCTGTGTCTTTCGCCGCTCACTTCTCGGGCGCGCAAACGCAGAAGCCAACTACGTTCAGCGACTATCGCACGCAAGCTCCAGGCGTTTGGCACAAGATCACGGTCGCCGATCTTCCTGAACCCTACGCAACCAAAGCCGTAGACAACGGCCCTCCCGGAAGAGGACCACAAGGCGCGCTGGCCTCGCGCCCGAAGGACGTCTGGCCCAAAGCTCCTGCCGGATTCAAAGTGGAACTCTACGCAACGGGCTTGCGAAATCCTCGCGAGCTTCGCACCGCGCCCAACGGCGACCTGTTTCTGGCGGAAAGCGAACCCGGCGTTATCATGGTCTTCCGGGGCATCACCAAAGACGGCAAGGCCGAGCGCACTGAGACTTTTGCCACAGGTCTAAACAAGCCGTTTGGGATCGCGTTCTATCCCGTCGGACCCGATCCTCAGTGGATCTACATTGGGAACACCGACTCGGTCGTTCGCTTTCCCTATAAGAATGGAGAACTCAAAGCGAGTGGCCCCTCGCAGAAGATCGCCGATCTTCCCGGCGGGGGACGCCTTCGTGGCGGAGGTCACTGGACACGGGATATTGCTTTCTCCCTCGATAGCAAGAAGATGTACGTCTCCGTCGGCTCGCATTCCAACGTCGACGACACCGACAATAATCCCACGGAGTCCGAACGCGCCGACGTTCTCGAGTTCAATCCCGATGGCTCGGGACGCCGCGTCTTCGCCTCCGGCATTCGCAATTGCGTCGGAATTGCCGTCAATCCCAAAACGGGCGAGCCGTGGTGTTCCGTCAACGAACGTGACAACATCGGCGACGATCTTCCGCCGGAGTACATCACGCACGTCAAGGATGGAGGCTTCTACGGCTGGCCCTGGTATTACATCGGCGGCCATCAGGACCCGCGTCATAAAGGAAAGCACCCGGAGTTGAAGGACAAGGTCGTCGTTCCCGACGTCCTGGTGCAGCCGCATAATGCGTCGCTCGAGATGGCGTTCTATGAAGGCAAGCAGTTTCCCGCACAGTATCAGGGAGACATCTTCGCCTCCGAACACGGCTCCTGGAACCGCAAACTACGGACTGGCTACGAAGTAATCCGCGTGCCCCTGCATCAGACCGGCCACGCAGGGGGCGAATACGAGGACTTCCTCACCGGCTTTGTAACTCCAGAAGGCGACGTTTGGGGACGTCCAGTAGGAATCGCAGTAGCGCCCGATGGGTCACTGCTAGTAAGCGACGACGGATCAGAATCGATCTGGCGGGTGAGCTATTCCGGAGGTAGATAGTCTCGCACTTTTGGTGGGACGACTGAGAGTGGTCCACCACGATCGAGTGATGGGCTGACGAAAAAAGTTCAGAGTCTCCCTTCCAGCCGGACGGGTGAGAGTCTTCTGCGTTATAAGGGAAGGCTCATATCGCGCAGAGGAAGGCAGGCCAATCGTCCGGATCAAGGCCGCACTGAATGCGTCACTGCTCCCTGCGAATCGGTCAGCCGTACCGAGCTAATGGCGCGTGATCCCGCTATTCATTTGTACGCCCCGAGGAGATGCTTTGGCTGGCACTGGGCCCTGTTTGGGACCCAAATTGAACATCGGTTGCGATTCTATTTCACCATTGCCCTGACAGGCGTGACAGGTTCGACCGTTTCCATCGGTGCAGCGCCCTTTGCAGACGGGACACCTTTGTTTCATTGACATGACAACATCATACCTGAGTCCAGGGATGTCCAGCGCCTTCTTACGCCACTAAACCGTTTTGATCTTGCTTTTCCACGCGGACGCTGCCATGATGGCGATCCCTTTTCGCACCAATTTGGGAACGGAACATTCTCTGACCGGCCTGGCCGGCATGGAATGAAAGGAGTGTCACGTATCGTGCCTCGCATAGGGACGAAACTCACTCGCGCCGGATTATCTGTTGTCCGCTATGCCTTACCCAGCAAGATCACTACTCACCTTCTCCGCTCTGAAGGTCGCACAGTTTGCGGCGTGAAGACTGCAGGATCGCGCTGGAAGCGCGGCGGCACCTTTAATCCTGAGCACGATTGCAAACGCTGCGCCAAACGCTTTCGTCGAGGAGTGGAAAATGTGCTGACCTACTGTCCCAAATGCGCACTGGATCTAAACGCCAGCTTCGAGCTCCAACCCGACCGCAAATGCCAAAACTGCGGCTTGCAATGGACGTAGCCGGAACGCCAGACTGTCTTAATTTCATAAACGGATTCAATTTCTAAGTGGCTTTTTGAAACTTCAGGAAAGTGGAGCCTGCCCTGCTCTACTTATCCGTCACGGTTTCGCTTACGCCGACGATCCTGGAATCGGTGCGGAATTTTTTGTAGTCGCGGAAGCTTTGTTCGGCGTCCATGTTGAAGTTCTTGAGCAGAGCGACGCGTACGTCGATTTTGAAATTGAGCTGGCGCGGTAGCCAGACCTCGTCGTTGATGCGCGTTTGCTCGATCATGACGTGCGAGCCCTTGTGGATGCGGGCAAGGAACAATCCCCAGGAGACGGTGTCGAGGGCTTCGACGTCCATCTTTGACATCTGCAGGTCGGCCTTGTCGATCCAGATGCGGCCGTGAAATTTGGGCAGGTAGTTAGCGTATTTCATGTGCGGCACGAAGCCGGCACGAGGCTCGGCGGAGATCGCCCACGCTTCGCGGTCGCCCACTAGCTCGGTGCCGAGCAGAGTGAAGTTGTAGGCGTTGACGATCTCGCGTTCAAACTGGCGTCCTTCTTCGCGATCTTTGGCCTCGCGCTCAGCGCGTTTCTGGCGGTCTCTGTCCAATTCGTTTTTACGCTTGTTAATGATCTTCTGGATCTTCTCTTCTTCTTTGGCCGCTTCCTTTTCTGAGATCGGCTTGTCATCTTTTTCGATCAGCTTCTGCACCTGCTCGCCGTAGATATTCAGGACTTCATATGTCCTGGTCTCCGTAAACTTCGTGTTTCCCTTGCCGTCCAGATGATTCTCGACATCGCGTTCGATGTAGGTGTAGTTGCGCTGCTTTTTGTCGTTCTCGATGTCGTTATCGGTGACTTTCTGAATCAGGTTTCGAATCTGTTCTGCGCTGAGCGATCCCGACACAGAAGGCAAGTCGGGAGCGGGCTTTCTGGTCGAGACCGAGGTTGCGTCGGAATCTTTGATCAGCGAGTGCGCCGGAGAGGGCTGAGCCATAGTGCTGGGATGAACCGCGAAAGTCGCTATGCCCAAAATGAAAAGAGCGAAACCTGTGCGCCTCGTCGGCATGTTATTCAAAATACGCATAGTCATTGAATGTTCCTATAAAACATATGAGCGGGCGAATCGGGTGCTGACCCGCTTCGCTGGGATTAATCACCTTACGGCAGTACACCTGAATGCTAGACGGATGTAGAGATCCGAAATTAGCACTAGCACTTTGTGATTCCTCAAATACGTCCGGAGAAAGGTTTGGGGGCAAACAGATTCTCTATGATTAGCGGCAAGTAGCGAGCGTGGAGCGCACGTCATGTTACCAGCCCAAAAGAATGAAGCTGAGAGGGACCATTTTGGACGATGGGCGTAAAATAAAGCTATGTCGCGACTGGTGATAGCGGCCGCCTTGGTTTTCGCTGTGGGGGTCCCTATGCACGCGCAGCGTGGGATGCGCGGTGTCGGCGGCGCTAGAGTTGCGATGGGTCGCAGTGCGCCACCGATGGGCATTGCTCCAGCCACTCAGCGGCAATTCTTTGCTCCCCACCCTGCGATGATGACTGGATCTCGAGTGCCGTTCGCTCCTCAACGGCGGAGTGTCATGCCCTTTGCCCACATCAATAGTGCACCGATCTTCAGGACCCACGCCTTCGGCAGCCGCTTCGATCATGGTTTTCATCGCCGACGCGTTTTCGTGGTCGCCTCTCCTTATTACTACCGCTCCTATTGGCCATACTATTACAGCGATTACGGCTATCCGTATTACTCATTCAGCTCGTACTCATCTGAGCCGGCGCCGGCCAACAACAGCTCTTACGCCGATCTCAGCAATCAAATGAGTCAGCTCGACTCAGAAGTCCGACAGCTCCGGGATGAGAACGATTCTTTGCGCTCAGCGCTCGAGGAACAACGTCGCCCAGTAGCTCCGCCCAGTCCAGCCGGAGCCAAGCCCGCGGATGAGCCTGCTACGGTGATTGTTTATCGCGACGGTCATCGCGTCGAAGTCCAGAACTACGCGATTGTGGGATCGACGCTTTGGCTGCTATCAAACGCTCGCGCCACCAAGGTGCCGCTCGCTGATCTCGATATCAACCAGACAGTCAAAGCAAACGAAGATCGCAGCGTGAATTTCCTCGTTCCGAAATAGGTCATTCGTTTCCAGTGCGATCGATAGCTTTCTTCAACGCTATCTTGTCCAACATCGGTAGTGCTAAAGAGAGGAGGAATCCGATGCGCCGGTCCAGGATGGTGAATGCGTCGCGGAACGCTCGCGTAATTTGTTCTGGAGTTCCGGCAACCATGCGGGATCCGGAACTCCCCAATGTGCCATCATTGGCTGACCTAGCCAAACAGGGCAAATCTCCTTGGCAGCATTGTCGCAAACAGTAAATATAAAAGCTCTGGAGCTTTGGGCACGGCAAATTCATTCCAGCTCTTGCTCTGCAAGCTCTCATCGACTCGTGGCCATCTGAATCTGCCGCAGGGCTTCGCAATGGACCCCCGCTCGATGACTTCCCTCGCTGAAGGCGCGGAATTGCGGTTCGCCCCGGTGACGCAGAATAGCTTCTGCCATGATTGAACGCGCGGAGTTGCCGGTGCAGAGAAAAAGCACGTTATAGGTTGGCTCCATAATGGGCTATTGCAGCAGTTCGGCCCACAGCCGCAATCAGGCTTCTGTGCGCGAACGAAGGCGCTGATGAACTTGCCTTCAACTTGAGAGGCAATGGCGTCCACGTTTACTCCCTCTGCATTGAGAAAAGCCCGGGCATCTCCGATGTTGTAAATGCGGGTTGGTTCGATCTCGATGGAATCGAATCCTGCCTGCTTGAGCTTTGCAATGTAATCGTCGTCGCGCAGCGCGCCGGCGATGCAGCCTACCCACAGCAACATGCTCCTTCTCACCTGGTCGGGAACTTCGCCGCGCACGACTACATCCGAAACAGCGAATCTGCCGCCAGGCTTGAGAACCCGAAACACTTCCCGCAGCACCTTGTCCTTATCAGCGGAGAGATTGATTACGCAGTTCGAGATGATGACGTCCACCGAACAGTCAGGCAATGGAATATTCTCGATTTCCCCTTTCAGGAACTCCACGTTGGTTAGGCCAGTCTCTTTCTGATTTTCGCGAGCCAGGGCGAGCATGTCGTCAGTCATGTCAAGTCCGTAAGCTTTCCCAGTTGGGCCCACTCGCCTGGCGGAAAGCAGCACATCGATGCCGCCGCCGGAACCGAGATCCAAAATGGTCTCGCCCGGCTTCAGTTCAGCGAGCGCGGTGGGATTGCCACAGCCGAGCGACGCCTTTAGGGCCGCGTCAGGCAGAACGGATTTTTGCGGGCCGTCGTAGAGATCGCGGGTAATTGGATCAATTTCCGTGCCGCAGCAGGAGGGAGCGCAGCAGGTCGCCGATTCTCCCGACGTGACACGACGCGCCACTTCGCCGTACTTCATTTTCACTTCGTCTTTGATTGCATTGGTCATGCTTTCCTCGTATTCGCTTGGGCGAATACATCGAAGTTACTCTTCGGCAACGTATCTGTCAAGGCGAATATATATAATGGACGAATGCATGAGGGCACAAACCGGAGTCTGCGGCTGGATCAGTTATTCCGCGCTCTTGCGGATCCGACGCGATTGCGAATTATCAACCTGATGGATGAGCAGGAGGTTTGCGTTTGCTATTTCACTCAGGTGATCGCAGCGCCACAACCGAAGATCTCGCGGCATCTTGCCTATCTGCGCCGCCTCGGGATCGTGGGAGCCCGTCGGCAAGGGAAGTGGATGCATTATCGCCTGCTTATGCCTCAGGAGCCGCATGCTGCTTCGATCCTGGAGAGCACTTTGCAGGCCCTACGGCAGGACAAAGCCATGCAGCGCGACCGGGCTCGGTTGCAGCGAGCCTGCTGCGGACCGAATAGCCTCGTGCAAGTGATCGGCGCACCCATGCCGGCGCGGATCAGTGGTGTGATTGGTTGAATCGCACAAAAAAGCCCCGCCTAGGCAGGGCTTTTCATTTCGGGAGGAGACTACTGGTTCACTGGAATCTTGATGATCTTCTTTTGAATTGCATAGGTAACCAGTTGCGCCTTGTTGTGGATGTCGAGCTTGCGCATCAGGTTGAACTTGTGCGCTTCGACGGTTTTCACGCTTAGGCCGAGGATAACTGCAATTTCCTTTACGGAATTGCCTTCCGCAAGCAGTTTGAGAATCTCGCGCTCCCGCGGAGTCAGCGTGGAAATTCGCGGCCGCATACGCGTATCTCGCACGCGCGAACGAAAATCTTCGACCAGCTTGCCGAGCACTTGCGAGCTCAGGTACTTGCCACCTTTGTAGACATCGCGCACCGCGGTCAGCAGTTGCGGGGCCGGCGTGTCCTTCAACACGTATCCGGCGGCTCCTACTTCGAGACATTGCACGAGGTAATCTTCGTCCTCATACATGGTGAGGAAGAGGATCTTGGTTTCTGGCCGATTCTTGCGGATCTGACGAGCGGCCTCAAAGGACGAGAGTCCGGGCATGCCGATGTCCATTAGTACGATATCGGGACGCAGCTCTCTGGCCTTCTCGACTGACTCGCCTGCATCTGAGGCTTCGCCGACTACTTCGAAGTCCGATTCGGTTTCCAGCAGCCGCCGTACGCCTTGACGGAAGAGTGTGTGATCGTCAGTTAGCAAGCATCTGATTTTTGGCATGCGATTCCCTGTTTAACAAAACTCCTTACGCTCACGCTGTCTGCGACATGGCTTCGTCGTACTGTCTGGCCGGTACCATGATCTCGAGTCGCGTCCCTTTGCCTTTCTCAGACTGGACGCGGACCTCCCCATCCAGAGAAGCTATCCTCTCTTTGATTCCGGCCAGGCCAAACGAGTGGCTTCGCGGAGTATTAACCTTTGATGGCATGCCGATACCGTCATCTTCAATAGTCAGATAGACGGCGTTCTCATGCCGGCTCATTTGCACGGAGGCACATTTGGCCTGCGCGTGTTTTGCAACGTTGTGCAGTGACTCCTGAACCACCCGGTAGATAGCCGCTTCGATTTCCGGGGCAAGACGGCCAACGTCTTCGTTGATGGCGACGCGAACCTTGATCCCTGTGGCTTTGGCCACATCTTTTGCTTCTTTGCGGATAGCAGCAACCAGGCCGAGTTCCTGCAGCATGAGCGGAGACAGACGCGCAATGATGCGGCGTATGCCTTCGATGGTTCGATCGACGACACCGACGGTTTCGCGGATTTTGCCTTTCGCTGTGCGGCCGGTGAGCTGCGCTTCAAGCATGCCGAGATACAGACGGATCACCATCAGCGATTGCCCGGTCTCATCGTGGAGCTCGCGGCTTATGCGTTTGCGCTCGTCTTCCTGCGCTGCCAGCAAGTGAGCGGAGAGTTCGGCGATTCGGGCTTCGCGAGCGCGCAGTTCCTCGGTCATTTGGGCTCGCTCGATGGCCATCACGGTGCGATCGCCGATCGCCCGCATGAGATCGCGTTCGTTGGGCAGCCACTCATATGGCCGCGCAAAGCCGAGGACCATAGCTCCGATGACATTCTTTCCAGATTTGAGGGGCACTCCCCAGAGCGACTTTGCGCGTTCTTTGATTCCGTCGTGAAGTATTCGGGAATCGCTGGCGACGTCAAGGATCATGTCCGGCTCGCCGGTTGACACTAGGCTGCCACAGAAACCTTGGCCGAGTTCGAATTCGGTATCGTCCGGGACGAGGCCTTCGACCCCCAGGGAGCATTCCAATTTGAATCCGTCGCCCTCCGGCTTGCGTAACAGAATCGCTGCCATAGACGCGCCGAAGTTGGCGCTCGTGATCTCAAGCACCTTCTCGAACATCGCGCCGATATCACCGGACCCAAGTTCTGCGTCGAGCACACGCAAGAGAGTCGCGAATTCGCGTGTCTTGGCGTCAAAATACGCGCCAGAGACGGTAACGAACGTGGCTGATTTGAGAACATCGAGCGTTGCGATCACTTCTTTTAACCTTGCCCCGAATAGGCCACTTAGGTAGGGCTCACAAAGCTCCTGATAGATCTCTAGCGAGCGCGCGACGGCTCGCGTGTCCACTTGCAGCTTGGCCAGCCGCATGCCGAAGTAATCAACGTTTTCGAAAAATCCAGCAAGATCGTTATGAGAGAAGAAGGAATGAGCGGTATTAAGGCTAAGCCGCTCAAGAGCTCCTAGTTCGCGCCTGGCAAAGCCGAACTCTGTCGCAATCTGCTCGCGCCACTTTTCCGTTACATCGGTGTAATAGGGATTGAGCGTACTCAGGATTTCAACAAGCAGTTCGCGCGAGCTGTCCTTGAGTGACAGAACTGAGGACAAAATCAGACTCCCGGGACGGCGGCAAGCGGTTTTTATTCCAGTTAACTACCACTCACCAAGTTAACTACAATTTTAACGGACTCTCTAAGGTTTTGTCATTAGGAGGACCAAATCTTATTAACCGTTTGATTATACGGAGAATATCTGAGGCAGGTAAGAGCGGCTCGGCTGCCAATCACGTACCCGAGGTCCTGCTTGCATCGTGTTGATTAGCCGTGCACAATGACACCGCCACGCACAAAAATTTACATGCTCTGGCGCCTCTTTACGGCGCTGATTTTCGTCTTCTTGGATACAGTTCTGAACGGGTGACTTGCAATGAAAAGCTCAGCTAAGTTCTTTGTCATCAGCGCGGTTGTTTCCGCGTTGTTCGTTTGCTCCTCGGCTGCACAGGAACCTGTGCAGGATGGCTCACAGCGTCCCCATCGCCGAGGCGGACAAGGGGCAGGGGAATTCCGCCGTGGCGCCTTCGGTGAGGTGACCGAGATAAACGGCTCGACTGTGAAGATTAAGCTGCCGAATGGTTCGATCGGCACCGTTAATACCACATCTAACACTCGCTTCAGGAAAGACGAGCAAGAGGCCAAGCTCTCCGACTTCAAAGTCGGGGATCACATCTTCGTACGTGGCGAATCCACGGGCGAAAACACATGGACAGCCAACGCGATTGGCTCCGCACCATCCCAAGCCCAGGTCGAGGAGCGCATGGGCAAGACGATCGTCGTGGGAGAAGTGAAGTCGATTGATGCTCCCAAGCTCACGATTGCCCGCACTGACGGGATGACGCAGACCATCGAGGCAGACGAAAACACGTCGTTTCGGCGTGGACGCGACGAAAGCATTACTCTGCCGGACATCAAAACTGGAGACGCGGTGTTCGCTCGCGGCGAAGTTAAGAATGGCGTGTTTGTCCCGGCGAATGTTAGCGTCCTAGATCCCGAAATGGTTCGTCGTATGAAGGAGCGCGGTGGGATGATGGGCTTCGAAGGAGGGTTCGGACGAGGATCAAGTCAGGGCGGAGCCGCGGATCACTCAAATGCGGGCCAGCAGCAAGCTCCAGCGCAGGTTCCCAAGTAGTACCCGATGAAAATACGTTGCTTCCACACAGCGGCACTCGGAAACGCGGTCTGCTTGATCGCTCTCCTTGGCACGCCAGCGTTTTGTTTGCCTCAGACTCAAGCACCTTCTGGCGAGACTACTGCCAGAGTGGATGCTCCTGTGAGTGATTCGCCGAACCTTGCGCCGCAATTCCTTGTGCGCGGGATGGTGAAGTCTGCGAAGACCCCTCTTCCCGGAGCTGCGGTCAGTGCCTCCAATACTCTGACGGGAAAGAAGGTCTCCTCCGCAACCGCCATTGATGGCTCCTTCACACTTGCGTTGCCATCGCGTGGCCGATACGTAATCAAAATTGAGCAAGCTGCTTTCGCTGCCATCACTAAGGAAGTAGTGATTACGCCAGAGACGCCGCAAGCGGCGGTAGATGCGGATCTCATGCTCGCGTCGCGCGCACAGATTCTCGCTGCACAACAAGCTGCCGGCACTCAGCAACAGATTGCAACTGCATTAGCGAACCGAGGCATGCAGAGTTTGGCCGTCACTGAATCGGACACCGGGGCTGTTCCCGGATCGGGAGCAGCGAATGACAATTCGGTCGCCAGTGGCTTGCCCCCGAATGGAGCGGGCAGCGATGCGCCGACCGAATCCGTCTCGATCACGGGCGCTATGGGACAGGCGCAGAATTTCGGCATGAATCCGGATGAGCTTCAGGATCGAATTCAGGAATTCCGCGATCGCATGCAGCGGGAAGGCGGTTTCGGCGGTGGCGGAGGTCCACTGATCCTCGGCGCCGGGGGGCCAGGCGGTGGTGGCGGCTTTGCTGACGGCCCGGGCGGCTTCATGCTCGGTGGGCGAGCGGGCAGATTCAACATTAATCAGCCGCACGGCTCCATCTTCTACAGCACTGACAATTCCATCTTCGATGCGGCTCCTTATGCGCTGAACAGTGGCACAAACTTGCTTCGCGGACCGCAGCAAAAGCCTGAGTACGATCAGAACCGCTTCGGAGTTACCCTGGGTTCACCGCTTCACATTCCGCACCTCGTGAAGGACAACAAGACGTTCGTTTTCCTCAATTGGACCGGTGGGCGAAACCAAAATCCTTACGACCAGTTCTCTACCGTTCCGACGTTAGCTGAGCGTCAAGGCAACCTCTCATCGTTTCCAACCCAACTTGTAGATCCGCGAACGAATCAGCCGATCCCTGGCAACGTGGTTACGAATATTGATTCGGCTGCCCAGGCGCTGCTGCCGTTCATTCCTCTGCCAAATCTTCCGGGAACGACGAGGAATTTCCATTTCGTTACCGCGCTTACTCAAAACAACGATCAGATCGCTGTACGTGTGATTCACAACTTTGGCGAAGGCGCTACTTTCATGCCCTTTGGAGGAAACGCTGGCGGCAGCGGTGGCCGAGGGGGACGCAGACGAGCTCGCAACAACATCAATTTCAATTTGAACTATAGCGATTCCCAGAGCCAGGTATCGAATCCTTTTCCTACTCTACTCGGCAATACCGACACTTCGGGGATCAACACAGGCGCTGGATGGATAGTCAGCAGGAACCGGCTAACGAATAATCTCCACTTCAACTACAACCGCAGCCACACGCAGCTCAGCAACCTCTATCAGAACAAGGTGAATGTAGCTGGCATGGCAGGAGTTACAGGAACGTCGCAGGATCCGTTTGATTACGGTGTCCCTGTTCTTTCTTTCACAAGCTTTCAAAGTGCTCGCGATACAGGCGCAACGTTGAGCAACAACCAGACATTCTCGTGGTCTGACAGTGTGATCTGGCGGCTCGGCAATCATAATCTGCGGCTCGGCGGTGATTTCCGCCGAATTTACAACGACCTGCGTACCGAACAGAACGGTCGGGGAAGCTTTACGTTCAGTGGGACTGGCTTTACAAGCGGCTTTGACTTCGCCGATTTCTTACTTGGCCTGCCTCAGCTCACGTCGATCCAGGGTGGGACTACCACCTACGAATTCCGGCAGAATTCCTGGGACCTGTTCGTGCAGGACGATTGGAGGGCCACCGGCAATCTGAGTTTCAATTTTGGACTGCGGTATGAGTATGTCTCTCCGTTTAGCGAGGCTAACAATCGGCTCGTCAACCTGGACATTAATCCCACGATCACTGCCGTGAGTCCAGTTTTCCCGGGCACATCGGGACCCTTCACGGGAGGATTTCCCATTACGGTAGTCCAGCCCGATCGCAACAATTTCGCTCCTCGAGTCGGCATCGCCTGGAAGGCAGCGAAAAAAACGGTTTTGCGTGCCGGTTATGGCATCAACTACAACACCGGCCAGTACGGCAGCATCGTACAGAACCTCGCATTTCAGCCTCCGTTTGCTTTTACCTCGACCAATGTGACTTCGGCTGCTTCGCCGCTTACGTTGGAAAACGGATTTCCGCCTCCTACGGCGGCGGTCACCAACAACTTCGCGGTCGATAGGAATTACAAGCTCGGATATGTGCAGATTTGGAACGTTGACATTCAAAAGGAGCTTACGCCTTCGCTACTCCTGAATATCGGATATAACGGCGCGAAAGGCACCGCTCTCGACATCGAACGCGCTCCGAATCGACTGCCGGACGGCGGTCTGCGCATTGCTGGCGTTCAGCCCTTCATTCTCGAGACCTCGCAGGGAGATTCGATACTGCACGCAGGGAGCGTTCGCATACGCAAACGGCTCCGACATGGCATTTCCGCGCAGGGGACGTATGTTTTTTCGAAGTCGATTGATAATGCCTCCAGCATTGGCGGCGGAGCTGTAGTGGTTGCGCAGAACGATCAGGACCTTGCTGCTGAGCGAGGACTCTCCAGCTTCGACCAGCGCCACCGCTTTACCGGCAATTTCCTGTATGAGCTGCCATTCGGCACGGGCAAGAAGTGGCTAAACAATCAGGGCGCGATGAAGGAGGTCTTTGGCGACTGGCAGTGGAGCGGGGACTTCACAATTGCGTCGGGACTACCGTTCACGCCGCGCATTCTCGGTGCCCTTTCCGACATCAGTCAGGGCGTAAACGGTACGCTGCGCGCGAACGTAGTCGGAGACCCGACGGCAGGAACTTGTCCTAACGGATTTGCGATCGGAACGATCAATTGCTGGTTTAATACCGCAGCATTTGTGCAGCCAGCTTCCGGTCAATTTGGCGATGCACAGCGAAACAGCATTCGCGGCCCTGGCCAGCTTATTTTCGACATGTCGGTGAGCAAAACATTGCTGGCGAAGGACACACGTGCTCTTGAACTGCGAATCGGCGCGAACAACGTCTTTAACCGGCCGCAATTCACCACCATCGACACGGCTTTGAACTCCCTAACCTACGGCCAGGTAATCAGCGCTGGGGCAATGCGGCGTGTCACGCTGAGCGCGAGGTTCAGGTTCTAATGCAGCCGTCGCTTTCATCTGAGATCATAGCGTTGATCCTGAGTTTGTTCATCGCCGCGCCGTCTCTCCCGGCGCAGGATGCTCAACCTCAGACGCCTTCTCCTGACGATTATAGAATTCGCGTCACCAGCGATCTGGTGCTCACGAATGTGGTTGTTCGCGACAAGCAGGGGAACCTCGTTCGTGGCGTCACCCAGGACGCGTTCAGTATTTACGAAGATGGCCAGCAGCAGCGCATCTCAAGCTTTGATTTTGAAAACGTGGATGCGTTGGCGACCGCGGGCGCAGCCGGTCCCACGGTAAGTGGTACGGCTGCCCCGATGAGGATCATTGGCAGTAAAGAGTCAGTAAACAAAGAGCAGCTTAAGAATCATCGCCTAATCGTGCTCTTCTTCGACTTCAGCGCGATGGAGCCTGACGACATCGATCGCGCGGCGTTTGCCGCACAGAAGTACGTTGACAAGCAGATGGCGCCCGCGGACCTGGTCTCTGTCATCTCTTTGGCTTCCTCGATGCGAGTCGATCAGGATTTCACGAACGACAAGACGCGGTTGAAATCTGTGCTGGCCGGCTACACCTCAGGCGAAGGTCAAGGATTCCAGAGCGGTGACACTGGCAGCGCAGACGGCACTCCCGATACCGGCGGTTCGTTCGTTGCCGACGACTCCGAGTACAACCAGTTCAACACCGACCGCAAACTGCAGGCAATTCAGTCTGTGGCAAAGGCGTTATTGAAGATCGATCAGAAGAAGTCGATCATTTATTTCAGCAATGGCGTGAGCCGCTCGGGAATTGAGAATCAGGTTCAACTGCGAGCGACAACGAATGCTGCGGTGCAGGCAAACGTCGCTCTGTACACGCTGGATGTCCGAGGTCTGCAAGCATTTGCCGCTGGCGGCGAGGCGCAAAACGCAAGTTTGCGCGGACGGGCTGCGTACTCCGGTCAGTCAGTACTCGATCAGTTCAGCAGCAATGCCGACAGTCAGGAGACACTCACAACTTTGGCGGGGGACACCGGTGGCAAAGCCTTTCTCGATTCCAACGACCTGAGCGGAGTGTTCACTGCCGTGCAGCGGGACACCTCGGCTTATTACGTGATCGGTTATCGCAGCTCGAATCCTGAGATGAATGGAAAGTTTCGCCGCGTGAAAGTAGTATTGAACCGTCCCGATCTGAAACTCGAATACCGCAAAGGCTATTTTGGTCCTAAGGACTACGCGCACTTCAACAAAGAAGACCGCGAGCAGCAGATGCTCGATGAACTTGCTTCAGAACTTCCTGAAATCGATGTCGCTGTCTACATGGCAGCGGCTTATTTCCGCATGGACGATGCGCATTATTACATTCCGGTTTCAATCGTGATTCCCGGATCGCAAATTCCATTTGTCACCGAGAAAGACAAGGATCGCGCGACCATCGACATCATCGGAGTTGTGCAGGATGAACTCAAACATGCGATCGGCAATGCCCGAGAGACGGTGAAGCTGGTGGTCGACGAATCGCGCCAAGTGCGCCACAAGAACGTTCAATACAACACGGGCTTCGTGCTCCCTCCAGGGAAGTTCCACCTTAAGTTTGTAGTCCGCGAGAACCAAACCGGGAGACTGGGATCATTTGAGGCTGACGTCACCGTTCCCGATTTGCGCAAAGTGCCGCTCAAGATGAGTTCGATTGTTCTGGCGAACCAGCGAACGCCAGTATCGCAGAAGAAGAACAATCCGAATCCGCTGATTCGCGATGGTCAGGAGTTGGTGCCTAACGTTACGCACGTCTTCACTCCAGATCAGCATCTGTACATGCAATACGAGGTGTACGATCCAGCGAAGGAGAAGCGCGATCAGAGCGCAAATGCCCAAGGACAGCAGGAGAAGCTGCCGAAGAACGCCGTGCATGTGCTCACGAATGTCGAATTTCTACAGGGCAATGCCATGGCGTACTCGACGCCGCTGGTAGAGGCGCGCGAGATTAACGCGCCAGAACGTAAGGCTGCTGTGTTCCAGTTAGATGTACCGTTGTCGCAGCTTCGTCCCGGACTTTATACCTGCCAGGTGAACGTAATAGATGATGCTGGTGGAAGCTTCTCGTTTCCGCGGCTCGCGATTCTTGTGCGACAGCCGACAAATGTGGCCAACGCTTCCTCGGGAGGTAACTAACAAGTGAGTCGAATCCTCGATACAGATTGATTTAAGTGGCGTCGCCACTCTCGGCCTTCTCAACTTCCTCGAGCGCTGACTTCTTAACTTCAAATCGGCATTCCCGAGGATCTTTATCTTCGCGTAGCCCCTCGTAGACTGGGGCGCGCATCTTTAATCCACCTTCGCCGGTTTCATGGGTCCACTCGGTGAACTTGATCTCAGCGACAAGCCTTGGCTTCACGAAATGCACGCTGCGTGGGCTATCAACCTTGCCGTAAAAAGGATTCTCCTTCGTCTCCAGCTTGCGCAGCTTCTCCCACATTTGCGCATGGGACACCTGAGTAAATCCGCTGCCCGCCTGGCCGATAGGAATCAAACGTCCCTTTTCGTCATAAAGCCCAAGCACAAGCGATCCGAAATTCTCTCGGCTACCGCGAGGATCGGTGTAGCCGCCGATCACGCACTCCTGGCGCTGCGTAATCTTGATTTTTAGCCATTCGCGGCTTCGCTTCTGGATGTAACAGCTCGTGCGGCGTTTCGCGACGATGCCCTCTAGGCCCTGTTGGCGTGCGGCGGCCATCAAGGCTTTTCCGTTGCCGGGGAAGTGGTCTGAAATCTTCAGGCGCTCATTTGCCTGAATGACTTTCGCGAGCAGCTTCTTGCGATCCTCAAGATCGACTTTCATCAACGAATAGCCATCCAGGTAAAGCAGATCAAAGGCGTAATAAAGGATGAAGATGCTGTGATCAGGCGCGCGGCGTTTTCCGTTGCCGGAGAGACCGCTGCGTTGTTGCATCAGACTGAATGTGGCACGCCCGCCTTCGTCAGCTGCAACAATTTCGCCGTCCAGAATGCAATTGCTACATTGCAGTTGATCGGCAATTGATTGCAACTCGGGAAAAGCTTCTGTCAGATCATTCTGATTTCGGGAGACCATGCGTACGGATCGTTTGTCTTCTTCGCCCAAAAAAAGGACTGAGCGATATCCATCCCACTTGATCTCGTAGAGCCAGTCGGGATCATCGAATGCGTCATCAACCAGCGTTGCCAGCATGGGATGGATCTGGCGCGGCATGGGCTGTTTCGTCGCGCCCTTTACCTCATCGAGCGCGAAATCTTTTTTTTTAGACTTGGTGCTGGCTCCCTGGGTCGAGACTCTTGCGCTCTTTGGTTCTTTGGCCGCGACGGATTTAGTCCGCGACGTGCTTTCTGCGCGTACGCTTGAAGGTTTCCCATTAGAGGTTTTCTGAGCGACACGTTCCGGAGCACTTTGATTGTCGTGCTTGGCGATGGAGTCTGCCAACCATGCATTCTTCTCGCTGGTACGTCCTCTGGAGCCAGGTCGGCTGTGCCATTCAGCAGAGCCTGCATCGCCCGCGATCTCTGGCATCGATCTCCCAGTCAAAACCGAATAATCAAATTTGTCGATGTCATAGCTGGGCTTCATCTGATCATCTTTCTTCTTGATCAGTAGCCACTCTGTGCCTTTCGATCCTGGACGTCGCGAGCGCATCTTCGCTAGTACGAAATCGCCCTTGAGCTTTTCTCCATGCAGGCGAAACTTCAGGTCGCCTTTGGCCACCATTGTGAGAGCCTCTTTTTCACGCTCGGCGCGATTCTTTTTGTGATCCGAATAGTCCTCCTGCAGCGGCTCCCAGGTTCCAGTGTCCCAGACCATGACCGTGCCGGCGCCGTAATTATCGGGAGGAATAATGCCTTCGAAGTGGAAGTATGAAACCGGATGATCCTCCACTTGCATCGCGAGCCGCTTGTCTGCTGGATCAAGCGAGGGGCCTTTTGGAACGGCCCATGACTTGAGCACTCCTTCCATTTCCAGGCGAAAGTCGTAGTGCAGATGGGAAGCTCGATGCTTCTGAACTACAAACCGGAATCCCTTTTTGGGATCGAGCTTCGGCGGAGGCTCTGGTGTGCGTTCAAAGCTGCGTTTGCGTTTGTATTCTTCAAGGCCCATATGACCGTCTCGGCGTAAGATGCTTGCCGAAAAGCAGACGCTACTACTATGCCGAAACCTCTTCCAGTTTTTCCACTCGGCGTGCCTGCCACAGCTTGAGTCCGAACAGCGCAATCGCCAGAAAGAGGACTCCGCCGGCAAGGTCGAGGGCAACATCCCAAGGTGTACCTGTACGTGACAAGTCGGAGCTCTGGTGCCATTCATCCAGGATCGCGGTTGCGAGAGTCATGCCCACCGCCAGAGCTGCGCATTTCCACCGTTGTCCTGATCTCGCAGAATTTCGAGGTACGTGTCCGGTCGGATCGGAATCGTCCAGCAGCGTGTGAAACCAGGAGCGAAAGAGCAGAATGCAGAGCAGTCCGTATCCGGTGAAATGCCCACTCTTTCGCAGCAAATGATGCAATCCCGCGAAGCTCTCTGCGGACATTTGCACGCGTAAAAGATGCAAAATCTGCCACAGCCAGCCGCCCGTCACTGCGGAGGAAAGGCGGAAGGACTCATACGCGATCACTCCAAGCCAGAAGAGTGTCGGTAACCAATATCGAATGTTTCTTGTGAATGCCTTCAATCGCGCGCTACTCCAGCCGGTAGTTTGGAGCTTCGCGCGTGATGATCACGTCGTGCACGTGGCTCTCGCGCAGACCGGCGCCGCTGATGCGCACGAAACGCGCTTTCTGTTGCAGCTCTGTAATGGTTGAACATCCCACGTATCCCATGCCTGAGCGCAGCCCGCCCACGAGCTGCAGCACCATGTTTGCCAGGGGTCCGCGATATGGAACCCGACCTTCGATGCCTTCTGGCACGAGCTTCGCCAATCTGTTCTGATTTCCATTTTCAATTAGCTCGGCTGCCGGCGTGTCGTCGTCATTGCTCTGGAAGTAGCGCTCACTCGAACCTTGTGCCATCGCGGCCAGCGATCCCATGCCTCGATATGCCTTAAAGGAGCGGCCCTGATACAAGATCGTCTCGCCGGGGCTTTCATCCACTCCGGCAAAAAGCGAACCGATCATTACCGAACTGGCACCGGCGGCAATCGCTTTTGTGATGTCTCCTGAGTATTTGATCCCCCCATCGGCGATGACGGGAACGCCGGAATCCTTGGCTGCGCGCGATGCTTCAGCGATTGCATAGATCTGCGGCACTCCAGCGCCGGTTACGATGCGAGTCGTGCAGATAGACCCCGGACCAATCCCTACCTTAACCGCATCAGTGCCAGCCTTGATCAACGCGCAAGCTCCATCGAATGTGCCCACATTACCAGCCAGCAGTTCGATTTCCGGCAGCTTGCTCTTGATCTCTCGCACGGCATCAAGGACGCGAGTCGTGTGACCATGTGCACTGTCGATCGCAAGTACGTCTACTTTGTAGCGCGCCATCTCCTGCGCGCGTTCGAGGTAGTCGCCGGTCGCTCCAATGGCTGCCCCTACGCGGAGACGCCCTTGCGAATCCTTTGCGGCGTTTGGATACTTCAGCTTCTTTTGAATGTCCTTTACGGTGATCAAGCCCTTGAGGTTCTGCTTTTCGTCCACGACTAACAGTTTCTCTACGCGGTGCTTGTGCAGGATTGCCTCGGCTTCTTCCAGCGTAGTGCCTACAGGAACGGTGATCAGATTCTCCTTGGTCATCACCTTGTCCACAGCAACGTCCGTTCGGGTCTCGAAGCGCAGATCTCGGTTCGTGAGAATGCCGACCAGCTTCTTATTCTTTGTAACCGGCACGCCTGAGATCTTATATTTGCGCATTACGTCGAGTGCGTCTGAAATCTTTGCCTCGGGCGAGATCGTCACCGGATCAACGATCATGCCGCTTTCGGAGCGCTTCACTTTGTCGACTTCCCCAGCCTGTTGCTCGATCGAAAGATTGCGATGGATGATGCCGATCCCACCCTGCTGCGCCATCGCGATCGCCAGGCGCGATTCGGTAACGGTATCCATCGCTGAGCTGATGATGGGAATATTCAGATTAATTGTGCGCGAGAGCCGTGTCTGTGTTTTAGCCAGTGCCGGAACCACATCGGAATGCGCTGGCAGCAGGAGAACATCATCAAAGGTAAGAGCCTCAGGGACGGGAAAATGAATCATTCAAATCTCACTTGCGTTTCTCCATTGTAAGGCAAGGAACCGGAAGAATCGGGTGATCTGGCGATCGGGCCATCGGGTGAATTAACAACCCAGGCCCGCGAGATTAACCATTCTTAACTTCACCCGATCACCCGATGGCCTGGGGAAACTTGTTGTGCGGGTACAAAAAATGAATGATCAGAGCCACGACCCCCAACAGCACGAAGATGAACCAGCTTCCCTCAGGGCCGACGCTTCCTCCTGTGATCCACGCTGGCCCGGACAAATGCGTGCTAAGCAGATGCTCAGGCTGAACAAGACCGCTATCAGGAACGCCGTAAAGAAAACTCTCTGAGTAATCCCACATGAAATGAAACCCAATTGCCCACAACAGGGTTCCAGTACGCCAAAGCGAAAAAGCAAGCATCATTCCGAACGCAAACACCGCCGCTATTCCGACCTCCGATTCGCCTGGATTCTGCACGTGCAGCGCTGCAAACAACAGCGCCATCACGATTGCTGCCGGCCAGAATCCGATTCCTTCCGTCAGGGTATGTAGCGCGTATCCGCGGAAAGCGTTTTCTTCGAACAGCGCAACAATTAGGAATCCGAGCAGATTCAAGAGCGCAGCCATGAGAAGCTGGGAGCCGCCCAAATAGCGGGGGCCGAACACGAGGTGATGAGTCGCGCGCAAACCCAACAGCATCAAACTTAAGGACGCGAACCCAATCAGACTTCCTGCGAACAAGCGCGAAAGAGCGACAGAATCTCGTAATCCGTAAGAGAGCATCGAGCGACGCTCCACCTTGGACATGATGAGCGTGCCGAGCAGAATGCAAAGAAATAACAAAGCGTCTGATATGTCCCCGACTCTGGATTCCAGCAGATGGCGGAACGGCTTGGCGGCCACAAAAACCATCGGGATGAGTACCAGTCGAAGCAAGATCAGGAAGAGTACAAAGCGCCATCCGGCGCGCAAACCTCGTTCGTTAAGAAACAGTGAACTGCGCCAAGAAGATTTGGATTCGGATGACGTTGATGGGTCGGAATCGTCAGAAATAAGCGATTGATTTTCAGTGTCTTGCAAGCGTTTTTCCGGCCTTTCTGGCGCTGCTTTGCTGGTGTTTGTAGCCATTTTCGTGAACTGAGGCTGGTTTGTAAATCACCCACATCAGGCGTATCATCACACTTTGTGGTGTTCACCCCGAGTCGGCTTATGAGCTGAGCGTAAGAGTCCGATAACGGGGCCCCTGAGGGGGTGGCTAGGCTTCCTTCATCCACGTGGTGTGGTGGAGAAATCGTTTGGCGAAGCAAACCAGTGGGCGATAGCCCACTTTTTATTTCCGGCAAACTTTTTGTGATTTGCAGGTAGAAGACGGGCGATGCCATTCGACGAAGCTCATGTGCGGGCGATTGCGGAGCGAATCGCGGCTTCGTCAGGACTCGAAGTTGTTGATCTGGAGTTTCACGGCGGCGGCAAGGGTCGTGTTCTCAGGATTTACATCGAGAAGAATGCCGAAGGAAGGCGTGCTCTTGAGCTGCAACTAGCTGCCGCAAGTCAGGCTGCGGAAAAGACATCTGCGCCAGAGAATTGGGATCGATTGGCGGGTGTAACTCACGAGGATTGCGCCAATTACAGTCGCGAACTGGGCACGGTTCTCGACGTAGAAGATGTGATCCCGGGCGGCCAGTATTTATTGGAAGTTTCATCGCCCGGCCTCGACCGGAAGTTAGTAAAACCCGCTGATTTTCAGCGCTTCTCGGGCAGCAAGGTCAAGATCATGACTCGGGAGCCTGTGGCAGGCAACCGGCACTTTGAGGGCAGACTTCGGACGTTAGACGAGAGCCGCATCGCGTTGGAGATCGAGTCAGGCAAGAAGAAGGGCAAGAAGAAGTTCGATACCGAAGGCGATGGCGCCTGGCCTGCGGTTGAGCTGGAGATGACCAACATCGAGCGCGCCCGGCTGGTGCCGGAGATTTAGACAGTAGGAATAGGGAACTAAGGGCAATCATGGCAAGTCCGCTGTACGAAAATATTGAGGCGCTAAGCCGGGAAAAAGGGATCGATCCTCAGATCGTAGTGAATGCGGTGGAAGACGCGATCGCTGTTGCCACGCGCAAGCACTACAAGATCCAGGAGAACATGCGCGCCGAACTCAACAAAGAGACAGGCGCGATCCAGGCTTATAGCTACAGGACCGTCGTCGAGACTCCGGAACAGATCGAAGATCCGAACTCGCAGGTCACGCTTGAGGATGCGCGACGCGTCGATCCCAACGTCGAAGTGGGCGGCGAGATTCGCCAATACAAATCGACGGATGGTGTGCTCGGGCGTATTTCTGCGCAGCTTGCCAAGCAGGTGATCTTTCAAAAGGTTCGCGAGGCCGAGCGCGACACGGTTTACAACGAGTACATCGGACGCGTAGGCGAGATTCTCAATGCCACGGTGAAGCGTATCGAAGGTCCAGACGTGATCTTCGATATCGGCAAAGCCGAAGCACGCATGGGGCGCAAGGAGCAGTCGAGGCTCGAATCGTTCGCCGTAGGCGAGCGTGTGCGTGTGGTGCTGGTTCGGGTTGAGAAGGCCTCGAAGGGACCGCAGGTAGTGGTTTCGCGTGCCGCGCCGGAGCTTGTGCAGAATCTGTTTCAGACTGAAGTACCGGAGATTTACGACAACACCGTAGTGATTCGCGCGATCGCTCGCGAAGCGGGTGAGCGCACGAAGATTGCCGTGATGTCACGCGACAAAGATGTCGATTCGGTCGGAGCTTGCGTTGGGATGAAGGGCATGCGCGTGCAGTCCATCATCCGTGAGTTGCGCGGCGAAAAGATCGACATCATCGAGTATCACGAAGACGCGGTTACGTTTGCCGAGAAGGCGCTGCAGCCCGCGAAGGTGAGTCGTGTCACCGTTGTTGATGCGACGGAGAAGCATCTCGAAGTGATTGTCGACGATACGCAGCTTTCGCTGGCGATTGGCAAGAAAGGGCAGAACGTACGCCTTGCGGCGAAGTTGCTTGGCTGGAAGATTGACATCAAGAGCGAAGAAGAGAAGCGGCAGGAAGTTGAGCAGCAGATGCAGGCTCTCACTGCAACGACCACTACTCCGCTTGAGAAGGTTCCGGAGTTGGGCGAGCAAGTGATTGAAAAGCTGGTTGGCGCTGGAATCACGACGGTCGAAGCTCTTGCGGACATGACGCCAGAACAACTCGAAGAGCTGCCCGGCATCGGTCCAAAGACGATCGAAAAAATCAGCATCGCCGTGAACAACTACTTCTCTGCTCTTGAAGGTGGCGAGGTTCAGGCCGCCGAAGCTGGCTTGGAAGACGTCGCCATCGACGCTCAGCCCGGGGTTGGTGCGGGCGAGAATGTCGAGATGCCGAATGTGCAAGCCGAGAATTCGGAGTACGAAGAAGCGGCTGAGACTGGCCAGGCGCTTGAGGCTGCTGAGATCGCTGGCGTAGAAAATGCTCCGGCGGCAGATGTTGCGGAAGTGCATGTGCATGGTGAGGAGCCCGTTCCGGAAGCGGAAGAGGTTGTTGCTCCGGAAGAGCCGCAGCCTGAGGAAGCTAGTAAGCCGGAGCATCATGAATAATTTGTGGCTTGCAGCATGGACGCTGCAGGCGGTTTCCCGGCCCGAGCCGGCCGGAACCACGTAACCAAGGTGATCGATTAATTGATCTCGTGAGGGTTGTGATGATCGTGTAACGGGATAGCGGAGAGAACACAGGGCGGATGAGCAAAGTTCGAATTAACGATCTGGCAAGGGAACTGGAAGTCAAGAGCAGGGCGATCCTCGATATCCTTCCCAAAGTCGGAGTGACGGAAAAGAAGACACACTCGAGCTCCATCGAGGTTGACGAAGCTGAGCGTGTGCGCAAGCATTTTGCTGGACAAGGTGGGGCGGGCACTGCCCGTGATGGCGGATCGCGCTCGGCCGAGTCTGCAATCAAGACCAAAGTCGATCTCTCCCACATCTCCAAGCCTGGCGATGTCGCCAGTTTGTTGCGCCGCAACGCCGAGACTGCTGCCCCACCTTCGCCGAAGCCAGTGGCGGTGCCTCCGGCCGCAGTTCCGAAGACACCGGCTCCGAGTGCCGCGCCTCCTGTTGAGAGGGTCGCCGCTGCCCCACCAGCTCCCGCGCCCGAAGCGCCCGCTCGGCGCGTAATCAAACCGGTAGTTGGTCCGCGTCCGTCGTTTACAGTTCCAACAGCAGCGCCCAAGACGCCGGAAGCCGCTGTTCCCGAATCGGAAATCGCTGCTCCTCCGCGGGCTGCTGCTCCGACTGAAGCGCCAGCTGCACCTGTCAGCGCAGCGCCTGTGAGTGCGCCGCCTGTGCGGGAAGAGAAGCCTCCTGCAGCGGTTCAAGTCACACGGCCTTCGGCTCCGCCAGCGGCGGGTTCCATCGCCAGCGCTTCGCAGCAGCAACGCACGCAGGTACCGTCTCAGCCTATTCGTCGCCTAATCACGCCGCAAACAGGACCGCGTCCGGTCTACACGGCGCCGCCGCAGTCTTTGCGTCCGGCTGCGCCCATTGGAGCGCACGGAGCTCCGCAGCCTGGACAGCGTCCCGGTGGCGGAATGCCGGTACGTGGTCAGCCGATTTTCCAGCGTCGTCCCCCAATGGGAGCGCCGCAACCCGGGCAGCGCCCGCCGATGGGTCCGGGAGCACGCCGGCCCATGCATCCGACA